>JACKQG010001451.1_pt1 | contig 32838 bp, 31 predicted proteins | sample 8237621 | NCBI WGS metagenome assembly JACKQG01 (sample SAMN15677084, study PRJNA649215) | marine metagenome | biome: marine; feature: Black Sea; material: saline water; isolation source: suspended particulate matter (SPM) from the Black Sea western gyre | collected 2013-06-09/2013-06-10 | depth...
AGTAGATGACTCATAATCATTTGGTCCCTGGTTCGAGCCCAGGTGGGACCACCAAAAAACCCTCTTTGTCATTGACAACGAGGGTTTTGTTTTTTATTCATTGTTCCAAGAATTATTTTCGCTATTGATGTCAGGATACTTTTTTTCAGGATCTATAACGACAGACTTGATTTCTTCTGAAACATCAACCATAAAAGACCACTCAACATTTCTTTTCCAAATCTCTACGGGCAGTTTTTTTAATATTTTATTTCCACTAACTGTAGTTATTTCAATCTCTACGGGCATAGGAATTTTTTCCAAATTTTTTATGCTAATTGTTGCGCCGCGAACCTTCTTAAAGTTCTTTTTGTGAGAAACGCCCGTAACAGCCTGGTCTAATTTCCAATTGTTTAGAATCCAAGATCTCCAGAACCAGCCTAAGTCTTCTCCTGACACGTTTTCCATTGTTCTAAAAAAATCATCTGGACCAGGATGCTTGTAGGCCCAGCGATGAACATATTCTTTAAAAGCCTCATCAAAACGCTCTTCTCCTAACACACTGTTTCGCAACAACATAAGCACTGCTGCAGGTTTTTGATACCCCAACATTCCTAAACTCATTTCTTTTAAATTGTCAGGAGCACTAATCATAGGCTCCATTTCTCCCATAAATTTTTCAAATTGAGCTAGACGCTTGCCTTGCTGATGCATATCTATTTCGCCCCGATAATACTCCCCATCGTTAAATTCCATTGTACTCAATATATTAATAAAAGAATTAAAGCCTTCATCCATCCAAGCATACAGCCTTTCGTTTGAACCAACAATCATAGGAAACCAATTGTGTCCAAATTCATGGTCAGTAACCCCCCACAAACCAGCTTCAGTGGCTTTATAGCTACAAAAAGACACCCCAGGATATTCCATTCCACCAACGATACCCGCAACATTTATTGCTGTAGGATAAGGATACTCAAACCACTTTTTTGAATAATGTTCAACAGAATATTTTGTGTACTCTGTAGATCTTCCCCAAGCCTTATCCCCTATGCTTTCTACTGGATAGGCCGATACAGCCATAGACTGTTCTCCGCTAGGGAGGTTTATTCGTGCAGCATCAAGAATAAATGCAGAAGATGAGGCCCAGGCAACATCTCTTGCATTTTCAATTCTAAACTTCCAAGTAAGTGGGCCGCTATTGTTCGGCCGACTACTAAGACTGTTTACTTCGTCTGCACTTCGAATAAAAACAGTTTCATCGCTTTTTGCTGCGACATCCCATCGTTTTTCTTGCTCAGAAGTATAAACATCGGAAGGGTTTAAGAGCTCTCCAGAACAAACAACAATATGATCAGAAGGCGCTGTAATGTCAACATTAAAATCCCCATACTCTAGATAAAACTCGCCTGCCCCTAAATAAGGAAGGGTGTTCCACCCGTTTAAATCATCATATACACACATTCTTGGATACCACTGAGCAACAGTAAAGAGCTTTCCGTTAGCTGTTTCTAAAACTCCCATTCTGTCAGAACCATAATCTGGAGATGTAAAAGAAAACCCAATGTTTAGATTAATTTTTCCGCCTCTAGCCTTTAAAGGCTTAGGCAAGTAGACCTTCATGCGAGTGTCAGATATTTTATATCTCACTGAACTTGTTTTTTTCTTTCGGCCCTTGCCGGAGGCAACCGAGACAGAAGAAATTTTATAACCCCCATCAAAGCTTTGGCCCCGCGCCCCATTTCTGCTACCTCTTATAGGAATAATAGCATTTCCCCGAGAATCATCTTCAAATAAATTTTGATCTAGCTGAAGCCACAAAAATTCAAGAGAGTCATTGCTGTTGTTTGTGTAAGTGATTGTTTCATTGCCAAAAATTTTATTTTGTGAAGCATCTAGCGTAACAGCAATACTATAGTCTGCTTGGTTTTGCCAATAGCCATGCCCTGGCTTGCCGCTGGCAGAGCGAGCAGGGCTACCCGCATTAGAGTAAAACCCGTTAGCAAAAGCTTCGGTGTATTTATACTTAGACTTAAGGGAGTCGGGAGTTTCTTGTTTTTTCTGCATTGCAAATCGCGGCCCTCTTCGTTCACGTTCTTGAGACAGAGCAGCATTAACAAAAAACAAACTAATAAAAAAAGTAAAGAAAAAGGAAAAAGAGATTCTCATTTATGTTGGATTTATTATTGGGGGGTTAAGATATAGCAAATTTTGAAAAAATCCCCAAAAAAAGAAGAGAGATTAGAATGTCAAAAAAAGAACAGGAAAAAAAGTAAAAAAATAAGTATCTTAAGCAAAAATAATAACACTAAAGAATAAAAGAAATGAAAAAAACAATAACAATGTTTTTGATGTCAGCTTTGATTTTAGGCTGCGTAAACAACACTAGTTCAGAGAGCCCTGTGTTCAAAAAAGGTAATTTAATGACAGATGTTTCTGTTGACCCGTTTGGGACACCGCTGGTTTATCCAGAAGGAGAGCCCTCTGTAACAACAATAACAAATGTATGGGAGCCAGGCTTTGAGTCTCCATGGCATTATCACCCATATTCTGGTCCGGCAGTTGTAATTAGCGGAGAACTAACTGTTGATTTTGATACAGAAAGCTCTCTTGATGACGTTGCTTCTGAAAAAACCTCGACCAGACAAAGCGTATATAAGGCAGGCGATTCATTCTTGGCAGTATCAAACACCTGGCATGTTTCTTCAAACCAAGGCTCAGAGGACTTAGTTTTTATGGTTTCTTGGCTAGGAGAAAAAGGGCAACCACTGGTGGTTGTTAAACAATAAATAATAATTTAAACACAAATAATAATTTAAACACAAAAACTATGAAAAGAATAAGCTTAATTTTTATGTTATTAGCAACGCTAACAATATCAGCTCAATCGGTTACTGAGATTACATATCTAGATGTACCGGCAACTGAAATAGGAAAATTTGTTGAATTACACAAAACAATTACAGACATGTCTATGGGAGAAGAAAGAACTCTTCAGGGCCAGTGGGTTTACAGGCACTGGTATGGATCAGGGCACAGTGTTGTAATTCGCGACATTTACAGCTCTGTTGAAGATGCAATGATGGACGACGCTTTTGCAGTTTTAGGAAAAAACTACGAGGCTCTTTCAGATGAAAAGAAAAAAGAAATGGATGGTGTATTTGAAGAATGGTGGAGTTATTTTGACGGCCACACTGACGAAATGAGGATGAACAATCCTGAAAAAGATTTTGTTGGAAAAGAAAACGTAAACTGGGACATCCCTTTTGTTTTTGTTGTAGGAAGATACAATTCAAGCGGAGAGTGGAGAGAAATGGCAGACGCTTTTATGGACTGGACAACAAGACCTGCTGTTGCGAATGGACTTCAGCTTGGGGGGGGAGTGACAATGCACTATAAAGGATCGGGCCATGAGGTAGAATTCTTTAGCGGCTATAAAAACATAATGGAATTTGCAGAGTCAGTAAGCAACCCTGGAGCAGACAATCCTGAAGCTAGAAAAAAGTTTTGGAGCCTTGTTGATGGAGCTCATGAAGATCAAATATACATACACGCCGGCCATATAGTTGACGGAGTATTTGATATAGCAGGAGAAGACAAATAACAATATTTATTCAAGGAAAAAGCCTTTCTGAAAAGAAGGGCTTTTTATTTAAAGAGCACTAACCCCCAGGCCTAATCCAGGAGCAGGAATCATAACGCCGTTTTTAATTTCAAAGCCTCCCGTCACAACATCTTTTGCTAGATCAAAACTTCCATCTAAATCTAAATATTTTGTATTAGGATAAGAGAGCGCTGTGTTAAGAGCGGCAGAAATACTAATAATGCTTTCGTCATTACAGCCCCACATTAAATCAATTCCTTTAGCAAGAGCTGTAGAGGCAATTTCACGAGCAGCAGAAATTCCGCCACACTTCATCAGCTTAATGTTATAAATTCCAGCATAATTTTGTGTAGAATATTTTATAGCATCAGCCGGAGTTACAATAGACTCGTCAAGGGCTATAATTTTTTTTAATTCTTTTGGAAAGCCTAAACCCTCGACTGAATTAGCAACTTTTAAAGGCTGTTCAATTAACTCAATATTGTCAACAGAGCTAAAAAACTTTATAGTATCATTAAAGGACCAGCCCTGATTTGCATCAATTCTAATAACAATAGAATTCTTAAACTTTTCTTGTGTTTTTAGTACTCTTTCAATGTCTTGATCTATTTGTTGCCCGAGCTTTATCTTTATATGCTTAAACCCAGCATTACAATATTCTTCTATTTCCGCGATTGTTTCTTCTATTCCTTTTATACCAACGGTGACTGAGGTTGGAAGAGGAGCGATTTTTCTTTCAAGAAACTTAGACAAAGAAATATTTGAGCTTTTGCAAAAAGCATCATGCAGGGCAATGTTGAATGCAGCCCTAGAGCCTGGATCTTTTGAAAGCTCTTTTTCAATTAGATCGGTGATTTGGAAAAAGCTAGAGATGTTTTTTCCAATCAACCCCCCCTTATAAGCAATAGCGTTTTTATAAGAACCCTCAGTGTCTATTCCTACAACATGCTTAGAAACACTAGCAGCCCCTAACCCATAAACACCATTGTTTAAGACAATTTTTACAACAAGGTTTTTTATTGAAGACGTGGTTTTGTAAGAAATTGAATAGGGCTTTGTAAGAGCAATTTTTTCCAAGGAAACATCTATAGCATCAATTATCATCTCTCAGTTTTTTAAGAATTTCTGCTAGCTCAAGGACACCCTCTTCTAAAGGCAAAAACACAGGAATGTTTAGCTCTTTAAAAACAGAATCTTTGTAGTTAAGCTTTTCTTTTTCACTCATTTTTGAGGTAGTTAAAGCAATTGCAACTACGCGTTTTCCATAGGCCTCAATTAAAGCAACTTCAGAGGCAAGGCTTGGCATAAGGGCGCCGACATGTTCCCAGCCATCATAATATTTTCTTTTAGGGGAGTGCTGCAAAACAACCCCATCAACAGAACAGGATATTAAAAACTCACCACCACAAGGCCCTGATGGATTTCGAAGCGCAGCCTGACCTTCAATTATAATAAAGTCCGGATTTTTTTCTTTATAACAAGAAACAATAGACCTTTCTAGTTCTCCAGAAACAAAATCATTCACTGTCGAATCAAAGACAAAGCCGTAATCCCAGCCTTGCATCCAGCCTGTTTGTCCTGTATATATCATGTCCGCACTATTGCCTTTTTTTTGAAGAGCATCAACAATCATCTTTGCAGTAGTCCGCTTTCCGAGACCACAATCTGTTCCCATTACAACAATTTTAGTTGACGTTACAATAGAAATTTCTCCCGACCAGAAGCTAAGTTTTTCTCTTGGCACAATTTTTCTTATATCGTAAATTTTAACAGAGCTTGCTTTAGCGCAACTGCTAAGCTCAGGGTCTACACTTAACATTGAGTGAAGCCCATTAATTATTGACATCTTGTTTTTTATAGCTAAAACAAGCTCTGCCCTCATTTCATTAGGAAGCAACCCTCCAGCAGAAGCAACGCCAATAACACAAAAACTTGCTTCTAAGGACGAGTCAACAAAAGACTTCACATCTTTGTATATAGGAATTTTTGAAGAATTGTCGTCCAGAATGATTTTTTCATTTTCATCTAGTGAAACGAAATTTCCATAAAACTTTTTGTCTATAACAGCAACTATTGAAAACCGCATAGAAGAACGAATTAATCCGTGCGCAGTCTTTGCAGATTTTGTGTCGAATAGTCCGTTGGTTAAAACAACAGCTTTACCAGAAATTTTCATATTAAACAAATATATTCAATATTCAGACAGAATAACAACAAAAAATATTAATCAAAAACATAATAAAATTTTTAGCTACTTTAGCTGTAAGACACTAAATCCTAGGACATTATGAAAACTTTTTCAAATTACAAACTGCTAGCAATATTTTCTTTCCTTTTTTTTACCTGTCAGAACGAGCCTATTGTATGCGACCTTTTAATACACAACGGAACAATCTATGACGGATCGGGAAGTGAACCATATATTGGTTCAGTAGGCGTTACTGACGACAAAATTATATATGTTGGCAAAAACACCAGATTTGAAGCAGACACAATTATTGACGCAACAGATCTTTCCATTTCGCCAGGGTTTATAAACATGTTAAGCTGGGGATATTCCTCTTTAATGGAAGACGGAAGATCTTTAAGTGATTTAAAACAAGGGGTAACTCTTGAGGTTTTTGGAGAAGGAGTGTCTCCAGGACCATATATGAGGGATGGAGAACGCCACTCTTTTAAAGAGGCTATGGAAGCTCTAGAAAATAGCGGAGTTTCTACCAATATAGCTTCGTTTCTTGGAGCTACTACAGCACGGATGATGGAGGTTGGCTTTGAAAACAGGCCCGCAACGGACAAAGAAATGCAAAAAATGAGAGAAATGGTTAAGCAGTCTATGGAGGAGGGGGCAATGGGCCTTGGTTCATCACTAATTTATGCTCCAGCAGACTATGCACCAACAGAAGAGTTAATTGAATTATGCAAGGTTGTCTCGGAAAAAGAAGGCATGTATATTTCTCATATGAGAAATGAGGACAATTTACTTATGGAAGCCTTAGAGGAGCTGATAACTATCTCTAGGGAGGCAGACATTCCTTCTCAAATTTACCACTTAAAAGCTTCTAGAGAGCCGAACTGGCACCTGCTAGACACTCTTATTCAAAGGGTTGAAGAGGCAAGAAGCGAGGGGCTTAAAATAACAGCTGACATCTACACTTACAATGCTAGCTCAACAGGGTTAACCGGTGTTATTCCTACATGGGTTCAGGAAGGAGGCCATAGTGCTTGGATTAACCGAATGAAAGACCCAGCAGTTAGGCCTAGACTATTAGCAGACATAAGAGCACAATTAGAAGAACAACCTCCGGAAGACATATTAATGGTTGGATTTAACAATCCTGAGATGTCAAAAAAATATTTAGCAAAAACAATTGCTGAGGCAGCTTTGTCAAGAGGACAGTCGCCTGAGGAAGCAATAGTTGATATGGTTATTGAAGACAACAGCAGAATTCAATGCATATATTTTAGTATGTCAGAAGACAACATAAGAAAAAAGCTTAAGCTGCCATGGGTGTCTTTTTGTTCAGATGCGGGATCATATTCTGACACAACAAAAACCTTTAGAACTCATCCAAGAGCATTTGGGAGTTTTGCAAGAGTTTTAGGAAAGTATGCGCGTGATGAGCAGCTAATTTCTGTTGCAGAAGCAGTGAGAAAACTAAGCGAATTTCCTGCTAACAACTTAAAACTAAAAGACAGAGGGTTGTTGCGCGAAAATTATTATGCAGATGTGGTTGTGTTTGATGAAAAAAAGATTAATGACAAAGCAACATTTGAGAAACCTCTTCAGTTTTCAGTAGGAGTTAACCATGTTTTGGTTAATGGCACCCCCGTGCTACTAAACAGCGAACACACAAACAAGTTTACAGGAAGATATGTAAAAGGCCCAGGATATATAGAGCAATAAAACGCTCTTTACCCTCAGGCCTTTAACAATTTTAAAAAAAGCTTAATCTAGAAAAACTGGCGCTCCAGCTTCTTCTAGGTCTTTTCCTAATGAATTCACTCTAGAAATAAAGGAATCCATTTTTGGCTTAGCTCTGTTAAACATTTCTTTTGCCATTTCAAAGCTTTGCATATGAAGCTCTGTTGGCCCATATGAGTTTCCAAACCAACCTCCTCTGGCATTTGAAAGACGGTCCATTAAAGTAAGCCTGTCTTTCTCTCCAACTTCTGCCTTGGCAGCACTTCCTCCAAACTCTCTTTCAAGAGCATTCATCTCATCTCGAAGAGCGTAAAGAGCTTTTGTAAGCTCAGCGCGATTTGATTTTAGGTTTTTCAAGTTTCTTTCATAGGTTGAAACCCTGGCAGTAGCCTTTTTAAACTTATGCTGATAAACCCTAACTTTTGTGTTCAGATCAGCAAGCGCCTTGTTATACTCTTTGTGTTTGTCTGCAACAGGGTTTGTTAAAACACTCTTTCGAATACGCTCTACTTCTAAACTAACAGGGCCCGCAAGCTCAGTAAGATCACCACCAACTCGCTTATATAAAGAGACTTGATATGTTCCAGGATCTACGCTTGAAGACATTCCGCCACCACCTGAAAAACCGCCCCATCTGCCACCTCCTCTAGGTGCTGATGAAGAAACATTTGTTGTAGTGGAAATAGACGTTCTTAGCCCCCAGTTTACCCTGTGAAGCCCTTTTCTAAGCGAGCTTGAAACAACATCTACCAATTCTCCATCGCTGTTTCTTATCATTAGCACTGCTTCAGCCCTAGCCTCAGCCATTTCCTTGTCTAATGCGTCCCAGCCAGGAAAAGCAATATCTCCGGTTTTTATTTTTTTCTCCCCCCTTTGACGTTTAGACTTCATGCTCGTATGACCTTCAGACAAATAATATGTGATAGTAGCACCATACCTAGGGTTTTGCGCAGAGTATGAGTTAGCCCCAGAGCTTCCTGTGCCACCCATTATAGGGCTATACTGAAGCGCTTTTCTTGGAGCAAATAAATGAGCTTGTTTTTGTAGCGTTCTAGGAGAAATGTCTCTAAGCGGACTATAATCATCCAACACATAAAAACTTCTTCCAAAAGTTGCTAAAACTAAATCATTTTCACGCTTTTGAATGGCAAGATCCCTTATCGAGATTGTTGGCAGCCCTTTAGAGAATTTATGCCATTTTTCTCCTTGATTTAAACTAACATACACCCCGTATTCTGTGCCTAAAAACAACAGATTAGGATTAACATGGTCTTGCACTAAGCGCCAAATTAAAGTCCCGTCTGGAATACCATCTACTATCGAGGTCCATTTTTTTCCACCATTAGTGGTTTTATACAGGTATGGGCTGTAATCACCGAACTTATGATTGTCTAAAGCAACATATGCTGTATTAACATCATGCAGATCTGCCTTTATGTCATTTACAAACCCAGAAGCAGGGCAGCCAGGAAGCTTGTCAACAGTCATTTTTGTCCAATTGGCCCCTCCGTCTTTTGTATATTGAATTATTCCATCGTCCGTTCCTGCATATAAAACATTTTCATCAACATTAGATTCAGCAAGAGATGTTACTGTATTGTAAGTAGACATTGCATAGACATCCCAGGCATTGTCCCAGCTTTGAACCTTGCCCATTATTGGCAAACTAAGCCTTTCTTCGTTTTTGGTTAAATCTGTAGAAACAGGAGACCAGCTATCTCCTCTATTTTCAGAGCGCCAAACTCTTTGTGTTCCAAAATATAAACGTTTTGGATCATGTTGGCTTACAAGAATAGGAGAGTCCCAATTAAATCTTTCATAAGGCTCATCAATTCCTTCTTGCGGCCTTATGTTTACGGCCTCACCATTAGTTCTGTCTATTCTATTAATATATCCTTGTTGGGACTGCGCATAAACTATATCAGGATTACCTGGCTCTGTTGCGGGCTGATGCCCGTCACCACCAAGAACAACATACCAATCACTGTTGCTTATACCATTTCTTTTAAAAGTTCTAGAAGGCCCTCCTTGAGTATTATTGTCTTGTGTTCCCCCATATATGTTGTAGAAAGGCTCAGCATCGTCTACAGCCAATTTATAAAACTGAGTCAAAGGAAGGTTTGCAACAAACTTCCAGGTTTTAGAGTTGTCAAAAGACTCGTAAATTCCACCATCAGTCCCCATTAAAAGATAGTTAGGATCATCTGCTTTAAACGTTAAGGAGTGGTTGTCTGAGTGTTTGTTTGACTCAGTCATAGTATAAAACGTTTTTCCTCCATCTTCAGAAACTAAAACACGAACATTCATTAAATAGATCATGTCAAACTTGTGCGGTGAAGCAACTAGTTCCTGATAGTAATGAGGTCCAGTTCCGCCAGAAACAGTGTCTGACATTTTATTCCAACTACCCCCACTATTAGAGGTACGATAAACAGCTCCCTTTCTGCGATCCAGCTCAATAGCAGCATACAATACTGTTGGATCTATTGGAGAGATAGCAAGCCCAATTTTTCCCATATTTGATCTTGGAAGGCCTTTGTTTATTTTTGACCAGGTTTCTCCTCCGTCAACACTTTTATACATACCTGTTCCTGGGCCTCCATCTATTAGAGCGGCTACATTTCTATGTTTTTGCCAGCTAGCAGCGTATAAAACATCAGGGTTTGTTGGATCAATAACCAGATCAGTAACACCTGTCCATTCATTAATCTCTAACGTGTTTTTCCAAGTCTTTCCTCCGTTAACACTTTTATACAATCCTCGTTCGCCTCCAGAGCTCCATAAAGGCCCTTGTGAAGCAACCCAAACAACGTTTGAGTTATCAGGATGTACTATTATTTTTGAAATATGTTCTGATTTTTTCAGACCCATATCTTTCCAAGACTTGCCACCATCCATACTGTGATAAATACCATGACCAATGCCGATGTGTCTTCCTCCGACATTTTCACCTGTTCCAAGCCAAATAGAAGCAGAGTTGTTCGGGTCAATAGTAACACAGCCTGTAGCAAAGAAAGGCTGACTATCTGTTAGTGGCTTCCATGTTGTTCCAGCGTTGTCAGTTTTCCACGTCCCGCCAGAAGAAACAGCAACATACCAAACGTTTTCATTTTCAGGGTCGATAGCAATATCAGAGATTCTACCAGACATAAATGCTGGCCCTATGCTTCTAAATTGGAACCCGCCTAAGGCAGAAGCAACGCCTGTTTTTTCTTGATTATTATCAAAGGAACCTCCTGGGCCACCTTGGCCTCTTGGTCCTTGAGCTACACTCAAAAAATATGAGAATAGTAGTACAAAAGAAACCATATAAAGTTTCAGATTTTTCATAATGTTATTAAGTTAATTTGTTAGTCCTCTATGACATAAAGTTAAAAAATATTTGAACATAGCAAACTATAATTTAAAATATCTGCGCATACATCATATTTGGCATAGATTTTGTGAATAAATTGGCAGCAAACATAAATAAAAAATGAGAATAGAACAAGACAACGGAAACACACAAATAAATTCAATTAGAAACGAGCTTAACGACAGGACTAAATCTAAAAATTATATGGGCAATGGGTTAAGAATTTTTTGGAACGAAAGGAGGAGATTTAGAACTATTTAAACAAATCTTTTGATATTTTTGGGAAGAGTTTAAGGGCATTTTCATAGTATATTTTTTTAAGCACAGAATCAGGCAGATTTAATCCATACATTTTCCAGAAAGCATGTCTTTTTCTGTAATAGTCAAAATACTCATCACTAGTCTCTAACACCCTGAAATAAACATAATATTCTGCTTTTCTATAGGTGTCTTTTCCAAACATTACCCTGTCTTGATATTCAATCATAAATTTACGAGCTCTTTTGGGCTGTCTTCCCAATTCTGCTAGCACAGCTCCTATTTCAGTCATAACATTAGGGTGTTTGTCTAGGTGATCACTCATCCTGTCCAAATCATTAGCCATCCAACCCATATGAGCATTAATAAATGTGGTCTGGGGGTGTTTTTTAAACACATCGTGCTGCTCTTTTAACAATTCTTCAAATGATGGGACAAAATCAGAATCTCCTCTATATCTACCGGGTTTTTGTTTTAATTCAAGCCATCGTTCATTGTATTTATCTTTTGGCTCCCAAAAAAGAGCAGGCTCAGCCGTGTGAATTAGCACAGGGATATTCAGCTCCCCACAAATAGCCCATACAGGATCTAGTCTAGGGTCGTTTACAGAAATTCTATTGCCAAATTTATCTTTGTTATTTAATCCTAATGACTTGTAAACTTTTAACCCTATCGCACCTTGATTAACAGCATCTTTGATTATATTCACCTGGTTTGTAGCATAATCTGAACTGTCAATTGATTCAAAATCAACATTTAAAAAAACACCAAATCTGTCAGGAAAGCTTTCATTAACAGTTTTCATTGTATTTTTAAAATAAGCGTCTTTTATAGCTTGGGGCCCCCAGCCTGAACCACTTAAATTAATCATATACGCCATGTTTAAGCTATCCATTTCCTGAACCAAACCAGACAAGTCTTTGCCGGGAACATTCCATTGATGATTGTGCACATCAATAAAAGGATATTTTGCTTTATATGTTTTATTTGATTCAACAATAAGCGAAGAATGGGGATCGTAGTCTTCAAAACTCATTATGTTGTTTTTTTTCTGAATGAAATCAACTGCGAAATAAACAATTAGAGTAGCAAATATTACAAACAAGCTGAATTTCAGAAAATTCTTAAAAGTTGACCAGTTAAACATACGTGTGTTATTTTAGAGGAATTGAAACGAGTGTTTTATCCCATTTTAAATTTAAATATGTGTTTAATGAGTCAGCACTAAAGTCAATACTAAATTGCTCAATTGACTCAGATATTTTGATGCTTTTAGAAGACACTCTTAATACATCTTCATCTTGATCGGCCTCTGCAATAGCAAAAAATGTATCATTCACAGAGTTAAGAGCAATGGTCCATTTTTCTTTTCCAGGAATTGTATAAAGGCTGTATTTTCCAGCTTGCAAAGATTCTCCGCCAAAAGTTATGTCTTCACTAGTAGAAAAAGTTGTTGCAGCATTTGCGCCAGTTCTCCAGTATTTTCCAAACGGCACTAAAGCGCCTTCGCTTTCGCTACCGAAAATTAGTCGATCTTTTTTGAAAGGACTGCTATACTCCACTTCGTAAGTTGCATTCTCAGAACTATATGTTGCTGATTGTAATGGGCTAACAGGAAACAGTGTTGCATACGTAAAAAACAATATTACTGCAGCAAACAAAACACTGATAATCAGAATAACAATTTTAAGATATTTCATTTTTTTTAATTTAGATAGAACGCAAATTTAAAACTTTTTTAACACTGTTTCTAATAACTCTTCCATAATTATGTAGCCCTCTTTGTTTGGATGAACTCCATCATATGTTAGCTCTGGCCTAAGCTCTTTTTTCTCTCCAACCATTGAAGAAAAATAATCTAAGTAAACAATATTGTTTTCTTTACAATAATTTTTAATTTTTTGATTAAGCTCAATAACAAGTTCTGCAGGCTTTATATCAGGCCTCCAAGGCAGTTTGTTAGCAGGAAGGACAGAGCACAGAACAGGGTTTATGTGGGTTTTTTGAGCCAAATTAGTCATCAAAACTACATTGTAAAAGATTTCTGAAACACTAATATAGCCGGTGTTTTGTGCAATATCATTTATTCCTGCGAGAATTATTACGCTTTCAGGTTTTAGGCTGAGAACATCAGAATCAAACCTGTCAAGCATTTGAGAAGTGGTTTCCCCGCTGATTCCTTTATTAATTAAATATGAGTTGTTTGAAAAAAAATCTGGACTATAGCTGCTCCACGACTCAGTGATAGAGTCCCCCATAAGCACAATTTTTGTTGCAGGAACAGACTGAAGCTTAAACATTATAACAATTAATGCTACTCCAATTATTAAAATTGTTATTACGCCGCCAAAAGTGGTTGTAAATGGGAGTTGTTTTTTTAGCATTTTGTCCGTTTTTGCTCATTTTTTGCCCATTTTTGTCCATTTTTGCTCATTTTTTGCTCATTTTTACTCATTTTTGCTCTTTTTTTTGTCCATTTTTGAGCTCAAACACGTATTTTCCTAAAACATCAAACTCAATGTTTACCACGCTGCCAACGGCCATTTTTCTAAATGTAGTATTTTCATAGGTGTAAGGAATTACAGCAACACTGAGCTCATTGGTTTTTGAACTAGAGACAGTAAGGCTAACCCCGTTTATTGCAATTGACCCTTTGTGAATAACTACTCCATTCTCAGGCTTTTGATATTGAAAAGTAAAAACCCAACTACCATTTTCATCCAAAATATTCACACATTTACCTGTTTGATCTACATGGCCCTGAACTAAATGTCCGTCAATTCTCTCACCTAGCTTAAGACTTCTTTCTAGATTTATAGAATCCCCTTCAACTATCTTAGAAAGATTTGAGCTACCTAACGTTTCTCGTATTGCTGTAACAAAATGAGCATTATCTAAAACCTTGGTTACAGTTAAACACACTCCGTTATGGGAAACGCTTTGGTCCTCCCGTAATTCACTGCTAATCTGACTACAAATCTTTAATTCTATGTTGTCTTTTTCTTCAGTTATTTGCTCAACAACACCTATGGCCTCAACAATTCCGCTAAACATAACAGGGTTTTTAATATTTGACTAAATTTACAGAATATTATTACAATACTAAACAAGGAGATGCAAGAAAATAAAACACTTAAAATAGGAATTACTATTGGCGACATGAATGGTGTTGGCCCAGAAATTATTCTAAAAACTTTTGCTGATAAAAGAATGTTAGAGTTTTGTACACCTATCATTTATTCATCAATCAGAGCGCTTGAGTTTTTTAAAAAACATTTTAAATACAACATTGATTTTAACGACATTAAATCTTCTACTCAAGCGGAAGATAATAGGGTTAACGTAGTAAATTGTTGGAGCGAAATGCCACAGATTAATTTTGGAACCAAGGACAAAAACATAGGCAAGCATGCTGTAATTTCTTTAAAGGCTGCAACTTCAGACCTTAAACAGGGTCACGTAGATGCTATTGTCACAGCTCCGATTAATAAGGACTGTATTCAGTCAGACGAGTTTAATTTTCCAGGTCATACAGAATATTTAAACAATGAAATAGAAGGAAATGCACTAATGCTTATGGTTTCAGGAAATTTAAGAATAGGTCTTTTAACAGGCCATGTCCCAGTTAGCAAAATATCAGAAAGCATAACAGAAGAAGTGATAGAGAATAAAGTAAATACAATACACAAAACGCTAGTTGAAGATTTTAACATCTCTAAACCAAAAATTGCAATACTTGGAATTAATCCGCATTCAGGAGATGATGGTTTAATAGGATCAGAAGAAAAAACAGTGTTAACACCTACAATACAACGAATGAGAGAAAACAACATATTGGCATTTGGCCCTTATTCGGCAGACAGTTTTTTTGGCTCAGGAAAGCATGAGCCTTTTGACGCAGTCATTGCCGCATATCATGATCAAGGACTTATTCCTTTTAAAACTATGTCATTTGGGCAGGGAGTTAATTTTACAGCAGGTCTAGAGAAAATTAGAACTTCTCCTGACCACGGAACAGCATATTCAATTGCAGGGAAAGGAATAGCAGACGAAACTTCATTTAAAGAGGCTATATTTTTAGCAATTTTAACTTATAGAAACAGAACGGAACATCAGGAATTAATCAAAGGAGCAATAAAAGAGGAAAACCTAACTAAAACAAAATAATTGTTTTATATTTGCTCGCTTTAAAATCAGAAAGCATGAGGCCTAAAAAGGATTTTAATATTGAATTTTCAGGATTAAAGCTAGGACATCATAATTTTGATTTTGATATAAGCGAAACGTTCTTTAATGATTACAGTTATTGTGATTTTAGCCATGCCGATATTAATATTGATGTAGCGCTAATAAAAAAAACTACAATTATGGAATTCAATATTGTAGTGAGAGGAAATGTTAGGATAAAATGTGACTTAACAAATGAGCCTTATGATCAGCCAATTGACAATAATATTGATCTGGTTGTAAAATTTGGCAACGAGTTTAATAATGAAGATGATGAGATTCTAATAATACCTCATGGAGAGCACAAGATAAACTTATCCCAATATATTTACGAGTTGATTATTTTATCAGTGCCGGCAAAGAGGATTCATCCAGGAGTTATAGATGGATCGCTAAAATCAGAAATTTTAAATATATTAGAGGATCTTAAACCAAAAGAAAACAAAAAAACGGTTGACCCTAGGTGGGAGAAGTTAAAAGAGATAATAACAAATAAATAAAGTTTATAATGGCTCATCCTAAAAGAAAAACATCAACAACAAGAAGAGACAAGAGAAGAACACACTATAAAGCTAAGGAGAGACAATTAGCAATTTGTTCTGTCACTGGAGAACCCCATTTATATCATAGGGCTTACTGGCATGAAGGAAAGCTGTATTATCGCGGAAAAATTCTCTTAGACGAAACAACCGCAGAAGAATAAAACTTTAAAGAATTTGCAAGCCACTTGGCTTGTTTTATAGTTTAAGATTTAAAAACACACTGTATGAAAGCAAGGTATATACTGTTGTTTCTTGTTTGCTGTCAGCTATCTTTTTCACAATCACAAAACAAAGAAATCAAAGCAGATGAAACAAGCTACTATTTTATTAGACATGCTGAAAAGGACAGGTCTAATCCTAAAGACAACAATCCTGAATTAAATAGGGAGGGGAAATTAAGAGCACTAAACTGGACATATTTTTTTAGAGAAATCCCTTTAGAGGCGATATATTCTACAAATTATATACGAACAATTTCTACAGCTCAGCCGGTAGCAGACGATAAAAACCTTCCTATTATAATTTATAACCCAAGCGAGCTAGACATCAAGACATTTATAAAGGAAAACCAAGGGAAACGAGTTCTTGTTGTCGGACACAGCAATACGACGCCACAACTTGTAAATGCTATATTGGGAGATCAAAAATTTGAACAAATGCAGGACAACGACAACTCAAGTTTATTTATTATAAGGGAATCAAATGGAAAAATGATCGCAGAGCGCATCTCTGTAAACTATTAGCTTTTCTTTCTTTTTTTTACTGTTTATTGCTAATTTTGGCTATTTTTTGCTCATTTTGACCATTTTTAGTTCATTTTTAGCCATTTTTTATTGTTTTTTGCTCATTTTTGACGATTTTTGAACAAACATTATGTTTAGACCATAAAAAATCTAACTATGAGAATTAAAGAAATTAAAAACCTAATCAAGTTTGTTGCTAAGGCTGGAGCAAGAGAAGTCAGTATAGAAACGGAAAAACTGAAGCTTACAATAAAAACCGGAGACAAAACAGTTGTCCAACAGTCAGCACCTGTTGTACAGCCTGCTGTTATAGCCGAACCTAAACAACCAGTAGAGGCACTGTTCCTAGAAGAACAACCGGATGCTGTTTCTGAGGAGGGGTCTAAATATCTTACAATAAAGGCGCCAATTATTGGAACATTTTACAGAAAACCTTCTCCAGACAAACCTGCTTTTGTTGAGGTAGGCGACTCTGTCTCTGAAGGAAGTGTTCTTTGCGTAATTGAAGCAATGAAGCTGTTTAATGAAATTGAATCGGAGGTTTCTGGAAAAATTGTAAAGGTTTTAGTTGAGGATTCAACTCCTGTTGAATTTGACCAACCGTTATTTTTAATTGACCCGTCTTAAGCTATCACAAACAAAGGAATATGTTTAAAAAGATATTAGTTGCTAATAGAGGCGAAATTGCTCTTAGAGTAATTCGAACATGCAAAGAAATGGGAATCAAAACAGTTGCTGTGTATTCTGTTGCAGATGCAGAGAGCATTCATGTAAAATTTGCAGATGAAGCCGTTTGTATAGGTCCTGCGCCAAGCAGCGAATCATATTTAAAAGTTTCAAACATTATGTCTGCTGCCGAAATCACAAATTCTGACGCTATCCATCCTGGCTATGGCTTTCTTTCAGAGAGCGCAAAGTTCTCAAAAATATGTGATGAGCATAGTATAAAATTTATTGGAGCTTCCGCCGAGATGATATTAAAAATGGGAGACAAGTCCAACGCTAAGGCTACAATGCTAAAAGCGGGAGTCCCTTGTGTACCAGGAAGTGAAGGAATTATAAAAGACTTAAAGGAATGTGAAACACTTGCAAAATCAATAGGCTATCCAGTAATGCTAAAAGCCTCTGCAGGAGGAGGGGGAAAAGGAATGAGAGCTGTTTGGAAAAAGAAACAGCTGGAAGAGGCCTGGAATTCAGCAAGACAAGAATCAAAAGCTGCTTTTGGCAATGACGACATGTATATGGAAAAACTCATTGAAGAACCAAGACACATTGAAATACAAATTGTAGGGGATTCTAGAGGAAAGGCATGTCATCTTTCGGAAAGGGATTGTTCGATTCAAAGAAGGCATCAAAAATTAACTGAAGAAGTCCCATCTCCATTTATGACCCCAGAGCTAAGAAGGAAAATGGGGAGAGCAGCGGTTAAGGCCGCAGAGTTTATTAGCTATGAAGGGGTTGGTACAGTTGAATTTTTAGTTGACAAAAACAGGGACTTTTATTTTATGGAAATGAACACAAGAATTCAGGTAGAGCATCCCATTACTGAGCAGGTAATTAATTATGATTTGATCCGTGAACAGATTTTAGTTGCTGCAGGAGAACCCATTTCTGGAAAAAATTATAAGCCTCAACTACACTCTATTGAATGTAGAATAAATGCAGAGGACCCTTATAATCACTTCAGACCTTCTCCTGGGAAAATAACAACTTTGCATTTGCCAGGAGGTCATGGAATTAGACTAGACACGCATGTTTATGCAGGATATACGATTCCTCCAAACTATGATTCGATGATTGCAAAAATTATTTCAACTGCCCAGACCAGAGAAGAGGCAATAAATAAAATGAAAAGAGCATTAGATGAATTTATAATAGAGGGCATAAAGACAACAATTCCTTTTCACAGAAAGCTAATGGATGATCCCTCCTACAATAACGGAAATTACACGACAAAGTTTATGGAGGATTTTGAAATGGAACAAGAGAACTAAATAAATGAAAAAAATTATAGTATTAGGCTCAGGTCTTGTAGGCAGTGTTATGGCTAGTGATCTTGCAAAAAAATATGAGGTTACATCTGTAGATATTTCAAAGAAGAATTTGGATAAAATTCATTCAGAAAAAATAAATAAAATCTGTGCAGATGTGCTAGAAAAAGATGTTTTAGAGAATTTAATTAAGGATTTTGATTTGGTTGTGGGGGCTCTTCCAGGATTTATGGGTTATAACATAATGAAGAGAGTTATAGAAGCAAAAAAAAATATTGTAGATATTTCTTTTTATCCTGAAGATCCTTTTGGCCTAGACAAAATAGCTAAAAAAAACAATGTTGTGGCAGTAATGGATTGTGGGGTAGCACCAGGAATGGGAAACATTATTTTTGGACATCACAACAAATCAATGAAAATTACTGAATATGAATGTTTGGTTGGCGGATTGCCAACAAAAAGAGAATGGCCTTTCGAATATCAGGCAGTGTTTTCTCCTATTGATGTAATAGAGGAATACATTCGTCCTGCAAGATATGTACAAAACAACCAGATTGTAACAAGAGAAGCATTATCAGATGCTGAGCTTGTTGATTTTGAAGACATAGGAACACTAGAGAGCTGGAACTCTGATGGATTGCGAACATTAATCAGAACAATGAATCATGTTCCAAACATGATTGAAAAAACATTGAGATATCCTGGATGTGTAGAGTATTTAAAGGTATTAAGAGCCTGTGGATACTTTTCTTATGAACCCATAGAGATAAACGGGAATAAAATTAGACCGATTGATTTAACCTCAAAGCTTTTGTTTCCAATGTGGGAAATGAAAGAAGGAGATGAGGACTATACGATAATGAGAATTAAAATTATTGGAGATGAAGCAGGAAAAAAAGTTTGTTATACCTATAGCTTGTTGGACAAATATCAGGATAAAACAATTTCAATGGCAAGAACAACAGGATATACTTGTACTGCTGTTTCAGACTTAGTTTTAGAAAGGAAATATGATAGAAAAGGCATATCCCCACCAGAATTTTTAGGCGATTATTTTAATGAGATTAACAAATATTTAAAGGATAGAAAAGTAATTTATAATGCACAAAAACAGCTTTTATAAAAAAGCTTTGCCAGTTACTCTTTTTTTCACATTATTGCTTGATAAATTTTTCAGAGCTTATAAGCTTTTCTTTTGTAATAATTCTTAATATATATTCTCCAGCGCCTAATCTAGACACATCTATTGAATTAATATTGTCAGCCAATTTATAATTAAGGACTCTTCTTCCAGCTATATCAAATACGCTAATAATAGATTGATCTAAATCCAATGAAGAGCCTATTGTTAGGGTGTTTTTTACAGGATTTGGATATAGAACAAATTCTCCTATAAACGAATTCTCTAGAGACAATGTTTCTCCTTCGGTAACATTAATTGTTGTATTAATCCCAGGATTATTTATAACATCAACAGTGCCTGAAGGCCAATATACTGTTATAGAGCTAACTGACGAGTCTGAACCAATGCCAAAATGAGTATTAAGTGAAGACATGTACCTAAACCCAGACCCACTAACAACATCTCTAATTTGTGTTCCAACACCAGGAGAATTAATTTCAACCCTGGCTCCAATTCCGTTTGTATTACTGGTTGTACCGGTAGTTGTAACTTTTAGCCAATTGTTACTGTTGCCATCATTTAGATATAAATTAGCTCCGTTAAATACATCAACAAAGCCATCATTATTTGCATCCCCAATAGCTCCAGGGCCTGGAACTCCAGCAGTATATAGAGAAAAAGTAAAATCCCCATTGTTTAATAAAATATCTCCATCAGTGAAAATGTCAATATATCCATCGTTGTCAACATCTGCAGAATTGTTTTCTATTCCATAAGGAGCTTCTTCCACTCCAGAATTAGCTGTGACATCTGTAAAGGTGCCATCTCCATTGTTTTTCATTAATTTATGACCGCCATCATACGTATTGCTGGCTCCAACATATACATCTAAATAACCATCATTGTCAAAATCGCCCCAAGCTGAAGACCAAGTTTGAATAGGGTCTCCTAAATTGGAACTATTATCATGTCCCCCATCAGGATAATATGAATTATACCATCCAGTTACATCTGCTACATTTGAGAAGGTGCCATCTCCATTATTTCTCCATAATTCATTATTTTTCCACTGTACACCACCCCCTCTACATTTAGCAATAAACATATCTATATCTCTATCATTGTCATAGTCAATCCATACAGAACCATAATTACCTCCTTCTTGATCATTTGTGTCCCATGAAGCCAGGTTATAAGCTACTCCACCCACCCCAGAAGTGATTCCATTTTCATCTGGCCCTTGAAAAAACTCTAACACACCATTACCATCATTAATATAATAAACCGTAGCTTCTACATCATGGCACACAAAAGCATCCAGATGTCCATCATTATTAATGTCAACAAAATTTGATCGTTGAGAAAAAACGTATTCTCCGCCAGAGATTTCTGTATAAGAAGTTCCGTCTGAATTAGCCTGCATAAAGGTAACACCACTACCCCCACCATAAAGGAGGTCGTTATACCCATTTCCATCAAAATCACCAGCTGCTAAACTCCAACTAGGAGTATTATCGGCATATGAAGTTTCAATACTTACAGGATTGAATCCGCCGCCTTCTAATTGATAGTGAATATTTATGCTTGTTTGTTGAATTGAAACTAAGTCATCTAGTTTGTCGTTGTTCATATCTACAAGTCCTCTTTCAGAACCAACAGTGGAAACAGAAGCCACAGTAAAATCAAATGGAGGAACAGGAGGAGGATCAGACTCTATAAGCTGAAATTCAAAACTTTCATTTTCCCATCTATCATCCCATGCGATATAGTAAATTTCTCCAGTATATACATAGAACGAAGTAACAGATAAATATCCTGAGCCACTGTCATCATCTCCATCGACGCAGCTAAGATCACCACAAGTCCCTTGATATACATGAAATCTTGTGTCACGATCATCATTAACTTCAAGGTCTGATGTTATAGTTGTCAAATAATCACCATTAGGGGTATATATATACCATTCGAGATCTCCGTTGGAAGCATCATATTCGCTGCAGTTTAATGAAAAAGTTTCACCATCTATATTATCCACATAATGAGTTCCTGGTCCTATTGTAATAGGGTTAGCACAAGAATCACCACTGCCACTCTGAGAGTATACAGGAAGAAAAGTTAAAAAAACAGCAAAAACAAATATCAATTTTTTCATAAAAAAAAGGTTTAATTACAATCTATCTCTAATGACGTTATCCATTCCTCAACCAAATCTACAGCCTCTTGATGAACAAGAGTTCTGCCTAGTAAAGGCATTCTGTATTCTTCCTCAACAGACGCCATTCTAAAATGGAGAACTGATCTGATAACGTTTCCGGGAGAAACGATTAAATCTGTCCCATTTCCTAAATCTGTCTCAGGAGGAAGACAGACGCCTAAATTAGTTAAATCTTCAGTTGAATCAAAATCAAGCCTTATGGGGCGATATTCACAATGGGTATTGTCTGAGTGGCAATGAGCACAATTTATATCTATATAGGATCTCACTCTTAATTCTAATGAATTTGAAGGATCTGTCCAGTCAATCATTGTCTCTATATTGTCAGGAGCATTGTCGAGGTATCCATAATCTATCCATTTTTCAATTTGATTCATGCTATGATCTCCATAATTAATAGCTTTATTAATATTCTTTGGTTTTACTCCCACGGGGACAGAAGTATCATATACTTTATGACAAGTAATACACTCAGAACTACTAGGGATTCTGTAATTAACTGTGCTGGTTATACTATTTTCAATCCATTCTATTTCAACGGTACTCCCGTCCATATTATAAACAGCTTCAGTTTGCTCATCATTCCAAATATAGTTTGCAAAACCCCAGCCCTCAGCTTTTTTAATCATTAGCCTTGTTTCAATATTTTTTCTTTCATTTGAAGGAAGAACCCCGTTATATGAAAAGTTTTTGATTAAAATTGTTCCCGTCGGGAAATTTAATATTTCAGAATCATCCAAGTAATAGGCGCTTTCCTCTTGCGGCATCCAGACAAAACGATTTTTTTCTGAATAGTCTGTAAAAAGAGGATTAATTAATTCATAAGGAAGGACTCCATATACAGGGGAGAGGTTTTTCATCTCTCCTTGAAAAAAATTATATTCTGACAAATTTGTATAAGGCATCGCCTCAAGATTAAAATATACTGGAGAATAAGCAATATGGACATATTCTTCATCCATTGAACAATTAAAAAAAACAATTGTCCAGGACAAAAAGAAAAAAGACAATATTTTTTTATAAATTTTTGTTTCCACCACTATTAATGTGGCCCAAAAATACAAAAACTAATTTTGTGCTCAACAAAGTAAGCAATCAAGAAAAAAAGAAAGGAGTAGACTTATTCGATTATGGAACGAGGAATTCTGTTTGTTGAAATGCTACTGATTAATTCATATGAGATAGTCCCAGCGAAGGAGCATAAATCTTCTGCAGTATGAACATCATCAAATATAATTACTTGATCGCCTTCTTTACATTTAATATTTGACACATCTACCATTATAACATCCATGCAGACATTCCCCACTATAAAGGCTTTTTCTCCGTTTATAAAAACAAACCCTTTTTTATTTCCAAAGACTCTAGTAATGCCATCAGCATGTCCTATTGGGATTGTTGCAATTTTTTCGTTTTTTTGACTATAGTGAGAGCGATTGTAGCCAACGCTTTCATTCTTATTTATAGTATGGATTTGTGAAATAACAGATTTTAGTCGATGAACAGGAGAGAACTTAATTTTTTGGGCTCCACTAAAACCATATAACCCTATTCCTGATCTAACCATATCATAATGAGCTTCAGGAAAATTTATTAGCCCTGAAGTATTACAGATGTGCAGCATAGGAGTATATTCTAATTTGGAAATAATAGTCGAACTCATAGTGTTAAACAATTCAATTTGTTTTTTTGAAAATGAGACTTCAGAAGTATCTTCACTCGCTGCCAAGTGAGAATAAATACTTCTAACCACTATATTGCTAGATTTTAGGATTTTAGAAATAACATCAGGCAAATCATCTAAACCAAACCCAACCCTATTTAATCCTGTGTTTAGCTTTACATGTACAGGATATTTTTTGAAGCCATTTTCTTTTAAAAATCTCAGAAATTTTTTCAAAATAATAAAGGAATATAAACTTGGTTCTAGATTAAATTTGACAATTTCTTCTATTGAACTGGCCTGGGGCAGAAATACAAGAATAGGGGTTTTTATTCCTGCTTTTCTTAAAATTACCCCCTCAGAAGCATAGGCAACAGCAAAATAATCTATATCTAATTCTTGAAGTTTCTTTGATACAACTAAAGCATCACTACCATAGCCATTGGCTTTTACAACAGCCATTAATTTTGTATTTTTTTTTGAAAGTAGAGACTTGATATGAAAAAAATTCTTCTCTAGGGATTGTAAATTAATTTCAAGAACAGACTGTTGAGCCATAGTCATTTTTTGTTCTTTTTTGCCCTCCTGTTCATCCGCTTAAAAAATGTGGCTCTGCAAACAGGCTCATACTCTTCTTCTTGGCCTAACATAATTAGTTCATCATTTTTAGCTTTTCTGTAGCTGTATTGTGCAAGACCTCCAGTTTTTGAGCAAATTGCGTGAACTTTAGTTACATATTCTGCTGTTGCCATTAGGCTTGCCATTGGCCCAAAAGGCTTCCCTGCATAGTCCATGTCTAAGCCTGCAATTATAACCCGAACACCACTATTTGCTAATGCATTACAGACCTCAATTATTTCATCATCGAAAAACTGAGCCTCATCAATTCCAACCACATCACATTTTTTTGCAATAGCATATATTTCGCTAGCACTTGAAACAACTCTGCATTTAATTTTGTTTTTATTGTGAGAAACAATTTTTGATTTCTTATGTCTTGTGTCAACAATTGGCTTGAAAATAGCAACTTTTAGTTTAGCAAATTCCGCTCTCTTTAGACGTCGAATTAATTCTTCCGTTTTTCCTGAGAACATAGACCCACAGACCACCTCAATCCATCCAAATTGTTTACCATATTTCAAAGTATTTTCAAGAAACATTTTGTATTTTTAAAATTACAGGTTGATTTAAATAAATTAGATTTTAAAAAAATAAATTTAATAAAAATCAAATACCTATTTCACCCAAATTAAAAGAAATTCTTTTTAAGAAGCAATGAGCAAGCTATATATTATCCCAACACCCATCGGAAACTTGCAAGATATAACCTATAGAGCAGTTAAGATATTGTCTGATGTAGATTTAATTTTGGCAGAAGACACAAGAGTCTCAAAAACTCTTCTAAAACACTATGACATCTCTACAAATATGATTTCATATCATATGCACAATGAACACAAAAACACAAAAGGTATAATTGAAAAATTAAAAAATGGAACGATTATAGCAATTATTAGTGATGCGGGAACTCCAGGAATTTCTGACCCAGGGTTTTTATTAATAAGAGCTTGTATAGAAAATAAAATTCCTGTTGAATGTTTCCCTGGAGCGACAGCATTTGTTCCAGCGCTTATCCAGTCGGGAATCCCCAGCGATAGATTTCTTTTCGAGGGATTTCTTCCACATAAAAAAGGAAGAACAAAAAAACTGCTAAAACTATCAAAGGAGAACAAAACACTTATCCTCTACGAATCTCCTCACAGGCTACTAAAAACATTAGAAGATTTATGTGAGTATTTTGGAGAAGAAACTACAGCAAGTGTTTCAAGAGAATTAACTAAAATCCATGAAGAGACAATTCGTGGAACATTACTATCAATTAAGAATCACTATAGCAACAAAAAACCAAAAGGCGAAATTGTGATAGTGATTGCATCTAACAATTAATATATGACAAACAAAGTAATTACAAAATGGAGCGAAGGAATGAAGTTTCAAACTATTGGCCCAAACGGATCCTCATTAACTTTAGGCTCTTCATTAGAAGGGGACAATCAAAAAGTTGCCAGCCCTAAAGCATTAATGCTGTCTTCTTTGGCGGTGTGTTCAGGAATAGATATTGTTTCCATATTAGAAAAAATGAAGGTTGAACTTAATGACTTTAAAATAAATACTATTGGCAGCTTGACCCAGGAACATCCAAAATATTATAACAAAGTTTCGGTGGAATATCATTTTTATGGAGAACAGCTAGACAAAGAAAAGATCAACAAAGCAGTTAATTTATCTATTACGAAATATTGTGGAGTAATGGAGATGTTTCGATCATTTGCAGAAATTACGACAGAAATTCATTACAATTCGTAGAACAAATGATTTGGGAATTAGAAAAAGAGCAAGACAAGACTAAAATTAAAACGCTACAAGATCAGCTTAATGTAAGCAAGCTAGTATCTGTCCTACTATTAAACAGAGGTATAGACACTTTTGACAAAGCAAAAAATTTTTTTAGACCTTCTTTGACCGACTTGCACGATCCTTTTTTAATGCAAGACATGCAAAAGGCAGTTGATAGAATTCAGCAGGCGATTAAGGGAAACGAAAAAATTTTAGTTTTTGGAGACTATGATGTTGACGGAACTACTTCCGCTGCCTTAGTCAGCTCTTTTTTAAACAAACATATAAGCGCCACAGTTTTAACCTATATACCTGATAGATATAGCGAGGGGTATGGAATTTCTATGAAATCAATTGAGTTTGCTGAGTCAAATAATGTTAAATTAATTATTGCCTTAGATTGTGGCATTCAGGCACTAGATCAAGTTGAATATGCTAGGGAGAAAAATATTGATTTTATTATTTGCGATCATCATACTCCGTCTAATGAAATCCCAAAAGCCATAGCTGTTCTAAATCCTCTTAGAGAAGACTGCAACTACCCTTATAAGTCGCTATGTGGCTGTGGAATTGGCTTTAAACTCATACAAGGACTAAATGTTATTATGGGGAAACCTATAGAGAAAATAAAAGAATATTTAGATTTGGTTGGCCTTGCAATTGTCACAGATATTGTTGCATTGACTGGAGAAAACCGTGTTTTATGTTATTATGGATTACAGCAAATTAATCAATCACCAAGAATAGGATTAAAGGCAATAATTGATACTCTTGAAAAAGAAACTATAACAATTAATGAATTGGGATTTTATATTGGCCCCAGGATTAATGCTGCAGGGAGAATGGATTCAGGCAATTTAGCTGTAGAATTATTAATAGAGGAAGATTTAGATAAAGCCAGAATTTTAGCTGAAAAATTAAATCAATTAAATATAGAAAGAAGAGTATTAGATAAAGAAACTACTCTAGAATCGCTAAGCCAAATTAAGAAACACAAAAATGAAAAATCCAGTGTTACTGTAGTTTGTAATCCTGACTGGCATAAAGGAGTTATAGGAATAGCAGCATCAAAATTAATAGAAACATATTATAGACCTACTATAGTATTTACCTCTAGTGATGATTTTTTCGTTGGATCAGCAAGGTCAGTTAATGGATTCGATATTCATGATGCCATTGGGAAATGTAAAGAATTTGTTTTACAATACGGAGGCCATAAGTATGCTGCAGGAATAAAAATAAAAAAATCTCAATACAAAGATTTTAAAGACAAATTTGAAGAAGTGGTAAGGAGCACAATTTCTAAGGAGGCGGCAAGCAAAAAAGTTGCCATTGAAGGAGAAATTAAATTGGAAGAAATAACACCAAAATTTTATAGAATATTAAAACAGTTTGCTCCTTTTGGCCCTGGAAATAAAACCCCTATATTTAGTGCCAACAATTTAAGAGACACGGGATATGCAAAAGTTGTGGGCCAGGACAATACACATTTAAAATTTAATTTAACACAACAAAACAATTCAGCAATATACAATGCAATAGGCTTTGGCCTTGCTAATAAATACCCAAATATTTTAAACAAAAAATTATTCAATGCTGCATTTACTGTAGATCAGAATGAATGGAACGGACAACAAAAGCTTCAATTAAAAGTAATGGATATAAAAAACTAAATTTTGGAAAATAAGCTAGACCCATATGCAGCACTTAGGTACAGGGAATTTAACATATTCCTGCTTATCCGATTTATTTTAGTCATAGGCTGGTCCATGCAATTCATTATTGTAGAATGGGAGGTTTATAGTTTAACCAAAGACCCACTCTCTTTAGGATTAATTGGATTAGTCGAAGTAATTCCAGCGGTTTCAATGGCATTATTTGCAGGGCATATTGTAGATCAAAACGAGAAAAAAAGATTGTTTGTCTATGCGATAATCGCCTTTCTTCTTGTTGCTATAGGATATTATTTTGTGACAAGCCCTTATGTGTATTCTACATACTCTTCCAAAGCAGTTTTAATTGGCATATATCTTTTAGTCTTTATAGGAGGCTTTATTAGAGCTTTTTTTGGACCGATAATTTTTTCTTTAGTAGCGCTGATTGTCCCTAAGAAAATATATCCTAATGCAGCAACATGGAGCAGCTCAACATGGCAGTTGGCCATTGTTGTAGGCCCAGCATTTGCAGGATTTTCTATTGCCTGGATTGGTGTTCATGCTTCAATGGGATTTGTGCTTGCTGCTATTTTTGTAGGCCTATTATTGACAATGTTTATTAAGAAAAAACCAATACTTAATCCAAAAATTGGAGAGCCCATTTTACAAAGCTTAAAAGCAGGACTTGCTTTTGTTTACAAAACAAAAGCAATACTAGTTGCCATTACTTTAGATATGGTAGCTGTATTATTTGGTGGAGCAATAGCTCTTTTACCAATTTATGCTCAAGATATATTAGAGGTTGGCTCTGAAGGGTTTGGAGTATTAAGAGCCGCTCCTGCTGTTGGCTCTGTTCTAATGATGTTTGTCTCAGCATATATTCCGCTAACTAAAAATGCAGGAAAAAAATTACTTATAGCAATTTTTGGCTTTGGACTATCAATCATTGCTTTTGGAGTTTCATCTATTTTTTGGGTATCAGTAATATCGTTGTTTTTGTATGGAGTGACAGATGGTGTTTCTATGATCATTCGCCAAACAATCCTACAGCTTAAAACGCCAGACGAGGTTAGAGGAAGAGTAGCTTCAGTAAACTCAATTTTTGTAGGATCATCAAACGAACTTGGTGCTTTTGAGAGCGGCCTTGCAGCTAAACTAATGGGAACAGTTCAGGCAGTTGTTTTCGGAGGAGTGATGACGATTTTAACAGTTGGATTTACTTCAATTAAATTTCCTAATTTCAGAAAATTAGACCTAACTAAAGACATGAACGAATAACTAGCAAATAAGGAATATATTTTTTAATATTTTTTTAGAGAGACTAAGCTTCCATCAAACACACCATAGCTAAAATGTGTAATCCAATCGCCAAGATTTATGTATTTTGAATTGCCATTTAATTCAATTTCTAGTGGAAGATGCCTATGGCCAAAAATAAAGCAGTCATAATGCTCTTGTTCTAATTTTGCTCTGCAATATTTTGTTAACCATTCATTTTCATTGCCATTAAATTTTAAATCTTCGATGGCAGATTTAAGGCGGTTTTTATTAGAAAAGTATTTTCCAATTTTTATTCCTAAATCAGGATGAATACATCTAAAACACCAGTTAAAAAAAGGATTTGTAAAAACTTTTTTCATCAATTTAAAAGACTTATCGCCAGGGCCTAAACCATCTCCATGGGCTACAAATAGCTTCTTATCATTTATGTTGAACACTTTCGAACCCCTATGCACTGTAATATTCAGCTCTTTTTGAAAATAATCTCTGAGCCACATATCATGGTTGCCAACAAAATAATGTATAGAAATACCAGCATCAGATATTTCAGCAAGCTTGCCTAGGGTTCTAGTAAATCCTTTTGGGACAACTTCCTTATATTCAAACCAGAAGTCAAAAACATCTCCAACTAATACAACAGCCTCTGCATCATCTTTAATTTCATCCAGCCAAGAAACAAATTTCTTCTCTCGAAATAAACTTTCTTTGAAATTTGGAGCGCCCAGATGATTGTCTGATGCAAAATATATCTTTTTCCCTTGTGTAAGTTTCATATTATATTGCCATAAATATACTTAAAGATTAATTATCCTTGGCAAACCACTCAGAATAAGAGGTGTCAGTCTCTTGTAGCTTAAGAGAGTGTAACTGTATATTTTCAGGCAGCGCATTATTAATTTTATTAGCTATATCAATAATCATGCCTTCACTTGTTGGTTGGTAGTTTGCTAGAATAACGTTATGTCCCTGGCTCTTTAGTGTTTTAGCAAGTTCAATGTGGGGAGTATTCTGGTTAAATATTATTGAATGATCAAAGCTTTCTATCACTTCTTTTTTAACAATTGATTTCAAATCAGAAAAATCAATCACCATACCATATTTAACATTGTCTTTTTCTTTAATAGGGATGCCAATAACAGTTACATACAATTTATAGCTATGACCATGTACGTTTTTGCATTTCCCATCGTAACCATATAAAGCATGCCCAGCTTCAAAGGTGAACTTTTTAGTTATTCTTATCTTATCCATCTTAAGGTATCAAATTTACATTTTTTCAAAGGATTAATTCATAACAATAGAATGGATCTTGACTTTGGTTAAGGAAATACACATTTTCTAGTCTAACGTAGCCTCTTTGTTCATAGAATCTTTGGTTTCTTGTATTTTTAGAAAAAGTGTCTAACCGGATTGAATCATAATTATTTTTTCTTCCATAATTTTCAGCAAAACTCATTAATTGCTGAGCATATCCTTTAGACTGCATTATGGGATCAATAGCAAGCCTATGAATATATAGATTATTGCTGGTTACTGTCAACCACTTTACGGATCTATATACTTCATCCATTTTAGGAGTAATAGTAATAGACCCTATTGTTTTGTTGTTTTCCACTACTACATAAAGCCAATTATTTGACAGATCATTTTCAAAGGCTTTTATGTTTGGATATTTCTCACTCCACTGAAGTATGCCCTTAGAAATCATATCTGCTGCACAAGCTCCAGTGATAGATAATATTGCATCAATATCTTCTGTATTTGCTCTTCGTATATCCATAGTAAACGGTTAATAAAAAAACAAATTTAAGATTAATTCGATTTCCAAATAGATTATTTTTGAATTATGAATTTATTCCTTTCGGCATTAATGATTTTTGTATTAAGGCTAATTGACCAGGCTTTAACAACAATTAGAGGGCTTGTAGTAAGCAAAAAACCTTTTTTGGGAGCACTTATAGGCTTAGTGGAGTCAGCCATATGGATAATTGTTGTTTCTAAAGTAATTAATGATATTGATGAACCGGTTTTAATTTTTGGGTATGCGCTAGGATTTGCAGCAGGGACAGTACTAGGCTCATATATTGAGAGATTTATTGGAATAGGAAGCACAGTGGTAAGGGTTTTTTCTTCTGCAAACTCTCCTAGTGTAGCAAAAGCCTTAAGAGACAAAAATTTTATGGTAACAGTAATTAATGGAGAAGGAAGGGATGGAGCCGTTACTATTTGTTGGTGCATTGTTCCGAGAAGAAAAGTAAGAAAGGTTTTATCAATAATAAAATCTGTTAATCCAGAGGCATATGTTACTACAGACTTTGCAAATCCAACTACATTAAGAAAATGATAGGAAAGGGCTTTAACTTCTAACCATAATTTATTGAAATGAAAAAACTACTACTTTTATCAGCTTTTGCCATTTTGAGTTGTCAGCCAGACAAGAAAATAGAATCAACTTTTTATTTTGATCAAAAAAATTATTCTGAAGCTTTTCAGTTAATAGAGTTTTGGCTAGAGGCACAAAAAGACTATGATAATTTACCGGGCCTAACTGCAATGATAGCTGATCAAAATGGCATGGTGTGGTCAGAAGCCTTTGGAATGCAAAACGAAAATGAGGAAATGAATATAGAAAACACATTTAGTATATGTTCAATTTCTAAACTATTTACATCCATTGCTATAATGAGGCTTGTAGAGGAAGGAAAAATTAAACTAGATGACCCAATCGAAAAACTACTTCCTTGGTTTAATATTGATAATGAGTTTAAGGAGTCTAAGCCCATAACAATTCAATCTATTCTCACTCATTCTTCAGGGTTGCCGAGAGAATCAAACCATCCGTATTGGTCATATCCGCATTTTTCTTTTCCCTCCAAACAAGAAGTAATAGAAGAATTAAAAAATCAACAAATGTTGTACCCTTCCTCTAAGTATTATCAATACAGTAATTTAGGACTATCTCTATTAGGCTATGTGGTAGAAGAGGTGTCAGGGGATTCTTTTGATGATTATGTAACTCAAAACATATTAGATCCGCTGTTAATGGATGACACTAAAACGTATATGCCAAAAGATGAATATGGCAATAAACTTACTATTGGGTATTCATCAATTACTAGAGATAGACTAAGAGAAAAAGTAAAATTTTTTAATGCTGAAGGTATTTCTGCAGCAGCAGGATTTACTTCTAATGTTCTTGATTTATCAAAATTTGCTGCATGGCAACTCCAATTATTAAATTCATTAGAAAAAAATATAATTTCATCTGAAACTTTAAAAGAGATGCATAAAATAAAATGGAGAGACAAGCTAACAGACGTAACTAGAGGTCTTGGATTTGGGGTATATAGTTTTGAAAATGAAACATGGGTAGGCCATGGCGGTTCATGCCCAGGCTATAGATCGCAACTATATCTTAATCCATCAAAACAAATTGCCTTTTCTGTGATGATTAATTCTAGCGGGACAAATCCTGGTAAATATATTGAAGGAATGTATAAAATTTTAAGCAGTGTCTCAGTTTCAAATAATACACCTGTTAATAAGTACAAAGAAATTGAAGGCGTTTATATTTCACAACCATGGAATAGTGAAACATATGCTCAATCTTGGGGAGATAAATTGGGGTTTTTGTTTATGCCCACATTAAACCCTGAATTAGAATTATATAAAATGGTGGCAGAGGACACATTTAGAAGAATATTAAAAAATGATGAATTAGGAGAGGAGTTAAAAATATTAAGGGACGAAAACAATAATATTATAGCATTTAAAACACATCAAAATATTTATAAAAAAAAATAATTATGGGGATGTAGCTCAGCTGGCTAGAGCGCTTGACTGGCAGTCAAGAGGTCGTGGGTTCGAGTCCCATCTTCTCCAC
>JACKQG010001452.1_pt1 | contig 32835 bp, 30 predicted proteins | sample 8237621 | NCBI WGS metagenome assembly JACKQG01 (sample SAMN15677084, study PRJNA649215) | marine metagenome | biome: marine; feature: Black Sea; material: saline water; isolation source: suspended particulate matter (SPM) from the Black Sea western gyre | collected 2013-06-09/2013-06-10 | depth...
CGATGTCGGCAATTTTTCCTTTTTCAAGTCCGTCTCGGGCAAACACCTTGATGGCGGCATTAATAATTAATTCATGTTTATTCATTATAAAATGACTGACTGGTCGGTCGGAATTTAATTATTTTGAGTTCACGATGCAAATACTTTTATAAACCCCAAATTATGATTTCTATTCTTAATAATTATTGGTTAATAACATCCAGTTCATGAAGCATCATTGAGCCAATTTTATGATTTGGATTTAAAATGAGACCTCGGTTTAAAATTTCCGCCGCACTCTTTAATTCTCCTAAACGAATTTTTATCGCTGCCAAAAAAATGTAAGCATCGGTTATGGATGGATCCAATTCTATTGCTTTCATTAAATGGCGTTCGGCCTGAAGATTGTGGCTTTCTTTAAAAAAAATACTTCCAATTCCGAGATGCCCTTCTGAATAATAATTATTGATTTCAAGTGCCTTTGTATAGGCTCCAATTGCTAAACCATTTTGACCTGCCATGGATTGCGCTTTGCCCAATCCAGCCCAACCCTGCCAATCTGCGGCATTGATTTTAACCATTTCGCCAAAGGTGACAATTGAACTGTCAATTTTACCAGCGGTTAAAAACGCATCCCCCAGTCCCTGATGAGCCCTTGTATTATTGGGCCATATTTTTATTGACTTTTTATATAAAATGATCCCTTGTTCCACTTTACCGTTTTTGATTACTCCTTCTGCTTTATATGCCAACGCCAAGCTCCAGCGAGTTCTAATCTTTCGCTGATCTTTGCCAGACAGTGATAATTGACGAGTGATAAATTTTTCAATTTCCTGTACATCACCTCTAACAGCATCAAGAAATGCTAATGATAATGCTCGTATATCTAAATCTTTATTATCACTTAAATCCTTTAATCGATTCACTGCTGTTTCAGAAATGGTAATTGCTCTTTCAGACATAAATATTGCTGAAATTCCTGCAAAAACCTGTGGGGTTGGATCGTTGTTTAATCCAAAGAGGTTTAGAAAATGTTCATCTGTTGCTTTGCCATTCTGAAATGAAAATAATGCAGATTCTAATCGATGAAGCGGTTTCAACTCACCATACCATTCTGTTATTTGATCATTTAGTGATTGTGTTGTCATATCATCGTGGCATTGCTGGCAAGCATTTTTTATCCCAAGTTGCTGATCTAATATTGGCCTTGGGATGGAAATTGTATGATCTGCCCTTGTAAACCGTAAATGATCTCCAACTGCCTTATGCTGTTGAAATGGCATATGACACGCCGTACACCGACTTCCTTCAGATTTAGTTTTGTGAAAGGAGTGGTTAGAAATTTTTTCTTTTTTTGATACGTGACAAGTAACACATTGCCCATTATCAAACCGCCCTTTTAATGGATTACGATTTATGTCCTGATAGCCGTTTGAATGTGGATTGTGACAATCGATACATGTCATGGATCCGTTTAGATAGCAATCACTGAAAATATGATTTTGCTGATATCCAAAGGTTTTCACTCGACCATCTGGATGAAAGGGATTTCCACCCAACATTGAGAATTTTACACTATAATAATCATCAAGATCCTTCCCAGGTAAGTATCCCGGACGAATCATATCTTTCAGTGCATGGCATTGTTCGCATACTTCAACGGATTTATCTTTTGAAAGCGTTTTTAAAGATTGAATGCCCGTATATCCTTTTACAATACTTTTGTCAAATTCCATTAAAGATACATGCTCTTGTCCGGGACCATGACAGGATTCACAGTTTATTGATAAGTTTGTAAATGAAGTTTTGTATTTTCCTCGATTGGGATCAAATGTTGTGATGATTTGGCTTCCATGGCATTGTTGACAGTTTTGCTTTTCCGAAATCCCACCCATAATCCGATTGGGGGGCCACTCGGTCAACTTTCTCATGGAAAGGGATTTCGACGCCGGGACCCATCCAGATAAATCATTTGTCTCAAAAAACCATGTTTTCTTTTCTGGGTGATAATCAAAGGGAAGCAGCCGCATTGTACCATCAGGAAAAACACTAAAAAAAGCCTGGGTTCCGCCACCAAATAAATGTCCACCACCTACCATACCGCTTACTTCATATTTGACTTCCGGAAATCCGTTTTCCTGAGCGAGAAAAAAATAGCGATTATCTTGTTGGAATGGTAAAAACCAACCATCTTTAAGATCAATTTTTTGACCATTAAAAGGTGCCTTTATATCTGAACTAAATGGCACACCCCCAGCATGGCCATGTGTTGATTGCTTCCACAACTCAAATTGATCCGGATGGCAGGATTCACATATATCTGAACCAATAAAATCCTGAAGTTGGCTTAAAGCAATATTGAAGAAAAGAACTGAAAATATCAGTCTTTTATTGAATAATATCATTTAAATATAATTAATTTTTTGCCCAGCCCGGCTGCTCACAATCACAAAAATCTCTGATTGTCTGAACAAAACCTATTATCTCCTGTGGGCTCATTTTTTCTCCCCATCCAGGCATAAAATGATTTTTATTCATTATTCGTCCGCCCACATGAATTGTGTCATAAAGGGTGTCATCTGCTCGCTGTGCCATCTGATTTGTATCTGTAAAATCTCCGGGTTTCACAGGCAAACTTGCTTCGTTGAATCCTTTTCCATCTCCTTTTAAACCATGACATGGCGCACAATTTCCTTCATAACTGTCTGTCACCTGATATGGTTGTTGTTCTACCAGGTTTGGATATATCACTTTATTATCTGATCGTTTATTTGCTAAATAGGAAACAATCTGTGGAATAAGCAGGGGGTCCATTTCTGTCTTGGGCATTATGCTTCCCGGCAGAGTTTCGTGGGGGTTGTTTACAGCAGTTTTAATAAACTCATTCGTTAGTCGTTCCCCAACATTGGATAGATCTGGACCAATCTCCCCGCCCTTGCCATCCATTTGATGACATCCTTTACATGGTAGAAAATCGTCAATCAATCGTTCAACTTTCCTTGATAGAAAATAAGTAATTGGTTCTAATTGTGTTTCTTCTGTTTCTGTACCAATCCAGTCAATCAATGTGTTGACTTCTGTTTCTGTTAAACGACAATCCGGCATTCTGCTCCCGGTGCCTGGAAAGAAACCAAAAGGGCGAATCGCCTCTGTTTTTAATAAATAATTGGTGAGCCACTCTTTGTTGGTCCGTGTTTTTTGCTGATTCATATCCGGTGCGTTTCGATCGAACCAAATTTCTTCTCCAGTCATTTGATGACATGCTTGACAAAATTGAGATTGAAAAATCTTTCGACCCATTTCTGCTGTAATGTTTGGGTATGCTTGTTCTATCAATACAAATGCTGAATCTAATTCTTCTCGTTTTGCTTGACTGATTTCAAAAAAATATGATACCATGGTTGTAATGGTTTTCTCTGAATATTCATCCAGACCATGTCCGAAGTCATCACCAAAAAACTTAGGCATGGAGGAACCTTTAGGAACATATTTTTCTGGCGTTTCAATGAAGTCAAACATCCAATCCGAATTTAGTCTACTGCCCGTTTCATTAAAATCAGTAGAAAGTTGCTTCCCCACATTATTTAACGGGTGACAGGATGTACATTGATAATCACCATGGATAATTTCAAAACCACCTGTACTTGCACCCATTGTTCTTTTTTGAATTTTGCTATCCAGTGGCAAGTTTTTTCTCGACATAAGATATTTTGTGACAGCAAGCGCTTCATCGTCGGAAAACAAAAAATTTGGCATTCGAGATAATCCAATATTATGACGAACTTTGTATGGCTCCTTTAAATAGGCATAGAGAAATGCTTCATTATATTTTTCACCGGAATAACTTAAATCCGGAGTGCGAAGCAACATGGTATCTGAAATCGCCATTCCCAGATGACAGTTTCCACAACCAAGTTCTTCAACAAGTTTATTATATGGCATCTCTTCTTGGCCAATCAAAGAAGAGAATAAAATAAAAATTAAAAGTGTAAACCGAAGTATGGGTCTACCACCCAAACTGAAAATCCATTGCAGGGAATAGATGTGCTTGGGAACCATATGGGTATTCACCTGCGACCAATTTATATCCAAAAAGAAATTTAAATTTTCGACTTTTTGTCCAGATCAATAACCCTTTTTGTTCAAAAGCAAATCGCCCATCGCCACCGGGCATCAAAAACATATCATAGTCCATAATATAAGACCAGCGACCTTTGAATTTTCGATAATACTCGCCACCAATTTTGATCAGAATTCCATTATAATACACGGATAACCTTGGATAAATAATCGGCAAATCAACGGTTGCTCTTTGGACTAACTCTTTTCCATTCAACCCAATACTAATCCCACCATTAATAGATAACTGTTCGTCGGAAGCAGTTCCTATTGTACCCATCAGTTCACCATATACAGAAGCCATTTGAGGAATCGTGAATTCTGGTGAAATCAACGCAAACATATCCGGTTCGCCTAATTTCATTCCAATGGGGCTTTGGAGCCAGCGCATAGCCATGGTAGGATAAGCAACTTGAATTCGATAGGCCATTTTCCACCTACGGAATTGGGACATTTCTGATTTATATGACACGCTGGGAAACAATAAAAATTTATTTACATTGATTTCGGCTCCATTATTTAAGCCCATTCGAAACGGTGAGAACAGTCCTATTTCCCGGCGACCTGTGGACAATAAATCTGCGGATCCATTTCCCAATTGAGGTTCTGCCCACCCCATAGAAAAGAGAAATATTATCAAGATTGTTTTCTTCATGGTATCACCCACAGGGCGCTTACAGGAATATGGTCCGATAGGTTCGTTGCTTCCTGATGGGTCATTCCGTTAAGCCACAACGTATTGGTCCATAAATAATCCAGTTTTCGATCCAGTTGGAGTTTATTGTCTGGACTATGAGTAAAATGACCCATTTCATGGGCACCGTAAACATCCAGAGGAATTGCTGGAGTATAATTATTAAATAACGATGAAAGCCATGTGATTTCCGGTTCAAAATAACTTCCTTCTTTATGTTCAGTTTCACCACCGCTATGAAATGATTCTCCTTCGCATTGATCATCAAGGCAGTAGTCCATTTTTGAAGCATTCGGTGGAATTTCATTTAAATCTCCCCCAGCAATAAAATATGCGCCTTCAGCCGAAATCCCATCCAAAATTGATTTAAAACCATCAATATGTTTTTGCTTGGTATCATCAGTGGCAAAGGCTGTAAGATGGGTATTTACAACAAAAAATGATTTTCCAGGCATAGCTACTTTTGCTTTAATCACATTTCGCCGTAAATAAAAAAACTGTGTCAACGCATCCTGATCACCACGTAATGGAAGCTGATATCGCTCCGCATTTTCCAATTTCCATTTCGATAAAATCAGGTTTCCTGTATTCACGCGTCCCAACCCGTCCGCAAGAATTATTTGAGATTCCCACATAGAACCATAAGCACCATAGTTGAAATCAGTATGATCTAAGAGCCATTGAGCTTGATCAATATAACCGGTTTTTTTTGATTGAACATCTGCTTCTTGAATAAAAAGAATATCAGGATTCTCTTGTTTGATTTTTTCCGCAATCCCTTCTAATCCCTCAACAACCTCACTGTTTGTCATAATAACGCGATCACCGCATCCATCCCCAAAAAATCTGAGTCTTGCCACACCGAATCGTATATTCCATGTCATAACTTTAATTGTATCCTGGGCGCTCACATCTTTAATTATATTCGCGCGGTACATCACAGCGTCTTCTATATCGTTAAACTCATGTACAATCGGATCGCAAGACGTAAAGATTATTCCAAAAAGTATAATAGTTTTTAATGAGTGTATTCGTTTAATCATAACGGATATTTATATGCCAATTTACCTTCCTTTTAGAAGATACTTCAAGACCGCTCTATACCCGTAGCAAAGAGAACTACTTTGTCAAGTGGGTTAATCCATCCTGCTTTTAATAATGACTGATACGACAGCCATACAACACCAGCCTCTGCGCTGGCGTTAATACCTGTGAATTTGTTGAAATCGACTGTAGCGTCTTTTAGTCCAGATTCATTGGCCGAAACAGCAATTCCATTGCTCTCTGACAATCCATCAAGAATCCAACCACCACCCAATGGTCCGGGGACATTAAGCCCGAATGCAATCGTATCGCTATCATTCCAAAACTCAGTTGTTTTTTCCATCGCTTGAAATGCTTTCACAACCGGAGCACAGCCATCAGACTGAACCGAAACCATTCTGGGTAACTGTCCAGATATCCACCCCATTCCTTTCATTTCTTGGAATGCTTTCCACATTCCGATTAAGCCCGTTCCACCACCGGTGGGATAGATAATAACATCTGGCAATTCCCAATTCATTTGCTCCGCAATTTCATAGCCAAGTGTTTTTTTGCCTTCCACCCTGAATGGTTCTTTTAAGGTGGAAATATCAAACCAATCTTCTTCTTTTGATTCCACCATTTTGTGTGCAGCGTGAGATATGGTCTGGCCTTCTAAAACAATATTTGCTCCATATTGATCCGTTGCCTTTTTGAAAGGGGCTGGAATAGTTTCCGGTAAAAAAACATGGCAATCGATACCGGCTTTTTGGCAATAGGCCGCTGCGGATACGCCTGCGTTTCCCGCCGATGGGAGACAAATGGTTTTAACCCCAAAAGACTTCGCCATGGTAACAGCCAAGTTCATACCTCGATCTTTGAATGAACCGGTAGGATTTACCGTTTCATCCTTTATAAATAAATTGTTTTCAATCTGAACCAGCGGTGTCCACCCTTCGCCTAAACTTACTATGTTTTTTTGGGCAACGTTGGGCAATACCCTTTTATACCGCCAGAGAGAATTATCATCCGTTTTTACATCTATATCTTTTCGGATACCTTCCCAATCATAATGAACAGACAATGGCTTGCCGCATGGACATAACCCTATGGGTTTTGGGGAATCGTCCATTTTCTTTTCACATGCAGTACAAACGTAAATCAATCTTCGGGCTCCTTCTTCTTAATCTATATTACTATGGAAATCTTCTTTTTCCATTGCAAGATTTATGGTAATGCCGACAGATTGCACGTTCAAAATTCACAGGTTTGCGCCAATGATACCCTCACAAAAACATTTATTCGATATCCCTAACGAGGTTACTTACCTCAATTGCGCCTATTTATCGCCCCAGTTAAAATCTGTTCAAGCCGCAGGAATTCAGGGCGTTTCTGGAAAATCATCTCCCTGGGAATTAATGCCCCAGGATTTTTTTACTGAATCAGAACTATGCCGTACGTTGTTTGCTGAAATCATGGGTGCCGATCGGGAGAATGTAGCATTTATTCCATCTGCCAGTTATGGCATTGCGGTGGCAGCGGCAAACCTGAAATTAAAATCCGGGGATGAAGTAGTGGTTTTGGCAGAACAATTTCCATCAAATTATTATGTATGGAAACATGTGGCCAACCTTGCAGGAGCATCCATAAGAACCGTTCCCAAAACCGATAGCGACACCACGGCAGTCGTGCTGGATACCATCATAGAAAAGACAGCCATTGTGGCTATTCCCAATTGCCATTGGGCAGATGGTGCCTCCATTGATATTCAATCCGTAAGTGATCGCTGTGCCGAAGTCGGCGCTGCATTGGTCCTTGATTTATCTCAATCTGCCGGCGTGATGTCAATTGATTTAGATGCGGTGAATCCTGATTTTGTCATTACGGTTGGATATAAATGGTTATTAGGCCCTTATTCTTTCGGATACATGATCATCAACAAAAAGCACCATGATGGACCACCATTAGAATATAATTGGATGGCCAGGGAAAACAGTGAAGACTTTTCTGATTTGGTGCTTTACCGGGATGCATTTCAGCCCGGTGCCAGAAAGTTTGATGTGGGGGAGCGGAGCAACTTTGTCCTCATGCCCATGGCCATGGCAGCATTAAAACAAATCTCGGAATGGGGTGTTGGCAATATCGAAAATTCCCTTTCTCATTTCACAGATGAAATAGCAAAAAGAGCATTCGATTTAGGATTAACTATTCGAAATAAAAAACAGCGGGCACCTCATCTTTTGGGAATACAATTTCAGAATGGTGTTCCTAATCATCTGACTGAAAGCCTCAAGCGGGAAAATATTTATGTGAGCGTCCGGGGAAATTCAATGCGTATTGCACCCTATTTATATAATACTAATAAAGATATTGATCGGCTTTTTTCCGCTATTAAACAATCATTATAAGGAGATAAATCATGAAAAGGATTTCATTTATATTAAGTTTTATCATGTCAGTGGTTCAAGCAGATGATTTAAAAGATGACATTTTATCTATGCATCAAAGGGCAGTGGTCCGAGATGGATTTCTTAAAGACCGCTTTGAAACCGTCCTGCCTGAAATCATGGCGCGGAACAATATGGATATGTGGATCGTCATCGCCAGAGAATATAATGAAGACCCGGTTATTCGTACCATGCTCCCGGCCACTTGGCTTAACGCTCGAAGAAGAACCATTTTGGTTATTTATAATTCTGGAAACGGACAACCGCTAGAGTCATATGCTGTGGCACGGTATGATGTAGGAGAAATTTTTAAAAAGGCCTGGGATCCGGAAGCACAGCCCAATCAGTATAAAGCACTGGCTGATTTAATTCAGTCTAAAAATCCAAAATCAATTGGTATAAATAGAAGCGCATATTTTGCCCAAGCCGATGGCATAACTGCCAATGAATTCGAATTGTTAAAAAAGGCGCTTCCTAAAAAATATTTGCGGCGATTAGTCAATGCAGAAAAGGTCGCAATCGGCTGGCTGGAAACACGCAGTGCAAAAGAAATGGAAGTATATCCGGAAATCTGCCGTATTGCTCATGACATCATAAAGGAAGGGTTCTCTGCTCAGGTGATACGCCCTGGTATCACCACAACCGATGATGTGGTTTGGTGGTATCGGGATCGGATTCGAGAATTAAATCTTATCACATGGTTTCACCCTACGGTGGATATTCAGAGAGCCGACAGACAAGATTTCAATTTTTTGGAAGCTTTTTCCAAAGATAAGGCGGATAATGTTATACGTCCTGGGGATTTGCTCCATGTTGATTTTGGTATTACCTACCTGGGTCTAAATACAGACACACAACAGCATGCCTACGTGCTTATGCCCGGTGAAAGCAGAACACCGAATTTTTTGGTTAAAGCCTTAGGGGTTGGAAACAGGTTGCAGGATATTCTCACGGACCAATTCAAAACGGGGCGTACAGGCAACGAGATGCTCCTGTCTGCCTTAAAGCAGGCCAAGGAAGAGGGAATAAAACCCCAGATCTATACCCACCCCATCGGGTATTACGGTCATGGCTCCGGGCCAACTATCGGCATGTGGGATAAACAGGAAGGCGTACCCGTAAATGGGGATTATCCCTTGTTTCCAAATACAGCCTACTCCATTGAACTCAATGCAAAAGTTCACATTAAGGAATGGGATAAAGAGGTAGCCATCATGCTGGAAGAAGATGCTTTGTTTGATGGAAAAACATGTGATTACATCGATCCGAGACAAACCGAAATGATCATAATTGACTGGGAAACAGATAAATGAAAAATGTTTTAAAAGCGATCCTGGGGTTAGTAGCAGTTTTAACCGCCATTCTTCTGTTTAATGCATATAATCTTGGTGATGTGCGCCCACTAGGAAGTCCTACCAAATTTATGAATATTAATATACAAAAAGCGGTTGATCGGCTTTCTGGTGGGATTAAAATCCCAACCATATCCCAAATGAATTCTAATTCAATAGACTATACACATTTTGTGAACTTTAACCGATATCTCCGACGAGAGTTCCCCAAAGTGTTTGATACACTTGACTCCTTCGTAATTAACAAACACAGTCTCATTTTGAAGTGGGGTGGAGCCCAGCCCTTAAAAAAGCCCATCTTGCTCATGGCCCATATGGATGTTGTGCCTATTGATGAACAATCATTGGATCAATGGACATATCCCCCATTCGGTGGCAAAGCTGATGAGGAAATTATTTGGGGCCGAGGCACTATGGATTGCAAGGGCAATTTATTTGCAATCATGGAGTCGGTAGACCATTTATTATCTGCGGGATTTCAACCGACCCAAACTATATTTATCGCCTTTGGACATGATGAGGAAATTGGGGGGAATGAAGGTGCTAAAAAATCAGCTGAATATTTTAGTAAGAACGGAATATCTTTTGATTTTATTTTGGATGAAGGGGGCGGCATTACTTCGGGAAAATCATTTGGCATCGAAAAGCCGGTTGCATTTGTAGCTGTGAGTGAAAAGGGTTATATGACTTTGGAATTAGTGGCCAGAGGCACCGGCGGACATTCGTCCATGCCAAAAAAAGAAACGACTATTGGCATCCTGGCAAATGCCATTACCAAACTTCAGGCGAACCCATTACCTGCAAGGCTCGGGGGGGCCACAAAACAAATGTTCCAAGCCATTGGTGCAGAAATGAAACTTCTGCCTCGTATCATCATGGGAAATCAATGGTTGTTCGAAGGGTTAATTGAACGAATATTTTCCGCTTCTCCTGCTGGAAATGCGGTGATCCGCACCACCACTGCACCCACCATTATTTCTGCCGGTGTTAAAGATAATGTAATTCCTGCTCAAGCTAAAGCCATAGTCAACTTTAGATTAATCCCCGGAGATTCGGCAGATGGTGTCATTCAAATGGTGAAGGAAACTATTAATGATGACCGCGTAGAAGTGAGACAGCCTGAAGGTCAGTTTGGTTCAGAGCCAGCGCCCGTTTCTGATCCTACCTCTATTCAATTCAAACAACTCACCCAAAAAATATATGACGTTTTTCCAGATGTGGTTGTCGTGCCCGGTATCAGTCCTGGCGGAACAGATACAAAGCATTTTTTGGATCTATCCCCCAATATTTTTCGGTTCTCTGGCTTAGGAAAGACCGATGACTCTGATATGAAACGTATCCATGGTATAGATGAGCGAATTAGCATAAAAGCTTATGAAAAAGGAATTCAATTCTATATACATCTCATGGAATCCTTGGGTAAAAATCAAAAGTTATAACGATTCAAAGACACCTGTTTCTTTATTCTTCTTTACCTTATCATAATCAAAATATCGACCGTTCATCGCGATGTAAACCCCATGGGGCAAACTCTGAACGAATCCCAGTGCGCTCCCTAAATTAAATAAACCATCAGACGTTCCAAATTTAAATGGAATCATGGCGCCGGTAAGGACGATTGTTTTTTCTAAATTTCCCGTGGCCAGAAGTTTTGCTGTATCAGTCATGGTGTCCGTACCATGTGTAATGATAATTTGATCTCCCTCAGTGCGAACACAGTTTTCTAAAATCAAATTTCGGTCCGATTCCGTCATATCCAGGCTGTCTATCATCATTAATGTTCGAATACTTACATCAAGTTTTGATCGACCAAGTTCCAAGATTTCCCGCATGTGGGTGTCTTTAAAATATAACTTGCCCGTGATTTCATTGTACTCTTTGTCAAAGGTGCCGCCGGTGATAAATATTCTGATTGCCATTGGTTTAAATCAACTCCAACACATCTTCCGGTGGGCGCCCCAGCACCGCTTTGTCACCTTTTACCACAATGGGGCGTTCCATTATTTTTGGAAATTGGTTCATAGCCTTAAACATTTTGTCATCATCATCCAAAATAGCAGCCATATTATTTTCTTTAAAGTCTGCTTCCCCTTTTCTGATGAATTCTGCCGGAGGTTTTCCAAGCATCCTTGATAGAAACTGAAAATCTTCTGCCGAGGGGACTTCCTTCAAATATTCTATAATTATTGGTTCAATACCGTTGTCACGCAACAGCTGGAGCGTCTTCCTGCTCTTGCCTCAGCGGGGGTTGTGATAGATTGTAAATCCGTCCATTTGTCCGTATCCTTTATTGAGTTGGTGGAATTTGGGGTGGAAAGTTAAGGGCGTAATGCTAACAAGTTGTACGAACTATTTCACCTTGAGTTTCAAATAGATTAAAGTTGTTTGCAAACGTGCCCGATAGGATTTGTAGATGTGTTTATGGTACAATCGCTGAGTATATGTCTATGGGGACTCTGAGATTTTTTCATCATTCACAACTTGTGAATAAACAATTGAACCATCATCTTTTCGATAATCCCAACTTCCATCATTTATCGGGACTTTCCAGTTACCATAACGATATGTTAAGTAATCTTCTATGTTTGAAGGGATAGAATATTGTTTTCCATTAAAATCTAAATGGTCAACCTTTTCATAAAATCGGGCAGGAATATTTATTTTTGTATAATGGTTTAACCCTCCATATGCGCAAACATATTGATCGTCATCTTGCTTGACCATAAAACAATCAAGCATAACTTCGCCTTTTTTAAAAAAGTTCTTTCGATTGTAAATTTTTAAAATTCTTATTTTTTTTAAATTCTAATGGATAATCTTCTTTTTCCTGATAACGTATTTTAACCAAGAATCCGGCTTTTTTGATTTTTTTAATTACATTTTTGATTCTTTTTTCATCATCACAAAAAATGCTCAAATCCATATCGTTATCCCAAGGAAGTAATCGGTCCTCACGATAAATCCCCAGAAGCGTCCCGCAATCAAGTACATATTTTAATTCAACATCTTCAAAAATTCTGGTGACTGCTTCTAACATATTAATAGCAATTTTTGCATTTTCACCTTCTAATTTATATTTTCCGCTCATTGCGCATAGGCCCTTCCTTTAGTGTTAAAATAATAGTCAATTTAAAGATAACAAGACAAGAAACTTTTAATAGTTGGGGCAGTTTAGCCTTTATCTTGCAATTAATAAATATTCCATAAAAAATGAAAATTCGCATCACATTAGTAAATATTTTATTGTAAGTTTTCAACCGTGATATAAAAAACAACACAAACTTTCTGTTAAGGATAAAAACAAATGTTATTCGATGATATTAATGTAACTAAACGCGTTACCATTACAAATGGTAAGAAATACAATTTTTTTATTTACGATTTGTATTCTCTTGAAAAAGAACTTTCCAATAAAAAATTTGGTAAAGGTGATTCAGCAATCGCTCCAAATGATGAATTTAAAATGTTAGATGAAGAAACAGATGAGATGCTGGATGTGAAACTTCGGTGCTCTAAGCGGATTGTCAATGCAATGGAAAGCCTTGACCCAGAAGAGAGTAAAGCAAGTAAGAAAATATTTAAAAAATGTTTAAAAGAATTAGAAAAAAGAGATTTGGTTCGGACCAAAAAGAAATGAGAGACCTTACGAGAAAAATGATTTTAACAACAATATTATTAGCGTTTTCTTTTGCTTTTAGCCAAACAAATGAAAATCAAGCTGATATTGCCATTGTTGAGTTTAGCGGAACGGGTATTAGTGACCTAGAAGCGCAAACCCTTTTTAATTATTTTACAGCGGAACTTCAAAAAGCTACCGACAAATCGTTTATGTCAGCGGTCGATGTTACTGAAAAAACAAGTGTCCTTGAAATTAATACCAGCAACTGCTATTCTAAAGAATGTTTACAAGATGCTTTGAATGCGCTCGGCGTCCAACAACTATTGGCCGGTACAATTCAACTTTCGAAAAACAAGTATCGGGTAAAAGTTAAAAAGCTTGATTCATCCAAACCCAGCAAGCCAAAAACGTATTCAATTCGGTATAAGGGTGATGTGGATGGTTTTATTACAGAACTGGAAATTTTAGCTTGGAATATAATGGGCGCTCAACCACCGGGAAGACTATTGGGAAAGAGAAAACCATCTCAGGAAACTACTTCTGAAAAAATCGCAGCCAACCCCTGGTCCAAAAGAATAATTTTGTTGTCTGCAGCCGGTTTATCGGGTGCATCATTTGTCTCAAACATGGCGGGATACAATAAATCAAAAAGCCGGGCTGAAGAAATGAGCGATTATAAAATAGGATATGACGCGCATATGAAAAGTGCCAATAGTTCAAAGACAAAAGCCTTTGGGTCTCTCGCTGTGCTTGGCATTGTTGTTGGATATGGAATTTATGATGGCACTTTTAGTTTTAAAGAAAAAGACGATTAAAAAATTAATGCCACCTTTAACCCTTTGACATTAAAACCTCCTTTTGGAGGTTTTTTTATTTAAATATTTAATTAAACCCACCTCGATATAATCTAACATCCCCTAAATTCTTGATCAAATTTATGAGGTCTTATTTTACAATTAATGTGAGTGTTGCCAGTCTATACCGGAATGGTGATTTTGATTCTCCTGTAGTTACACAGGCACTTTTGGGTGAATCCTGCACTATTATAGATGAATCAGAAAAATGGTTCCGCATTCGCCAGCCGGATCATTATGAAGGATGGATAAACAAATTTTATGGAGTCATTTCTGATACACCATACGTACCCAATATAACCTGTCACGATCTTCGAGGTGTTGTTTTATCAAACCCAAATTCAAAAGTTCCAATGAGAGAATTAACATTTGGGGCAAAACTAAGTGGAAAGAAATTAGACCAGGGGTGGGCTGTTATACTGCCCGATGGAATAGATGGATGGACTGAGGCCAATCTAGGTGAAAACAGTCTCGATCTAAACCGAAGCACTGTTGTAAATCTTGGAAAAAAATTTATCGGCATTCAATATCTTTGGGGTGGAAAATCTCCAAAAGGGTTTGATTGTTCCGGTTTAATTCAGACTATTTTTATCGCAATGGGCGTGGTTCTTCCCCGAGATTCAGGGGATCAATCGCAATTCTTCGCTGAACAAAAAATCAAACAAGAAAATGCCGTACCGGGAGATCTTCACTTTTTCGGTCACAAACAAACTGTCACCCATGTAGCCATGGAGCTTGGAAATGACCAATATCTTCATTGTCAGGGGTGGGTTAAGGAAGAATCCTTCAGCGTAAATCATCCGAATTATAATGAAAATTTATCAATAATTTATAAGCATACTGTTTCAACAGAAAAGGTATTTGGATGATGAAAAGAACACTCATGGTCATTGATCCGTCCATGCATCATCCTGAAATTGCCTCTTACAACAATATGGTTCATTCTTCTCCCGTACCCACCACCTATCATTTGCCTGTTTTATCTGAACAAAACAGCATGAAAGATGAATTAGATAATACGTGTGGCGTTGTTTTGATGGGGAGCGCTGCTTCTGTCTATGATGATTATGGTTGGATAAAACGAATATCAGAAATTTTAATTCAGGCCGCTGAAAAACAAATCCCCATTCTGGGAATTTGTTTTGGCCACCAATTAATTGCCCATGTATTTGATGGAAAAGTAGATTTTTTGTGGAATAAGGTTAAAAAGAAAGGTCTGCGTCAGGTCAATCTTTCGAAAAATGCACTCTGGGGAGAATCACAATCCGGTGAACTTATCTATTCTCATCAGGAGGGTGTAACTGTTTGCCCCCCCAATTTTAATATTACTGCATCCAGCGAAATGGTAGTCATAGATGGTATTGCCCATCAGTCAAAACCAATCTGGGGATTTCAGCCCCACATAGAGGCAACCACTTCGTTTGCAAAAAGAAATGGGGTGAATCCAGACGATTTTGGTAATGCCTTTCAATTTGGTTCAAAAATTATGAAAACATTTTTAAGTCAATTCAAAAGTGATTAAACCCAAGCAACTTCAAAAAGGAGATCGAATTGGTGTTGTGAGTCCCTCATATTGGCTGGAGGGAAAAGGGTTAGAACATGCAGTGGATGTTTTTCAAACGGAAGGCTATGAAGTTCAACTGGGAAAATCTGTTTTATTGAAAGACGGACCCTTCGCGGGCTCGCCACAGCAGCGCGCCAACGATATAAATCAGATGTTTTCTGATCCAAATATTGATGCCATCATCTGTGCTCGAGGTGGGTATGGCGCTAATAGGGTTCTACCTCTATTAGATTATGAAGCCATAAAAGAAAACCCAAAAATATTTATGGGGTATAGTGATATCACCGCTTTTCTCACATCTATCACCCAAAAAACAGAACTGGTCACATTTCATGGACCCATGCTTAGTACATTTAAAAATGGTCTTGTCCCATATAATATGGACACTCTGGTGAATATCCTATCTGGAAATAAGGGCATGGTTATCACTGAACCGAGCTCTTTAAAAATAACCACCCTTAAACACGGAGTAGCTGAAGGGTCACTTTGGGGTGGAAATATGTGTCTTCTAGTAAATCGACTTGGAACGAAGGATCAACTCAAAACTGACGGTGTTATTTTATTTATAGAAGATATTGACGAAAATTTATATGCCTTTGATCGGTTGCTCATTCATATGAGAGAGGCGGGTATGTTTGAAAACATACGGGGCCTCATTATAGGTGAATTGGTCGAGATGAAAGATCAAGCAATTCCCTTTGGAAAATCCACAGATGAAATTGTGTTGGATGTGTGTGGTGATTTGGATATTCCGATTATTTCTAATTTTCCCTGTGGCCATGGCGCTTATCAAGCAACCTTACCTATTTCGCTTCCGGTGCAGCTTAATGCTGGTCAAAATCCAGTTAAGTTAACATTTTTAGAATCCCCAGTTAGTAAAGGATATTAAATGCTGAATTACATTTGGTTTGGAATGATGTTTGTCGGTGTGGTGGTTGGCATATTTACAGGCAATATTGATGCGGTCACTGCTGCTGCAATTGATATGGCAAAGGTAGCTGTGAATTTGGCCATTGGCCTCATTGGTATCATGGCGCTTTGGTTGGGTATTATGAAAATTGCAGAAGAATCTGGACTCATTCGCCTCATCGCAAAAGGGCTCCGTCCCATTACCGTTCGGTTATTCCCGGGTGTGCCGGAAGATCACCCTGCGATCGGATCTATTGTATTAAATATGTCTGCAAATATCCTCGGCTTAGGAAATGCGGCCACACCGTTGGGTCTAAAGGCCATGGAAGAACTCCAGGAAATAAATCCAGATAAAGAGACGGCCACCAATGCCATGTGTACTTTTTTAGCCATTAATACATCCAGTGTACAGTTGATTCTCCCCGCCACTGTAGTGGCGCTGATGGGTGCCACATCCAGCCAGATTTTTATTACTACTATTTTTGCCACAGGCATGTCCACGATTGCGGCCATCGCCGCTGTCAAATTTCTTGAAAAACGAAAACAGTTCGCCATTCAGTCAGGAGGAAACTCATGATTGAATCATTTGTCCAGGGTGTAAACCAAGTCTCCCGTTATATTATTCCTTTACTGCTTGTGGGAATTCCTTTTTATGGGCTGGTCTTTAAAAAAGTGAAGGTTTACGAAACCTTTGTTGTTGGCGCAAAAGATGGGTTTACCATTGCAGTTCGCATTATCCCCTATTTGGTTGCCATACTCGTGGCAATTGGTATGTTTCGAGCTTCTGGGGCGTTGGATTTACTACTCAATTTTCTGTCACCCGTGTTAACCTTCATTGGATTCCCGCCTGAGAATCTTCCCCTGGCATTGATGCGCCCCTTATCGGGAAGTGGTTCCCTGGGCCTATTGACAGATTTAATCAACCAGCATGGCCCCGATTCTCTCATAGCAAAAATTGGTGCTACCATGTTTGGATCCACTGAAACTACATTTTATGTATTGGCTGTATATTTTGGGTCGGTTGGGATTCGGAAAACACGCCATGCCCTTGTGGCTGGACTTTTTGCGGATGCGGTGGGGGTATTTAGCGCTGTTTATATTTGCCGATTTTTCTTTGGATAAAAAAAGCCACATAAAAAGCCAAGTGTCACGAAGAAATTAATTATGAATAGAATTATAATTTTCGTGGTGACACTTTTATTCTTGGGATGCAGTAATACGAATTCCATCATTTCAAAAGATACTATTATTAACCATGATTTAGTTAATATTCAAGAATTAGATCCAACCCTTCTGGTGGAATTAAAATATTCTACCACTGACAATTTTATGAAAATGGATGTGTATGGCGACCTTGAAACTTGTTATTTGCGAAAGGTGCCCGCCCAAATGTTGGTCAAAGCACATGAAATTTTGAAAACGAAACATCCCGAATTGCGATTATTGATCTATGATGGACTTCGTCCAAGATCAATTCAGTGGAAACTTTGGAATACGTTGAGCGATATACCCGAATCTGATCGAACTAATTTTGTCGCAAACCCTGTTTCAGGTTCGATTCACAATTTTGGAGCAGCGGTTGACCTCACATTGGCCAATAAAAATGGCGAACCTTTAGATATGGGAACAGGGTACGATTTTTTTGGGGACTTGGCCTTTCCTATCTACGAAGACTCCCTATTGGTCGCTGGCGTCCTTACATCTAAACAGGTTAACAACCGTTTATTGTTGCGCCAAGTGATGGTACAGGCTGGATTTACCACCATAAAATCGGAGTGGTGGCACTTTAATGCATTCCCCTATAAAATAATCAAGTCGAAATATTCAATTATTGAATAATATCCTATCGATTTCCTATTTGATCTCCCCTTTTAAGTCTTCCATTATCTTGTGTGCATCCAATCGACTTTTTTTATACTGAGAGTAGGGTGAATCTTTTTCATTATAAATAGAGATGATATAAACTGCTACCCAGTTTGTTGATGCGGTTGCTTGCGTTAAGTCTGGGGAAACGGTTGTTCGAACGCCACCTGACATGGATTCCCGAGTTTGGAATGGCTTTTCAATGGTTGGATTATTCACTATTTCCTCTGAATAGCTTTGATCTTGTAGCACCACAAATGAATCAAATCCTTTTTCTATGGTGAGCTCGGCACAACGATACAATAATCGGCGCGTGGTTTCTTCTTTTGATGTATGTTGATTTCCATAAAACCGAACTTCAATCATATCATCACCCACCGCTTTGTCTTCATATCCACCCATTGCGTTTCTCGGACCATAGGCAGTAGCACAAGCGGATAAAAAAAGTGGCATAATTATGCTTGCAGGCATGACAAATTTATTTAGTGTTTTTATTAAGTGAATCATAGTGTGACTCCTTTCAAATGAATACTAATATTGAGCGGGTTCACCTTTTTTTGGTATTGAGTTTTTAATGAAATCACGGATATCATCATTCGCCTGTTTCAGGTCTTCTGATCTGAGATACATCATATGTCCGCTACGGTACCCTTTAAAACTAAGGCGGTCTTTCATCCGTCCACTGGGATCCAGTCGCCACATGGTATATTTTGCATCAAAATATTTGGTGGCGCCATCATAATAACCGGATTGGATCATGGTATGGAGGAAGGGGTTTTGAGCCATGGCCTGGCGTAAGTTTTCGCCGGTTCGGTTATTTTTATTATCCCAGGGTCGGACAGGACCAAACATGTTGTATTTGACATCTGTCTCAAAATTAAGCACATTTTTATAATAATAATTTACGGCCGGGGTAAATGAGTGCAGCCAAGAAGTAAGTTCAGAATTAAAATCGGGGCGTTCGCCACCTTTTGTTTTATCAATTCCTTTATATCTTGAATCCAGCCGCCCGATTGTAAATCCTTCTTCCCGTAATAATTCTTTCCAGAAAAAAGAAGTTGGTACGTCTAAATTGTAGGAAAGAATTGCTTCTTTTGAAATGCCAGAATACCTTGCCATCTCCCGAGCTACTTCTTCTTTATCCCGCTGGGAAACATAGCCTCCTTTGGCAATGACAGGCATGAGTTCATTGATAGCATAATCCTCAACTTCCGGTAGTAAATCTGTTAAGTCTTTTCGTTGGAGATTTTTCTGCAATTTATTGTGATACCATGCCGCTGCCGTAAAATAGGGTAACCGTAATGCGGCGCCAAGTGGGCCTGCCCGGCGACCCTCACCGGAATCAATACCTAATTCTGTGGGAGAAACTAAAATCACCCCGTTCAAATACATCCATTGACGGCCTTGAAGGGCATAAGACAGGCCCGATACACGTGTCGTACCGTAGCTTTCACCAATGAGGTATTTGGGTGATTCCCAGCGATTAACTCTTTGAATAAAGGTGTTTATCCACTCGGCTAAATATTTTATGTCTGCATTCACCCCGAAAAATCTTTCTTTTTTGACTTCCTTATCAATAATCCGGGAATATCCCGTATTAACAGGATTCACAAAAACAATATCAGCCACATCTAATATTGAGTGGGGATTCTTTTTGACGCCATAAGGCTGAACAGGAAACCCTTCGTCGTTTACTTTTAAAATTTGGGGTCCAGTATAAGCCAAATGCATCCAAACGGAACCAGAGCCAGGACCTCCGTTAAAAGAAATCATGATTGGTCTTGAAGCCTGATCTTTTATACCTGTTCTCTCATAATATGTATAATGAACAGATGCAATAGGTTTCCCGTCTTCATCCCAAACGGGCTGTGTGCCTGTTGTTGCTTTATATTCAATGCGTTTTCCCCGAATCATTGTTTTATGCATGGAGAATACAGTTGTGTCTGCAGGAAGTGATCTTGATTGGGCGGACAATAACCCAATCAGCAACAATAAAATAATTCTATTTTTCATTCTTATTCTCTCCTTGTGATAGCAATCGAACCTATTGAATATACTTTATAATATAGGTTTTTAACCAAATGAGTTAATCCTCATCGTGAATTTCTTGTGCAGCCCGTAGTCCTGAAAAAAGTGCTCCTTGCATCCAGCCATGATAGCTTGAGGCGTGTTCCCCTGCGAAATGGATTCGCCCTTCTGCTTTCCCAATATGATCTCCAAGTGCTTCATCTTGATCGGCCGTTGGAGAAGCCCAGGCTCCTCCGGACCATTTTTCCAAAACCCATGCGTGGGATGTCCCCAATTCAATATTATCTTTCCCGCCGGGAAAAATATTTTCCCACCGATTTAACACAAAGTTTATTCGTTTTTCTTCCGTAAGAATATCCATTTCTTGGGCGCGATCCCATCGTAAATATGACATAATAATTCCCCGAGGTCCTTCTCGATCCCAAGTTGGCTGCCATATTTCTTCCGGCCAATCCGTATTTCCCCAGCCGTTTAATCCGCCTTCTTCCCAAAACCGTTTCTTAAATTGAATGTATATTCGCGTAGATGGGGCATACCGATATCCGCCGCTCTTGGCGGACTCTTTTTCTGAAGAAAGTGACGGTGTAAATTGAATTCGGTGTAATACTGGGAGCGGAACTGTACACAGAGCTCGATCTCCCTCAATTGCTTCTCCATCTACTGATCGAACGACAACACCGTTTGATTTTTGCTCAATAGATGTAACTGGTGTAGAAAGATGAATTTGATCCTCAAGTGATTCGTAAAAAGCGTAAGGTAGTTTATCTGAACCATCCCGAAGTTTTACATATTCCTTATGTAAAACGGATCCGGGCCATGGCCGATCATCCAGAAAATTGTCTGTGGAAACTGTTGTTCTTTTTCCTCCATAATAATTCACATAGGACCCAGATCTGGCATAAAAAGGATCCAACGCTAATCCAAAGTATTCTGAATAGCCCAATGTTAAGTCATGATCTGGTGGAATCCTTGCAGCCCCCGCTTCAGCAAAATGTTCGTCCGAAAAGGGGGAGCGTATGGTAAACACCCGGCCGCCAATCCTGCTTCTTGCCTCTAAAATGGTTACGTTATGCCCAGCTCTGGTCAATTCATAACCTGCAACCAATCCAGATAGTCCTGCACCTATAATAATAACCCGTTTAGATGGACTGTTTCCAGACAGTTGTCCCGGAGATTCTTTTTCAGAATCATTATCTTCGCAAGATATAAAAGCAATTCCGGCGGTAAGTAAAGCGCTTTGACGAATAAATTCCCGCCGTGTTAAATCGTACATAACCAATCAATATTAAAGAAGTAATTCACTATACAACAGTTGAAATCTCTTGAAATGATTTTTTGGTTATTTCTGGCACAGTAGCCTTATTTGCTGGATATCCGACAGGAATGAGCAAAAATGCTTTTTCATTATCCGGGCGATTTAAAATTTCTCCCAAAAAATTCATGGGGCTTGGTGTGTGTGTCAACGTGACCAAGCCTGCATGATGCAGGGCTGCTAATAAAAACCCGGAAGCAATTCCAACCGATTCATTGACATAATAATTTTTCCGCTGGTTATTATCATCCTTAATATCATAAATCTGTTTAAAAACAACAATAAGATAGGGTGCAATTTCCAGAAAGGGTTTTTGCCAGTCCGTTCCGAATTGGTTTAAATCTTCCAACCATTCTTTGGTGGCACGATGACGATAAAATTCTTTTTCCTCTTTTTCCGCAGCCTGACGAATTTTCGCTTTCACATCCCTGTTTTTCACAACCACAAATTGCCATGGTTGTTTGTTCGCGCCCGATGGAGCCGATGCCGCCGTTTGAATACAATTGTTAATTATATCTATCGGCACACTTCGATCAGAAAATGCTCGAACTGTCCTGCGTTTTGACATTTCATCTAAAAATGTTTTTGATCGAGACTGCATATTTTTTTCGGAAAATTCTTGAAAGTCTAGTTGTTTGAATCCCATGCCTTTTGCCTAAATTTAACTCTGTATATGAAGAAGGAATTTAAATCACCAAGACCCGGGAAGATGCTTTTTGTTTTATTCATCCTTTGCATGGCATTGGTAATAACCGGATGCCCTCATGATGAAAACAGCGAAGGTTCCTCTGCCGCCCTGATTATAATTTCTATGGATGGCTTTCGTTGGGATTATTTTGATAAAACGGATACACCAAATTTTGATAAATTGATCGACGGTGGATCCAGAGCGGCCGCACTTATTCCCTCTTTCCCAAGTAAAACATTTCCAAATCACATTACCATTGTTACCGGCAGATATCCAGAGAACCACGGTATTATTGCTAACCGAATGTATGATCCTATTTTCGACAAATACTATTACATCGGTCAGGGAAGCGCTCCTGTCCTTGATGGAAAATGGTATGATGCAGAACCGATTTGGGTAACGGCTGAAAAACAGAACCAAACAGCCATGACCATGTTTTGGCCCATTTCAGAAGCTGAAATTATGGGCGTTCGCCCTTCAGAATATTTTGTATATGACGGTTCTGTATCTCACAATGACCGTGTAGACCAACTATTGAAATGGTTGGATTACCCTTCGACAAAACGTCCTCGATTTATGTCCACTTATTTTAGCCATCTGGATAATATTGGCCATCGTTATGGCCCCGATTCTGAGGAGGTGAAATCTGCCATTCGAGAAATGGACCGAACCATCGGTCGTCTGGTTAATGGCCTCAAATCCCGAGAGATATTTCAGAAAGTAAATATAATCTTAGTCTCGGACCATGGTATGGCAACAACCTCATCTGACTCTATGATTTTCCTGGATGATTATATTAATATGGATAATGTTTCTGTTGTGGACTGGACGCCAGTGGCTGCCATTCGTCCAAAAGGTGATGTGGAACCCATTTATGAAAAATTAAAAAATGCCCATCCTAAAATGAGTATATATAAAAAGGGGAAAGCGCCGGCAAGACTCCATTATAATAACCATCGGCGGATTCAACCCATTACTGCCGTTGCAGATGAACATTGGTCAATTTCAACCAGAGAATATTTTAACGAAGGTGATCACAATGAAGGTCTTGGTCAAGCTACCCACGGTTACGACCCAATCTATCCTTCCATGGGCGGCGTCTTTGTTGGCCATGGTCCTGCCTTTAAATCTGGATTGAGTGGGCCCGGAATTACTAATATTCACCTCTACGAAATGATGTGTAAAATATTGGGGTTAACGCCTGCGGAAAATGATGGAAATATCGATTCCACTCGGGTTTTTCTATCTCAGTAATTTTACTTCCCATTTTCCACTTCACTATCATATACTTCCCAATCCTAAATAGGAGGTAATGGAAGAATATGGACGCAAAACTTATTTGGCTCATTGGATTTGTAGGCATCTATTGGGCATACTGTTTGTTTTGGGGTTTTAAAGGTGCCCGCGATGCCAAAACGTCGGCAGATTATTTTCTCGCCGGCCGATCTATTGGTGTATGGGTGTTTGTATTGGCAGCAACAGCAACCAGCTTTAGTGGATGGACCTTTGTTGGCCATCCTGGGAAAATATTCACGGATGGTTTACCTTATGCTTTTGCTTCTTTTTATGCATTAACCATTCCGCTCACCGGTGTTTTATTTTTGAGACGACAATGGGTTTTGGGCAAAGTATATCGTTATATAACCCCAGGGGAAATGTATACCGATTATTATGGTGGATCGGCTATGCGACTTTTAACTGTGCTGGTTGCTTTTCTTTTTAGTGTACCTTATTTAGGGGTTCAGCTCCGTGCATCGGGAGATTTATTCAATGTACTTACTGATGGATTTGTCAGTGTAAACTTCGGGATGTTTGCCCTATCAACCGTTGTCATGATATATGTTGCATCTGGTGGGTTAAAATCTGTTGCGTATGTGGATTGTGCTCAGGCGATTCTCCTTGCAGTGGGCATTGCCATTTTAGGCGGTATTGCCATTTATTATGCCGGAGGGTGGGGTGGCTTTACTCAGGGTATTGCTGATCTGGTTCAGAGTGATGTTGATTCCGGAAAAAATCTAACCCCCGATGGATATTCTATGAAAGTGGCAATTCCGGGCAGCATCCAAATGGTTTCTGCAGGTGCAAAATCTTCCGGAGGACCTTGGACGGGTATAATGTGCATGACATATATGTTTGCACTCATGGGGATTCAATCGTCACCGGCTTTTTCTATGTGGGCCTTTGCCAATAAAACACCCCAGGCGTTTCGTTGGCAGCAGGTTGTTGCATCCTCTCTTGTGATTGGAATCCTTTTATTCACATTTACGATTTTTCAGGGGATGGGGGGACATATATTAATTGCAAATGGTGTATTGGATGGGGCAAATGACAAAACCCTCATTCCGAAATTGATTAATTTACTGTCAGCCACTGCACCATGGCTTGTGGGTCTATTGGCGGTGTGTGCCTTGGCCGCCATGCAAAGTACCGGGGCGGCTTATATGTCAACTTTCAGCGCCATGGTAACCCGGGATATTTACGCCAAATACATTTCTCCAGGCGCTTCAGATAATATGCAAAAATTAAGCGGTAGAATTTTTGTGCTCATCGTTACCTTGGCAGCACTTTTTGTTGCAGCGAATTCAAGCCAGGCTATTGTCATGCTTGGGGGGTTGGCCGTGGCTTATGGATTTCAAATGTATCCTGCTCTGATCGGTATCTGTTATTACAAAGGATTTACGACCAGGGGGGTTGTTATTGGATTGGTGGTCGGCTTAATCGCGGTCACCTTAACGGATAAAACATCTGCCTGGTTTGGCGTCCCCTGGGGTGCTTACCCTCTAACTATTCACAGCGCTGGTTGGGGAATATTTTTTAATCTCATTACCACGTTTTTTGTATCCTGGTTTTCTTCAGAATCAGAATCAGATAAATTGATTAAAACAAAAAAACACCAACTACTTCAAGCTGTTACAGGAATGTCACCGGACCGAAAGAAAAAAGTTAAAATTGCCTGGGGGTTAACTTTGATTTGGTTTTTAGTCGGATTCGGCCCATTTGCTACCATCGGTAATGCGATTTTTTCTGATCCAAATTCGCCAGCTTTGTGGGCACCGTTTGGATTACCTTCTTTGTGGGTTTGGCAACTTCTCTTTTTAGGATATGGAATTTTTGTCATGTGGTATCTTGCGTTTCACCTTGGGTTATCTGAGCCGCTCGATCCAGAAAAAGTTGAAAATATTGCAAATGAATTTATTTGATTTAAGCATAACAATAAGGATAGTGGGATGAGACCGTTTGAAATCATTTTATTTATATTGCTTGGTTGGGCAATAATCAATATCATTTCCAGTCCGCATGAAAGAAAACATTCCAAATTATTGCTAAAAATAATCTTTTCTGTTTTTCTTATTCACTTTTTTTTGGAACAATCTCGATGGCAAATGTACCCGGCCTATGTCTTAATCCTTGGTTTGTTTTTTATACAAAACAAATCGGTTACTTCAATTATTAAGACTTTCTTTTATATTTTATTTGGACTTTCATTCTTTCTTTCCATCGCCATTCCGGTCATCAAAATGCCCAAATTAACCGGACCCTATACGATTGGATCCTCCATCCATCATTGGGTAGACCAGGGGCGACTAGAATGGTTTACAGATAATCCCAATGATAAAAGACAAATTATGGTTCAATTTTGGTATCCGGGACAAAAAATAAAAAAAGCAAAACGGTCCCATTATCTAGATCGCCTGGACATTCGCGCAAAAACCATGGGGGACGCCGGTAATTTTCCTGGGTTTTTGGTGAATCATTTGGCTTTGACCAAAACCAACAGCTTTATAGATTTAAAACCTAATCCAGTTCCTGCACCATTTCCTATTATTATTATTTCACATGGAATTACGGGGATGCGTCACATCCACACATCCCTGGCAGAAAAACTGGCCAGCCATGGATATGTGGTCATTGCTCCAGATCATAGTTACGACGCAAATCTTACTATTTTTCCTGATGGAAGCATTGCAGACTACCGATCTGATATCACTGGCGATCCTGACAGTGTTCTTATTCGGAGAATCCAAATCAACACTCGGGCAGATGACATCCGTTTTATTATAGACCAGCTGGAGCGCATTCAATCGGCTGAATTGACCCATCCGTTAAATGGCTATTTAAACTTGGACAAAATTGGTCTAACCGGCCATTCTTATGGTGGCGGTACCAGCGTACTCGCTTCTTTACAAGATACTCGTATTCGCGCCACATCAAACTTAGATGGGTGGATGAGTCCTGTCCCGAAAACAGCGATTGATGCGGGCTTACATCAACCTTTTTTATTTATTGGGCGGCCCAGTTGGGATGATTCAGATTATCCGAATAACTATTCGGACGCGGATAAAATAATAAAAAACAATAAAGGGCCTTCTTTTAAAATAATCATAAAAGAAACTCAACATTTGAATTTTACAGATGCGCCTTTGTTTTCTCCTTTTGTACATAAAATTTTAGAGGTTGGAAAGATAGATCGACAGAAATCTGTTTTCTTAATCAATCAATTATCCTTGGAATTTTTTGACCAATTTCTAAGGGACATACCAAGTTCAATGTTGAATAAAAAACAGTCTTTCCCAGAATTTATCTTTGATTAAACATGCCGCGAAATAGGGCATTTTTAATATCAATTACGATGCTTGTTCTGATCGTTCCTTGGTGGTTTGTTCATCTTTCCGATGCTATATACGGATTTCCTCATTGGTCATTATATGTCATTATAATGTCTTTTGTGTATTCATGCGTTTTGGCTTTTACCCTTCAAAAATATTGGAAAGTCAAAGATTAATATGAATCAGCCCGCACTCCTGGGAGCCGGGGGAATCAGTTTCCTGATAATATATTTAACTTCATTAATCCTGATTGGCTGGCTTGGGAAAAGAGCGCAAAAAGAGAATACACTTTCGGATTTTTATTTAGCCGGTCGAGGAATGGGGTTATTTGTTCTGTTCCTCACCTTATATGCAACACAATATAGTGGGAATACCCTAGTTGGTTTTTCCGGTCGAGCATACCGGGAGGGGTATGGAGCCCTTGTTTTGATCCCATTTCTTTCCGCAGCTGTAGGTGCCTTTTTAATTTATGCTCCCAAGCTTTTCAGGTTATCACATAAACATCATTTTATCACTCCCGGTGATTTTATTCAGTATCGATTCGAGGACAGGCGGTTGACAGCTCTTGCGTCATTGTTATGTATAATAGCCTTAGCCAATTACATCCTAACCAACCTCAAGGCAATTGGTTATATTTTTTCTTCTGTGACCGGAGGAATTGTGCCATTTGCATATGGAATTATTTTGCTTGCTCTTGTGATGGTCATTTATGAAACCTTAGGTGGTATGCGAAGCGTTGCTTGGACAGATGTAATTCAGGGGATTATTCTTCTGGTTGGCGTCATCGCAATTTTTTTTACAATTCAAACTGAATATGGCGGATTTACTTTCATATACGAACAACTTAAAGATATATCGCCGGAAAAACTGATATCGCCAAATTGGTCTGACAAACGAACGTGGTTCAGTACAATTGCTCTTGGTTTCTTTGGTATATCTATCTATCCCCACGCCATCCAACGAATTTATTCGGCGCGGAATGAGCGAGCTTTAAAACGATCCATTCAAATTATGGCATTTATGCCGTTGATTACTGTGTTTTTCATGGTGACCGTTGGGATAGTCGGCGCTACAATTTTTCCCAATTTAGATCGTTCGGGAAGTGAGCAAATTACCTTATTGGTACTCCAAGACTTAGGTCAACGGGGTGCGATAGGAGGGGGGCTGATGGTTCTCTTTTTATCCGCAACCATTGCCGCAATTATGTCAACTGTAGATTCGGCTCTTTTGTCTATTTCTTCTATAATAACAAAAGATTTTTTTCAAAAAATAAAACCCAAAGTAAGTCAATCAGAATTGACCAGAGTAGGAAAAATATTATCATGGATTATTATGGGCATCGCCGTTTATTTTGCTATTACACTTCCCCAGACAATCTGGCGATTGCTCGAGATTAAATTAGAACTACTTATTCAGGTTGCACCTGCAATATTTTTAGGACTTCATATTAAAATATTGAATTCAAAATCAGTTTTTTGGGGTATGGTTTTCGGAACAACTTTCGCGGTCTCCGCTATGGTCTCCAATAAACTGGGAATGGATATACCGGCCAAACCCTGGGGGATTCATGCTGGCGTATGGGGGTTTATCATTAATATTTGTACTATCTTTTTTATGGAAAAACTTTCTGCTTTAAAAAATGAATAAATTAAACATATCCGGATTAATTCATTTAGTTATCGTTTATATTGTATGGGGGAGTACCTACCTGGCCATCCGCGTGGCTGTCAGGAGTGGGTCTGGTTTTCCTCCTTTAATAATGTCTGCTACACGCATTTTGGTTGCGAGTGTTATTCTATTTGGAATGGCAAGACTCTTAAAACAACAAACAATTCGCCTAACAAAACAAGATGTGGGAATGTTAGCAATATCGGGTATTGCACTATGGTGGAGCGGTTATGGATTGGTGGCCACAGCAGAACAAACCGTTGGGTCCGGATATGCGGCCTTGGTTATTTCATCCACCCCAATCTGGGTGGCAATTATCGAATCGGTATTGGATCGAAAACGACCGTCTCTACTTTTAATCCTTTCATTATTTATTGGTGCAGCAGGAATTGTGGCTTTGAACTGGCCAGCTATTTCTACTGGGAATTTAGGTGATTTAAAAGGTGCCCTCATGTTAATCGTTGCAAGTTTTAGTTGGGGATCAGGTTCTATTTATCAGAAACGGAAAAACATTCAAGCATCACCAGAGGTGCGTTCTGCGGTTCAACAATTTTTTGGTGGTATCGCTCTGTTGCTTACATCTTTTGCTATCGGGGAACCTACAATAAACCCCATACCGTCCGCTTGGTGGTCCTGGGGTTTTTTAGTAATATTTGGATCTGTTATCGCTTTTACTTCCTTTATTAAAGCGCTTACGTTCCTGCCACCTAATGTTGTATTTACATATGCTTTTGTCAATCCAGTGATTGCGGTTATTTTGGGGTTTTTTATCTTGGGTGAACCTATCACCCAATGGACACTTATGGGTGCCTCCTTGGTTATCATGGGTGTATTTGGTGTTTTCAAAGACCAGAAGGAATCGGCGCCACAACTTCCTTAAATTTGATAGTAGTCAAAAGAATATTTTACAAATTATTGCACCAAATATTTTTTTCGTTTTTCAATAATGCTTTTTTACCCATAGGTTTTTCAAAATGAAACGATTCTTAATTACTATTTTCTCTATCCTTACTATTGCCGGTGCTCAAAGTACCTGGATGTTTTCCGGTCGAGTTCATCCGGAATTGAAATGGCAGACTATCTCCACAAAGCACTTTAATATTCATTACCATCAAGGAATAGATGAAATAGCCAAAGAAGGTGCTGTCATTGCTGAACACGTGCGCCCAACTTTATTAACTCAAATGGATTTGGACACCATCCCAAAAATTGATATTATATTTACTTCTGAAGATGAAATCATGAATGGGTTTGCGCTTTGGACTTACCAAACTTTCATTTGGGTGGATCAAAATGACGCGGCCATTTGGCTGGAAAAAGGAAAATGGCTGGAACAGGTTCTTTCCCATGAACTACAACATATTGTCCTCCTTCATAAAATAAAATCATGGATGCCTGAGCCATGGGGTAACTTGTTTTCTGGGATGCCAGGGTGGGTGGTAGAAGGAACGGCGGAATATGAAACAGAAAGTTGGCGCCCCTATCGGGCTGATCTATCCCATAAAATACATATATTAAAAAATAAAACTGATAAAATGGATCCGCATCACGATGGTTTTTCAAAAATGCTCTATTGGGCTGATCGTTTTGGGGATTCCACGATTACAAAAACACTTGCCTATCGTAATAATATTAAACTTTTTGATTTTGATTCAGGCTTCAAAAAAGCCACGGGCATAACGGTAGATCAATTCAATGAAGATTGGCGACGCCACATGAATACATATTATTATGGATTCCGCTCCCAAAAGGAATCTTATAAAGAAATCGGTGATATTATTTCTCTTCCCATAAAAAAGCTGCAATCGTTCCATTTTTTTGATGACAGTTCAAAAATTGTTCTCATCGGTAAAGATGATAAAGATCAATTTGACACTTCTTTTATAATTGCTAAACGAGATACAGCAAAAGAAATAAAGCAGTTCGAGAAGTGGGAAAAAAGAATAGAAAAACTGGAGAAAAAGAAAAAGAAATCGAAGAAGGATTCTCTCACTATAAATAAACCCTTCAAAGAAAAAGTATTATGGAAAAAAGAAGAGGTGGATTATGGCCGGTTTCATAATTCCTTATCCTGGTCATCTAATGGGAAAAAAATAGCTTATGCTAAATATCATTTTGGGGAGAATCAATCCATGGTCTTCGATATTAAATATTATGATACAGAGGCAGAAAAATATCACTGGTTAACCCATTCCATGAGAGCGACTTATCCTGTATGGCTTGATTCAAACACGGTTGCTTTTGTGGCCCACCAAAATAATGTATCCAATATTTATAAGGTTAAGATTGGCGGTGATACACCTATTCCCATCACCCATTATAAAGAAAATACCCAAATTGCATTTTTATCCGTATCTCCCAACGGAGAAAATATCGCTTTTTCTATGTCTCCAAAAAACGCCAATCTGGATATGTATAATTTGCACATACAATCTGGGAATGTTGAGCGATTGACGGATGACTCAATGGCCGATATTTCTCCCGTCTGGCATCCCGATGGTACAGCCATTTCCTACACATCTAATGCCAGCGGCGTTCCAAACATTTATACCATTAATTTGAGTACAGGAAAAATCACACCCAATTCAGATGCGGGGGATGGGATATGGACACACCAGTGGATGCCGAAAGATTCCTTGCTCTTGGCTTTATCTCTGGCCGATGTTGACTCCATCCGTTTGGTGAAAGTAAATCCTTTCCGGAAACCGGATACAGAACCAATTTCACTCAGAAATAACTATACGCGGTGGCTCAAATCTGGCCCCGATGTATCTTTTGTAAATGAAAAAAAACTACCACCAAAAGTTTCTAAATCACAAAAATATAATTTTACAAAGCATATGCGTCACTTGACATCCCTGATTATTCCGACGCTTAACCCCTTCGGAATGACAATATGGACTGATGCGATGGGTCGACATACATTTCAAGCAATCGGATTTATGAACCAGCGCAATCTTAGGGAAAGCGGTTATGCTTTGAGTTATACCAATGCACAACATGGCCCACTGTGGTCTATCTCCATGACAAAAAATATCGATGGAGCCTTTCGCTTTTACGATGGAGCAAAATTGATTGATATTAAAAATGGTATCAGTTTAACAGCTTCTCATCCATTAAGTTTAGGTGAACCTGCTTCCAATCATCAATTTACCGCCGGTGCCTCATTTATTAATCATCTGGTAACCGTTGGAACGAAAACAAATAAAAAAACCGGTGAACTTATTCCAAGAGACACAAGTGACTATATAAACCTTCCGATTCCGGATAACGGTAAGGATGGGTTTTTATCCCTCAGTTATTTGTGGACAAAGAAACGCCCCCACGCTTGGAATGGGCTTCATCCGACTCAGGGATATGGTGTTTATACTCAATTAGATTATGCAACTAAAAGTATATTTGGAAATTTTAGTTATTCTCGTTTAACAACAGACGCATATATAAATCTTCCGGTGGGGAAAACGGCTCTCTATTTTCGATTAAAAACTGTCATTCAGTCTGGACAACCTCCAAAACAAGATTATGTTGGATTAACGGACGATGCGCCTATTTACATTGGCGGCAATCAAATACTACTCAATCGTTTTTTGCCTGAAAACCATAACCTCAGAGGGTGGTCCGGTCATCGTCTGGGAAATCGTCTTATTTTTGGTTCATTGGAATATCGATTGCCAATCGCACCAAAGGTGCTGTCTTTCAACCTTATATCCGACTATGGAAATGCCTGGACCCACAATGAAGATAAAGAAGAAATGATGATTTCAGCGGGATATGAAATTCGACTGAGCTTAGGTCCCTTTATATTATCGGGGGGCAAAGCTCAACTATTTGATGATTGGGAAAGTGGGAAAAAACCAATTCAATATTTCCGTTTAGTCTTAACTAATCCATTTTAAGAAATAAATGCATTGTTGGTAAATTGTTTCTTTCCCGTTACCATAATTTGAATGTAATCTTCATTGCCTGAAATTTATATTTCATGCTTTTTTCCACCTACTAAAGGCCAGCCAGCAACACCTTTTTCGTGACTTCACAACAGTCTAAGATCACCGCTATCGTCGGCGCCCAATGGGGTGATGAGGGAAAAGGGAAAATTACCGATTTCTTCG
>JACKQG010001454.1_pt1 | contig 32810 bp, 47 predicted proteins | sample 8237621 | NCBI WGS metagenome assembly JACKQG01 (sample SAMN15677084, study PRJNA649215) | marine metagenome | biome: marine; feature: Black Sea; material: saline water; isolation source: suspended particulate matter (SPM) from the Black Sea western gyre | collected 2013-06-09/2013-06-10 | depth...
CTAAGCAACTCTGCTTTACATGATTGAAGTGCAGTTCTGCACTAGTTTTATTTATCTTTTTTTAACTGCGACTATTTGGCTGGGTTTTTATCCACTGATTCCAAAATTGTTTCACTATATGAAAGTTTTCATTTGGAGTGATATTATAATATTTTATAAAATCCTTCAATTCCTGTTTTAAAGAGTTCCAGTCATAGAAGTTATCCATATACATAATATGGTGTTTCTTCTCTAAGTTATAAAAAATTTGATTTGCGTTGTGTGAATTTTCTTTCCTAAATTTGATATATCTATCAATTTGGTCAATTTCAGGACTACTAGTTATACCCCCTCTTGTCTTTATTATGTAATTATTTCTACATACATCCAGATACTTATTATCCTTTATACAGATAAAAGTAGGATTATCGCACAGAAAAAATGTGTGTTCAACTTCTGCAAGATTTTCAAAATGATGGCATTTCCAAATGGCTTCAATCTCTGGAGTCAGTTGAAATTCTCTATCATCTTTCCACCACGGTGGGGTTAAAACCCATCCATTTTCGTCAATAAAAGATATTACTTCATCATTCAAGTATATACTATTATCTTTGTATTCACATTTATCAGAATGTATTAATAGATATAGGCAACTTCGAATCATGTCCCCTCCTGTACCAGGTGGGTAAGATACTATTAGTTTATTGTTTTCGTAAGACAAAATATAACCTATTGTTATCGTCTTGGCGTAAGATTAATACATCACAGTTGAGATATTTTGCGGCGTTTGAGATAAAGACTGGGTCCCAGTCATAGAAATTAATCCATTTAGCCGCTGGCTTATCGTGTTGAATTCCTGGATTAACTCTGAAATATAAGAAACCGCCAGACTTGACCATGTTTACTACATTTTCAAGTTCACCAAGTATCTTATCACTACTACCAAAATTGATACTACCTAGACAGATAGCAACATCATATTCGACATCTGGTTTATAATCTAGTGTATGTACACTAATATCTGCTCTATCATTATATGGGTCGATGCCGACTAGATTTTTAATCTTTCCTTTAAACTCATTATATCCACAACCGATATCAATTACATTGTCTGGATTCATAGCATTTACTTCATCAATGATTGCAAGACCACTATACTTGTATCTCTTTGTTTCTGCTTGCCAGACGTTACTGAAATAATTACATAGACATTCTTTATCAATTTGTTCTGCTAATGCATGTATTTCTATATCATCTATTTGATTTAGTTCAATATCGAACACACCATTTACAACTTGGCAATATGCGTGTTTGTCCGACATAAGATTTGGATTACTCTTTAGAATTCTATCTAATTCGTTTAATACTTTTAAGTTCATACTGTCCTATATATCAAAGTTAATATCATACGATATTGCTAAATGGGTTTTTGGATGTTTTGGTTGATGTACTTTAACATTATCAACCACTAAATTTGGTATGTTTGATATCATTCTATCTAAGTTCATTTTATCACCATTGTTTGGCTTTATGAATGTATCATGTTTATCAAGGTATGATGTGAAACCATATTGTTTAATTAAGTCTTCTAATTCTTTGAAGTCTCCGGGCACGTGATGAAAGTCTCCTGTTATTATAGTTTTAGTGTATTGAAGTTTATTTAGAATAAATTCAACATCTTCTAATGTATCTTTGCCAACTATAGTACCACCGTCTTGTCTATCAGGATAACATGGCAACATACTACACAGCACAACTTTACCAACTCCAGTGCATAATGCTTTAGAGCCTTGAAACTTATTCTTTGTTGCTCGGACTATATCTTTACTTGGCAGATTAAATGATACACATGAACTGAACTTTGAAGTTCCTTCTAATCGTGCAATCCCCACATATAAAGAATCTCTCATATTAGAAATACTTCTTTCTAAATGAATTTCTTTTATGGTTGAACTCGACAACTCATTCTTAATTGGTAGTCTTTGGAATAATGCGTAATCTATATCAGTAGTTACTTCATCAAAGTAATCACTTCCATGAAGCCAATCGTTCGTACAAAATTGAAGTATGCGATGACGCATAGTTGATTATGTGGTTGGTTCTAAAGACACTGATAAAGGGTAATTTGCAACTCTACTTGCTTTAACAGTTTCTTCGACTTTTTGTTCTGCGATTTCTAAATTATACATTCCTACAATTGCCTTTTCATCAGAGTGAATCTTATGTGCTAAATCAGCCGATGTATCTTTGTCATGGTTAAATAACGCCATAAGTATGTCAATAACAAAGTCGAACGGAGTCTTATCATCGTTGTGCATAACAACATAATACTGCTTCGGTTCGCCTATTGTTAATAACGAATTATCTGATGTTTGTATCTTTTCTTTTTCGTTACTTTCAATCATTACTACTCTCCCTCTTATACTATGTATTTATGCAAAAAGAGAGACCCATTTAAATGAATCTCTCCTTTAATTATACGTCAACTAGTACGTAAAGTCAAGTGGTCTAATTGATTTTAATAGACTTTGGTTTCTTCTCTTCGGGAACTAGGCGTTCTAGTGCGATGTAAAGCATACCATTTTCCATTTTGGCTTCTACTACTTCAACGTACTCTGCTAGAGACCAGTTTCTTACAAAACTGCGATTGGCAATACCCTTGTGAAGGTATTCAATCCCATCAGATTCAGCATCAGTCTTCTCACCTGTTACAGTAAGTGTGCCTTCTTGTACATCAATTTTAATATCATCACGTACAAAACCAGCAAGTGCCAAAGTAATTTGATACTTATCGTCACCGTTTTTTTCTACATTGTATGGGGGGTATCCTGCGTTGTTGAAATTTTGAAAGTCTTCTACTAGTCTATCAAAACCTAACAAATTTCTGTGAAAGTCAGGCAGGTTTAATGTTGTAACTCTTGTCATAATTTTTCTCCTTATATTAAGCAAGTTTTTTGTAAATGAGACCCGTTAGGCATCTCGTAATATACAAACACTATTGTTCGTATACTATATATTTAGTCATTAATTTCGAAAATTCAAGTCTAAAGACCAATCTTTTCTGAAAAAAGTACTAAATTCTTTGCTGGACCAACATCTTTTGGTAGTCCACCGTGTGTTTCTATGTATTCTCGTAGTACTGCTTTGTACCAATTCTGAGAATTATGATGTGCTAATTTGTTAAAACGTGCTATTCCATGACTTGTTCCGTCCATGGTTAGTAATGCTCTAGCAGATTCTTTCTGTAGGGTTCTTACATCTAAAGTTTCAAGTATATCAGACACTAATACATTCTTTTCTTACGCAAGACATTCTTTGCTTGGTCACGTCTTGTACGTTGTTTGGCAGCCGCTTTCATTTTCTTTCTTTTTTCGGTAGGTTTAATAAATGCTTGGCGTTCTCTGACTTCCTGAACTGTTCCTGCATCTGAGCATTTTCTCTTCCAGAGTCTTAATCCTCTTTCGAAGTTGTCATACTGTATTTCTACATGAGTACCTATCGGTCTTTCTCTGCCATGTACTTTCTTTTTTGGTATAAATTTACCCATCTTTAAATAAAACTCCTATTATTCTGTTTCCGTTTAATGACAAATGTGAATCATATTTGAAATTCACTAAATGTGTTTCTATTGCTTCTTTAAAAAATTTAAATACTTCATCTCTATTTGAATTTTCTCTTCCACGCATCTGTATTGTTATCTTTACTTTTGCCCCATTATCTAAAAACTCTTGTGCATGTTTCAGTTTTATGAGCATGTCATGTTCGCCTATATTAGGTTTGAACTTGACTTCTTTTGTATCAACTCGTGCCGCTCTGGCCTTTTTAGCCATTTCTTTTTCATTCTTTTGTTGCTCGTACTTGTACTTATTCAAATCTATGATTCTAGCAACAGGTGGCTCGGCTTTCTCCACAACTAATATTAAGTCTAAATTTTCTGATTCAGCAAGAGACAGTGCTTCTTTCTTACTCATTATGCCCAGTGCGGTTTTGTCTGAACCTACCACTCGCAACGTATCAAATTTTATGTGATGATTGTATACAATCCTGTTTTTTTGATTGTCGTTATAAAACTTACCCATCTATATTTTGTTCTGGCTCCTTGGCAACCTCTTCTGCATAAACTAATATTGGTTTATCCGTTTCGCCTGAAATAAATTCTTTAGTGATGATAACTTTCACTAGTCCTTGTTTTGCCAATTTTGGAAGTGTGAACTGTGTCTTCAATAATGACTTCTCTATTACACTTCTCAATCCTCTTGCACCCGTTGTATCTTCATGTGCTATTTTGGCAATTGCCTGTAAAGCCTCTTCGCCCACTTCTAATTCTACATTGTCCAAAGAAAATAACGTCTTAAATTGTGAAACTATACTGTTCTTTGGTTCAATAAGAATTCTAACTAATTCTTCTTCTGTTAATTCATCAAGTCCAACTATGATTGGAAATCTACCCATAAATTCTGGAATCAATCCATATTTAAGAAGGTCTTGTGTTTTAATTTCTTCTCTAGTATTGCAACATCCTTTATGATTCTTTTTATGAGTTGCACCAAATCCAATACCAGGATTAGTATTGACTCTGTTTTCTACAATCTTGTCAATGCCTACAAAGGCACCACCAACGATGAATAGAATCTTTCTTGTATCTACTTCAATCATCTCTTGGTTTGGATGCTTACGACCACCACCTGGTGGAACACGAACTACTGTTCCTTCAACAATCTTAAGTAATGCCTGTTGAACACCTTCACCTGAAACGTCTTTTGTAATCGATAAGTTTTCGCCTTTCTTTGCTTTCTTATCAATCTCATCAATGTATACAATACCACGTTCTGCTTTCTCAACATCAAAATCTGATGAAATGAGTAATCGTTGAACAACGTTCTCTACGTCTTCACCAACATAACCACTTTCAGTTAATGTCGTTGCATCAATTTGAGCAAATGGCACATCAAGGAATTTAGCAATAGTTTTACCTATTAACGTTTTACCTGTACCACTGGGTCCGAAACATAAGATATTAGATTTATCTAATTCGATATCACTTTCATCTACATTAATACGTTTGTAATGGTTATACACGGCAACAGAAATGACTTCTTTTGCTTCATTTTGCCCTATAATATGGTTGTCTAAATATTCTTTTATTTCTTCAGGAGTATTAGATATAGACGTGTAGTCTTTCTTTTCTTCTTCTGATTTGACCTCATGAATGATATCGTGGCATAAATCTATGCACTCATTACAAATGTATTGATTTGGTCCAGCAATTAGTGTCTTAATATCATTCTTTGGTTTCCCACAAAACGAACATTTGAATTCTTGTTTTTCTGTCAATTAATGCCTCTTTATTTTATGTTATCAACATCGTCCAACCAACCATCTCGTTTGATTGCTTGAGTATTTATCTCTCTTTGAATCTCTTTCTTAACTTCTATGACTTCTTCTGGAGTCAATTCCTCTTCAATCTCATCAATCTCTGCATCATCTAAGATTACACCAAAACTATCATCTTCTGGTTCTTCTTTTTCTTCAACATCTTCAACAACTTCTTCAAGTTCTTTAGACGGAGCGATATCTATTAATTCTTCCTTATTAATATTATCGCTTATTTCGGGTGAAATGTCAAGTGGTTTCTTTACTTTTTTTTTTTGAAAGAAACTTTATCAAAAATTTCTTCCTGTCTGCCACCCGAGTTTCTGTGGGTGAAACTGTAGTTAGCGGCGAGTAAAAGTAATACGGCTAATGGGTCAAACACAAAAATGAACACAATGATAAGCCATCTTACTGCTTGGTCAATTGTATCTCTTTCGGTATCACCATATACCATCTCTGCAATGTATTTGATAGGACCAATTTCTGTTTCAATTTTTCTAATCTCTCGTTCTAATTCAAACTTTTGGTCTATTAATCCATCAATTGCAATATTGTTATTGTTGATTTGTACTTGCAATACATCAATCTCTACTGAATTGTCAATCTGTGACACATTCAGTAATTCATTACGTAGTCGGTCAAGAATAATTAAAGAGCCTGCAACTTCTCTATCTGCTTTTTCACGGAGTCTTTTGATTTCTACTCTAGCCGAAGATATTACAGAAGATTCTATTCCTCTTGCTTGTTCGATTTTTACTAGTAACTCCATCTTGCGTTCATTAACAGATTGAGTATCTTCACTTCTTAACTTAGTTACCATGTTGCTAAGTCTGATGCGTTCTAGTTTATATTGTCTTTCAAAGTCTTTACGAACATCTGCAATCTTTGTTCCTAGTTCAGTCAGTTTTAATGCGTTTGCTTCGTTCCATTCTTTTATGACTTCTGAATTTCTCCAGTATCCCCATGGAATACCAACTACTTGTTGTGCTTTCTTAAGGTCTGATTGTTCACCAGACTTTGACATTTCTTTGAACGTTGCTATGTCTGATTTTATTTTTGCAATCTGGTCATTGAATGGTTGAACTGCGTAATCATAACTTGTTGTATCTTTACCAACGTTAGTAATATCATTTTCATACTTCTTAGCCTGTTCTTCAAGTTTAACAAGTTCGTTGTCTAAGTTGTCCATCTGATTTAAATAAGGAGCAACCTTATCATCATCTTTTGCTAATTCAGTAGTAATGATTAAATTCTGTTCATCGATAGAAGGTTGAATTCGGACCATAACATTGTCCATTCTTGTTTCTTCTTGGTCGATTTGTCCTTGTACTTTAGAGGTATCTGTTTCACCCTCATTGTCTAATTTTATAATCTTTTCTTCAATTCTATCTGTTGTAGTTTCGTATCTACTCATATCTTGTACAATACGTTCAATACGAGCAGTGTTTTCTTCACTATCAGCGGCCTGTTCTAAATGTGCCTTTGATAGGAAACCAAAGATACCCATTGAAGTAATAAGCATTAAGATTATTACTGCGATTGTAAGATAAGACTTTAAAAGAAATGGTGCCCTATTCCAGTTTCGATATACCCATGATGCTGATACTAATTTACCAACTTCTAGTGCTACTGCCATAATGGCAACTGCGATTGCTGATGCCGTAAAAATAGCCATAAGACCAGCAACTGAAAACCAAGCGGCTATTGCCGCAATTGTAATGGCGGTTATAAATGTAATTATTGGAAATAACATAATAATCCTCCTCTATAATGTGTAAAAAAAGCCTCTAAAAAGAGGCTTTTGTTTCTCTCGTACTGTATTTATGAGATATTATAGTGAAATTGTGTTATCAGTTATAATAAGTAAGTACTTAATTCAGTGTTAGAGTCATTGTAACTGGTACAATTTGTCCAACTTGAAAAGTCCTATTTGTTACGAAAGTATGAATCATATCATCATATAACTCAACTGTAGTTTCATAACCAATTACAACTGATTCCTTTACTCTTACATAAGTAATTGAACATTGTTCTACTTGCTTATAACCTACGATTACTTTTTTACCGCCGTTTTCTTCACCTACTTTAGCACCTAAAATAGCACCAAAGATAGTTGCGGCATCTTTACCTTTGCCTTTACCTACTTGATTACCTAGAACACCACCAATGATTGCACCAGCAATTGCATCTGCGGCAGTTCCACCACCAGCATTGCCATAAACGGGAACTTCCGTAACAGTACAACTCTGTTGTGGTTGATTTTTTATTACATCTTGCATAATTGCAGTACTTGATAACACTGTACCATTAATAGTAGCAGTGGCATTTGACGCCATAACATTAGTAGTAAAAATACTCATTGTTAGAGCGATTATAGTTACGAAATATTTCATTTTAACTCCTTTAGTTGTTGATTCTTAATTATTATAACACGAAACCCGTTTTTGTCAAGTTTTTGCTATTTTTTCTTAGTATTTTTTAATATATACTCAAAATTCTGTGTTGTTGCATTGATACTTATCAATTTTGCCCCATTTCTTATGTGAAAATGTGTTGACATAGGGGTTAATGGCGATAAAGTGACTATACGTCTAATATTTGTCTTTTCTAGTAGATGTTCCTTCAGTTTAGTCATAATCTCTCTGCCAGCCCCTCTTTTGCGGCTCCAGACAGTATATGCGACTGCTATAGAAGGATTATCTTTTATGGAAGCATTTTGACTTATGAAGTCTAATTCTCGCACAGATTGTGGTACATCATTGCAATAGGCGATACAAATGACACCTTCTATTGTGTCTTCATACTTCAATCCGTATATCTTACGACCATAACTTGTTCTAAACTCTAAGTCTAATTCTGGTCTTACTGGGTCTTCACTTACATCAATATCTGTTAATTCGACTAATTCCGTACCTTTTACCCAATGGAAGAAGTCATCCATTCTTACTCTAAATGTTTTCATCAACTCTCTCTTTAATCTTTATCAAATTGGTCTAATAATTCTGTCTTATCTTTGTCATATCCTTTTTGAGGATTCCAAGCATCTGCATCTGCCGGAGCAGGTATCTGTTCAACAATAACTGGCCATACTTGGGACATCTTATCATTTATATCTAAAAGTCTTTGTGTGAACTTTGGATTGTTGTCTGCTATAATGGCATCTGCAGGACATTCTGGTTCACAAACACCACAATCAATACATTCATCGGGATTAATAACCAGCATATTTTCACCTTCATAGAAACAGTCTACTGGACACACCTCTACGCAGTCTGTATACTTACATTTTATACAATCTTGTGTTACTACATACGCCATCTCATCTACTCCTCATCTAAATATTTACCGGTGTTCTTACTCTCTTTTTTTCTATCCAAATATACCTTACTTCTAAATTTAGGTGTACGAAGAGCGTGTGCAACAGGATTTCTGTTATTAATTTTTGGTTTCCTATTTCTTTTTTTACTTTTTTTACTTTTCATAATTCTCTCTTAACAAATAACGCCATTCTAGATATATTATAACCTATTTTGGCGTTATTGTCAAGATTTGAGAATTAACCTTTTGTTAAAATTTGGTAACCACCATAAGCAATAGCGGCATAAGCGGCATAAGTAACCCAACCACCTAGAAATAGTATAATCAATCCAACAGCAACTAAACCTAGTCCGCCGTGAGATGCTTTTTCTTTCATTCTATCTGCAAAAAATTCCATAATTGTATCTCCTGTTATTTTAAGATTCTTGGCGCAAGAATAACTCGTGCGCCATGAATATATAGTAAATTAGGCAATATTATTTTTTAATAAAAAGTGCCCACAAAATGCCGAGGGTAATTAGGCCTATAATGCCTTGAGACCCTAAGTCGGCAATGATAGCCGAGATGTTATTAATAACACCTAAAGATAGAAATGGAACGGTTGAACCGAATACCACTTCTAAGACTATGCTTAGTCCGATTAAACTTACTGCAATTGTTTGTACAGAAGCAATCGAGTCAGTAATAGTTTTAAACATATGTATGTTCTCCTATTTCTGTGACTCTATATCCATAATGGATATAAAGACAATGGGGCTTTACTTTACCACCATTATATTAGGCATTTACTGCCAATATGGTACTAATTATAGTACATATCGACTATGATGTCAATGCCTAAAACTCTAATTCTTATATTTCTTCTTTATAAAATCCTCTATTAATTTTGCTACTTCATGGTGGCCCTCAATATTCCAATGACCACCATACCATCTTTGTTCTGTATAGTGGTTTTTGTCTCCATACTCTAACTTTGCTTTATTATTTATGTATCTTGTAAGGTTTGGAAGACCCCCTAATTCATCAATACCCATGTGGCAGAGCAATGAAGATTTATCGACTAATTCTTGACGATATGACTTTAAAAAGTCCATTTCTTTAAAAACATAACTTTCATCATCATTATACATAAAATCTACTCCAAAACCATCATTACTAAGAATGTATTCTAATGGATTATCTCTTAACATAAGAGAATCTGTATCATTCATAATGTCAAATGTTACGTGTGGCATGTTATATGTAGATAACATATAATATAGCATTCGTCTGTCTTTTACATGGTTATACACATCTTGTATAGTATTTCTCCAGAAAGTATATTGATTATCCAAAAGTCTCTTCGTTATACCAGTATAATTGCCCTCTCTAAAATCTTCATGAGAGTCCCATACCGCGGCATGAATATTCTCTGGTGCATATCTTCGTTTACCTTCTATCTTAAGATATTGCAAAAATCTACTTGAATGAGTGAAATTGAATAAAACAAATATATTCTTTTCTGGATTATTACGCAAAAAATTCTCTAATAGAGTCAACGACCTTTCGTTAGAACCACCCATTACTCCAAAATTCAAATTATCTTTGAATCCCATTCGGTCGGCAATAAATTGAGTATATGAGTTTGCATTGCAGTCATTTTTCCACTGATTTGGTCCTGTACCATTAATTTTCATTAATTCAGATTCTGGTAGACTTTTCACCGTATCTTGCCCAAAGGTGTAACTATCGCCAAAACTAACTAGGGTATAGTCTGAGAAATTCATTATAGAGTGTCAAATGTAATGCCATCGAGATGGTCGCATTCGTGTTGAAATGCTTGTGCCCATACTCCAACAAATGTTGATGACTTTCTCTCTCCTGTTAAGTTTGTAAATGTTCCTATAATACTATTAGGTCTAGTGATTGTTAGTTCTAAGTCTGGAAAACTTACACATCCTTCTAAGAATTCTTCATCTTCACTATCTTCTGCTACTTCCCATGTTGGATTTATACATACAATGAATCCAGTGTCTTTATGTCCGATTATCATCAATCTCGTATTTTCGCCAACTTGTGGTGCCGCAAGTCCAATTGCATCTGCTTCTTGCATGGTTACAATCATATCATATGCTAACTTTTCAGAATGGTCCGAAAGAATATGCTCGTCACACGCAGTTTTTAATATCTCATTGTTTTTATCTACTAATTTCATAGTTCTTCCTTTTAATATTCTATAGTATTTATCGGGACTTTATTTGTCTATAAATGCTCGGTATGAACTTCTTTATTAATTCCATATTATTGTCATGATATTCTCTAAATTCTTTCATAATTTGTACTCTATTTTTATTAAAATATGGTCTGTTATCAAAGAACTCATACATCTTCATTATTTCGTATCTATCATTTTCAAAGAATATCTTTCTATAACTAACACTATCATCAGAAAGGTTGACACTTCTATTCCAAAACTTATTGTCTTCTGTCTCTCCTTTTCCAACAATATAATATTCTGGCTGAATATTATGCACTTTAATATCTAATAATCCACACACATACAAGTTTACTTCGTCATCTACTTCCATTGCTAACGATTTAAAATTATGTGGTAATGTTAATAACGAAGAATATGTTTCATATGGGTGTAGATGTGTTATCAAATCTACATTCCAATTGTTTTCTTCACACAACGTAAAATAATATTCTCTACATTGAGTAAAATAACGTTGTACTTCTTCTATCTGATTTCTTATTTCTTCTGGTATATCTTCCTGGCAGTTATAAAAAGGTTGAATGAACGAAACTGTCCATAAACTGACATCTTCTCTCCATAGCCTATCTATTCTGTTATTAAGTAATTCTTCTCTATTATCAGCATGAACCTTATCACTAAAAGGATAATCCCATTTATTTTCATCTGCTAATACTAGATGGGCATGTATAGATTTTAATACTGGAATTATTTCAGCAGTTCTATCTCTCAATAGTTCATCTGCCTCCCAGCCGTTGTTTCTTTCCAATTTTATTATGTCAGCAGGTGTTCTATCTCTTTGAACATGATATTCGTTAGTGTCTTCGTCAAATCCATATTGATTTTCAATATTATTATTCCACAAACAGTGTCTCGCTAAGAAATTACTACCTGCTCCTGCTTGAACGTAGAACTCTCTAAACTTTGCCATTTTTGAATATTGCTTCAAACATTGCATTTAGTCCAGGAACTATCTTAATTTCTGGTGACCAGTGTAATAAGTTTTTAGTTTTACTAATATCTGCTAATGTCTCTGGTGCATAACCTCTTGGTTTATCTATATTGGTTGCTACTAAGTCTGGTGCATATTTTCTTAATATTTCAACAACTGCATTGACTGATATACTATTTCCAGTACCTACATTGAATGTATCATTCTTAACTTTACTTTCCATACTGGCAATACATGCCTTTGCAACATCAGACACATGAATGTAATCTCTTTTGAATTCACCATCACCATGAATAGTTACTGGTTCGCCATTTTTAACCATTTGAGCAAACTTTCCAAACAATAAAGAAGTTGGTTGATTTTCTGAATACACAGTAAAGAAACGTAAGATGTTATAGTTCAATCCAAACATAATCTTGTATTGTTTACATAAGTGTTCGCCAAATAATTTTGACATTGCGTAGTAATTTAATGGGTCTGGTTTATGATTAGGTTTATTAGGTGCTGTGTTGTTTCCGTATACTGAACTTGAACCAGCATATACAAACTTCTTAACACCAACTGCACTAGCGGCCGTTAATATGTTTCTTGAGCCTACTACATTGCTATCAAAGTATTCATCAGGATTTATAAAACTCTCAGGAATTCTGGCTTTGGCAGCCAAGTGAATGACATAATCTTGATTAGCACATGCCATTACACATCTTGCGGCATTCGATAAGTCGCCCTCTATATATCTTACATGGTCTAGTCCAATTGGCTGTGGAGTTCTATCTAAGATAGTGACTTCATATCCTTTAACGTATAATTGTTCTACTAATTCAGTGCCTATAAAACCTGTTCCACCGGTTACTAATACTTTACCCTTTGATTGCATCTATTATCTCCCTCGAAACTCTTACTAGTTTTCGTGTATTTCTATCTACTAAACTAAATGAAAGTGAGCCACTTGTGGCTAGTTCTGAAACAGTACTATCCTGTTCTCTATAATACAGTTCAACATCAACAGTAATATTACCTACTGAGATGTCACTACATTCAGCATACGCTTCAACAAATCCATAGGGCATAACTGCACTATGAAATTTTACTGTTGCTGTACTCGTTGCGGCTGCCGTGCTATCACCCATCTTACTCGTTATGTTCTCGTTTACCCAGACAAGTCCTGCTCTATCTAATATATCAAATAGCCATCCGCCGTAAACACTGCCATGCCCATTAACTGTGGCACCACCAGTATATAATTTGTACACTAATGTTTTCATTGATATCTAAATTGGAGTTGGTGGTTCAAATTTTTCGCCACCTTCAAAAAGAAATTCATTTCTTCGTTCTGCTAAGAACGTTCTAGCCTCACTGTCCATCATATTTAATTGATTTTCGTTAATGAACATAGTCTGCATTTCAAGCCATTGGCCCCATGCTTCGGCAGATATGTTTTCTAAGATTTTCTTACCTGCTTCACCAGGAAAAGGTGCTTCAAAGAGTGCAGGCATTTCTTTGTTGTATTTCAAACAGAAGACGTTGCGTTGTTTAAATGTTTCAGCATAACTCATTTGTTGTTCTCCATATAATCGTTACAGTAATTATAACATATCTGGCAGCAAAATGCAACAGTTAATTATGCTAGATATATTTCATTTTCTTTTATTGGAAGTGGTTTTGGAAGTAAATCATCAATATCGATACAACGAGGAAGTTTAGGAAACTTACATGGGTCTCTATCCATGTGGTCCGAACTACGTAAATCTACATGTGGCCACACAAATATCACTAATGATAGTAGTATAGCAGTTAAAATGAGATAGGCAATTCCTTTCATGTCATACCTGGAACTTTTTCGAATCCATCTATTGTCCACCTATCTTCAATCCACGAAACTGGACTCATTACTTCAAGTCCGTCCATTTTATTTTTATATTCATCTGCACCACCGATGTACAGATATTTAAAACCTTTTTCTTTATAATACGCACACTCATGTTTTAGTGTCTTTAGTCCTAATTGCAATTTAGGATTAACATAATCCCATGCAAATTGCACACATTCAGCATTTTCATCATCATATACTGATATCATACTAAATGCGACTAACACATCTCCATCATAATATCCAAATATATCATTTGAGTAATAATCTTTATCGAATAAAGGCATAACACTATTGAACTTATGATAGCGACAATACTTATAGTATATCTCATTAAGTTGTTTAGGGTCTGGATTAAGTAAAACTTCTGATGAACCTATTTTACTATAATCTGTTTTATCTAAATTAATCCTAGCATATGAATAACTCATTACTCTCTCCAGTTAACCACGTCATCTAAATTTTCTTCACTCCAAGTGTCATAATATCCCATGCCTTTAAGTAGATGACTGGCTTCATTTATTTTACTTAATCGTTGTACTAAAATTATAATACATTTACCAAAGTTCATTTTAACACCATTCACATCTTCTTCATCGTCTGGGTGGTCTTCTAATGCAACAATATCTTTTGGCATTGCTACTTTATTGAATTCTTTTATGATATATTGAAGTCCTTCAGGTGTGTAATTGTCTGTAGAAGTATATAAACACACGACTTGTACGTCATCTTTCCAATTTTCAAGAATAGTCGTCAACTCATTACTGACGTGGTCAGTTTCTACATATTTGATGAGGGCTGCCCTTGCATAAGGGCATGGCGGAAACCCATTTAAGAGTTTATTGGGTTGCGTAACAAAATCGTCAATCCATTTTTGTATTTCTTCTTTCATGCTACTATTTATATTATGATACCTGTTCCCACTTTAGGATTTGATTCTTGTTTGCATTCAAAAACATCTAATAACGTATCGTCATGCATTGTGAATAATTTAACTTTATATCCCCATAACTTTTGTACATGGGTTAAAACTCGGTCTGCTGTTTTCTTGTCTAATCTCTTTCCTTTATAACTCTCATGCAACAATGTTAAATCACGTGAACCTGTAATATCTGCATTTGTTATCTGGATATCTGGTATCATTGCCGCAGTTTCGTAACTTGCACTTAAGTTCTTACGAATTTTCTTATAGCCTCGGTCATCATGTATTGAAGTGACTACATAATCATCATAATGAATTTCATCATGCAGATTGAACAGTCCTTGGTCACGAATTACTTTTGGTCCTAGAAATTGTAGTATAGCACTTTCATCTCTATAGTTTGCTACGATATCTTTAATGGTAATACGCCAGTCTGTGTCTGCTAGATGAGGAAACCACTGTTTATCTTCTGCATCGGGCTCAGTACATACTCGTTGAATATCTTTCAGTATAGCGAAGCCTAGTGCGTATGGATTGAAGCCACCATAATTAGGTGAGTCAAAACTTGGTTGATTTAATACAGCACTATGTAACTTGAAGAACTCCATCATTGCTCCATCATCGACTTTACCTTCATCATATAATTTATTGAATATATAATGATGTGTGAAACTCGCAAAACCCTCGTTCATTACCTTTGTTTGATACTGAGGGTAGAAATACTGTGCAACTCGTCTAACTATTCTGCATATTTCACGTTGCCATGGAGTCAGAACTGGCGAGTGTTTTTCTAAGAAGTATAATAAATTTTCTTCTGGTTCAGAAGGCCAAGTTTCATCTTCTTTTTTCGCTTTCTTCTTTTCTTCTGGTAATGTACGCCACAAGTCATTTACTTGTGATTGTAGATACTCACTTCTTGTACGTTGTTGTTCTATTTCTTCTTTTGCCGATATTTTATTAGGTCTCTTATACTTGTTAATACTTTGGTATTGAATGGCATGACATGCATCTAGTGTTTCTTCGACTATTGAAACGCCATATAGTTCTTCACATTCTCTTATGTACCGTTTTGCAAACAGTAGATAATCTACAATAGCATCAGGTGATGTCCATTGCTTAAACAGATAGTTATTTTTAAAGAAGTGATTGTGTCCAAACGCCGCGTGGGCAATTACTAGAGATTGAGTTGTCATGGAATTCTCTTCCATGAGATAGTTTATGCACGGATTAGAGTTAATAACTAACTCATATGCTAATCCCATTTGACCTGCATTATATTGTTTTTGATTTGATATGAAACTCTTACCAAAACTCCAATGATTGTACATTAATGGCATACCAACACTTGAGTACGCATCTAGCATTTGCTCAACTGTAATGATTTCAATCTGATTAGGAAAACAATCAAGTCCCATATCATTGACTGCTATTTCTTCACACGCATCCATCATATGATATAGTTTATCGAAATTCCAACTAGAACCTGTGTATATTAAATTACTCATTTTTGCCTTTGATTTTAAATATTTCTCTAAACACTGGATATATATCAGAAGTATCTTCTATATGTTTAGATACCATGTTCTTGTATTTTGCTTGTAATGACACATATTCTTGCAATAAGTTTCCACTATTGTAATAACCATGTCGTTTTTGTCCAACTTGAATATAACTAAAGTATTGAGTTATAGGTAATATATCTTCAGCAATAATATTCTTAAGTTCTTCATTATCATTATCCCAGTTATCACCATCACTTGCCTGAGCAAAGTATAGGTTCCACTCATTTGGTGAATAACGGTCATCTACGATTTCTTTTGCAAGTTTGAATGCACTAGAAACGATTGTACCACCATTTTCTTTATTATTAAAGAAATCATCTTCAGTACATTCAGTTGCTAATATATGATGTCGTATGAATACGCATTCTACTCTTTTATACTTACGAGATACAAATAAGTTAAGTAACATAAAAAATCGTTTTGCTAAGTCTTTATGTTCTTGTGTCATACTTGCACTCACATCCATAATAAAGAATACGACTGCTTGTGAGATTGGTGCTGGTTTCTTGCTGAAATTGTTATATCGTAAATCTACTGGGTCTACAAATGAGATAGCATTTGCTCTAATACGCAATACTCTAATTTCTTCTTCTATTTCTTGGTATCTTACCCATTCTTGTGTTGCTTCTCGTTGTTCTTTTGTTGTCTTGTAAAAGAACTTATCAAGATTATCAAGTTCTTCTTGTAATTCACGTATCTTTTTTAGTTTTGGAGTTTTTAAAGCAATCTTACGACCAAGAGAATTGACCATGCTTTTTTCTAAATTCATTTGTGATGGGTTACCATCGTTTGTGTAACCACTACGGGTTAGTTCGAATCTTTCGACTGCTTTGTTTTCTTTGGAAATCATGTGAGGTAGTTCTAAGTCTTCAAACAAGATGTTAACAAATTCGTCATTGCTTAGTGCAAACTCGAACTCATCTTCACCTATGCCTTCATTACTTGCATCACCAGGACCACCAGAGCCACCTTGACCACTTGGTGGTTTCTGTAACAAATCTCCCTCGACAAAATCTTTATTGCCTGGAAGAACGATATCTCGTGAGCCTGATTGGGGATTATGTCCGAATTGTGGTTCATCAATACCCTTTCGAGTGATAACCACATCTTGTGAGTCGCCTGAACCTTTGATGCTACGTTTACCTAACGTATCATGTATACTTTTACGTATCTCTTTATTGGTTCTTTTTATAAATTTTTGTCGATTGTCAGAAGACTTTGAACCTGGGTTCTTTCTTCTATCAATAATTGTATTTGCCATAAAGTCTTCCTCTAGTTAGACTTCTGAACTCTCATATACCATTCTACTAATCGTTTAACTTGTCGGGTTGTGTATCCTTTTTTCACCATTCTATCTATGAAATCATCATGTTTAGATTGGTCTTCTTTGTTCTTCTTACTACCAAATGAAATAACTGGAAGCAATTCTTCTGTTCCTGCGAACATCTTGTGTTCAATTACTTCTTTCATCTTCTCATAAGCAGTCCAAGGTGGATTCTTACCTTCGTAATTACTTCTTGCTCGTAATACCCAATTCACAACTTCATTTCTAAAGTCTTTTGGATTGGCAATACCTGCAGGTTTTTCAATCTTCTCAAGTTCATCGTTAAGAATAGAACGGTCAAACAAGTTGCCAGTGTCAGCATCTTTATAATCAATATTCTGAATCCAGTGGTCAGCATAATCTAAGTATCTATCAAATAGGTTTTGACCATACTCATTGTAACTCTCTAAGTATGCTTTTTGAATTTCTTTTCCTACTTGTTCACCATATTTCACACTTAAATGGTCTTTAATAAATCCAAGTAGTTCGTTTTCTGTCTCTTCTGGAAATTGCTCACGTTTAATTGCAGTTTCTAATACATACATTAGATGTACTGGGTCTGCCGCAATTTCTTCTGGGTCAAAGTTGAATGTTTGTGAAAGAATTTTGAATGCAAAACGAGTACTCATACCGTTCATTCCTTCATCAACTCCAGCAGTATCTCTATATTCCTGCATTGACTTTGCTTTAGGGTCTACATCATGTAGATTTTCACCATCATATACTCTCATTTTAGCCGCTAGATTAGAGTTCTTATGTTCTTTCAATCTTGAAAGTACTGAGAACTGTGCTAGTAAGTCAAGTGTATGTGGAGCACATTTTGTACTGTTTAATCCTGATGAATCTAACATCTTTCTATAGATAGATTTTTCTTCTGTAGCACGTAAACAGTATGGTACTTTAACAATATAAACTCTGTCTAAGAATGCTTCGTTGTTCTTGTTATTTCTAAATGTTTGCCATTCACTCTCATTTGAGTGAGCAACTACGATACCATTAAATGGAATTGCTGAAATACCTTCAGTACCCATATAGTTACCTTCTTGTGTTGCTGTTAATAGTGGATGTAATACTTTGATTGGTGCTTTAAACATCTCTACGAATTCCATAACACCTTGATTACCACGACATAATGCGCCTGAGAATGCATATGAATCTGGGTCATTCTGTGAGAAATATTCTAATTTACGAATATCAGTCTTACCAACTAATGCTGAAATATCTTGATTGTTGTCATCACCCGGCTCAGTCTTCATAATGCCGATTTGCTTCAATTTAGATGGATACATTTTTACGACACTAAACTTTGAAATGTCACCTTCAAATTCGTCTAATCGTTTAACTGCCCATGGCGATAATAATCCAGTAAGATATCGTGATGAAATATTATACTCATCTTCTACATCTTTTCCAAATTCTTTAGGTTCAAATAGTCCTAGTGGTGATTCAAATACTGGTGAAATTTCATCACCTGCTTTAAGCACATAGATTGGGTGCTTTTCCATTAATTCTTTTAGACGTTCTGCTAATGATGATTTACCACCACCAACTGGTCCTAGTAGATATAAGACTTGTTTCTTTTCTTCAAGTCCTTGAGCAGACTGGCGAAAATATGCAACTAATCTCTCAATTGCTTCTTCCATACCATAGAAATCTGCGAATGCTGGATATACTTTAATTGTACGATTTAAGAAGATACGACTCAATCGAGCATCATTACTGGTGTCAACTACATCTGGTTCTCCAATCGCATCCAATAATCTTTCGGCTGCCGATGCATATGCTAAGTTGTCTTTCTTACACAATTTGAGATAGTCAGTAAGTGACATCTCCTCGTGTTCTTTACTAGCATATGATTTTTCAAACTTTTTAATTAATCCCATCTTTTTCCTCGTTGTTAAATAATGTATCTCTTATTACAGTAGTTATGCTTTTAAATTTTCATCACTTGTGGATGAAGAATAAAACATTTTTCCTATATTTCCGTTAAATGTATAATGACCAACATGGTCTAATTTCACTAACGGGTCTAACCAAATTTCACCACCTAGTTCTTGCCATCTTCGACAGAATGCGTAATCTTCACTAAGATATCTCTTCGTATCTTTTTCATGCATACAATCGAAAAATAAGTAGGTCCATTTTGCGAATTCTTCTTCAAAATGTAAATCATTATTGAAATGTAAGTCTGGATATGCTTCTACCATTTTTTCTATGACACTTCTTTTAATAATCATAAATCCAGTAGCGGCATCTTTAAGTCTTACTAATCCGTCTTCAATATGTAAATTTCGTGTATCTGTTTCTTCATTATAATCCCAATCTGGATTCATGGCATAATTTGCCGCAGTATCCTTGATTGCCTTTTCATCTAATCCTCTTTCGACTGCATCTTTTATAGATGTCCAATCTAATTCTTTTTTTGGATATGCTCCAACTATAACATCTTTGTCATGTTGTAACATATGTAATATATCTATCGCATCAAAGTTTATATCTGCATCAATAAACATCATATGAGTTGCTTCTGGATTAGCCATAAAATATGCTACCATATGACATCTTGCACGTGATATTAAACTTTCATTTGCCGATGTTGTTAATGTATATGGAATAGCATACTTAGTAAACATCATGTGACCTTTAGTCCATGACCTAAAGTATGGTTCCGAAATCTGTCCTGCAAAACAAGGTGTGCAATAGTGAACGTGTGTCTTCTTAATAAAATCTAAATCAATTTCTTTTCTATATTCGGCTAGTTTGTCTACTATTACCATTCTCTACCTATTTTTGTTGATTGTTGTTTGCGTTCTTTTTCTTTCTTTCGTCTTCTATCCATTTTATAGCATGACGATTTGATGGTGGGCGTGATATAAATGCTGTAATGTTCTTCTCAACCTTACGAAAGTTTTCTGCTCTCTCTGGGTCTTCTAGTCCGCCATTATTATCAACGATTTGAAACTTTCCATCACCGAACAACTGCTGAAATTTCATCATATTATTCTGTACTGCATTCCACATTTTTTCAACTTCTTCGGGTTTGATAGTTCTACCTTCTCGTTCTAAATTTCTTTGTTGTGCTACTTCTAAACTTGTGTTAACAAAAACCATCATACATGAATAACCCATTTTTGTTAGTTTTTCTGATGCGTTTGCTATCTTAGTTATTTCTCTTCCAGTACCATCTATAATTAATCCTAGTCTACCTTTAAGATATCCGGCTTCCATTGTTGATGTAGTTTCTTTTGCTTTGTTTCGAATTTCTTGACCTTGGGGACTATATATAACTTCTGGGTCTTCGTAATCTAGGCCTGCTTTGTCCATTTTAAACTCAAATATGTCATCTGAATTAACGATTTTTAAACCACCGCCCTGTAATAGTCTTGATTTTGCAATATAAGACTTACCACTGCCGGGTCCACCAGCCATGAAAACTGCTTTAAAAATATGAGGGTCATCTACTCCCTCTTCTACTTGTTTGATTATTTCATTAACTAACATAATATATTCCCGAAAATATTAACTTTCTAGTATTTATCTTAAAAAAGTTTAATTATCGTACTGAATAGTATAACATTAATGTACCTGGTTGTCAATACTAATCCACTCGGTTTGTGTATTATTTAATGAAGTGACGGCCGTATTGTATTTACGTGTCATTGCTGGTTTTATTATGGATTGATACTTTGATGCAATTCTTCTCTCATTAGCATCATCTATCTTGTCGTACCACCTTGGATCCTTTGTTACATATGCAAACTCATGTCTGATGTCTGTTCTTAGGTACTGAACGAGTCTTCCTTGTTCATTTTGTACTCTTATCAACTCTTTTAATCTATTCTCTAATGCTGTTTTATTTGTGAAATCGTTTGTTGACAATGTATTTTTCATTTTACTTATTAAATTTCCTGAATCTCTTGTATATACTAACTGTCTAGGCATCCAATCATTGTATACACTTGAACCACTTCTACTGCCATATTGTCGTGATACTATCTTACGAGTAAAGAAATCTGTTTCTGTTTCTGTTGCTGTAGTATCATGTAAGGAACTATCGTATGGAGTATAATCTTTTCCTGTGTCTGTAAATGGAGACTGAGGAACACCATCATCAATTAATGCCTGTTCTTTTACACTAGCCATTATTTTTTCTACATCTTCAGGATTTACTCTAGTATCTGTAGTTGTCCCTATACCTCCAGGAGCGGATGTTCCTAATGGTTGATTTAATTTTGTTATTGCGTCTTTCATTGCTGGCGTGCCAGTATTTTCTAATACTTTCTTTTTACACTCGTCTGACCCAAAACTTCCAATAAGTAGTGCTAATGCTTTCTTAAGAAGTTCGGCAGCCATATCAGCAAGTGCATCTATTTCACCTGCGATTGCTGTTGTAATCTCAGCGATTGCATTGATTACTTTTCCTATAATAGGCATTAATGCTTTTAGAATTTCTAAACCAGCACCAACTAATAATCCAACAACTGAACCAATAACTGTTGCTACACCGCCAACCATTCCTGTTATTGCACTTACAATACTTGCTAGTAATGCCGAAATACCTGTTTTATTAAGAAAAGAAGTTATGTCACCTATACCCTTTTCAATGAAGTCTAACGTTCCATCCATTATACCTGCTAATATTCCCATTAACTGATTAAAGAATGAACAAGGGTCTCCTTGTTCGCCAAACTGTTCATTCATTGCTGATAATGAACTCGCATCTTCCATCGTTTTTGGTATGTTTGCAGTCTGATTATTTGTGTGGTCTGTCAAAGATGTATACATTGCAGTACCCAATCCGGCTATTCCTGCAATTTTTATAAGTTTTTCTAAATCTACACCAGTTGCTGATAATACTCCTGCAACAACTAATGCTCTATTGGAATCTGTAACCCCACTGAAAGCACCATTTATTAGTCCAGCATTTATAGAACCTTGTGTTGCCCCTAAGGCCGAAAGCAATGAATTACCATATACTCCTCGTGCCGCATATGGATTACTAAAGTTATTAGCCTCCACTTCATTTGCTATTGTGTTTAGGGCTGACTGTCTGTTATACTGATATTGTTTTGCTTCTAACTGTGCCATTTGTAATGGCGTTAGATTTGATGAATTAACTGCCTCTGAATATTGTTTCGGAGTCAAGTTTGAGCCTGAGAATGTTAAATTACCACCACCATTCGCAACAAATAATTGATATAGTCTTTCGAATTCTGCTTCACTAGCCATTGATAATCACCTTACTTGAACCCGACACAACTACCACACCACAAGAATGAGCATCTCCTACTCTTCCTGCTGGCTGATTGTTTACAATAACGTTATGAGAACCTTTTACTAATGGTGTAACATGTGGAACGCATAGAACAAAGCCATGTGGTACTGTTTTATCAGTTACACGATATGCTGGTAACCCTTGAATAATCACATTATCACTTCCAGGTCCGCATTGTTCTGGCGCACATGGTACGTGTGGTGATATTGGGTCAGTTGTTCTAGCGGCTTGTGGCATTATTGAAGAATTCCTCCTTTATCTGGAGTTATAATAGTTGAGGTTGCTGTTTGATACGAATCTGCTGTATCTTTTCTAGTTTTTAACATAGAAATAACTTTATCTTGTTTAAAGAAAACATTCTTCTCACTATCACCAGTTACAGTGAATGTTTGAAACATCGCACCCTTTGGTCCCATTGCAATAGTTAATGGTTTCGTAATAACAATATAATTGTCATCTTCAGAATCAAATTTTCCTAAGATTTCTTGACCTGTTTGTAAGTATACAGTTACTATATCACCTTTTCCATATGTTTTTTCTTTTAGCATTTTATTTACCTTTAGTTATAATATATATTTATTTATATAATTATGTACACACATAATTATTTCCTCTTCTTAAGATGTGGTTCTATGTCATCATATGTCATTCGTTCCATAATATCTATGTCACTTTTGACTTTTTCGTACTTATCTACTTTACCATGTAATCGATTCAGCACATAACCATCCATATACGCAACTAGATATATTTCTCCGCCATGACTAAGGTCTAATATTAGCCATAATTCTGGTTTTTTATCTGGGTATGAGTGATACAGAGTGTAGAAACATGCTAGTCCATTGCCGCTGTTGGTGTAATACTTCTCACTAATATATTCCCATACATCAGGAAAAGTCGTTACATCATCATAATTAAATCCATTGCTATGATATGGAAAAGATTTCCACCAATTAACGATTTCTTGTAGTGTAGATTTAGTAAATTTGTTTTGTAGTTTTAATCGTAATTGACGCCATTCATAAAGCAATATTGCTTTATCTTGCATTTACATCGTCCATCGTTTTACAGTATATGATATTTCAGTAGTAAAGTTTGCATCTTGTGTGTAATTAACTTTAATATTGCTTCCATCGATTGCCGCGACAAAAACGATATTTGACATCTCATTAGCATCTACAATAGTATCCGTATTTGTATCTTGGTGAACTTCTACGTTAGTATCTGTAAGTTTTGCTAAATTGATTGTTTGTGGTACTCCGTTAATCATTCGAAGTGTACCTGTACGAACAAATGTAATTGAAGACCCTACTTGTTTTAGTGAGTAATCAATAAAGAATGAAGTTGCTTCTGCGGCAACATAAGATAAAAATGTTCCTGATGTGCCTGTTAATTGTTTCTTATATAAATCTGAACGTAGACCTGTTGATGCTGAATACGATTTTAAATGTTGATTAGTGAATAATTGATTTCTTGATTCTTCTGTAAGAACTTCTACATTACTTCTTTTACTTCCAAATAAACCAATTCTTGTGTCTGATGTGCCTGTGATACTTGTCGAGTCAACTCCTGGAGTCAATGCTGAATAATCAGGAGTACTTGGTGTTCCAAATTTGAAGTACGCACTATTGTCTGGTGCATTAGCATATGGATAACCAGTTCCTTCTTGTCTAAACCCACTACTTGTTATTGAAGCCGCTTCTGAAAGTTCTACTGTGACTGAGGTAGTTCCGTCTTCTTTTGCAGTACCATCTCCTGTACCTACGCCTGTTGCTGTAAATACAGTACCAATATTGCTATCAGTCGAACCGATTAATGTGTAATCTGTAGTTCCGGATGTTACGATTGTATATGCTCTTCCAACGACAAAGTTGCCTGCAGTAATAATCTTATTAGGAACTGATGCTGTAATTTTACCATTTGCAAAAACGTCATAATCAGTTGCGCCACCAGTAATAACTTCAATAATGTCTCCTACCGTTACATCATGTGTCCAGAAAACAACTTTATAATTTGTACCACTTGTATTTGTAATTGTAACGTGGGCTGAGTCAATATAAAATCCATTAGAATCTTTGAATTGTGTATTTGATGTTGTAAGTACAGTTGCACTTGTTATTGAAAATTCTCCATAAGCATATTGCTTGAAATAAACATCATTATCTGTTGAATCTATTTGCCATAATGTTTCGTGGTCCAATGTAAATGTGTATTCATCTGAAGGCGGTGCATAAACAGTAATCATATCGTTTTGTTCTGCACTATCAGATACATCTCTCCAAACAAAATTACTAGTAGGAGCCGCGGCTCCAAAATAAGTTAATGATATCTCTCCTTTAAATCCTAAATTATCTATTTCAGTACTAGTAAGAGTTGTGTAAGCACTTGTGGCTGTTTGAACATTGCCAGTGTCATCTGCAAAAGCAATTGTTGTATTAGATAAATTTGTTTCGGTTGTTGCAACAACTGTTGATGAAGTACTCGAAGTTGATACTGCCGCTACTGTGTTTGTTGCTTGAGTAAATCCTAGAGCCGCATGACCTGATGCAAAATTTATATTAAGTTCTTGACCATCGATTTTACAAATTTTAAGTTTACTTGATGCACCTGAATTAACAACTTGAGAGATAACATTTGCTGTTTTAAGTGCCGCATTTGCTTGTAATGTGGTTAACAATGCAGAAAGTGTTACAGCACTTGCTGTAATAGTTTCACCCTCTACATCAAAAGTAGCAGTAATTGAGTTTGTATCTGGAATTGCATTTGGGGATGTAAGAATTGTTCTTTTTTGTACGTATTGAGTTAATAATTCTCCTACAGTAAAAGTTGCAACATCACTATTGAATACAATTGTTTGGGCGTAAGTGTTTAATGCTGAAATAATATTATCTATTTGTCCTGCGGGAATGTCAGCAACATTTAAATCTTCGTCTACTGTTAGACCTGAAACCGGACAATCAGCACTATCCAACCAAGATTGAATAACTGCATGTGCGTTTGCAAACGGGTCAAAACGTATTTCGTTAACTGCCGCTACAACACCAACATACAATTGATTAGTATCAGTAGTGTAACCTAGTTCGCCACCAAGTAACGTATCTCCTGATAACTCACTGCGTAAACCACGTCTCAATAATATTTTTACATTTGTTGCCATATTTTAAACTCCCATTATTACATGTATTTATCATTTGAGAAGAAGTTTTCGTATGTACTTGCATCAATGATTCCATTCTTCCAATCTTTTATATCATTGAAAAAGTTATTAGTTAACTGTTTTTGTAGACTATTATCTTCTAAATCCTGTACAATAATTCTCTGTAACGTTTCATATTTCTCAATTGTACGTTCATCTAATTTCATTTCTAGTTCTTCATACACTTTCTTTGCGTGATTTAAATGACATAATATATCAGGATGAGCGTCAAATGATGTTTTTTCACTAAAATATGAATTAGAATTAGTATCGAAAAGGTTTTTATTGGGCATGGCTTCTAATACACGTGCGTATTTCTCAGATTGATTTGCATCGTCAAACACAAGTGCGCCTTCAAACATTGATGGATTTTCATAGTCTATCATCTGACTCTGATAATTTATATTAAACATTTTATTTACGCCTATTATAGCATCAGTAGTTCTTTTAACGTGATTATACTTATTCAAAAAATCATGTTTAATTAATATTTTCTTCAAAGACTTTGATGTTTTAAAGTCAGACTTCCAATGTCCTTCACTATCTACTCTATCTTCTCTCTGCCAAGTACTCCAATTCACTAATATTAAATCAGTATCAGTAAACTTATATTTTAAATCAGATTCTAAGATAGAAGATGCAATGAATGTATTGCCAGCACCACCTTTACCTTTATTATGAAATTCTATCTGTTGGTCATATGCGATAATATCTGCCCATGTAGGCCAAACATAATTTGTAAAACTACATCCAAATGTAAATAATCTCTTATACACGTTACTTATTCCAATTACATGTATTTGTCAAAATAGGCTTGAACCTTGCCTGCCCACAATCTGGCATAACGTTCATACTCGTCCTTTTCAACAACAAATTCTTGGTAGTTACCCATATTATCTGCTTCTGCATCCCATCCAATCATCATTATAACAATTGTGTCGATATCAGTACCATATATTTTATTATGGGCTTCGGCATAAGCCGCACCTTGTAAGAAGTAATCATCAATCCATTCTCGTTTTTTTGGTTTACGAGTTGTTTTGAAATCAATGATTGCTGGCTTTCCATTCCATACGCCAACACAATCTGTTGTGCCTGCATACAATTCGGGATAATATAGTGGAACTTCTGTTCCCCATACTTCGTCTATGTTTGATAGCCCTTGTTCAATTACAATCTCTGACAATTCTCTTGCCATTTGATGTATAAGATTTGTACCGCCAGGACGGTCTTCTTCTAAGATATATTTTTCGAGGTGTAAGTGAACTTGTGTTCCGATATCAGTAGCAAGTCGCATGATTCTATCTGCTTCTTCGTTTCCGACACGTTTGCGCCATTCGAATATTGCAGTTTTATCTTTTAATGCATCGAGTACTGTGGTAACACTTGGCAAAGGCTGTCCGTCGGGCGTTTGATAATGCCGACTGCCTTTAATGTTAACTCGTTCTAGGGGATTGTAGGTAAATTTTTCTTTAAGCATAGTATGATTATACTACACTTTAGAACAAAAATCAAGCGAAATTACATGTTTTCTTTGATTTCTTCTATTAGTTTTGCTTTAGTGTGGCGTCTGTCTAATTGAATACCAAGATTTTCTTCAGCCCACATATCAATTTGCTTTTTAGTCATTGATTGAAAATCAACTTCTGGCATTTCTACAGGTTCTTCAGTTGTTACTATTGTCTCGCCTACTGCTATTGATACGATTTCACTTGTTGCTATTACGTTATCTAAATCTTTGCCAGTATTTTTTGAAACACGACCCATAAATTCACGATGTCTTTTTGCAGATAGAACTTCTTTTCTAAGTTGTTTCTTTGCTTCAGAAAGTCCTGAAAACTCATCGTCAGTCTTTCTATTTTCAGCCGCAAGTTTTATCATCTCTTCTTTAGAAATGTGATTTATTCCGCCTTTAACTATTAGTGCCATTATTTTTTCACCTTATTTTTCGCTGTTTTGACTGCTAGTTTACGCACTGAGTCTTTATCAGCCTTATCATTATTGCTATATCTGTTGTCTAGTTCTATAGTATCTGTTGTGACTTTCGTTATTAACTTACTGTTTGCTAATAAATCTACCATAGACTCTGGACTCACTGTGTATCCCATTCCTGTTAACTCACGAACCATCATGTCCATAGACACTGAAGGAATATCGTTTGCCTTTAATGAAATGAGATATGCATTGATGTCACCTATTAACTGTGCATCATAATTCGCTCTCTCTTGCAAAAGTGCAGAGATTTTCATATTAGGCTCTTTCTTCTCTGCCTAACGGATTAGTTTCTTCACCTGATGCTGATTCATCACCGCCTATGTCTGCTGTGATATCATCTTCTAAGTCTCCACCCATATCGCCACCAAGTTCAACGTCACTCATGTCATCAGCCATCTTTTCGCCTGATAGTACAAGTGTTGCATCTGCTACTGCATCTTTAGCCGAACGTGCTTGTCCTAGTAAACCATTGATTGCGTCATCAACTGAACTTCTAAACGTTGTCGCTTGGTCAGGACCATGTGAGTATGCCATTTCATCTGCTAGGGGACCTATTTGGTCGTTTTGAATCTTACCTAACTTTTCAATAACATCCTGCAGTTCATCAACGATACCTCTGGCAGCCATCGTGATTTCTGCTTCTGCGGCATCAACTTCAAGTAGAGCATTTAACTCTTCCATTAAAGTTTTTTCTAGTTTAGTTTTTTCTTCCATTTTATTTCCTCAATTATAATTATTACATTCCGTAGTATTCTGTTTCTTTTTCCCAATTAGAATGTATGTCTACAAGTTTTTCCTTAATTCTCATTAAGTCACCAACGCCTGCTTTGTCACCACCACGCATCAACAAATGACTGTTTTCGCCTCTATATTCTATTGCATGGTCTAGTTGTTTAATGCTGGCTTCTAATTTGTCTTTAGCAATAGATAATTGGGAGTCATTCTTCCATCTGTAATGGTCAGGACCCTTTTCTTCTTCATCTTCTTTTACCGCATTTAATTTTTTCTTACCCTTTGATTTAGTAGATGCATTAACACTATTACTTGTCGCGGCAGATGTTGCGTTCGCCGCACCTTTCGCCGCACCTTTAGCCATCGCTTTCACGGCGCCACCAATTGCCGCTCTGGCAATACCACCAATGACCATAGGTATAATCTCATCAACACGTTCTTCATTAACTTCTTTTTTACCATGTGCTTTAAGTAATGAACCAATCGTTTCAATCATAAGCATGTTTTCCATATACTTTGGACTCATGTATGAGTCTTTTTTCAATGTTACTTGCTCGGCTTCCAATGATTTTTTTGCTTCTTGTAAAGTATCAAGGTCACCTTCGACTTCATATCCGAAATTCTTCTTCAGATACTCATTCATACGTGAAGACACGTGAATATCTGTTGAATTAAAAAATTTGTTTGTACTTAAGTTCATAATAATTTCCAATTAATACATATTACATGTATTTATCTTTTTAATACATATATTCATATATTACTAATACATTAAAGGATTATATTCTCGTAAAGATTGGATATCTTACGTTTATATTTGCCAGCCTCATATTTTGACTGTGAGAATCTTGCTTGAGCAATATCCATTCTGCCTTCGTTAACTGCACGTTTGGCAACTTGATATGAGTGTTTGTGTTGGATTGCTGTTGTATAATTACGTTCAAATAATTCGTTAATTCTAATTATTTCCATAATTTCTGAAGAATTAATACATTTACCTTCATTGAGGTGATTAGCAATACAACAAACTGTTTCGTATAATTGAATATCTTGAAATAATATAGAATCACTACGGGTATCAAGTATATCGTATCTTTCTTCTTTGTTTTTCTCTACTGAAAACACACCAACTTTGACGCCTTTCTCAGTTTTAGTAGATTCCGTAATTGTTTTCTTGACTTTATGTGCTACACTCGTTGTTGCTTCAGCAAAACCTTTCATAATGTTTGCCATAGCATCGACATCTGCACGTTTTACGCCAGGTGTGATATCTACTTCTTGTGGTGAATTACTTTGGGTTGTTTTCTCATTCAATGCAACTTTTTCTCCACTCATGGCCTTTCTCATCTTGGACATAAAGTCTACATCTGCTTTGCTTGGTACTGACATTTTAGAACTCCTACTAGTTGTTAAACAGTTTTATACCCTCGCAACGTAGGAACTAACACACCTTTATGTGTCAATTTCTCTGCCAAGACTCTTTCTCTGTCTGACAATTGCGATTCGTTTACGTAATCTCCCTCAGAAAAATGATTTGATAACAAATCTTCTTCTTCCTCTGTAATCATTACAAATAATCCACCTAATATCTCTTTTAATTTCATTTATTGCTCTTGTGTTTTGAGTTTATTAAGTAAATTTCTAAACTGTATTCTAGTATTTGGATTCATAGCCAAATTATCTAGGTTAGCGGCTTGATGTGCCAATGCTTGTCGCTGAATAGGAGTTAGTACCATTCCTTGTTCTGCTTTGTCAATTGCATTTGCGGCTATCTGTGCTGTAGCACCGCCTAAATTATCTCTTCCAAGTCTTTGCATTGCTTGAGTTCTTGCTGACTTTAGTTTGTTGTTTTGTGCTTGAATTTCTGTAGCATCTGGTTCTGCTTCTGCTTCTGCTTCTTCGCCATTTTGTGAACCTGTGCTGTATGCTTCGCCTAGTTCTTTCCATTCGTCATGTGACAAATAGATATCAGAATCTGGGTCATAATAACTGCCCTCTTTCGGGTCATAGTATACAACTTTGCCTGCTTTCGTCATGATAGGACCTTCTAAACCATTTCTTGTTTGGTATTTTTCTCTGTCCATATCTGGAAATTTAGACCAATCTTCCATTAATCCCATCATATCTTTAATCGTAGATGCATCTTTAGATTTCAATGCAGTCATTACTTTAATATAATCAGAAAAAGATAATGTTTTCATTCTTTTCTGTACATCTTCAACTGGAGAATCAATAAGAGATGCAATATCTTGGAATCTATCCTCAATACCTTCTTTAAACATTTCTTTTTCTATTTTATCTTTTAATGACATTATATTCTCCGTTATCTTCTATTTAGTGTCTTTAAACGCTTACTCGCTGGATTCATTCTCTTTGTCATCTTCGCTTTACGTTTCATTCTTGCACCCATTTTAGCCTTTGTTCTTGCTAATGTGAAACGTTTTTTCATATTAACTGGTTTAAAACAATTGTCTGGCTTTGTTACTGTCTTTCCTTTGAGTCTTCCAGAGCCACATCTATACTTACGAACGATTGAACGTCCTTTTCTAGCATAAACTAGTTTGGCTTCATATATCTCTTGTGAAACTTCTTCAAATAACATTGTAATCTCTTAAAATATCTTAAAAAATTGTGCAAATATGGCGAGTAGCATTGTAGAAAATAATGTTCCTGCTGTCCATACTAACATTCTCTTTACTTCACTAAAACCTTTGTCCATCTCTTTTTCAGTCTTCTCAATCTTATCATTAATATCTTTTAATGACTTATTAAAGTGGTGGTACCTCTCGTAACATACTGCCACGTGAGTCTCTAAACTCTCTGCTTCTAAATGTGCTAATTTTGGTTCTTTATCAGCCATGGTAGCATCTCCCTCGGTTAAATTAAATTTCTAATTGTATTTATCATTTGTAGCCTGATACTTATATTCAGCCAAAACTAAAAAAGAGGACAATGTCCTCTCTTAGTTGAATTAATTTAATTAATTAGTTTAAAGTATATCAGACATTACAAATTCTACATTTGCTGTTGATAATGCAACACTATCTATTGTTGTTCCATGAATAAGTTCTTTTAGAATAGCAACATTATCACCACTACGATGAAAAACGCCAGAATGTTCTACTGCAAACTTAAAAATAAATCCAGAACCTGTCAATGAAGGTGCAAGACCGTTTAATGTAACTGCTACAGGATTATTCATAATAACAGGCTGAGCCACCAATGATACGATATTAACTATATCATCTAAATTTTGTTGTGTTTGGTCTAATATATCACCAGTATGAGTAATATCCAAGTCCTTTACATATATTGTATAGAAATTGATGTTACCTGATACTTGTTCACTTGCCGATGCGGCACCGTGTATTTTTGCCATAATTATTTCTCCGAACTTTTATATATAGTATTTATCTAAATTTGAAAGTATTTTTAACTGCCGTATTTACGTAATAACGTCAGTATCAGTAATTAAGCCTCTATCAAATGAATCAGCCTGATTTACACTCTCTGAAATATTACCATAATTAGTGGCATCCATTGTTTTACCAAGTCTAATCCAAGAAGCACCATTCCATCCTTCAAAATAGTCTAGTGTAGAATTAAAACGTATCATACCAGTAACTCCTGTTCCTGGTCTTTGTGCTGTAGTTCCTATAGGAACAACAATAGCACCAGTTGATGTCATCTCTGTTCCATTAAGAACTGGACTAGTTAAGGTTTTATTTGTAAGTGTTTCAGTGCCTGTTAAAGAAACGAAACTATCACCTTGCATAGCAGTATTAAATTCTGCAAGTGAGCCTGAAATTGTATTAGAATCTAAATCAATTGATTTATTAGTTAATGTATCTGTTGTATCTCTACCAACCAAAGTATGTGTTGCATTTTGTATTGTGACTGTTCTGTCTGCGGTTGGATTTGAAACTGTTAGAGTTGTTTCGTAATCATTTGAAGTAGAACCTTCAAACTTTAAAGAATTTTGAACTTGAATCTCAGTTGAGTTTACTGTAGTTGTAGTACCTTGAACTGTTAAGTCACCCGTTACAGTTAAATCCGAAGCGGTAGTAATTCCCGACCAA
>JACKQG010001455.1_pt1 | contig 32793 bp, 25 predicted proteins | sample 8237621 | NCBI WGS metagenome assembly JACKQG01 (sample SAMN15677084, study PRJNA649215) | marine metagenome | biome: marine; feature: Black Sea; material: saline water; isolation source: suspended particulate matter (SPM) from the Black Sea western gyre | collected 2013-06-09/2013-06-10 | depth...
AAGGGAGGGACGCAGTACCGTCGCCCGGTGTGCCGGGGCTTCGGGCGTGTGCCCCTCCGTTTTTGGCCGGCGCTTGGCCAGGGGCGTCCTGCCCCGCCTGCCACTTGGCCAAGGCGACACGCGTCTCGTCCGGCTTGAGGTCGACGTCGATCACGCTGCGGATCGTCGTCGCGAAGGTGGTGATCATGCGGTAGTAATCCCGGGTCGGGATCGGATCAAATTTGTGGTCATGGCAACGCGCGCAGCCGAGGGTCATCCCGAGCATCGCCGTGCCGACCGTGTTCACCATGTCATCGAGTTCGTCGTAACGCGCCGATTCAAATTCCTTCTCGGTCAACTGTGTCGGGAACACGCCCGCACCAAGGAAACCGGTAGCCATCATCGCGAGTGGATTGTCCGGTTCGATCTCGTCGCCGGCAATCTGCCAACGCACAAACTCGTCATACGGCATATCGTTGTTCAGCGCCTTGATGACAAAATCGCGGTAGTGATAGGCGTGATGCCGGTCGGTGTCCTGCTCGAAGCCGAAACTGTCCGCATAGCGCGCGAGGTCGAGCCAGTGCCGCCCCCAACGTTCGCCGTAGTGCGGCGAGTTGAGCAGGCGATCGACCACGCTCTCTAGCGCCGCACGCGGATTGCCATTGGCCGCAGCAAGAAACGCGTCCGTCTCCTCCGGGGTCGGAGGCAGGCCGATCAGGTCAAAGTAAATACGCCGCAGCAGCGTCCGGTTTTTCGCGCGGCGATTCGGCTCCAGCTTGGCCTCCTCCAGCTTGGCCAAAATAAACCGGTCGATCTCGTTTTCCGGCCAAGCGTTGTTTGTCACTTTTGGCGTGGCCGGTTTTTTGAGCGGCGCAAAAGCCCAGTACTGCCGGTCGCTGTCGGTGATCTGCATCTCACCGGCCGCCAGTTTTTCGTCGACCAACGGCTTGTCGTACGGCGCCCCGGTATCGATCCACGCAGCGAGTTTCTCAATGTCCGCCGCCGCAAGCTTTTCCGCCTTGGCCGGCATATTCGGTTCCTCCGCATGCGAAATCAGCTTGAGCAGTCGACTTGCCTTGGCGTTGCCCGGAACGATGGCTACCCCCTCGCTCCCGCCCTTCAAAAGCGCCTCGCGTGTCGTGAGATCGAATTCGCCCCGCGTTTTTTCGCCACCGTGGCATTTCACACAATGTTGCTTGAGCGTCCGGCTCACGCCGTTTTTGAACAGCTTGAGGCCGTTGGCCATTTTCTCGGCATGATCCGGCGCCACATCGGCAAGCGCTTGGCCAAGCGGGCACATCAACAGCACACCTAGCACGGCAGTTAATGAATGGATCCGCATTCGCGAAAACTACCCCCAGAGACGGGTCCAGACAACCGTTATTCCCTTGCGTTTGGTGCTCATTCATTTCAAATCCCCGCATGAACTTCTCACGATGGTTCGCGGCACTTTGCACCGGTTTGTTGACTTTCACCGTTCAAGCTGAAGATCTTCGCATCGGCATGGTCGGGCTCGACACCTCTCACGTCACCGCCTTCACCCGCCTCCTCAACGACGCGACGGACAAAAACCACGTCGCCGGTGCCCGGATGATTGCCGCCGTCAAGGACAGCAGCCCCGACATCAAATCAAGCTATTCGCGCGTGGAAAAATACACCGCCGAGTTGACCGGCAAATGGGGCGTCAAACTTTACCCCACCGTCACCGAGCTTTGCCGGCACGTCGATGCGGTGATGATCGAAAACGTCGATGGCCGCCCGCACCTCAAGCACGCAACCGATGTCATCAACGCCGGCAAGCCGCTCTTCCTCGACAAACCACTCGCCGGAACTCTCGCCGATTGCGTCAAGATTTACCGCTTGGCCAAGCGCCACAACGTGCCGGTGTTCAGTTCCTCCTCGCTGCGCTTTGCCAAGGCCACCCTCGCCGCCCGCGCCGGCAAACACGGCAAGGTGCTCCGCTGCGAAACCTTCAGCCCGGCCCACCTCGAGCCGCACCACCCCGACCTGTTTTGGTACGGCATCCACGGCGTCGAGTCGCTCTTCACCGTGATGGGCCCTGGCTGCGTGTCGGTTCAACGCGGCACCACTGAGGACGGCAAAATCATCGTGACCGGCAAATGGAAGGACGGCCGCATCGGCATCTTCCGCGAGGGCAAAGGCTACGGCGGCATGGCAAAGTGCGAGACCGGCGAACACCCGGTCGGCAGTTACGACGGCTACGCGCCGCTCGTCGAGGCAGTGGTCAAGTTTTTCAAGAGTGGCAAGTCGCCGGTCGCCGCTCGCGAGACGCTGGAGATTTACGCCTTCATGCAGGCCGCCGACGAATCCAAAGCCGCCAACGGCAAGGAAGTCCCGCTGAAACTCGACTGGGATTAATTCTTAAAGTAATTATATAATCACTTTGTCTTGATTTCAGAAAAGTAAATAATTCTTCATAATTATTTCATTAAGTCCTAATTCAGATATCCAATACGAGTTCATGCAACTATCCGACAGTTTTAAACTTCATTGTTTTGTATTTCTCGGCGCCTTTCTACTTTTCACAATGGAACCTATGGTCGCCAGAATAGTTTTGCCTTTTTATGGTGGATCTTTTCATGTATGGACGACAACCTTAACATTCTTTCAAGGCATATTATTTATTGGGTATTTGTACTGCCATTTTTTCGCCAAGCGTTTAGGTGGATGGCATCTGGTGCTCGTCACTGCTCCCCTGGTTTGGCTCCCATTATCCAATTATTTTGGGTTTAACCCACCGGGTGATCACAACCCCGCTTGGTTTCTCCTTTTTCAATTAACGATTCACGTGGCATTGCCCTTTGGCATTCTCGCTACGACAAGTGTTATTGCCCAATCCTGGTTTACTCGCAGTAACATCCAGCAAAAATCCCCCTATCCATTATATGCAAGTTCAAACGCAGGATCCATCTTAGCTCTTCTGGCTTACATCGCTCTATTCGAACCTCTGTTCGGCTTGCGTGTTCAACAAAGCCTATGGTTTGTGGGTTATCTAGTGTATGTCTTCCTGGCTTGGCTCTGCTGGAAAAAAGTAAGCCAAAAGTCTGAGAATATTAATTCAACTTCTCTACGTTCAACCGGGATTAAAGTAAGCACCATAATCAAATGGATCTTTTTTAGCGCCCTCCCTTCGGGGTTCATGCTGGCTGTCTCGAACGCCGTGACCCTTGAACTCGGATCCGTACCCCTTGTTTGGGTGATTCCGTTGGTTTTATACTTATTAAGCTATGTGTTTACCTTTAGCCATAAGAAAATTATATCCCCAACCTTTCTTCATGCCTTTTGGCCAGGCGCAGCAACATTTGGATTATGCTCACTTTATACTCCTTCTCTTGGAGAACTTTGGGAACTCGCCGCTCACTTAATCGCTCTTTTTTTCGTAGCCATGGTAGGACATGGCGAGTTGTACCGCATTCGACCATCCAGCAATCAATTGACAGTTTTTTACCTGGCAATAGCGCTTGGTGGTTGGCTTGGCGGGATAGCTGTAAGTTTAATCGCCCCGGCTGCATTCAATAGCCTAATTGAATACCCTATTATCATTGGAGTTTTTGCCATGACTCTCTTAACCATTAAAAGAGATTTTTTATTCCACTCATTAAGAAAAAGGCCATATTTATCAACCTTGGGAGCTTTAGCGTTAGCTTTGCCGTTATACCATATGACAACAATTTCTAATCGCAATAAAGCGATGGCTGTTTCATTATTAGACAGTAAATCTATTTATCAATATCGCAACTACTATGGTATATATAAAATAGAAGAACTACCTTTAAACCCCAAAGATATTTTTCCTCAATGGTCGGAAAAGGATCCTCTTTTTAATGAAAAAGGCCCAATCCTACGAACATTGTGGCATGGTTCAACTGTGCATGGTTCTCAAATCATACATCCTTACACACGAAAATACCCTCTATCCTATTACCACAGCGAAGGACCGTTAAAGAATCTTCTTAACGAAAGGACAAAAAATCGAAATGCAGCAATTATAGGGTTGGGTGTCGGCGCATGCTCTACTTACTTTGAAGAACAAGAAAAAATAACCTTCTATGAATTGGATCCGAGCATTGTGGATATAGCTGAGAACCACTTCACATATTTGTCAGATTGTTCAGCCAGCATCACAAACGTAGAAGGAGATGCTCGGATTCAACTGGAGTTAGCCCCAGACAACTCATATGATATCATCATGATTGATGCATTCAGCAGTGATGCGATTCCCACTCACTTGCTAACAAAAGAGGCTTTTTCCCTTTACGATAGAAAACTCGCTTCTGAAGGAAAACTGATTTTCCACATCACAAACCGGCATTATGACCTTCAAGGAGTTATAAAGTCTACCAGTGGGGAACGATGGGAAGCGTTAGCTAGACAAAGCGACAAACAACTTAAGCCTTTCGAAGACCATTCGCTTTATTGTGTGCTTCTTCGCAAAGGATCCGACATCTCTTCACTTCTCAGGGCAAATTGGCGTTCCCTGGATTCTTACGAATATGAGTGTGAGCCCTGGAGTGATGATTACATCAACACCCTTAATCCTCTTTACATTATGCTCCGAGAAAAAAATATATTATAAACATATTAATATATTACATGTCCTAGGTAACACTAAGTTTGAAGACGCTTAGCAACTTTTCGATGCGCTGCAGTTAAAGGAAACTTATCAATTTCCTCCAAAGATATCCATTCCCCATGAAGCTTAGCCAAGCGGGGTTTTCGGGAAACTCTCAATAAAAACATCTCTAGTCTATTCCTGTACCGCGTAACCGAGTGGTGGATAACGCAGAGCAGCTCCGCTTGGCCAAGCGCGAGGTTGGCCTTGGCCAAGTGAGCAGCCCCGGCATCGGCGCTCACTTCCCAGTTGGGGAACTCCCAAAAGCCGGCGTTCACGTCGCCGCTTGGCCGCCGCTGCACGAACACTTTCCCGCGCCAGTTGATGATGAAGCCGATGAAGCGCCGCTTGGTTGCCGCCGCCCGCTTGGCCAAGGCCGGGATGGTTTCGACCTTGTTCTCCTTTCGCGCTGTGCAACAGCCTTGCAGCGGGCAGCCGCCGCAGAGCGGGTTGCGCGGCCTACAGACAAGCGCGCCCAGTTCCATCATCGCCTGGTTGAAGGCGGAGGCGTTTCGTTGCCTTGGTTTTTGCAGCGAGACGGCATGTTTGACCAAGTCATCGGCGACCGACCAAAGGCGATCGGCGACAGCCTTGTCCTTCGGCGATTGCTCGATGCCGAGCAGGCGCGCGAGCAGACGCGCGACGTTGCCATCGACGATCGGCTCCGGTTGATTGTACGCGATGCTGCAGATCGCGCCGCCGGTGTAGCGACCCACCCCGGGCAGCGCCAATACGCCGGCCACGTCGCGGGGAAAGCGGCCACCGAGTTCGTCGCCGATCAGCTTGGCTGACTTTTGCAAGTTGCGCGCCCGCGAGTAGTAGCCGAGGCCTTCCCAAAGTTTGATGACCGAATCGTCGGCGGCAGCGGCGAGTGATGCGATGTCAGGCAACTGCTCCATCCAGCGTTGCCAGTACGGGATCACGGTCTTGACCTGCGTCTGTTGCAGCATGATCTCCGACACCCAGATGGCGTACGGATCGCGCGTCCGCCGCCACGGCAAATCGCGGGCGTTCCCGGCGAACCACTTGAGCAGCGGCGCAGCGATGGAGCGAATGTGCATCGGCGCGGCAGACTACCGCCCGACGCGCGCTTGGCCAAGCGGTGGCCGTTGACTTGGGCACGGTTCGGCGACAAAGTCACCGCAGCGAGATGAGTGATTCGCCACAGAGTGTCACCGCCAACGGGCGGGAGATCGCCACCGGGTTGCCGGTGTCGTTGCACGGTTTTCTCGAGGCGCAGGGCATGCTGCCGCGCAGCGTGGTGGTGGAGTTGAACGGCGAGGCGGTATCGCCGTCAGAATTCGCGGATCGCCAGCTCAAGGCGGGCGACTCGATGGAGATTGTCAAGGTGGTGGCGGGCGGATGAGGGAAAAACTTGAGAGCCTTCGCGGGCATTTGTTGCTGGATGCCGGCGGCATGTACGGTTCCTGTTTTCACCACACGGTGATCCTCATGTGCCAACACTCGCCCGGGGGCGCCTTCGGGCTGGTGCTCAATCAACCCAGCGACAAGCGCATCGGCGACGTGCTGCCGATCGACATGCCGCCGTCGGTGAAGAACCGGCGCACCCGCAGCGGCGGCCCGGTTGACGAGTCGTCCGTGCACATCCTCCACAGCGACGCGTTCATGTTCCAGGGCAACGTGATGAACAACCTCTCGCTGGTGCAGGATCCGGGCGAGTTGAGCGACCTCGCCAACTCGGTCAATCCGGACCACCAAATCGAGGTGTTCCTCGGCTACTCCGGCTGGGGCGCCGGCCAACTCGAGAGCGAACTGGCCCGCAAGGCATGGCTCGTCTGCAAAGCCACGACGGAACTCGTCTTCAGCAACCCCAAGGAGGCGGCATGGCGCGAGATTCTACGCGGCTTGGACTGGCAACACCGCCTGCTCGCCGACGGCCCGGACGACCTGTCGTGGAATTGACTCGCTTGGCTTGGCGCGAAGGTGCCGGTACGCTCCCGACGCGTTACGAATGAAAGTCAACCTGGCATACGGCTCCGGCCATCTTCCCATCGAGGTTCCCGACGATCGCACGACGGTCATTGAACCGGCGCACATCGATGGCTTGGCCGACGAGAAGACGGCGGTGACCGGCGCGCTGCAAAACCCGATCGGCAGCCAAGCGTTGCTTAAGCGCCTCTCGACGGACACCAAGATTTGCATCGCGTTCACCGACATCACCCGCGCGACCCCGAACGACCGGATCATCCCGTGGCTGCTCGAGTATCTCGGCGGGCCAAGCGACAACATCACGCTGCTCAATCAACTCGGCACGCACCGGCCCAACACGCGGGAGGAACTGGAGACGATGCTCACGCCGGAAGTCGTCGCCAACTACCGCGTGCTCAATCACGAGCCGGAAAATCCCGACGCCCTAGTGCAGGTCGGCACCACGGCGGACGGCACCCCTGCCCTGCTCAACCGACACATCGTCGAGGCTGACTTGCGGATCGTCACCGGGTTCATCGAGCCGCATTTCTTTGCCGGGTTCAGCGGCGGCGTGAAGGGCATCATGCCGGGTTGCGCCGGGCTGGAGACGGTGATGAGCAATCACGGCGTGAAAAACATCGGCGACCCACAGGCAACCTTCGGCGTCACCGAGGGCAACCCGCTTTGGGAGGAGTTGCGCAACATCGCGCTCAAGGCCGGGCCGAGTTTCCTCCTCAACGTCACGCTCAACGAGCGGCGCGACATCACCAACGTGTTCGCCGGCGACCTCCTCGAGGCGCACCGGGCTGGCTGCGCCTTCGTCAAACACTCCGCCATGCAGGCGTTCGACGAGCCGTTTGACATCGTCGTCACGACCAACAGCGGCTACCCGCTGGACCTGAACCTGTACCAGGGCGTCAAGGGCATGAGTGCCGGGGCGCGCGTGGTCAAGGAGGGCGGCACGCTGGTCCTCGCCGCCGAGTGCCGCGAAGGCGTGCCCGGCGGCAGCCCGCTGGACGAACTGCTTCGCAGTGCCGGATCGATCGAGGAGATTTTGGCCAAGCTCTCAACGCCGGGATTCGTTCGCCCCGAGCAATGGCAGGCACAGATACAGGCACTCGTGCAGCGCAAGGCCGAGGTGCTCGTCCACAGCATGCTCGACGATCAAACCATCTCGGCCTGCCACCTGACCCCGTGCGCCGACATCAGCGCCGAGGTGGCCAAGCGCTTGGCCACACTCGGCCCGGACGCCCGCGTGGCCGTGCTGCCGCAAGGCCCGTTGACGATCCCCTACCTCGCGTAGTTTCGCCTCGCCAAGCTTGGCCCTGTTGTCTAGCGTCCGCGGACACGTCGGGCGACTTTATCAGGTGAACGGAGCACGTTTTCATTTAGCCACGCTTATGGCGATTGGCGGCTTGGCCACGTTGGCGTTGCCTCTTGGCCAAGCGGAACGAACCGGCTTTTCGCCGGAGGGCATCCAATTCTTTGAAAACAAGATTCGGCCGCTGCTCGTCGAGCATTGCCACGAGTGCCACGGCAATGAAAAGCACAAAGGCAACCTCCAGCTAAACTCCCGAAAAACCATCCTGCGGGGCGGCGACTCTGGCGCGGCAATCGTGCCCGGCGACCCGGCCAAGAGCCTGTTGATCGAGGCGGTCAAGTACACCAACTCTGACTTGGAGATGCCGCCCAAGAAAAAGTTGGGCAAACAGGCCGTGGCCGATCTCGAGCAATGGATCCGTCTCGGCGCTCCTTGGCCAAGCAAGACCGAACAAGTCACCGCCAAGCGCGAATACGGTTTTTCAATCACCGATGAAGACCGTGACTACTGGGCGTTCCGCCCGGTCAAGCGTCCGCGCTTGGCCAAGCGCAACGGCAACCAAACGCCGATTGACCAGTTGATCCAAGCGCAACTCGACGCCCGGGGCATCGCCGCGAACCCGATCGCCGACAAAGCCACGCTCATTCGCCGCGCGTACTTTGACCTCATCGGCCTGCCGCCGACTTATGGCGAGGTGCAGGCGTTCGTGAACGACGACTCGCCCGACGCCTGGCCAAAGCTCGTCGAGCATCTGCTCGTCGAGCATCTGCTCGGCCTGCCTCAGTACGGCGAACGCTGGGGCCGCCACTGGCTCGACGTCGTGCGCTTCGCCCAGACCAACGGCTACGAGCGCGACGATGAAAAACCGCTTGTCTGGAAATACCGCGACTACGTCATCCGCTCGTTCAACGAGGACAAGCCGTACGACCGGTTCGTGATGGAGCAGATCGCCGGCGACGAGTTGACGGACGTGGACAATGACAGCCTAATCGCCACCGGTTTTTACCGACTCGGCGTCTGGGATGACGAACCGGACGACCGGCGCGCCGCCGAGTTCGAAGGGCTCGACGATATGCTCAAGACCACGTCGGAAACCTTCATGGGCCTGACGGTTGGCTGTGCGCGTTGCCATGATCACATGTTCGATCCCATCTCGCAACGGGACTACTACGAGATGTTGGCCTTCTTCCGGAACGTCCGCTTCTACGACAAGCCCAAGTACGAATGGGACTCCGCCACCTACTCGCCGCTCATCGCGCCGCTTGAAGTTTTTGCGTGGCAAAACCAGCCGGACAAACCGAAGGACGCCAAGCCACCTTGGGACGGCCGCGAGTACGCGATGACCGTGCGCGAACACAGCGCCAAGCCGATGGACACGCACCTGCTGATCCGCGGCAACGCCGGACGCCCCAGCAAAAAAGTGGAGCCGGAATTTCTCAAGGTCTTGGCCAAGGCCAAGCCGGCCATCGAGAAGTCGCCCAACCCGTTCACGACCGGCCGCCGGCTCGCACTGGCCAAGTGGATCGCCAGCCCCGGGCACCCGCTGACAGCCCGCGTGATGGCCAACCGCATTTGGCAATTCCACTTCGGGCGCGGCCTCGTCGCGACACCGAACGACTTCGGCAAGGCCGGCCAGCCCTGCGCCAACCCTGCGCTGCTCGATTGGCTGGCTGCGGAGTTCGTCGCCGGCGACTGGTCGATCAAGCACATGCATCGCGTGATCGTGAACAGCGAAGCTTACCGCCGCACCTCATGGCAAAATCCGATGAACCAAAACGCCGATCCCGGCAACGAGCTGGTCTGGCGCCAGACCGTTCGCCGTCTCGAGGCCGAGGCCATTCGCGATGCTATTCTCAAGACCAGCAACTCGCTCAACACCGCGATGGGCGGCCGGGGATTTTATCCGAACTTCAGCGGCGAAGTGATCGCCGGCGCTTCCAGGCCGGGCCGCGGCTGGGGCTACTCCAGGGCCGATGAGCAGGCACGCCGCAGCGTTTACGCCTTCGTAAAGCGGACGATGATGGTACCGTTTCTTGAGGTGTTCGACTACAGCGGGACCGAGGGTTCGATTGGTGCTCGTGCGGTGACCACCGTCGCCCCGCAAGCGCTCACCCTGCTCAACAGCGACTTTGTCTCCGGCCAGGCGCGCAGGCTCGCCGCCGAGTTGGCCCCGACAAACACAGGCGACACCGCCACGTTAGTGAATACGCTCTTCCGCCAGACGCTCGCCCGCGACGCAACGGCCGAAGAGATCGCCTTTGGCCAGCGCTACCTCCGCCAACAGGAAGCGCGGCACCACGCGGTGCGCCACCAACTTGTCTTCGCGCCGGACGTCCCGGCTTCCATCGAGCGCGATTTCCGCAACAAGCTGCCACAGGAAAAATTCCTCATCCCGCCCGACGCCAACTGGCGTTCCCATGCCGGCAAATGGGGCGGCGGCTACGAGGGCATCATGAACGTCGTTCCGGGGCGCGGACCGTTCGTGCTGATGACCGCAGCCAAGCAGGCCGACGTCAAACTCAGCGGCCGGATCAAACTCGAGCAAAGCGTCGAGAACGCCGGCATTCTGCTTCGGGCCAACGCCAACGGAACTGACAACACCGGCTACGAAATCCACTTCGATACTCAGCAAAACGAGTTGCTGATTCGTCGCCACGCCATGGAAGTCAAGATCTTGGCCAAGCGCGGACTCCGCTCGTCGTTTGGCTGGCGTAACTTTCGAGCGGAATTGGCCAAGGGCGAAATGCGCTTTTGGCTCGGCGACAGTGGCGAACCGCTGCTCACCGTCAAAGACGAGTCACCCATCGAGGGCGAAGGCCACATCGGTATCCGCGCCTGGGGCGGCGCTGTCCGCACCGATCAGTTGAAACTGCACTTGGCCAAGCACGATGTCTTCATCAACGAAATCGCCCCCTCCAAATCGAAAGACGTTGAACGGCTCGCCAACGCCCAAGCCGGCTTGGCCAAGCGCCGCGCGCTGCAGGATCTTTGCTCCGTGATGTTTAACATCAGCGAGTTTGTCTACATTGACTGAGAGTCGCGTTCGACTTACTTTTTCCGAGACCATTTGATGCGAATGAAGCGATGAACCCGAAACTTGTAGAGCAGTTCAGCAGGCGCGGGTTCGTGCAGCGGTTCGGCACGGCGATGGCTGGCGTGTCGTTGTCCGGCATTTTCCCCGGCGACAAGGTATTCGCCGCCCCTGCCTCCGCTCTGGTCGACCGCACCAATCCGCTCAAACCCCGCAGGGCGCATTTCCCGACGAAGGCCAAGGCCTGCATTTACCTGTATATGTACGGCGGGCCAAGCCAGATGGATTTGTTCGACTACAAGCCGGAACTGGCGAGGCATCACGGCAAAACCATCGACATCGAGATGCGTCGCCGCAGCATCCGTAAGGAGAAAATTCTCGGCCCGGTTCGGGAGTTCAAGCGACGCGGCCAATCAGGCCTTTGGTGCTCCGACGCCTTCCCACATACCGCCCGGCACATGGACAAGATGGCGGTCATCAAGTCGCTCTACATGGACTCCTTCGCCCACGGCTCCGCAAACATACAGATGAACTCCGGCCGCGTGCTGCAGGGCCACCCTGCCCTCGGCGCGTGGATCGCTCACGGCCTCGGTTCCACAAACAAGAATCTGCCGTCGTTCGTCGTGATGCTTGACCCACGAGGCGGCCCCATCCCCGGCGCGGCCAACTGGACCAGCGGCTACATGCCGGCCGCCTATCAGGGCACCGTGCTGCGTTCCTCCGGCAACCCGATTCTCGACCTCGCATCGCGCTCCGTCCGCACCCACAGGATGCAGGGTGAACGCATCGACACCATCAACGCCCTGAACGGCATGCACCTTCGCAGCCGACAAGGCTACAGCGAACTTGCCGCCCGCATTGCGAGCTACGACCTGGCTTACCAGCTGCAGTCCACCGCTCCCGAGGCGCTGGACATCTCCAGCGAGTCCGGGAAAACCAAGGCGATGTACGGGCTGTACGACAAAAAAGTCGACCACTCGATCGCCATCTCGCCGGCTCACTTTGGCCGCCAATGCCTCGTCGCGCGGCGTCTCGTCGAGCGTGGCGTGCGCTTTATCCAGCTTTACTCCGGCGGGGGTCATCAACAACAAAACTGGGACGCCCACAACGGAGTGGACGAAAACCTGAAAATCCACTGCCCGGAAGTGGACAAACCGATTGCCGGCCTGCTCGGCGACCTCGAACAACGTGGCATGCTGGAGGAAACTTTGGTGATTTGGGGTGGCGAATTCGGACGCCAACCAGTATTTCAGGGCAAAAACGGTGGGCGCGACCACAACCCAAAAGGCTTCACCTACTGGATGGCCGGCGCGGGTGTCAACGCTGGAACCGACTACGGCGAGACCGACGAACTCGGCCACGAAGCCGTCGTCAACCGACACCACATTCGCGACCTCCACGCCACCATCCTACACCTCATGGGCTTGGATCACGAACAACTGACCTTTCACTACGGCGGCCTAGATCAACGCCTGACCGGAGTCATCCCCGCAACCCCCATCGGCCCCCTCATCGCGTAAACCAAGCGCTTGGCCCAGCACGGCCCAAACGCCCGCGTGGCCGTGCTGCCGCAAGGCCCGTTGACGATCCCCTACCTCGCGTAGTTTCGCGAGGAGAGCGGTGCGCTAGTCGCGCTTGAGAATCTCTCCGCGCTCTCGCTCGTATTCGTCCGGGGAGATGGCACCGGCGTCGAGCGCCGTTTTCAGATCCACCAACTCCTGCCCGAGAGAGGGCGTTTTTTTGGAGGAACCGATACTGAGGCCGATGCAACTGGTAAGAGCGGCAGCCATCGTGAACGCACAAACTGCAGAGATGAATCGTTTCATGTCGAACATGGGACGCGGAACCTAAGGAACAGTCAACGGCGCGTCAACAGAACAAAGCCAGGCTGAAACTTGGCCAAGCGCAACCATGGAGAGCGGCGCTCCGTGCTGCATGGGAAGAAGCAAACTATTCCACGCCATCTTTGCTCTTCGAAGCGTCAAAAACTTCCTTAAATGCCACTTGCAGCAGATCTCTGGTCACCTTGGCGGCGCTCCAAACTTCCTGCTCTCGCCGCAATAAATTCAGGGAATAGGTGGGGTATTTTTCAACCAGTTGGTTGTAGTAAAGTTTAGCCGTATCGAACTCACCGTTGATCCAATAAAGGCAAACCGCTCTAGCCAAGTGATGGTTGTTTTTGATCCCTTGTTTCAACGCATACTCCAACGCTTTGTCAGGTTCGTTGTTCGTCAGATAATAATTCACATACCCATAATAATACCAACCTTGAGGCGTTTCGTTATACTTCAACGCCTGATCGAGGTATTCTTTCCCTGATTCCAAATCTACTCCGGTAGATGCGAGGAACGAACCTGCCGAAACCAATACAAGTGGTTCGTAGGGGTTGGCTCTCATTGCCGCTTCGATCTGCAGTTTACAGTGAGTGAAATCCTTTTCATGCCGAGAAATCCAAATCTGTTCGATCAGTGCGATCGCGTTGCTTGGATTCAGTTCGATTGCCCGGGAAATGGACGCCTTCGCCTTGGCCATTGCGTCTGGAATGCGGTTGTAATCTCTTCGGATATCCTCCAGATATATCTCACTTAAAATCGCATGTGCGGTTGAAATGTCGGGATTTAACTCGATGCATTTTTCCAGATAACGGGTACCACTTGCCGTTACACCCTCAGTCTGTTCCTCCCAGACGGCTTTGCCGAGTTGGAGGAGTTCCATCGGGGTGAGGTCTTCCTCTTTTTTCACGAGGGCTTTCGCCAAAATATCGCGGTGGATGGCTCCGTCGTGGCCTGCAATGTGGGCGGCGATCAGGCCGGTGGCTTCGTCGATAAATTCACCTTCACCTTCGATGTCGCTTTCCCGGAGGGTTTTCGACCAGAAGTTGCGGCCGTCCTCCACGTTCAACAGCTTGGCGCTGATCCGGTTTTTGTCGCTATTGATGGTGGCCTGCAGGATGAACTCGGTGTCCAACTCTTTCGCAACGGCGAGCAGTTCCTGCGTGGTGGCGTCCGGCGAGACGGCCTTTCCTTTTGCCACTTTGTAATCCTTGAACCGGGTCAACTTGGCGTCGAGTTCCTCTCGCAACTCGCGGTTGCCCTCGGACACCTCCTGCCCGTCGCCGGTGTTGTGCACCGTGACGATGCAGAGGTCGGTGGTGGATTTGTAGACCTTGGCCGTTGCCGGCGGTTTGTCCGGCCCAGGTTCCGATCCGCCCTTGGTCAGGAAAAACGCCAGCACCGCCAACAGGGCCACAACCGCCACGATGGCGAACGGTGCCTTCGACGCCGGCTTGGTTCGTTGCGGGGCATGCGAAACAGCCGGCGCGGGAGGGGGTGCCTCGGCCGAGTCGATGTCCAGGCTGCTGAGGGTGCGAAGGATATTGTCGATGGTCTGCTGCGCTTGGCCCTTTTGGTGGATCAAATGCTGAATACCGGCCAACTGGTATTTCATCGCCGTGGGAATTTGGGCGTCCTCGATAAAAACCGGCAGGATGTGCTTCCGGGATTCGGAGGCCAACGCAAGTTCCTTGGTGACGTTCTGCGACTGGAACGCCGTGGAACTGGCAAACAGGATAAACACCTTACAGCCCTCGATCGCATGGACGATCTCTTGGCTCCACAGCTTGGCCCCGTGAATCCCCTCGTGGTCGATCCAGATCTGCAGCCCTTTTTCGCGCAGCTTTTCAACGATCGGGAACACTTGTTCCTGATCTGAGCGGGCGTAGCTGACAAAAATTTGGGGAGTCATCGGGGTATGCAGTTCCGTAATGTGCCGAGTTTCTTTTCGGGGATGTTACGGGAAGGTTGAGTTTTGGCAAGATTCAACGCCAACGCGCAACAACCGATGCCCTTGGCCAAGCGGCATAAAAAAAGCCAGGCCCGTACGGGGCCTGGCCTGAATTGGGAATCTTGTTGGCGGACTAGTCGTTGAGACGCCAGATGATCCGGGCCTTGTCGAGGTCGTACGGTGACATTTCCATCTTCACCTTGTCGCCGACGGCGAGCCGAATCCAGCGGCGCTTCCGCATTTTGCCGGCGATGTGCGCCAGCACTTCATGGTCGTTCTCCAGTTTGACCCGGAACATGGTTCCCGGGAGGACCTGACTCACTACCCCGACAACCTCGATTTCCTCGCCGCCTTTTGCCACTGGAATTACGCGTCAGGAGTTCTTCCAGTTTTGATAGTTCAAATTCCGCAAAACCCTCCGGCTTTACACAACCTTGACGCCGGAGGCCTGCAATCCCTTGCGACCCTCGGTTTCCTCATACTCAACGGTGTCCCCCTCCTGGAGTTGGCCACCCTCAACTTCGTTGATGTGCACGAACAAGTCCTTGCCACCACCTTCCGGCTCAATGAAACCGTAACCTTTTTGATCGAAAAAACGAGCAACTTTACCTTTAGCCATAATCTTTTTCTTTATTAAAACGCACCCACTTTGGGCGCAAGGGCGCGAGACTGCCCCAAAATTTTCAATTGGCAAGAAAATAAAGGGAATTATTCGCCCGCTTGGCCTGATCGGATCCGTTCAATGATCGCCGGCGTTTCGCCTGTGAAGGGCTGAAAGGAACGCCCGCTTGGCCAAGGTGCCGCCCCGCCGGCCGGTTAACCCGTCTACCATATCAAACAACACGGCCCCTCCCCGAGTCTGCCTGTAAATCACGCAAAACGGGTATTGGACCAGATGTTGAATGGCGGGTGCCTGGGTAAATGTGACCCCGGCGGAGAATGCCCGGGCCAAGCGGAGTGACGAAAGATAATTGCGGGCGATCTCGCCGGTTTCGTCGAGGTCCAGCGGGTACGGGAATTCGTCGGCACCATCCGGCCTGTCGCCCAACGGCAACTCCGTCTCCCTCATGTGCCGCGCCTCACGCCGGTAACCATCCACGAGAATGGAAAGGCCGAGGTTCGATTTCGAGTTTTCAAGCTCGCAGCGCAGCAGGCAAAACGGCAGGTGGACGGTCTCCGTCTTGAGCAGTCGGGAGCGGCCGGATAACAGGCGAAAAAAACGCCCGATCACACCCGGCCGCAGGATCCCCTCCGCCCGGGTTGGGCTGACCTGGCATTCCGCCCACACGGTGGGGACATCCGTCAACGGTCGGCCGGTTTGCCTTTTTTTGAGAGTCTGCAACTGAGAAATAGAGAGACGCCGCCGACCGTTGCCAACAAGGTCGCTGACACCACGTTCACCACCCGGCCGGCGGTCGGCTGCTCGTAGAACAGGCCCAGGCTAAGCAGAACCGCGAAGCCAAGGAAGCACCAACTCATGAACTTGAGGCTGACCGCATCCCTCTCGTGATTCCGGCTGCCGGCGGCTTCCGTGTTGCCATCCTTGGGTGAGTTCATGGGGTCAAACGAACAGGTAAATCAACAGGTAGGGAACGAGCAGAACGGGAATCCACAATCTTAAATCTCGCCAGCGGGCCGCATCCGGGCTTCCCCGCAAAACATAATCCTTCCGCAGGAACAACACCCAGACCGTCCCAAGCACCAAGTACGCGCAAATGCTGAAACGCCAGACCGGCGGCGGCAACGGATCGATCACAGCGTGGAACGCGTCGACGGACGGCTTCAGCAGCGGCACCAGGTTTTGCTCCAAAAATAAGGTTAATTTCTCCATGGTAATCAGTCGGTTTTGATTCGTTGTTTCAGCAGGATTTGGGTGGCCTCATCGTGGACGACTTCACCGAAAACCAGTCCCCGGGTTTGCTCTTTTGACGGCGGAGGCGTGATCAAGCTAACCATCACGGTAACAATCAGGGAGAAAACAAATGCCCAAAACGCCACGTACAAAAACGGATCGCCGGACGGGAATAATTTGTCGCCCACCAAGCTCAGGCTGCCCGAACAAAGCACCCCCAGCAACAAGCCGACGAACCCGCCCCACGCGTTGGCCCGCCGCCAGAACACACCCAGCAACAGCACGGCAAGCGTCGGCCCCTGAAACAGCGAAAACAACGTCTGCATGGCGGTGTAAATGGTTTCAAACTGGTCGATGAATGGCGCGAGAACTCCGGCCGTGATGATCAAGACTCCCGTAAGCGCCCGGCTCAAAATCAGGCAGAGGCGATCGTCGGGATCGTTCCCGGACAAGGCCCGTTTGGCCGGCTTGTACCCGTCCGAGATGATGATGGTCGTGGCAGAGTTGAGGTAGGAATCGACGCTGGACATCAACGCCGCGAAGAACGCTGCGAAGACCAGCCCGGCCAAGCCGGGAGGCAACAGTTCGCGCACCAGTTTCGGAACGGCCTTGTCCGGATCATCCAGTTCCGGGTACAGGGCCAGAGCGGCAAGCCCCGGCAGCAGCACGAGCACCGGTATCAACAGCTTGAGAAACGCGGCCAGCAGCATCGACGCCTTGGCATCCCACTCGGAGCGCGCGCCCAGCACCCGCTGGATGACCGCCTGGTTGCTGGAAAAATAAGCTGTCGACAGGACGATCCCCAGACCCATCAGCATCCCGGACCAGGGATACGGGGTGTCGACCTGACTCGAGATCAGCAGGTTGAAATGCTGCTCGAACTGCGGGCCCATAGCCGAGACGGTCTGCACCAGGTCCGACCAACCGCCGATCTCCCAGAGGCTCAAGCCCAGCAGCGCGCCGGCGCCGATGAACATGATCACCATCTGCATGGCGTCAGTCACCACCACTGCGGCCAAGCCGCCGAGGATGGTGTAAATGCCCACCACGAACACCGTCAGCCAGATCGCAGTTTGATTGGAGATTCCGAGCACGGTGTTCAGGAACACCGCCGAGGTCCACAGCATGACGGCCAGCATCGACAACAGGAAACCAAGCCAGATGACGGCCTGAAAAAAACGGACCGCCGGGCCGTACCGTCTCCCGAGAAATTCCGGCAGCGTGCAGACGCCGCTGCGCCAGTAAAACGGGACAAACACGAACGCAACAATCACCATCGCCGGCACGGAGCCGAGCCAGTCAAAGTTGGCCTGCGCCAAGCCGTACTTGTAGGCGGAGCCGGCGCCGGAAACCATGTCGATCGCCCCGATGTCGCTGACCACGACCGACATCCCGATGGCCCAGAACGGGAGCGACTTGCCAGCCAAAATGAAATCACCGGACGACTTGACGTACCGGCTGAACAGGTAGCCCAGCACCAGCACCGCCCCAAGATAGGCGGCGATAATGACGGTATCGATCGGTGTCAGCAGGCTTTCCGCGGCTTCCATTGCAAGGTGGCTTTAAGGGGCGGATTGGTTTGCGTGCGCTCGGCGATGAGTGCCGCGTCTCGGGCGTCGCCGCTTTGGTACAGGGCCGGCGGCGGGCCGGCAACGTTTAACATCTCGGCGGGCCGGCAGGCGATCATTTGCACAGTCAAACAGCCGGTGAACCGCCTGCAGATAATTCTCGGCAGATTCACGGCCTTCGCTTGGCCAAGCGGGCGGCAGCTTCGTCCCGCTTGGCCGGTGAAACTTTTTGCAACGCCATCAGCGCCGCCCCCTCCGCGGCCGGGAGGGCCGGCGACTCGACGGCAACCTCGCGCTTGGCCCTGGCCGTCAGTTCCGCCGCAAACGACGCGCGCACCGGCTCGCTGTGGGCCAGCACCGACCCGGTGACATGCACCACCCCGGGCCAGCCGCCCGAGCCCAGCCTGGTCAGCAACGGCACGCAGAGCTTGGCCAAGCGAGCCCCCGCCTCCCGCAGGATACCCTGCCAAAACGGCTGCCCGGCCAATTCACTTTCGGCGACAGCTTGACTCAGCCCGGCCAGGCGCTTGGCCGGCTCGGTGCCGGAATAAATCACCGGGATCAATTGCTGAAACGACTCAATGCCAAAATGATGGCAAACCAGATTGGTCAACTCGGTGGGCTGTTCGCCGTTGCACGACTCGGCGCTGGCGTGGAGCAACACCTCGTTGGCGATCCAGCGCGCGCTCCCGGGGTCGCCGCCGATCGCCGGGCCCAAACCGCCGCTCGTGTGGCATTGGCCGTCGCCGTCCATCGCCGCCGCGATCGATCCCGTGCCGGAAACCACCAGCATCCCCGCCGTCCCAAGTGTCGCCCCGTAAAGCGCAGTCACGACATCGCCGACCACTGCCAACCGCTCCGCCGGCAGCAACCCGTCGCAGACCTTCGCCGCCTCGCCGGGGTTAAGCGACGTGAACAGCGAAGCCGTGCCAATCACCGTCTGCGCCGCAACCGGGCCCAGTCCGTGGACATCGCCGAACTGGCGGAGAATGTCCCCGAGCGACTCCCGGAACATGCCGGGCGAAGTGGTGTTGAAATTCAGCGGCCCGCCGTCCACCTCGCCAAGCAGTTCCCCCTCGGCAGACAACGCAACGGCCCGGCTGCGCGAGCCGCCGCCGTCGATGCCAATGACAAACGCCCCCCCCATCACACAGAGCCACCCCGTTTGTTGAGTCGTTTGCCGAGGTAGATGGCCTCGTTCTCCCCGCTGCCGTCGCGGGCCAATTCTTCAAAGCCAAGTTTCAGGTAAAACCCGTGGGCGCGCTCGTTCCTCGCGCTCATGCCGAGGTGCACGCCCGGCGATCCGTTAGCCTCAATCAGCAAGACGACCTCCTCCACCAGCCTGCGGCCGAGGCCCCTGCCCTGCGCCCTGGGCAACAGGTCGATGTGCAGTTGGGAGGGATACAGGTCGTACGGTTCCGGGCAAAAATAATCCGGGTGATGGTAGAGGTGATGGGCCTGCTCCACCGGTGTCCAACGGGCCGAGTCGCCGCTGGGCGCGGGAAAGTCCCGGGCCAAGCCGGGCCGCCAATCCCGATCGTACCGTTCGTAGAGCTGCCGCGAATCCATCGCGCCAAGACAGTAGCCACAGACGCCCTCGTCGTCCTCAAGCACCAAGGCCAACTCCGGCTCGTACTCCAGGTACGGCCCCACGTAAATCCGGCCCAGCGCGTCGGGGTCGTCGGCAAACAGCGCCTCGCCATCGGCACCGTGGTCGCCGGTTTTCAAGCAAACCCAGTAAGCCGCCGACTTGTCCGCAGGCGTTGCTTTTCTGATTCTGAATTCTCCCGGCATCCTGTGTTGTCACTCGTCGGCGGGAACCAAACTCCCATCGGCCCGGAACGAAATCAGTTGCTGCAACCGCCGGACCAGCCCGCCCCGGCAGGTGCCCGGCAGGTAGTTCCCGGAGTGAAATGGTTTTGTTGCGGTGTCTCCGCCCGCCCGTTTCCACTCCATGAATTGTTCAATCAATTCCAGTTCCTCGCGCAGTTCCCAGACTTGCCGGTTGAACGCGTAAAACAGTTCCCGTCGATGCACCTCCGTCAACTTGCGGGCCAACCCAACGACCTGCCGGATTCGTTTGCGGAGCCGATCCTGCCGCTCGCCCCAGTCGCCGGGAGACTGCGTCACGATCCAGCGAACGTCGTCGTAAAGTTGCTCCGCAAGTTCGCCGTTTTCGTGCGGCAAATAAAAGGCGTCGCACAGCAGTGTCAGGTCGTCGAGCGTCACGCTGTCCTCGCCCACGGTTGAAAAGCGCGGCAGCCAAGCCGCAAGCGCCTCCCCGCAGGCGTCCCTGCTGCTCCACGAACCGGTGGCACCCAGGTAGCTTGCCAAGGTTTTCAGGGCGACAAAATTGGCCTCGAACTCACAGTTCGGGTTGATCATAAACCCGGCCACTTGCTCCCGAAGCCCAAGCGGCCGGCCGGAGTACGGTCCGAGAAAGAGCCGCGTCATGTCGTAGTCGTTCGCGTGCAGATTGTCCCAGAGGACCGGTTTGCGCCGCACCGCATTTTGCAACGCCACAAGGCTTTCAACCGTGATTTCCCGGGAGATGATCTCCGGGCCGGTCCAGAAAATGTCGATGCCGTTGGCCAAGTGCCGGCCGACTTCGCCCAGGTAATCCGCCCCGCCGTGTTGGTCGTCGGCCATCCGTTGGCAGTACGGCGTGGGACAGAAAATCAACCGGCCATCCCGCTTGGCCAACTGCTCGTTGAAAATTGTGTTTGCCGTCTCGCACTGTGCCTTGGCCAAGCTGCCGAACGCGGCCCGGTCGACCTCAGCCATCTCGTCCGGGATATCGTCAAACAGGATCGCAAAGGAACGGCAACCGGCCTCGACCAATTGCCGGAACCGCGCACGCAACAACTCCATCTCCCCATCAACCGAGTAACGAATCGTCAAGCCGGGGGCGATGCCGTAAAGAAACTCGATGCCGCGGTCCCGGCACGCCTCGATGAGTTCGCGCAGCCCCTGCAGTTCGTCGGTGGTGTAACAGTCCCGCCACAACGCCCGGTGCTTGAGGTCGTCCTTCGGGCAGTACAGGTAGGTGTTCAGTTCAAGCGCCTGCATCCAGCCGAGGAGTTCCAACCGTTGTTGCTGACTCCACGGACGTCCGTAAAAGCCCTCGATGACCCCTTTCAAAAATGGATGACCGGCGTTATCCATCACTCGTTCGACGATTTAGCAACAACCCGCATGGTGTGGTGACAGTTTCGCGATCCCCCTCACCCCCAATAATCCTGTCCATTCCTGTTCGTTCTCGTGCCGCCCCTCCGGGGCTTGCGCATTGGCCAAGCGCGACCGGCTTGTGTCCTCCTCCCTCCGGGACAAGCTGGCCACAGGGCGGATGAGGGTGAATCGCGGGATGTTTTTTTGTGAAGCCACTGCTTGCTCACCGGGTTGATAACACACGGTGCACCGTACCCGCAAATACCGCCCGAACCAACCGAAGAAACAGACGGGGCATCAACCGTCCGCCTCAACGCGCAACCTGTTAATTGGCGTTTCGGACCCAAAATTGTTCCATGAATGCCTTCAGTCGGGGATCATCCCAGTATTCATTCAAACCGATTTGATCCCAAAACCCCCACCCCAACTTTCTCTCTTTAAAGGCCTGTTCCGCAGCAGTCATGTATTCATCAAATTTGCCCTCAAAGAGCAGGTAGCTGTCCAGATTGTACCTCTTGGTCGATTCATCAAAGGCCCGGCCAAGCTTGAGTAATTTTTCGAATTTCTCGTTGTTATTGATTTTATAATAGTGAACCAGGATCCGGTAAATATGTTCATTCTTGTTCGTGAACGACTCTACTTCCTTCACGAGGTTTTCGATCTCATCCTCATTCCCGCCCTGTCGCACATAATTTGAATATAACATCAACCAGTTGTTGTAATAATCCGGATTGACGGACAATCCCCGTTTCGCCATGGATTCCGCCTCTTCAAATCGGCCCAGTGTGGTGGCGATTCGGCCGAATTGGAGCAGTATCACATGGTTGTCCGGATCCAGTTTCAATGCTTTTTCGTACGTCGAGTATGCCTCCTCAAATTGACCGCGGGAGGCGAGGTTGATTCCCAGCCACAGATACGCCTGTGCCGATTTGGGATTTAGCTCGATTGCCTTGCGGTAGTTTTTTTCCGACTCCTTTAATTTCCAGTCAAACGCGTATTGAACCCATGCAAGGGACACGTACGGTTCCGCAAGATTCGGGTTTCGGGTGATGGACTCAATGGCGAACTCGCGCGCCTTCGGGTACGCGACATCCTCCTCCATGAAACCGTACACGCCCATCATGCTGTAGGAATCCGCCATGCCGGCATAGGCTTCGGCAAACTCTGGATCCAGTGCGATCGCCTGTTCATAAAGCCTTAAGCTTTGGCGCATCCCGGCTTCGCTTCGTGTGTACCAGAGCGCGCGTCCCTTGGTGTAGAGTTTGAACGCCTCGGTGTTTTCAGTGGATGTTTTGCCGATGGCCTGAGCCGTTGTCGTGCCCACCTGGATTCCAACCGTTTCCGCAATCTTGGAAGCGATGGCAGACTTGGCTGCAAAGATGGCATCGACGTTATCCTCGTAAATCTCGCTCCAGACGGTTCGGGACTCGGAGGCGTTGATAAAATCAACCGTCGCGGTGACGTTTTTTCCGGCAACCGCCATTTCACAATCGAGGATGTAATGCACGGACAGGTTGTCCCTGATTTTGTTGATATCCCGGTTGGCGCCCCGGTAGGCGTTGACGGACACGCCGGAGATCACGGTAACCCCATTCAGCTTGTTGATGGCCGCCTTGAGCTGCGTGCCCATGCCGCCGCCGACCCATTGGTCATCCTCCGTTGCCGCACTAACCTCGATCGGCAGCAGCGCGATTCGGGCCTCCCCGTTTGCCGGCCGGGGTGTGGACGGTGGCGAGGATGGCGCAGATCCGCTTCCGCCCTTGAATGCGATCCACCCGCCAACAGCGGCAACCAAGGCAACGGCAGCGGCAATGCCAACCCACATGCCGGCGGAGCCTTTCGCCTTGGGCGGCGGCATATGGCCAGTAACGGGCGAACCGTGGCCTTGGCTTGGCGCGGCGGCCGCTTGGCCAAGCGCCTGGCCTTCCTCGCTCGCTTGGCCAACGCCGAGGCGGCGGATGGTTTGGTGGACAAACTCGTACGCCTTGGCCTTGTCGAGGGTGTAGAGCGCGATGTTTTGGATGCCGGCCAACTGGTACTCCATCGTCTCCGGGATCTCGCACTGTTCGAGATAGATCGGCAGGATGATCTTCTCCCGCTCGCTGGCCAAGGCGAGTTCCTTGACGACATTCTTCGACCCGGTTGAGTGACCGCTAATGGCGAGGATGAAAAGAGTGCAGGCTCGAATGGCCTCGACGATCTCCTTGGTCCAAATGGTGGCACCGTGAATATCCGTCTCGTCCATCCAGACGCTGAGCCCCTGCCCTCTCAAATACTCCACCAGTTGGACCACCTGCTGCTGGTCTTCGCGGGAGTAACTGATGAAAATGTCCGGGCTCATCTGGGCCAAAAAGTTGAGCAAGGCGGATGATCTCTGTCAAGGTGCAATCAAGCCTCAATCCGCCCCGCGCTTGGCCAAGCGGCGGTTGAGCCAGGCCGCCGCCAGGCAGGCGGCGGCAACCGTGCACGCCAGGATGAGGAAGGCCATCCATTCGCTGTGATCCCAGTACGCCTTGAGGCCAAGCGCGATGAACAGGACGGCAGCAACTGCGTTCAGGAGGGTCAGCGGGAGGGGTGCCTTGAACGGGGCGGCCAAGTGACGCCGATCGGCCCAGCCGGAGAGGAGGCATAGGATCCCGCAAGCCAGCACGCCGGTGAACAGGTTGGCCGGGGTCAGGATGGCGATCAACGCGGTGGGCTTTTCCGCGCCGGTGAACTGCTGCCAGCCCAGGTTGCCCAGCAGCACGAGCAGGCCGCCGAGGCCCACCCACAGGAGGGTGATGCGCCGGGTTTTGGCCGGGGCCATCCCGGCCGCCGAGCGGGGGAAGGCGTTTTGGATTTCGCGCATCACGGCGGGAGCGACCTCAATCGTCCCATACAGCGTGCCGAACAACGCCAGGAAGGCACCGGCGAAATAGAACGGGCGCAGCCACGGCGAGGTGGCCTCCACGAACGCCGCCTGCAGATTCAGCAGGTTGTTGCCGGACGGAACCTTGTGCGCTTGGCCAAGGATCTCGGTGCCGCACGCCACGAACACCGCGCTGAACAGCAGCACGATGGCGAAGCTCAGCGTGCAGTCGATCAGGGGCGCGCGGCACCATTGGCGCAACCGGACACGGGCCGCCTCGTCGTGGGCGTCCACCGGCACGGGGGTTGGCCGGTCGTTGGAGGCGTGGCCCCACTGCTTGTCGCGCAGGTAGGTGACGTAGGCGAGGTAATCGTAGCCGGATCCGCCGATCACGCCGACGTAAGTGCTCAGTTCGACCCAGACCGGGCGCTTGGCTATGTCGGGATGTTCGGCAACCCAATCCGGGTAACCGGGTGGAGTGACGTTGGCGAACCCAGCCAACATCGCACCCCAATCCGGATGAACCAGAAACAGGGAAACCGTCACGGCGAGCAGCATCAGCAGGACGAACAGCAACTGAAGCTTCTCCAGCCGCTTGTAGCCGCCGGTGAAGGCCAACCCGACGACGACGATCAGGATGACCATCCCCCACAGGAGGTGCATGCCCGTGCCGGTCGATGGCGGATGCAACAGCCCGGAGACCAGCGTGCCGAGCGTCCCGGCGTGAAAGCTCACCCAGATCGGGAACGACACGATGGCCAACAACAGAAACGCCAGGGGAAGCCACCCGCGCGGGCCGGGCAAATCCATCCACCGTTGGAACGGGTGCGCGCCGGTCAGCACCATGTGCCGGGCGGTGGCAAACACCAGCGCCCATTTGAACACGCAAACCAACAGGAACAGGCTGAGCAATGGGTAGCCGAACAGCGCCCCGCCCCGGGAGGAAAAAATGAGTTCGCCCGAGCCGATCGTCAGCGAGGCGATGATCGCCCCCGGCCCGAAGATCGTCAGCCACGACGCCGGATTCCGCGAGGTCAACGCAGCCAACGGTGTCCGGCAATCGCTCATGGTTTGCTCGGCTAATTATTCCGCTGCGATAAAACCGTGATACAGGCCCATGTAGTACGGCAGCGTGTACACGGTTCCCGAGCCGATGACGTGGCCGCTGCCGCCGGTGTCCAGCGCCCACGGGCTGGCGTTCCAATGGTTGAAAAACCGCTCATCCACCGGCAGCACCTTGCCGTTGTTCCGGTAGCCGTGCCCGCGGATCGTGTCGTCGTAGGCATCGGCCCAATGGTCGGATAACAGGATCAAATCCTTTCGGTGACGGTTGGTATGCCGCCAGTCGAAGCGATCCAGCGGAAACCGCCTGAGCGTGTCGATCGAGTCCCCGAGCCAGGTCTCCCACGGCGACAGGTCGAACGTCCCCCAGATGGTCGTGTACTCGACACCCATCGCCTGCGACGCGAAACAGAAATTGAAGAACGGATTCATCTCCGGCTCCTCCTGCCGCCACGAGTTGGCAAAGGAGGCGAGGTACATTTTTTTCAGCCCGGGATCCGGCTCGTACTTGACCAGGTTGTAATAGGCCATGAAGGCCATCTCGTCGTCGGACTGGTTGCCGGAGCCGATGCCGCGTTGATACTTCGGCCACATGACGTTGGTGTGGTAAGCGTGCTCCTCCCGCAACCGCCGGGCCACGTCCCGGTATTTGCCGTCCCCAGTCATGTGATGCGCCACGTTGAGGTACGACAGGATGCTGAGCGACTTCAGACCGCGCTCCGTGTGCCACTCCGGATCGTGATGCAGGTCGCCGGGGCCGTACACCGCCCACCGTGTTTTCCCGGCGTGGTCGTGCATGCTGAAGTCGTGCGCGATCAGGTGGTCGATGTTGGCCCGCACAATTTCCCGCACCTTGCTTTTTTCCGCCTCGGTGTCGGCCACCAAGTCGTAGAAGAGCGGGTAGAAAAAATAATGCCCGTCCAGTTCATCCGAGCTGGTGTCGCTTTTCCAATAGTATTTGCCGTCGGCCGACTTGGGCCAGCGCGGCTCATAGACGCGCCAATAGCCGTCCCGCTCCTTTCGGAACTTTCGCTGGCCCTCCAGCGTGTAGCCGCCGGTGTTCGGATCGCGCCCGGCGGAGGTCGGCAGAACGGTTCGGGCAATGAAGCCCGGCGGCGGTTCATGCTCCGAACCCTTTGGTGCCTCGCTCAAGAAACGCAGTGCCTCAAACGCGCGCTTGGCCCGGCGCTTGGCCAAGGGGTCTTTCGTCGCGCCGTAGGCGAAGCATTCCCCCGCGCCGTACATGCTCGTCCACAGGCCGTCGTTGTCACTGTCGCCAACGCGGGTGTCCGTTTTCTTCCCCGCTTGGTGCGCGTGGGCCTCGATGACGTAACCGAACTGGGTGCGCCGGTTGTATCTGTCGATCTCCTCCTCGTAATGCTTCGCCTTCTCCGCGAGCGTCATGCCGCTGAAATGAATGAACGACACCCCGCCCGCCGTGGCCACCCAGGCATTGCCGTCGGCGTCCACGGCGATGTCGCGCACTGCGTCGCTCGGCAGCCAGCGCTTCCCCTGCCGGTACGCCCAGGCTGAACCGTCAAAGCGAATCACGCCGATCGCCGTGCCAAACCACACCGTGCCGTCGGCGCCGCCCGAGACGGCGGTCATGTCGTCATACGGCAATCCCTCCGCGCCGGTGAAGAGCGACCAGTTGCCGTCCGCGTAACACCCCGCCCCCTGAAAACTGGCGAACCAAAGCCGCCCCAAACCGTCGTACGCCACGGTGACATTCATCGGCGCCCAGCTTTTGTGTCCGTCCCGGGGAAACACCTGCCGCACGCCGTCGCTGTCGGACAAAAAAAATCCCGACTCCGTCCCCACCGCCGCTTGGCCATCCGGCCCGAGCGCCACGGCCAACACCTCCCCCGCCTTGGCCAAGCGCGGCCGCATCGCCGGCGGTACGGTTTTTTTCGCTGCGAACAGGGCGGCAAACTCATCACTGGCACGCCACTTGCCTCCCACGAACACCGCATCGCCCTTCGCCGTCCGCGCCACGACGCGTCCGCCCTTGGCCAAGGCCACCGCCCGCACGTCGTTGCCCGGCAACCCATCGGCCTCCGTGTGGAACGTCCGCATCTCTTGCGGGAACAGGCCCACCCTCACGGGAACCTTCGGTGGTTCGGCTGAATTAGAGTGGACACAAAGTAACATCAAAAGAACAGCCAAGCCGATGCTTCGCCCAACCCCACTCACCCTCATCCGGCCTCCGGCCACCTTCTCCCACTGGGAGTAGGAATCTAAACGCGACGCGCTTGGCCAAGCTCCCATCCCAATCGGGTGAGGGACGGGGTGAGGGAGAGAACGATCAACTACAACCATTGCTTTTTTCATTACCAGAAGGATAGCCACGCCGAAACAAATAGAGCAAGCCCAGTGCCTAGCCAAGCGCTGGATAAAACCACTTGCAACCCATCGACCGCCCGGTGATGGTTCCCGTGACATGAAATCACTGCTGACAGCCGTGTTCACCACCACCCTGCTCGCGGGTTGCGCCTCGCTAGAGACGTCCAAAAGCGTGTCGCTTTTTAACGGCACAAGCCTCGACAACTGGGTCGTCGAAAATGACGGCCAGTTCTCCGTGCAGGACGGCGTGCTCAAGGTCAATCGCGGTACCGGCTGGCTGCGATCGGCCGAGGTTTATGCCGACTTCACGCTGGTGATGGAGTTCCGCTTTCTTGAGGCCGAAGCCAACAGCGGGATTTTCGTGCGTACCGGGCCGACGAGCCACAACGACGAAAACGGCTGGCCCAACAACGGCTACCAGGTGCAGTGCATGGACACGATCACTGGGAGGGCACCCTTGGCCACGATGATCCCGTATGGCGCGCAGCCGTTCGAGTCCAAGTCCGACTTGGCCGCCTTGGCCAAGGCGTACCGACCGCTTGGCCAATGGCAAACCTACGAAATCACCTGCATCGGCGAGACGATGGTGGTGAAGTTGAACGGCACACAAATCACCACCGCGACGAGCATCAAAAACCGGGATGGCCATATCGGCATCCAAGCCGAACACGGCCTGCTCGATTTCCGCAAAATCGAGATGACAAACCTGTAGCGCTTGGCCAAGCGCGAGCTTGGCTTAAAGCCACTTGGTTCGGTTTTGTTTTTTAACGAGGGCGGCGGCCTCGGGGAAGCCGTTGGCTTTCATCGCTTGGCCGTCCCAGTCGAGGTTTTGCTGCAGCTTGAGGGCGACGATGCCGGACAAGCCAATCTCGGTCAGGTGGCCGCCGATCTCGAACGGCGCGAAGGTTTTGCCGTTCTCGACGATCGCATCAGTCCATTCTTGAAAATGCCCCCGCACACGCGGCAGGCGTTGCGGCACTTTTTTCGCCTCCGAATGGTTGGCGTGTCCGGCGAATTTCTGGTCGCCTTTCAGCTTCACGTAGCACTGTGAATTCCATAGCCCGGAGGAGAGCAGGCCGTGCTCGGCCTCGACCACCGCACCAACGCGCGGGATGTTCCCGAAGGTGCCGATCAGCGGATCGGTGATGTGCTTGGGTGGCATGTCAACACCACCGGTGTAGTAGATCAGGTTGACTGCGGCCCGACTGCCCTTGGCCGGGAAGTGAAACGAGTGCGTCACGGTCTTGGCGTAGGTCTCCAGCCCGGCTTTTTGCACGTTGCTGATCTCCACCCGGGACGGGTAGCCGAGGTTGAGGGCGCGCACCGGCATGTTGAATGAATGGCAGCAAAAGTCGCCGATGGAGCCGTTGCCAAAGTCGTACCAGCCGCGCCACTTGGCCGGGTGATAGATTCCATTTTTGTAAGGGCGCGTCGGCGACGGGCCGCACCAGAAATCCCAGTTCATCCCCGACGGCACCGGATCCTCGCCGGGCGGGCGCGTGCCGCCGTTGGGCCAGCCGTGGGCCGGGTGCCAAACGTGCACGTTGGAAACCTGCCCGAGCAGCCCGGACTGAATCAACTCGATGCTCCGGCGAAGATTCGACGAGGCGCTGCCCTGATTGCCGGTTTGCGTGACGACTTTTGATGTGCGGGACAGTTCGCGCAACGCACGCGACTCGGCGATTGTGTGGGTCAGCGGTTTTTCGCAGTACACGTGCCGGCCGGCCTTCATTGCTGCGGTGCAGATCGGTGCGTGCCAGTGATCCGGCGTGGCGATCACCACGGCGTCGAGCGTTTTCTCCTTCTCGAGCAGCTCGCGGTAATCGGCGTACGCCTTGACACTCCCGGCCTTGGCCTTGTGGCGGTTTTGGGAGTTGGTGATCTGGTTGGGGTCGACGTCACAGAATGCCACGACGTTGTGCCCGAGTTGCAACGTGTTTTTGACGTGGCCCTGAATCTGGCCGCCCATGCCGATGAAGGCGATGTTGAGCCGGTTGTTCGCCCCGAAAACGGTGCGCGGGAGGATGACCGGTGCGGCAGCGGTTGCGGCGAGAAAAGTTCGGCGTTTCATGAATCTTGCTTTTGTCATTGGATCAATTGGTCGAACCCCTTTTCTCACAGCGAACCGGTCTTGGAAAGCTGAAACCGGACGGGCGAGGTTTGATTTTGCACTCGCCAGTTTCTGACGATCGGGTGACTGTTGCGCCGCTATGAACTCACTTCCCACCCACCGGCAATCCCGGCGTCGATTCATCCAATCCACCGGCTTGGCTGCAACCGCCGTGGGATTTCCGGCCATTGTCAGCGCCAAGTCGCCCAACGCCAAATTGAACCTCGCCATCATCGGGAGCGGGGGCCGCGGCGGAAGCAATATGGCCAACACGGCAAGGACTGAGAACGTCGTGGCGCTCTGCGACGTCAACGCCCATAACCTGAACCGCGCGGCAACAAAACATCCCAAGGCGCGAACGTACCGGGATTTCCGCAAACTCTACGAAAAGACCGGTGACATCGACGCCGTGGTGGTGAGCACGACCGAGCACACGCACGCGTTTGCCGTGCTGCCAGCGCTGCAGGCCAAGAAACATGTTTACTGCGAGAAACCGCTGACGCGTGACGTGTACGAGGCGCGGGTGCTCACGAAGGCGGCCAAGGCGGCGGGCGTCGCCACGCAAATGGGCACCCAAATCCACGCCGGGAATAACTTCCGGCGTGTCGTCGAGAAAATCCAGTCCGGCGCCATTGGCCCGGTTCGCGAGGCCCACGTCTGGGTCGGCCGCGCCTGGGGCTGGCAAAGCCAGGAGGCGGCCAAACGCAACGGCGACATCGTCTGGTCGTTCGAAACGCCGACCGAAGCCCAGACGCCTCCGGCGCACCTTGACTGGGATCTGTGGATCGGCCCGGCGCCGCACCGGCCGTTTCACTCTGTCTATTTCCCCGGGCCGAAGTGGTATCGCTGGTGGGATTTCGGCAACGGCACCATGTCCGACCTTGGCAGCCACTTCAACGATCTCCCGTTCTGGGCGCTCAAGCTCGACACCCCGAAAACCGTCGAGGCGTGGGGGCCGCCGCCGCACAACGATATTGCTCCGGCCTCGATGTCGGCGAAGTACACCTACGGCAAACGCGGAGACATGCCGCCGGTCACGCTCACGTGGCACCAAGGCGAAAACAAGCCGAAGATCTGGAAGGAGAACGGCATCCCGCAATGGGGCAGCGGCATGCTCTTTATCGGCGACAACGGCATGCTCCTTTCCGACTACGGCAAACACATGCTGTTACCCGAAAAGGAGTTCAAAGAGTATCAGGCTCCCGAACCGTGGATTCCGCCCTCGATCGGGCACCATGCCGAGTGGCTGCACGCCTGCAAGACCGGCGCGCCGACCACCTGTCACTTCGGGTATTCCGGGCCGCTCACCGAGGCCAACCATTTGGGCAATGTTGCCTACCGCGCCGGGAAAAAGATCGAGTGGGACGCGGAAAACATGAAGATTCCCAACGCCCCGGACGCGGATCGATACCTGAAACGCGACTACCGAAAAGGCTGGAGCCTGGCCTGAACCGACGCCGCTTGGCCAAGCGGCTACCGGGCGAACCGCGCGGCGCGCCTTGGCCGCCTCTTGGCCGGCTTCTTTTTTCCGGAGCCGTTTCGGCTTTCCCGCCGTTGCTGCTTCTTCGGGGATCGCACCGACTTGAAGGCACGCTCGGAATGCAAATCGTGCTCCCGATCGTCGGGGATTTGCTTTTTGATCAACCGCTCAATGTCCAGCAGCAGGCCGGCCTCCTCTTTGCTGCAAAACGTCCACGCCTGGCCTTCGCTGCCGGCGCGAGCGGTGCGGCCGATTCGGTGAACGTACGTCTCGGCTTCGGTCGGCAAATCGTAGTTGAACACATCCGTGATCCCGTCGACGTCGATGCCGCGCGCGGCGATGTCGGTGGCAACCAGCACTTTCACCCGGCCCTCGCGGAACTGCTCCAGCGCCCGGGTCCGCGCCGCCTGCGTCTTGTTGCCGTGGATGGGTGCTGCGGTAATCCCCGCCCGCTCCAGCCGCTCGCAGACACGGTTCGCCTTGTACTTCATCTGTGTGAACACGATCGCGCGCCCCACCGCTGGGTCGCGAAGGAGGGCCACGAGCAGGTCATCCTTCTGGTCCCGGTCGACGTACAGCAGCCGCTGGCAAATCTTCTCCACCGTCGGCTGCTCGGGGTTGATCGTGACCCGAACCGGGTCGACCAGCAGGCGCTTGGCCAAGGTCTCCACGGCGGTCGGCAGTGTCGCGGAGAAAAACCCGGTGCGCCGCTCGCTTGGCAGCTTGGCGATGATGCGCTCGACGTCAGGGACGAACCCCATGTCCAGCATGCGATCCGCCTCGTCGAGTATGAACGACTTAACGGCGTCGAGTTGCACGAACCCCTGCCCCATCAGGTCGAGCAGGCGCCCCGGCGTGGCGACGACAATGTCGACCCCGCGGTTCATCGCCTTCTCCTGCGGCCCCTGCCCCACGCCGCCAAAAATCACGGTGTGGGAAACCTGCAGAAACCGGCCGTAAGCCGTGATGCTGTCACCAATCTGCGCCGCCAATTCCCGCGTCGGCGCAAGGATCAGCGCCCGGGGGCGGCGGCCCTCCGGGTTCATTTTCTCGGCGGCCAACTCCTGCAGCAACGGGATGGTGAACGCGGCGGTTTTGCCGGTTCCGGTCTGCGCGCTGCCGAACAAATCGCGGCCATCAACCTGCGGCGGGATGGCCTCGGCCTGCACCGGCGTCGGGATGGCGTAACCCTCCTTTTTCAGTGCATGCTGGATCTCCGGGATCAATGAACCAAAAACGCCCTCCATCCCGAGTGCCTCCATCGGCTCGGCCTGCTCGCGGGGACGCGGTTTTTGGTTCGGACGAAATTGATCGTCGCGTGCCCTGCCCGAATTGCCGCGTCGTCGCGATTTGTTTCCACCAAATCGCCCACGTTTTTTATCGCCCCTTTTGCGGGGTTTCCTCTCTGTCGTATTCATTTATGCAACCAAGCCGGCAACCTTCATTCGTAATCCCTACCGGCTTGAGTTAGAGGAAAATGAATCGCCGAAATGGCGACTTCGAAATGAGCTTGGCTGGATGGAGACCGGGGATTGTTGGCTCCTAGTTTAACCGCCAAGCGATCAGACGGCGGCTGTTCTACCCGCCAGCCGCCCCCATGTCAAGCCCCGCTTGGCCAAGCGCTGTTTTCCCCGTGTTGACTCATAAAAAAGGACACCGAAGGGTTGGAAAGGGTTGAGAGGAGAG
>JACKQG010001456.1_pt1 | contig 32776 bp, 29 predicted proteins | sample 8237621 | NCBI WGS metagenome assembly JACKQG01 (sample SAMN15677084, study PRJNA649215) | marine metagenome | biome: marine; feature: Black Sea; material: saline water; isolation source: suspended particulate matter (SPM) from the Black Sea western gyre | collected 2013-06-09/2013-06-10 | depth...
GGTTTGATAGCCAGCATCCTGTCTTCGGATTCGGCGATGAACATATGCTCGCGGAATTTCTCCCAGTGGCCTGAATCTTCCCACAAGGCGCGATCAACAAGCTGCGGGGTGTTGACCTCCACATAGCCGCCACCCTCAAGGCGTTTACGCATGTAGTCCTGAATGGTCCGGTACAGGGTCCAGCCATGGGGATGCCAGAACACCGAGCCCGTCGCCACATCCTGCAAGTGGAACAGTGACATTTCACGTCCCAGACGACGGTGGTCACGCTTTTCGGCCTCTTCCAGCATATGCAGGTACTGTTTGAGTTGTTTCTTGTCTGCCCAGGCGGTGCCGTAGACCCGTTGCAACATTTCATTGTTGGAATCACCGCGCCAATAGGCACCGGCCAGCTTCATCAATTTGAAATGAGTGCCAACTTTTCCCGTTGAAGGCAGGTGTGGGCCACGACACAAATCAATGAAATCACCCTGCTTGTAAACCGTGATGGTTTCATTGGCCGGAAAGTCGCTGATCAGTTCGGCTTTATAGGACTGTCCGTTATCCTTGAAATACGTAATGGCCTCATCGCGGTCCCAGACTTCGCGGGTGATCACTTCGTCACGCTTGACGATTTCATGCATCCGGGCCTCTATTTTTTCCAGATCTTCCGGCGTGAAGGGGTCTTTAACCGAAAAATCGTAATAGAAACCGTTTTCGATGGATGGTCCGATGGTCACCTGGACACCCGGATACATTTCCAGAACCGCTTCGGCCAGTACATGGGCTGTATCATGACGCAGCAGATCAAGCGCCTCCTCGTCCTTGGAAGTAACAATGGAGACGGCGGCATCGGTTTCAAAAACCGTCGACAAATCAGCCATTTCATCGCCGATGCGGATAGCCAAGGCCGCTTTCGCAAGGCCTGGGCCAATGTCGGCAGCCAACTCGGCACCGCTGACCGGTCCATCGAAGGTTCTGACGCTGCCGTCAGGGAGTGTGATCGCGACCATCAAAATCGCCTTTTATCCAGAAAATTCAAAGCAGCCGGGAATGTAAGACGATTAACGTCTGTGTCAAGCAAGCTCTAGTGCCTCCATTACCTCATCAACGCCCACATCCGCCAGATCAGGCTTTCTTATGTAGGATACCTTTGGTCCGCGCTGGCCACAAAGCCTGGGGTCGGAGGCATGACTGTAGAGCACGACCGACGGGCAGCCGAGCCCCACTATTAAGTGCATGGGGCCACTATCATTGCCAACAGAAAGCCTGGCCAGACGGGCCAGGCCAGCAATTTCAAGCAGGCTGGTCTGGCCACACAAATTCAGGGCCTGGGGACAGTCGGCAGTGATCAGGTCCATGGCCTCAGTCTCCGCCGGGCCCCCAATCAAAACCGGGGTGAGATCGCAACCAAGGAGGCGCTTTGCCAGTTCAGCATAACGTTCAATCGGCCAACGTTTTTCCGGTCGGTGCGCTGCCCCGCCAACAACCAGCAAGGCAAATTTATCAGGCACGGCGAAACGCACAACCGGCGCGTCCAGGCCGCTCAGGTCCGCCATGGCATCGCTCACCGTTTCAATACCCGCCACCTGCAACTGTTCGGCCTGACGCTCGATGGTGTGCATCAAATCCCGCCCTGGATTGTCATGGGGATGTGAGCAACCGCGGGCGATGCCCGACCATTCAGGAGACGGGGAGGGCCAGAACAGACGTCGGTAAAAACTGCTTCTGTCGGAGGTTTGCAAATCGTAAACCCGCGCGTAGCCCCCCGAACGCAATGTGCGGCGTAAGGCGAGCCATTGCCCGAATGCCAGACCACGCGGTTTGCTGTCGCTTAACACCTGATCAAACATTCCCGTTGCCCGGGCCATCTCCACATACGGGTCGGTCGTCAGCAATGTCAGATGGTCGTCCTGATGATGCCGGGCGATTGCCGCAAACGGCCCCAGCGCCTGAACGAAATCACCCAGCGCTGCCAACTTGATAATAAGAATTTTACGTTGCGTCTCAGGCATTTGGGTCGGCAGTCAGTTGTAATATGTCGTCATAGACTGCCAGTGTCTTGGCACACATCGCCGCCTTCGAGAAGTACTGGCGAACGTTTTGGACCGCCTTTTCTGCCAGTTCCTTGCGCGCATTTTCATCGAGGTTGAGTACATGTTCGATGGCTGTCGCCAGCGCCTCCACATCGCCCGGCGGCACCAGCCAGCCTGTTTCTCCAGGGATCACTGTTTCGCGGGCACCGCCATGGTCGGTGGCAATGACGGGGCGGCCCAGGGCCTGTGCCTCTGGCACCACCCGCCCGAAGGCTTCGGGATCGGTCGAGGCCGAGACAACGACATCGGTCAGCATGTAAGCGGCGGGCATGTCGTTACAGTTTTCAACGATGCGGACAATTTCATTCAAGCCGTTTTCAGCGATCAGTTTATCAAGCTCCTTGCGATAGTCCTTGCGTCCCTGGTCCGAACCAACCAACAGGCAACGGATATCTGTGCGGCCCCGCCCGACCAGGTTGGCGATGGCCTTGATGAACACTGTTTGCCCTTTCCAACGGGTCAGGCGACCGGGTAACATAACCACGTGCAATCCATCATCCAGACGCCATTCATCGGCCAGCCCGATCACCCTTTGCGCCGAAACTTTTTGAGCGTCGAAACGTTCAAGATCGACGCCGCGATGAATGATCTTCAACTTTGATGCCTTGATGCCATAATTTTTGCGGATGTGTCCTGCGATAAAAGTGGAATTGGCAATCACCCGCTGACCCTGGGTCATGATCGCGTTGTAACGCCGTTTTAGTCTGCCGCCCAGGGAATAGGTGCCGTGAAAGGTTGTCACAAAACTGACCCCGGTTCGCTTTGCTGCCGCATACGCGCTCCAGGCCGGGGCGCGAGAGCGCACGTGGACAATATCAACATCGTTTTCAACAATGATTTTCACCAACCGGGCAATATTGGCATAGATGACAAAAGGGTTTTTGCTATCAACGGGCAAGGTGATGTGTTCGGCCCGGGCGCGGGTGATTTCGTGAACCATGGGGCCACCCGCCGATACGACAAGAGCGCGCCCGCCAGCCTTGACCACGGCCCCGGCAATATCCACCGTCGTGCGCTCGACACCGCCCTGAACCAGTGTCGGCAGGACTTGCAACACGGTCGGTCGTGGACCGTCAGCGTCGGCCCAGAAGGGCTGAACCGGAACAGTCCGGTCCGTCGCATACTCAGCATTGTTTAGGTCGTCAACCTGTTTCATTATGCCCCATGTATCTTCATTCGACTTAAACAGTGAGTCTAAAACGATGACCGCTCAAATCCCGCCACAGATACTAGCACGTCCAGACGGCGCGACAATCGCCTACAATTCCATTACGGGAAAATCTCCGGGTGTGGTTTTCCTGAGCGGCTTCATGTCTGACATGACCGGAAGCAAGGCGATGGCGCTGGAAGAACACTGCAAGACCCGCGGCCAGGCATTCCTGCGCTTCGATTACAGTGGCCACGGTCAGTCATCGGGAGTTTTCGCAGAGGGCACCATCGGCCAGTGGGCTGAGGACGCCATTTTCGCCATCGAACAACTGACCGAAGGGCCGCAGGTGCTGGTTGGATCGTCCATGGGTGGCTGGATCATGCTGCTGGCGGCTTTAAGATTACAGGAACGGGTTTGCGCTCTGATTGGTCTGGCCGCCGCACCAGACTTCACCGAAGACCTGATCGAGGGCGAACTGACTGATCAACAACGCCGTAATTTAACCCGCGATGGCTTCATTGAAGTGCCTTGCGATTACGATGACGGGGAGCCCTACACCATCACCCAGAGACTGATCGATGATGGCCGCAACAACCTGCTTTTGGCTGACGACATTATGCTGAACCAGCCTGTGCGGTTGATTCAGGGCCTCAAGGACAGCGATGTACCTTGGGCAACGGCGCTTCGTTTACAGGAAAAGCTGACCAGCACCGACGTCGAGATCACCCTGATCAAGGACGGCGACCACCGCCTGTCAGAACCCGACGATCTGGCCCGCCTGAGGGCAATTCTCGATACCTTACTGGATGCTCTCTAAAATCGCGGCAAGTCCTTGCCGGTAACCGGGATAGAGAAGACGGGCGTTCAGCTCATTTTTGATGCGGCTATTATCAACCCGTTTGTTGTCGGCCCAGAATGTCCTGCCCATTGCTGACATTTTCTTTTCGGCCTCATCGAAACTCTGCACCGGCGGTGGCGCTACCCCCAGCAGTTCACAGGCATAGGTCACCACCTCCATAGGCGCAGCCGGTTCGTCGTCACAGACATTATAGATAGAACCGGGGTTTGGTCTTTTCATGGAGGCCCGAACAACATTGCCGATATCATCCACATGGATGCGTGAGAAAACGTGACCCGGCTTGTCAATACGCCTGGCCCGTCCGGCCCTGACATCTTCAAGAACATTGCGTCCGGGGCCGTAAATTCCGGCCAACCTGAAGGCGTGAGCCCCCAAGGCACGCCACCGGCTTTCAGCCTCGGCGCGCCGGCGCGCCCTGTCCGATGTTGGGGCAAGGGCGTCACTTTCATTGACCAACCCACCATCCCTGTTGCCGTAGACGCCGGTAGTCGACAGATAACCGATCCAGTCGAACGGTCCGGCAAGGATATCGCTATGAAGATCAAGAACAACGTCACCTTGCCCGTCAGGCGGTACGGATGAAAGCACATGGCTGACATTCTCAAACAGACTCTGTGGATTTTCCAGCGGTCGGTCCCGATCAAAAAGGTGGGCCTCAATGCCCAGGCTTTTAAGCTCTTCGAGATTGTCTTCTTCACGGACCGTACCGGCAACCTGCCAGCCTTCACCGATCAATACCAGGGCCAGCGCCCGTGCGCTGTATCCAAGGCCAAAACAAAAAAGACGGGGTTGGGGCATTATTTTCGCTGCTGTTATGATGGACAAGGGGCACGACATGCCCCATACCTTCGACAGGATAGATGACCTGAGGGATAAAATCTAACAATGAACACGCCCAATTCGACTCCCATAATGGCCCACTTGGTGCCGCGCGGCCATTGCGTCCGCAAACCAGACAGTGAACAACCAGAGACCGTTTTCATCAAGGCCGAACGCCAGGGCACCGAATACATTCACCATTACCTGATTCAGGTTACCCCCAGGCTGGCGGAGGGCCTGGCGATGGTCTATGTGGACCCCGAAGACATGCTGATTGATTGCGGTAACCCGCCAAAGTTTAACTATTCAGACGGCGAAACCCGAAACGATCCGGCAATCGGGGATATTTTTGAAAATCCAAAAGGCACGTATCTGAAAGTAATCGAAGACCCCAAGTCACAAAAGATGTTCGCCTTCATCGACACCACCAGTGGCGAGGTCAAGCGCCGCCAGGAACGCAACGTCAAAATCGTCTACGCTTCGTGGCAGATCAGGTAAATCAGAAATCCAGGTTGGCGTAATGTTTTGAAGGCGGCGCGCCGGGAATATGGTCCGAAAGCAGCGAGCGGAAACTGGGACGTGACTTGATGCGGGCATACCAGTCCTTGGCACTTTGGTGTTCAGCCCACGGCACATCACCCAGATAATCGATGGTCGACAAATGCGCGGCGGCAGCGATATCGGCCAATGTCATTTCACTTCCGGCCAGCCATTTGCGTCGCTCGATCAGGTACGAAATATAGGAAAGATGGGTGTGGATATTGTTGTGTCCGGCCCTGATTGCTTTTGAATCCGGCGCACCGAGTCCCAAAAACCGCTTCATCACCTTCTCGCCGACAAGATTTTCCGTCACCTCCTCGTTAAATTTGCGATCAAACCAGGCAACCAGCCTGCGCACCTCAGCGCGTTCCAGTGGGTGACGGCCAACCAGCGGCGGCTCTGGATGAATTTCATCCATGAATTCCGCAATCACGTCACTGCCCGAAAGCGCCGTGCCACCCGGTTCGACCAAAACAGGCACATCACCAGCCGGATTGAGAGCCAGGAATTCGCGGCGCCGTTCCCAGACATTTTCAACCTTCAAGTCGAAATCAATCTTCTTCTCGTGAAGAACGATGCGAACTTTCCGGCAGAAAGGGTTGAGCCATAAGTGATAGAGCGTTTGCATTGATTTGGATTATACCGAAATGTGCAGCACTGCAAATCATTGATACACGACCACTTCACGATGATGTTATTTCCAGCTTGTAGGCAATTATGCAAGATTGTCGAATCATTAAAAAAAAGGAGGTTGGCCCTTTAGGCTGGCGCTGTCCAAATGCTGATCAAGAACAAGATTTTATCCGACATTAAAAGCTCGGAGATCACGCCGAAATCGGTGTTTATGAACCGCCGTCACTTTATCAAATCCGCCGCCATTGCCAGCGCCGGCTCGGCCTTGATGCCCGGCCTTCTGTCATCAAGCGCGCTGGCGGCAACCGATCCAAAACGCGGCAAGCCCCTTGTTGGCATTATCAAAAGCCCGTTAAGCACCAGCGAGGAGCCGACACCCTACAACCACGTCACCACATACAATAACTTCTACGAATTCGGAACCGGCAAGGATGATCCGGCTGTCATGGCCGGGGATTTCAAACCCCGGCCATGGAAGGTCCAGGTTGGCGGCGAAGTTGGTAAACCGGGTGTTTATGACTTTGACGACCTGATCAGGCCCCACAAACTTGAAGAGCGCATTTACCGCTTTCGGTGTGTGGAGGCGTGGTCGATGATCGTGCCCTGGGTCGGCATTCCACTGGCTGAAATCATCAAGCGGTTCGAACCAACTTCAAAAGCCAAATACGTGGCCTTTGAAACCCTCAATGACCCCGAACGGATGCCCGGACAGGTGCGGCGCGTATTGAGTTGGCCCTACGTTGAAGGCCTGCGCATGGACGAAGCCATGAACCCGCTGACCCTGATGGCCGTCGGCCTGTATGGTGAAGAACTGCTGGGCCAGAACGGCGCGCCGATCCGTCTTGTCGTGCCATGGAAGTACGGTTTCAAATCGATCAAGTCCATCGTCGGCATCCGGCTGGTCGACACTATGCCGCCGACGACCTGGAACCGCTCGGCCCCGCATGAATACGGCTTCTACGCCAACGTCAATCCGGAAGTCAGCCATCCACGCTGGAGCCAGGCCAAGGAACGCCGCCTGGGTGGCGGTTATTTCTCGCCAAAAGTCGAAACCCTTAAGTTCAATGGTTACGGCGAAGAAGTCGCCAGCCTTTACGACGGCATGGATTTAAGTAAATCTTTTTAACATGACCAAACAGGACACCATCCGCTGGGTTGCCAAACCCACAGTCTTTATGCTGTGCCTGATCCCGCTTGCGTGGATTGCCTGGCGCATTATTAACGGCGATGTGGGAACCGGCCTGAATGCCAATCCGGTCGAGCAGGTCAATCGCTATCTTGGCGACTGGGCCTTGCGGTTTGTCCTGATCGCGCTTTCGGTAACCCCCCTGGTGAAGATAACGAACTGGACGACACCGGTCCGTTTCCGGCGCATGTTGGGCTTGTTCGCCTTTGCTTATGCGACCCTGCATCTGGCCAACTATGTCATTGCCGATCAATTTTTCAACTGGACCGATATCTGGGCCGATATCGTCAAAAGGGTTTTCATCACGCTGGGCATGGCGACATATCTTGTTTTACTGGCCCTGGCCGTGACATCGCCCAAGGGAATGGTCAAAAAAATGGGTGCCAAACGCTGGCGCCTGTTGCACCGCGGTGCCTACCTGGCCGGGGTCGGCGGTGTCATTCATTACTGGATGATGGTCAAGGCCGACCTTAGCGGGCCAATCATTCACGCCGCCATTCTGGGTTTACTGTTGGGATACCGGGTGATCAAACGACAAAACAAATCCACTGCCCCGGCCCGCAATTCCGGCAAGATGCAGATGGTTTAGTCGATTTTTGGTTTGGTCGCCCATTGCACACTGACCATCATCGAGACTTCCTGGCCGTCAACTTTCAATATCTTCTGTGCAACACGCGGCAGGGGAATTTTGTTGGCCGAGCAGAATTTAATCAGTGCGGCCCCGACCTGATCGCGGCTCAAGGGCACTTCCTTTGGATCATTCGAATCCCCTGAGGAAAACCTGAGCACCAGAACACTGGCATCATTATCGCTGACCAGTATTTCATCGACAGGTGCTTGCGGGATGTTAACGCTGTTTCGCAAACAATAGTCGTATGCAGCCGCCCGCAATTCGGCATCATCGAAAACCAGTTTTCTCAGTTCCTTGGGCACAGCCACTCCAATCCATTTTAATGGGCGTCGTTCCAATTATGACCGATGCCGACATCGACAATCAATGGAACATCCAGACTGGCTGCATTTTCCATTGTTTTCTTAACCACCCCTGACGTTACCTCGATTTCTTCATCCGGCACTTCAAAGATCAGTTCATCGTGTACCTGAAGCAGCATTTTTGCTTTCAAACCCGCATCCTTCAAGGCGTCCGGCATGGCGATCATGGCGCGCTTGATTATATCGGCGGCACCGCCCTGGATCGGCGCGTTGATAGCGGCCCGCTCGGCAAAAGAGCGCATCTGCGGAGCCTTGTCATCAATGCCACGGACATGACATTTGCGCCCGAACAGGGTCGATACGTAACCCTGATTACGGGCTTCTTCCTTGGTTTGTTCCATGTAGGTGCGAATGCCCGGATAACGCTCAAAATAGGCGTTAATGTAGTCAGAGGCCGCGCCATTGGAAATATCCAGTTGACGGGCCAGGCCGTAAGCCGAAATGCCGTAGATGATGCCGAAGTTGATGGCCTTGGCCTGCCTGCGCACCATTGGGTCCATACCTTCGACAGGCACCCCGAAGACCTGTGAGGCGGTCAGCGCGTGAATATCCTCGCCAGATTTGAAGGCATCGATCAGGGTATCTATACCGGCGACATGGGCCAGCAGGCGAAGCTCGATTTGCGAATAATCGGCGCTCAGTAACTGGCATCCCTCTTCGGCGATAAAGGCGTTCCTGATCTTGCGTCCCTCCTCGGAGCGGACCGGAATATTTTGCAGGTTTGGGTTCGATGAGGCCAGCCTGCCTGTCGAGGTCCCGGCCATGGAGTACGAGGTATGGACACGACCGGTGCCCGGATGAATTTGCGCGATCAGGGCGTCCGTATAGGTGCTTTTCAGTTTCGCCAACTGCCGCCAGTCGAGTACCTTTTGCGGCAATGTATGGCCGTCACCGGCCAGTTTCTCAAGCACATCCGCACCTGTAGCATAGGCACCGGTTTTGCCTTTTTTGCCGCCCGGCAAATCCATTTCATCGAACAGAACTTCACCAAGCTGTTTGGGCGAGCCGACATTGAAGTCGTGCCCTGCCAGGCCATGAATTTCAACTTCCAGATCGCCCAGGCGGGCGGTAAAATCGGCGCTCAGGCGTTTGAGTTCCACCGCGTCAACCTTAATGCCATGACGTTCCATATCAACGAGCACGCCAATCAGGGGTCGCTCCAGGGTTTCGTAAACGGTGACCATGGACTCGTCGACCAAACGCGGTTTGAGAATCCCGTGCAGGCGGCTGGTGATGTCGGCATCTTCGGCAGCGTAGTCCAGCGCCTTATCCAGGCTGACGTAATCAAACGTCACCTGCGTCTTGCCGGTGCCCGCCACTTCTTTAAACTTTATCGTCGAATGATCGCAATGCAGCAGTGCCAGCTCGTCAAGGCCATGTCCATGCAAGCCGCCTTCAAGCACGTATGAGAGCACCATGGTGTCATCGATGGCGTTCAGAACAATGCCGTAGTTGGCCAGCACCTGGGCGTCATACTTGATGTTATGGCCGACTTTCAAAACACTTGGGTCGGCAAACAAATCACCCAGACATTTAAGGGCCTGATCAAAGTCAACCTGCTCGGGGCCTTCGCCCGCACCACTTTCAGAACCGCCATCGCCCAGATCAAACGCGCCCTGGGCCGCAGGCGCCTTGTGGGCAAGCGGGATATAGCAGGCCCGACCGGCCCCGTTGGAAAGTGATACGCCGACCAGTTCGGCCTGGGTTGCGTCAAGGGAGGTGGTTTCCGTATCGACCGCAACGACTCCCTTTTCGTGGGCTTCGGCAATCCAGCCCTGCAGGGTCTCAAGGTCCTGCACCAACTGGTAAGTTGCCTTGATCTCTTCAGCCGCAGCGGCTGGAAAATTTTCACCAGCAGCCTCATAGCCATAACGGCTGCTCACCCGCTCTGCCAGTTTTTTGAAATCCTGGGCGGCAAGGAATGCAAGCAGGTCGTCGCGGTCCGGCTCTCTTATGGCAAAGTCGCTTAAGGGAACGTCGATCGGAACATCTGATTTCAGGGTCACCAGTTCTTTGGAAATGCGGGCGTCCTGTGCGTTGTCGATCAGGCTTTGCCGACGCTTCGGTTGCTTGATCTCCTCGGCGTGGGCCAACACCCCTTCCATGTCGCCGAATTCGTTGATCAGCAAGGCCGCTGTCTTAAGGCCAATGCCGGGAACGCCGGGCACATTGTCAGAGGCATCACCGGCCAGGGCCTGCACTTCAATGACCCGGTCCGGGCCAACGCCGAACTTTTCCATCACCTGCTCAGGCCCAATTTCCCGGTTTTTCATGGCATCGAACATAATCACCTTGTCATCAACCAGTTGCATCAGGTCCTTGTCCGAGGAAACAATGGTGACATCGGCACCACCTTCCTTGGCCAGCTTGGCGTAGGTGGCGATCAGGTCATCGGCCTCGAACCCCTGCATATCGACGCAGGCGACGTTGAACGCCCGGGTCGCCTCGCGGACCAGCTCGAATTGCGGAATCAGGTCATCGGGCGGGGCGTCGCGGTTGGCCTTGTAATCAGCATAGATGTCATTGCGGAAGGTCTTGCGGGCGCTGTCAAAAATAACCGCAATGTGGTCGGCGTCCGTATCATCAATCAACTTCATCAGCATGGTGGTAAAGCCGTGAACGGCGTTGACCAGAGTGCCATCGGCCCGCGTCATTCGTTGCTTGATGCCGTAATAGGCGCGAAACAGGAAGCCCGAGCCATCGATCAGGAAGACGTGGCGCGGCGTGGGTGTGGAATTTTTATCTGTCACGGGGGATTAATGGCCGGCGGCCTGGCTCGCGCCCTCGGCAAGTTTATAAGTGCGCGAACAGTATGGGCAGACGATTTCGCCTTCATCGCCGATCTGTAGGTATACCCTGGGATGACCCAGCGGCCCGCCACCGCCGTCACAGCTGACGCTTGATTGTTCGACGATAACGATTTCTTCGACTTCCATGGCGCACCTTACGAGATAATATATAGTGGGCCTAGATGATAGCGATTGCCGCCGGACATTCAAAGCCCGCATGTGATACGATTGATCTCTTTTAATGTAAGGCTGACCAACCCCGATGACAGACAATGCGGTTCAAACCATCAATTTGAGCAAAATCTACGCCAGTGTGAACGGGGCATCCCCGAAGCCAGCCCTGGACAAAATATCCCTGAACATTCCGCGCGGCTCGTTTTTCGGCCTGCTAGGCCCCAACGGAGCCGGTAAATCGACCCTGATAAACATTCTTGCCGGTCTGGTGATACCGACATCCGGCGAGGCACGCATCTGGGATTACGACATTGAAACCGATATGCGCGCGGCCCGCCGTTCAATCGGCATCGTGCCCCAGGAATTGAATGTCGATCCCTTTTTCACGCCCCGGGAATCCCTTGAACTGCAGGCCGGTCTCTACGGTGTTCCGGCCAGCGCCCGGCGCTCCGATGAAATCCTTGAAGCAGTCGGTCTTCTCGATAAAGCCGATGCCTATGCGCGCACCCTTTCAGGGGGCATGCGCCGCCGTATGCTGGTCGCCAAGGCGATGGTCCACTCGCCGCCGGTGCTGGTCCTTGATGAACCAACGGCGGGGGTCGACGTGAACTTGCGCCGTCAATTATGGTCATACGTTCGCCATCTCAACGAGCAAGGAACAACCGTGCTGCTGACCACCCATTATCTGGAAGAAGCCGAGCAACTGTGTGACACCATCGCCATCATCGATCACGGCAAACTGATTACCTGCGAAGCAACGGAGTCACTACTGCGCAAGCTCGACGCCAAGGAAATGACGGTCACTGTCAGCGAGGATTTATCTTTTATTCCCGAAACCCTGAAGCACTTTAATGTCGAGCTTAAGAGTAACCAGCGTTTGCGTATCTGCTATCCACCAAGCAAAACCAACAGTGGTGAAATTCTCGGTGCCATTGCCGAAGCGGGCCTGAGTGTTACCGATCTGGTTACAAAAGAAGCCGAACTTGAAGATATTTTTCTGTCCCTGACCTCAACAAGTGATGGCCGCTAATGGTGCCCCGGGCTTTGCTGGTTGTTACCACATTACTGTTTGTGACGGTGCTTGGCGGCTGCGCGTCACCCGACATTCAGCAACCCAGAAATGAAACCGCAATGCCAAGCCTGAACAGTGATCATTTTATCGCCCATGACGGGCTTGCAATCCCGCTTCGTAAGTGGATGTCCGAAGATCAAAAACCCGCAGCTGTCGTCATCGCCGTCCATGGCTTTAACGACTACAGCAATTTCTTTGATGGACCAGGTAATTTTCTGGCCGACCGCGGCGTCACCACATACGCTTTTGATCAACGCGGTTTTGGCGCCACGCCTGCCGCAGGGATCTGGCCCGGCATTGCAGCCTTAACTCAGGATCTTGAAACGATCATCGCCCTTGTTCTGGCCCGCCACCCGGACACGCCGCTCTATCTGTTTGGTGAAAGCATGGGCGGCGCTGTTGTTATGGTCGCCCTCAAGAAAGCCCGCGACCTGAACCAGACCCTTGGCATTGAAGGCGTTATATTGTCTGCCCCGGCGGTCTGGGGACGGGAAGCCATGCCCTGGTATCAATCCACCGCGTTATGGCTTTCCAGCCACATCATGCCAAGAGCCAAACTGACGGGCCAGGGCCTCAAGATCATGGCCTCTGACAATATTGAAATGCTGCGAGCCCTTGGCCGGGACCCATTGATCATCAAGAAAACCAGGGTTGATGCGGTTTACGGCCTGACAAATCTGATGGACGCAGCACTCAAGGCGGCCTACCAGATCGATCTGCCTTTACTGATACTTTACGGGGAAAAGGATGAGATTATCCCGAGAAAACCAACTGAATTGATGCTTTCAAGATTGCCAGAAACTGGCAAGATCGACAGGCAGGTGATCTTCTACGCCAACGGCTACCACATGCTGACCCGCGACCTGCAAGGGGAAGTCGTGTGGCGTGATATCGACAAGTGGATCAGCGCCCGTGCCGGATAAACCCAGTCCCGCCAACAACTGCCGCTTGCCGTCACCGGAGGATAAGGGTAGATTGCGCAAACCTCAAGCACCCGTAGCTCAGCTGGATAGAGCGCTGCCCTCCGAATGGGCAAATAAATCGGGAAAACTCCATATATATCAATAGCTTGTTCGGGTGCTGTCGCAAACCGTTTTTTCCGAACAAAACCGCATAAAACTTGATAAAACCGGATAAAACGGATTAAGTCGGTCACGGTTGTGCGGTTTTTGTTGTTTTTCAGATATTTGTGGGAAAGGCTGTTAAAGAGGGCAGCGCTTGCTGCCCTAGGGGGTATCAGGTTCACACCGTGACCAAAACGTGACCAATAATTTTACCGATCACAACATTCAATTTGCATTAAGAGTCATCATTAAGGGCAATACGAAATTTGGCTATATTTTTGTTGAATAGGTCTTGGCCCGAATTTTCCCTTGCCTACTTTGGTAACAAGTTGCCAAAACAAAATTTTTGTAGGTTGAAGCGCGGCCCTGTACCTCGAAATATTTGCTTATAAAGCCTGTCACTGAATAAATTCTCAACTCCTGACCTGGTTTCATTGGGATCAAGTTCGCAAGCGGCAACGGCTTTTGCTAAATCTTCTTTCTTTATGGTTCGAAGAAAAGGTCCGCCAAAGTTTTTCTGAGGCTCACTTTTTGACTGACGCTTTCTGAGATACAGGTACCCACTTTTTCTGAGTTTTCTTTCTAATTCGATTTGTATTCAATCATTTGATCGTAAGTCAGATTGCTTTATGGCATTTTGCCAATTGGCAGATTCAACTATTTGTGACACTAGAGCTTCGTAGGTCTTATGACCCTTTTTCCAATAATTTTTTGTACGATAAGGATTCACCCTCTCCCCACTAGCAATTGGTTAAAATTTTTTAAGCTCAAGGATCATTCCACACATTTGCCGGGGCTTCGGTTGTCCATACGTTTGCCGGGTTTAGCTCTATCATCACGCCGTCAGCCGCGTTCCATGCAAATCCAAACCGATTGACAAGATCGATGGCTGTAAATGATGAATAACGGAGGTCCAATTCACCGCAGATAGCGTCATAGACTTTCGAGACGTGGTGTTCACAACCCAGCAGATATGTGTACAACCCAACGGCTAAAATATATTCACTTAGATCCTCCAAGGCGGAAACCATTCTTCTGTATTCTTCTGACTGGTCGACCTCATCGCCAATGACGCACAATTCAATTGTTACAAATATCGACCCTCTTAAGCGCACTCCATGAGGACACCAATCAACGTTTTCGTCGGCAAATTGAATCGCCATATCGGGGGGCAATATGGTGTCATCGTTTTCGGCAATACCGAATTCCTTCCACTGATTGTAGGCACCCTCTTTTGCAGCGCGTTTCCACCTTTGAGGAATTCCCTTTTCGTCTTGCGGCCCAGACATTCTGCTCTCCTTAGATTGGAGAATAGGGGAGTTATAAACCCCCTTAACTTTCCAAAATTACCTCAGTGCATTCTAAATGGAAGGCAAACAATGCACCAAAACCTTAATTTTTTTAATTGAGCCATCTATAAGTGAAACAACCGTATATTATTCACCTTAACGGCGCCGTTTTTGCCAACCTTTTGGAATAAGAATGACGTCTGCATTGGTCCGACGGCGAATCCGTTCCGCCGCTTTAAGTTCACGATTTGTGGGTTTGCCGTTGCGATCAACATCAACACTCTGCACATGCACTGTTCGGCCTTTAGGCGTTTCAAAGGTCAAATCTGAAAAATTGCCTCCGGGACGACTATCTCCAAATTTTCTGCCAGGACCCGGGATATGTTTCTCGGGAATGTCTGTGCCATCTGATTGATTACGGCCACCGCCCGTATGTTTCCAGTCAGGATTTTGCTTCAATATTTGATCGCGAATATCAACGAGTTCTTCCTGTGTCTCTGGCTTTCCCCGACGATTATCGAGAATTTGGCTCAACTTACCAAGCTCATCATCCGGAATCGGATGAACGTAAATGGCTGGCTCATTATTTTCCGGAATAGGTCGTGAGGGATCTATGTGTTCAAACGGAGGCGTGGCAGGTAATTCCTCCATTTTGGGACGAGGGTCGTCACCTGGCTCGCTTGGGGGAATGGGAGGGAGAGGTGTTGCCTGATCGGTTCGTTCTGACGTAGAACCCTGATCTGTTCTTTGCTGAAGTTCATCACCAATTTTTTTACCCGCTGCAACTCCAGCGCCAAGACCAAGCGCCCTCAGGACTTGTGGCCCGACAATACGGGCTATAAATGCCGTAGCTTCTACGCCAACCGGAATTGCGGGCGCAAAGGCGACCTGTTTTTCTCCCTTTGATTTCTTTTTTGATTCCGGTGATTTAGGGGGATTTGCGGCATGATGGGATAGATTAGTATTGCCAATGGTACCCTTGTCCTGATTTTTTGAAATGGCCGATTTCAAAACCAGGTCGAGGAAGCCAATCGGCTTTTTGCTTCGATCAACTTCATCCCAAATGGTGCCTGGACGTTTCTGTTGTTCCGCTACAATCCCCCGATTTTTAAGAACCTTGGAAAGAGTCTCGTGGGTAGGGCCGTCCGGTTTCATCACGCCATCGACTTTCAAACCCTTATCACTTTGAAAGGATTTGATACCTTCAATCATAATTCTATCGGCATATGGGTTGAGGCCATGGTCGGGCACCTTGTAGTGGCCAAGATCAACTAGGGCGCGTTTGGTATTCCATATATCGTCCTGGTCCATGGTGTATGGCATCCCGAGTGGATTTTTTAATTTGAATGGTTGAAGCATGTGTCAGTTCTCCGGCGAACAAACCTGTTCAATGGGTTTGCGCACATATGTACGGGCGCGGCAGCGCATAGGCGCTGTTCTGCGCGGTTAAAATTTGTCCTGGGAAGAGTTATCCGTAGTGGGTTATCGGTTTTACCGGCCCGACGGGCACATCCATATTTCCGGATCAGGTCCCAAATTAGAATAGAAAACGGGGAACAATCCAGGCACATTTACATCAGGAAATAATACCTTTGTAAAGTAAATTATCTTATTTCCTATCCGGTTTAGTAAAAGTAATAGTGGTGATACTGCCCTTAAAGCCCTACTCCATAAGGCTCCGGCGACAAAACGGTGGATAATTGACATCCTTAGATACTGCCTTAAACCCAAGCCACCCCGTTACATAACGGAAAAAAGATAATTTCTGAATTTTCCTGCTTTTTTCCGTATACGGAAAAGTTTCCGTATACGAGATTGATTGGGAAAGCCGTAACAGCACATATTGGATCCACGATTCGGAAACCAAATTTGAAAGCTTTTAAAGATTTTGACAACGAAACCTCCCTTTAAAGGCCGTCTCTTTTGGGTGTTTCCCTTTAAGTTTAAAGGACCGCAAGCAAACCGAATCACATCACCCATTCACCTTTTCGATACGCCCCTTAAAGCAAGTCCCATTCGTAACGATACGGGTCCGCAACAAATTGGGAGTGTTTCGCTTAAAGCTTGGGGTGTTCGTAACGTATCAAACACACCGTAACGTAACGAAATGGATACGAATCCCTTAAAACCATGACGACAGAAACCACCCTTAACGTAACCGTCCCGCCCGTAACGCTACCTGAACCGGGATGAGGCTGCAGAGTGGTTAGGGGTCTCGGTCGATACCTTTTCCGGGTTTTCCATTCCTTTTTGTGATTTCGTGCCCCTCTTGCGGCGCGAGGGCCCAAACAAAGCGGCCCGGTCTTCACGTACAAAGGGAAAGCGGTGAAGAGCATGAAAGTCGCGTTCAACAGGGCACGCGACAGGGCGGGCCTGGAAGGCCTCCGGTTTCACGATCTTCGCCCTACGTTTGCATCCCGACTTGTGCAAGCCGGTGTTCCGTTGTATGAGGTCATGCACCTGACCGGACACAAGTCGTTCGAGATGGTGCAAATGCATTCTCACCTCGCTCCCGACTTCGCGGAGAAGGCAATCCAGGCCTTGGACGCATTTGGTCACGTTTTGGTCACGGCAGAAAATGAGAATGCCGCCTAAGGGTCAAAAAAACCCTTTAAAAACAAGGAGCACCCGTAGCTCAGCTGGATAGAGCGCTGCCCTCCGAAGGCAGAGGTCACAGGTTCGAATCCTGTCGGGTGCGCCAATGTTTTCAATGACTTAGAGGGCATCAATTTATTAAGATTGCTTATTTGGGGACAAATTTGGGACAATTCGAATCATTGGACACCCCTGACGACGAAAATATTCCACCCGGAATCGGCCCCCACGAGGGTAAGGAGTTGGAACTCATGCTGGCTGGTGAAAAACCGGTAGCTATGTTCTCCGATGTGATCCCACCATCATTTGAATTACCAGAGCAGGATTTTGCCCCGTACGTGGCAGACGGCAAATTGATTATGCGTGACATTGTAGTGACGGCTTCTCAGACCGGTAGCCATGATATGCGTTTTCTGTTTTACGCCTTGCCCGAAGAACAATGGCGGATCGAGAGGCTCATAGAAATTCACCGCGCCATCCACCAGCATGATGAACCTTCAACGCACGAGCTTGAGACGGAAATCGGCCAGCTGTTAGGATATAAAGATCAGGATATCCAAATATTTCTCGACAGGTCTTTAAAATCCTCTAGCGGATGAAGACGGTTTATTAAGCCGCCTACATCCGCTTGTCCCTAACTAGCTTTTTTTGCACAATCCGGGCAAAGTTTTCCGGCCACACCGCCATGAGGAGCCCCGCATTTTGGGCACCTGTAAATTGGGGATTTTGCTGCCAACTGGGTTTCTGTCGGCCCGCCCGGTTTGATTAAGCCGTCTTTTTTCAAACCATTTTCGGACTGAAACTTTTCAATCCCTGAAAACATTGCCCGATCAGGGTAGGGCGTTATCCCCCATTCCGGCCTTTTTTAATAGCCAAGTTTATCAAGTGACATTTTGACCGAAAGCACATCATTTTGTTTCACATTGTGCGATGACGGACAGTCTGCTTTTGGGGGTAAAGCAGACATCATTTTAGGGTAGTAATTAGGTCCGCTTCTGACCCGAAGCAGCCAATTCGGGGATAAGTGACTTGTAATTTTAAGAAAAAGAAACCCCAGTCCTCATGACCATGCCTTGTCATAAGAGATTCATACAAAATTTTTCCCAATTAAGCTTACGCTTCCAAAATCTTTGAGGCTGCCTCAACCGCTTTGTAGGCACTCGCGAAGGAGATGCCGGCGCCGCAACGTTGGCGAATCCAGTCCTGATGAGCCAACACGATACCGGCGGCGAAAAGGCGTTCGCTGGCGGGATTGCCGTTGGCGTCCAGGGGGCGATAGCATCCATCAACTTCTATTCCAGAACGATTAATCGGATGCCCTCCTGCATCGAAATAATCGGGATTGTGCCAATCGTTTCGGTTGTCGGGCTGGCTCACCGGTATTCCCGCCAGGGTTTCGCGGACGCCATGGCGATCGGCGGCAAGCCCGCCTGAAAGGAAACGGCCCGTGGCCAGAATGGCCGCCTGGGATTGAATTTGGATCTCGCCGAAACTGTCTTCCAGGTTAACAATGATGCCGTCCTCATTCAGGTCAATCCGATTGGCTTTGTGTTGTGGCACCAGCATCAATCCTTTGTCCGGTAGCGTCCCTTCAAACAACTCACGAAGCCTTATTCCCGGCACGGCAGGCGGCATGGTGGGGATTTCAAAAACCGGAACGCCGATTAGTTTTTCCATTTGGGCATGAACCACGTCCGAACCGTGAATGCCCAGAATAGCAGGAAGGCCGACAACCTTGGAGTCTCCCAAAACAGCCTTGATGCGCTTAGCCAGACGTTTCTGGTTTTCGGCGACTTCAAGCGAGCGGGCCATGACTTCCACATAAACCGAAGCGCCGCTTTCCATATCCGGAAAGGCGACCGTCTCGGCCCCGAGGCCGGGCCAGGATGATGACAGGTTGGCGACCATTTCCTTGGCGCTAAAGCCCTGCAGACCGATGAAATCAACAATCAACGTTTGCGCGCCTTTGCTGGCCGCTTCGACACCGCCAAGCATGGTTTTCGGAACCGACAGTGTCGGCTTGGCGATGCCGCCCGGCAGCAGGGCCATTAAGTTGTTCTCGCCCGGTTGCGTGTATCCAAGGCCGAGGGCGGACAGAGCTTCAGTAAATTTGGAAAAAGCGGTTCGGATGTCTTTGTCGTCAATGCGGGACAGCGGATGATCGGGCTCGGTTTTGCGCAAAGCCTCAATCCCCCGCCAGGGATCGTCGATGACCTCGCCGCCATCACCCCCGAGCAAGTCGAAGTAGCCGGTGGTGTAGGCCACCGCCCCGGTGTTGCCGATCTGGGCCGTCTGGATGCCACGATCCAGGGCGAACATGCTGGCTGCAAAACCAGCAAGGCCGGAACCGATCACCGTCACCTGGGTGGTGTATTGTCTCAATTCCCGTTTCATGAGGACGACCCGGACCCGTTCTCTTTTTTAAAGTCGAGACCTAAAAGGCCGCAATGAAAGGCTTCCGCCAATTCCATCTGCGGCATCTGCTTACCCCACAAAACGGGCCGCAAGCCTTTAAACCTTTCGGCCAAGAAGTCACGCATGTGATCGCGTCCCTCGACGCCCGAATAGACGTCGCTGTCATAAAGATAGGATGAAACCCGTGCGGCGCAGAAGGAGCCCTGACAGGTTCCTTTGCCGACGCGCGAGCGCAATCCGATGGCGCGCAGTGTCATATGGCTTTCCGCGCCGGGCGCGGTCTCGACAATTTCATCAATGGCGGAACGCGGAACCATTTCACATTCACACAGGATGGCGTCCGTCGGATCGTTGCGCCGGTACCAAAAACGCGGTGCATATCCGGGTTCGGTCCAGCGCACGCTGTCGCCTGCGGGCAAGGGTTCGCTGGCCGATTTACACGGAGCCTTCTTGCCCATTCGGCGTGTCACCAGATCGCCCGTCTTTTCCGCCATCAGGCGATAGGTCGTCAACTTGCCGCCAACCAGACTGGTGAAATTTTTAAGCCCCTGATCCTCGTGATCAAAAAGCTGAAACCCCCGGCTCGCCTTTCGTCCGTCCATCCCGGCATCGGATGATTGCAACAAGGGGCGCACGCCACAGAAGGCGCGAATAAAACGGGTGTCCCTTAACACCGGCAGCATGGGCATGCCCTCGTTCAGGATGTGGTCGACTTCATCAACGGTTGGGCGCAGCCCTTCAAGGCTGTCGACTTTATCGGATGTCGTCCCCAAAAGGGAAACGGTGCCGCCCGGTACCAGAATATCGCCATCCCCCGGCGGACGCAGGCGGTTGACGACCCCATTGCAAAGGCGCGAATTACTGACAATCAACGTTCCCTTGACATATAGCAGATCGACATCGGTGCAGCCCGCCAGTTGAGCAATATTCCTGGCCCAGGCTCCGCTCGCGTTGACGACCTGCTTGGCGCTAATGCGAACGCTCTCCCCGGACCGAAGGTCGCGGCACAAGGCGCTGGCAATCGTGCCATCGGCAATGTCAAACTCAATCACCTCGGTGTGCGGTAGGTAGGTGCTATCTGTCAGTTGCTGGGCATGATGGACGTTGCCCAGCGTGATGTGGAACGGGTCGATGCTGGCGTCCGGCACGACGTAGGCGGCGAAGACGGTGTCGGAAAGCTGGGGCTCCCTTTTCCTGGCTTCCTGAGGACTTAAAGACTGGCAGTCGATACCGGCCTTGGCGCAGTGTTCAGGAAAGCGCTCGGCAAAGGCCGGATCGTCCCCTTCGACGGCGACAAACAAGCCGCCGCAATCATCAATGCATTCCGGCGCCATACGCTTGATGATATCGGATTCCATTCGGCATTCGGCGGCCGTCTCCGCATCGCTTGAGGCATAACGACCGCCACTGTGAAGCAGCCCATGATTGCCGCCCGACGCCCCGGCGTTCAGGTCCTTGCGTTCCACCAGCAAACACTGGAAACCGCGCAAGGCAAGATCGCGCATGATGCCCGTTCCGGTGACGCCGCCGCCGATGATCAGAACCTCGGTGTCATAGGTTTTCGTTCCAGCCGGATCAATGGTGCTCATGGCAAACCAATGTCCATCAGGTCGGGACCTAAATATTTGCGTTCATTCTCACCCAGAATTCCGAGCGCGAGGCAGATCAACGTCCAGAAATGAACGACCCTATAGTCTCCGCCGTAGACGTCGCCAAGATCGGTGATTTGGGAATGGCAGTTATGACAAGGTGTCAGCACGTACTGTGCCTGGGTCACGGCAATCTGGTCGAACTTGCGTTTGCCGTAAGCGCGGCGCTGTTCGTTCATGCCCGCCTGCAGGAAACCGCCGCCGCCGCCGCAACAGTAATTTGCGCTGCGGCACGGCTGCATGTCGATGACATTGTCAGCCCCGACCAGTTCCCGGGCGACGTAACGCAAATCGTCGGCTACCGGGTCACCCATTGATTTACGAACCAACTGGCACGGGTCCTGAATGGTGAACTTGATGTTGCCGGTGTTCCAGTCCGAATTAACCGGAAGCTTTCCTTCCCTGATCCACTGGGCGTAATAACTGATAAGACTGGCGGCCTCAAAATTGGTTTCCAGTCCGAATTTTTCGACCCCGGCCCACATGGTATAGAAGGAATGACCGCATTCGGTATTGATCCAGACCTTGCAGTCCAGTTCATTGATCGCGTCGACCCGCTGTTTGACCATTTCCTTCCATGTCGATTCGTCACCCGTAAACATACAGAAGTTTTCCGCCGCCCAGCCTTTCGAGGCATAGCTCCAGTCGGCCCCTACATAGTCGAAAATTTTCCATAAAGGCCCCAGTTCTTCGGGTTCGACAGCCGGTTCCCTGGAATTCTGATTGACGAAAAAATACGCGCCCTTTTTGTCCATGGGCACTTCCAGGTCTTTAAAACGCTCGTCGCCCAGATGCAGTTCCTCGACGGTCTCTTCGATAATCTCGACAAAATCGTCAGGCATGACTCCCATGGCGCTGGTGCTGGCTGACATCATCTGCGCCTCGCACGAGCGAACGATGCCCTGCGGTTTTTTCTCTTTCGGCCACGCGCCCCGGGCATAACCGACCAGCACGGATACATCGATGTTCATGGGGCAAACATAGGCGCAGCGCTGGCACATGGTGCAGGTCCAGATCCAGGGCGTGTTCGAGAGTTCCTCGTTCATGCCCAGCATGGCCATGCGGATAAAACGCCTGGGATCTATGCCGTGCAGGCCGGAAGCAGGACAACCGGACGAACACAGCCCGCAGGCCAGACAGGAATCATAACTGGCGTTCTCGGGCAATAACTCATGAGCCTTGGCCTGGAAGTCGATTGTCGGGGTAATGATTTCTTCCTGAGCGGTCATGATGGTGTCGCCTCAGGAGTCGTTCAGGGTTCGACGGACGGACTCTTTCCAGCCTGCGTAGAGAGTCTCACGCGGCTCCTGATCCAACGCCGGTTCAAAGCGTTGATCCAGCGCCCAGGTATCAGCGAACCCTTCCAGACCATGATAGAGTCCGCATCGCATGCCGGCCAGATAAGCCGCGCCCAAAGCCGTCGTTTCCTGCACCCGAGGTCTGTCGACCGGAACGCCCAGAATGTCGGACAGAAATTGCATGGTCCAGTCCGACGCCGTCATTCCGCCATCGACACGCAGAACGGTATCTGATCCAGCCCCGGCCCAGTCGCCCTTCATGGCTTCCAGCAGATCGCGGGTTTGATAGCCAACGCTTTCCAATGCCGCCTTCGCCAATTCCGCCGGGCCGGTGCCACGTGTGATCCCGTATAATGCGCCGCGGGCCTCGGCGTCCCAATATGGCGCGCCGAGGCCGACGAAGGCAGGCACCAGATAGACGCTCTGGTTTTCATCGGCCTGTGACGCGAGGTTTCCGGCTTCGGCGGCGTTATCAATAACCTTCAAGCCATCGCGCAGCCACTGCACCGCTGCTCCGGCGATGAAGATCGACCCCTCAAGGGCGTACGTCGGCTTGCCATCCAGTTGATAGGCAATCGTCGTCAGCAACTTGTTTGATGAGACGACCGGAGTTTCGCCCGTATTCAAGACCGCAAAACAGCCCGTGCCATAAGTCGATTTCATCATGCCGGGTTTAAAACAGGCCTGACCGACGGTCGCCGCCTGCTGGTCGCCAGCGATACCGCGAACGGCTATGGCGGTGCCGAACACGTCAGGCGACGTTTCGCCGAAATCGGCGGCGCTGTCCTTTACCTCCGGCAACATCGACATCGGCACGTTGATGTGTCTGCAAAGCTCTTCTGACCAGGCCCCCTTATGGATGTCGTACAGCAGGGTGCGGCTGGCGTTTGTAGCATCGGTCGCATGCACCTTGCCGCCGCTCAAACGCCAGAGAAGAAAACTGTCGACGGTGCCGAAGGCAAGTTTTCCGGCTTCCGCCTGCGCCCGTGCGCCGTCCACGTTATCCAGAATCCAGGCGATTTTCGTGCCGGAAAAATAAGGGTCCAGCAGCAAGCCCGTTCGGGCCGAAACATCGGCCTCAAGTCCGTTCGCCTTCAATCCGGCGCAATTATCGGCGGTTCGCCGGTCCTGCCAGACAATGGCGCGGTGGATCGCCTTGCCGGTTTCGCGATCCCAGACAACGGTCGTTTCGCGCTGGTTTGTGATGCCTATGGCGGCAATGTCGCCGGCGGCAATTCCGGCCTTTTCGATGGCCTCGCTACAAGTGGATAGTGTTGTGTTCCAAATGTCTTCCGGCTCATGTTCGACCCATCCCGATTGCGGAAAGTGTTGATGGAATTCTTCCTGGGCCACGGCGACCGGCGCATGCTGCGCGTCAAAAACGATGGCGCGTGACGATGTCGTCCCTTGGTCGATGGCGAGGATAAAACCTGACATGATTATTCTCCTGCTGCGACACCGGCGACACCGGCGCCGCTTTCTCCCAATTTCAACTGCCGGAACCAGTCTTCCAGCTCGGCTTTGTTCTGCTGTGATAGTCTAAGCCCCAGCTTGCTTCGCCGCCAGAGAATGTCATCGGCGCTACGCGCCCACTCATCGTGAACCAGATAATCGACCTCACGCTGATACAGCCCCGCACCGAAATGACGGCCCAGATCGCCCTCGGTTTTCGCATCGCCCAGAATTTTAAAACTCAAAGTCCCATAGGCGCAAACCAGCCTTTCGATCAATTCTGGGTTTATCCGTGGGTAAAGTTCCTTGAGTTTGGCCATCAAATCAGGCCGCCCTTCAATTGGGAAATCGCCTCCGGGAAGGGAGGAATGTTTTGTCCAGGATTGATCCATTCTCGGCAAATGCGGCTTCAGTTTGTCAAGAACCTGCTCCGCCAGGTGTCGGTATGTCGTTATTTTTCCGCCAAAAATGTTGAGGACGACCGGTACTTCCTCCCCCCCATCCAATTCGAGAACAAAATCACGGGTTGCCTCCTGGGCTTCAGAAGATCCATCGTCGTATAAGGGACGAACCCCGGAATACGACCAGATGACCTGATCGGGCGAAATTGCTTTTGAGAAATATTCACCGGCCGTTTCGCATAGGTACGCGATTTCCTTATACTCTGCGTGGACGTCTTCTGGACGCCCTGAATAATCCAGATCGGTTGTTCCAACCAGGGTGAAATCTGATTCGTAGGGGATCGCAAAAATTATCCTCCGGTCGGCATTTTGGAAAATGTAGGCTCTGTCATGATCAAACATCCGGGGAACGACAATGTGACTTCCCTTTACCAGACGAATTTTTGACCGGCTCGAGGTCGTGATGCGGTCCGAAATAACGTCCGCGATCCAGGGGCCACTGGCGTTGACCAGGACGCAAGCCTGTGTCGTGTAAATTTGTCCGGTCAATTTGTTCTGGATTTCAAGTCGCCATTTGCCGCCCTCGCGTTTGGCCGACAACACTTCTGTTCGGGTGTTGATGGCGGCTCCCCTGCCCCGTGCATCCATGGCGTTGAGCGCGACAAGGCGGGCGTCGTCTACCCAGCAATCGGAATATTCAAACCCTTTGGTGAGGGAGGGTCGAAGGGGGGCGCCGACTGGCGAGGCCCTGAGATTGACGTAATTTGATCCCGGCAACCGTTCGCGCCCGCCCAGATGGTCGTAAAGAAAAAGCCCAAGCCTTATCATCCAGGCGGGACGCAGGTTTTTTACGTGTGGCAGGACAAAACGCAATGGATGAATGATATGCGGAGCCATGCCCCACAGAACTTCCCTCTCGCGAAGGGATTCGCGAACCAGGCCGAATTCATAATATTCCAGATAACGCAAACCGCCGTGAATCAGTTTTGTCGATGCCGACGATGTTCCGCTCGCCAGATCATCTTTCTCTGCCAAATAGACCGACAGGCCCCGTCCGGCCGCGTCTCGGGCTATGCCGCAGCCGTTAATGCCACCACCGATGATGGCGATATCGTAGAGGGTCTCGCCCACTTTTCCTCCCGGCACCACTTATTTGACTGCTTAAATGCAGTCTTGGGAGAACTCTATTAGAAGAAAAACGAGCCGACAACGAAAATAAGTGAAAATATTTCTTTAGTCGCTGTCCGCGAGGATGACCTCAACGTCGTGCTCCCTGCAAATCCTTGCAAAGGGGGCAGGCGGAGGGTTGTCAGTGACGAATCCGGATAACTGGGAAATGTGTCCGATTCTGACGGGAGCCGTGCGCTCGAACTTAGTGCTGTCGGCCACCAGAATACAATTTCGGGCGTTTTCAATAATAGCCTGGGCCGCCTTAACTTCGCGATAGTCATAATCGAGAATAGAGCCGTCCTCATCAATCGCAGAAGCGCCGATGATGGCGTAGTCCATTTTGAACTGGCGGATGAAGTCGACGGTCGCCTCGCCGACCACACCGCCGTCAGCCGAGCGAACAACACCACCCGCCACGATGACTTCAATATTGGGAACACCGTGCAAGATATTGACAACATTGATGTTATTGGTGATGACCATAATGCCGCGCTTGCCTCTCAGGGCATAGGCCACCTGCTCTGTTGTCGTGCCGATGTTTATCATCAGGGAGCTGTTGTCCGGCACCAGCGAAGCTGCCTTGAGGCCGATCTGCTTTTTCTCATCAGACGCGAGCGAGCGCCTGGCTTCGTAATTATAATTTCTGACTCCTGAAACGAGAATTCCCCCGCCATGGACGCGTTGGAGAATTCCCTGCTCACATAACTCATTCAAATCCTTGCGGATTGTTTGCGGGGTGACATCAAAATGTTCGGCAAGTTCATCGACGACCACTCGCCCCTGATGGCGCGCGCGGTCAACAATGTCATGCTGACGGGGTGATACGGGTTTCATAACGGCTCAATAAATTGAAAAATTCAATGGTTTCGCCACTCAACGTAACGAAACTATATTGAAATTGCAATTTTCATCATAAAATTTCATTTGACCTTCGTTTTTTTTCGGTTGATAGTTTCGGGGAGCTTTAACAAAAAAAGCATATACAAGGGAGAATTCAACATGAAGGTGCGTTTACTCGCCGCTGTAACAGGTGCGGCAATGGTATTGTCCGCGGGCGCGAGCCACGCGGGTACTGCCGAAGCGAAGAAGTGGGTGGATAGTGAATTTCAACCATCCACACTATCCAAGTCCGACCAAATGAAGGAAATGGAGTGGTTCATCAAAGCCGCCGCCCCCTTCAAGGGAATGGAAATCAATGTCTTGTCGGAAACCATTCCGACCCACGAATATGAATCCAAGACGCTGACAAAGGCGTTCGAGGAAATCACCGGCATTAAGGTCAATCACCAGTTGCTCGGTGAAGGTGAAGTCGTTCAGGCCGTGCAGACCCAGATGCAGACGAAGCGCAATCTGTATGACGCCTACATCAACGACTCCGATTTGATCGGCACGCACTCTCGCCTGCAACTGGCAGTCAACCTGACCGACTGGATGGCAGGTGAAGGCAAGGACGTGACCAATCCCATGCTCGACATCGACGACTTCATGGGTAAATCGTTTACGACCGGTCCCGATGGGAAGCTGTATCAGTTACCTGACCAGCAGTTCGCCAACCTGTACTGGTTCCGCAAAGATTGGTTTGACCGCCCCGACCTAAAGAAGCAGTTCAAAGCCAGATATGGTTACGAGCTTGGCGTTCCGGTCAACTGGTCCGCTTACGAAGACATTGCTGAGTTTTTCAGCGTTCACGTCAAAAATATTGACGGCCAGAGGATCTATGGACACATGGATTACGGCAAACGCGCGCCCGACCTTGGTTGGCGTATGACCGATGCCTGGTTGTCCATGGCTGGCGCAGGTTCCAAGGGTCTGCCGAACGGCGTCCCCGTTGATGAATGGGGCATTCGCATGGAAGCCGGCACGTGTAACCCCGTCGGTGCTTCGGTATCGCGTGGTGGCGCAGCGAACGGCCCCGCCGCCGTTTACGCTATCCGCAAATGGGATGAATGGCTTCGCAAGTACGCCCCTCCGGGTGCGGCCAGCTATGACTTCTATCAGTCTCTCCCCGCCCTCTCCCAAGGCAACGTTGCCCAGCAGATCTTCTGGTACACCGCCTTTACGGCTTCGATGGTGGCGCCAAAGAGCGACGGCAACAACACGGTCGACGATAAAGGCAAGCCGCTGTGGCGCATGGCTCCTTCGCCGCATGGCCCCTATTGGGTCGACGGCCAGAAACTTGGTTATCAGGACGCCGGTTCCTGGACGCTGTTCAAGTCCACCCCGGTTGATCGCCGCAAGGCGGCCTGGCTGTTTGCCCAGTTTGCTGTCTCCAAGACCGTGTCTCTGAAGAAAACCCATGTCGGCCTGACCCCGATCCGCGATAGTGACATTCGTCATAAATCGTTCACGGAACGGGCTCCGAACCTGGGTGGTCTTGTCGAGTTCTATCGTTCTCCCGACCGTGTGCGGTGGTCTCCGACAGGAATTAATGTTCCCGATTATCCGAAGCTGGCTCAGATTTGGTGGCAGCAGATCGGCGACGTGAACTCCGGTGCGTTTACCCCGCAACAAGCCATGGACCGTCTGGCGACAGAGATGGACCTGGTTATGTCCCGTATGCAGACTGCCGATGAAAAGGCCAAAGTCTACGGTGGTTGCGGTCCGCGCTTGAACAAAGAGTCCGACCCGTCGGTCTGGCTCAACAAGCCCGGCTCACCAAAAGCCAAAGTCAACGAAAAGCCGAAGGGCGAAACCATCAATTATGATGAGCTCGTCAAACGGTGGAGCAAAAGCTAGGGCCAAGCCTTAGTCGTTCAGAGAAACAGCCCGGGGGACCACTTGCGTCCCCTGGGTTTTTTCCTCAAAGTCAATTTTCATGGTTTTATGTGGATTTATAGTTACCCTGTTTCCAGTTCCCAGGCGTGAGGAACAGCAGGGATGGATTTCCAAGTATGCCTCTTGAACTGAAAAACGTCGTTAAAAAAGTGGGAGCCGATACCCACATCTACGACACAAGCGTCGAGCTTGTAGAGAACCAGTTCAATATCCTGTTGGGAACGACCCTGGCCGGAAAAACCACGCTGATGCAGTTGATGGCCGGTCTTGAAACGCCAACGTCCGGGGAAGTCTGGTTCGCCGGAAAAAACGTCACCGGCGTCCCGGTCCAAAAACGCAACGTTTCTTTCGTGCACCAGCAATTTATCAACTACCCCCATTTTAATGTTTATGAAAATATTGCTTCGCCATTGCGAGTCGCCAAAATTTCCAAAAAAGAAATTGAAGAGCGGGTTGGGCATGTCGCCGACCTTTTGAAACTGACCCCCATGCTGGGACGAAAGCCGAGTGAACTTTCCGGCGGCCAGCAACAGCGAACGGCCCTGGCCCGTGCGCTTGTCAAGGATGCCGATCTTGTGCTGCTGGATGAGCCGCTGGCCAATTTGGACTACAAGCTGCGTGAAGAGCTGCGCGATGAATTGCCGAAGCTTTTTCAGGATCGCGACTGCACTGTCGTTTACGCCACGACCGAACCGACCGAGGCTCTGTTACTGGGCGGGAATACCGCAACCGTGCACGAAGGGCGCATCACTCAATTCGGCAATACTTCCGAGGTGTATCGAAAACCGTCGGATTTACTGACGGCGGAAGTCTTCTCGGACCCACCGATCAACGCTGCGGAGGTCGAACTCGCAAGTGGGCAGTTCTCCCTCAATGGGCAGGTAAACTGGCCCTCCGCCAGCACGAAACTGGCCAATGGTTCGTACAAAATGGCTATTCGCCCCCATTATGTCACCCTGGAGCAAAATTCTGAAAAGGCGCTCAAACTGGAAGGCCGGGTTTTGGTTGCCGAGCTCAGCGGTTCTGAAAGCGTCGTCCACTTTGAGGTGGAAGGCCATCCCTGGGTTTCGCAATCACCGGGCATTCATGCCATTGAAGTCGGTCAGGCGATTGATTTTTACCTTGATACAACCCAGTGCCTGTACTTCGACGACAACGACAAACTGATTGCGGAATGAGGGTCGCAAAATGTCAAAAATCAGTTTGAAAAACATTCGCCACAGCTACATGGACAACCCGGTTGATGACATAGACTGGGCCCTTAAACAAATGAGCGTCGATTGGTCGGATGGCGGCGCCTACGCGCTGCTTGGTCCTTCGGGTTGCGGCAAGACCACCCTTCTCAACATTATTTCAGGCCTGCTGAAACCGTCGGAAGGGGAAGTCTGGTTCGGCGACCAGGAGGTTTCCAATTTTCCGACCGATCAGCGAAATATCGCCCAGGTATTCCAGTTCCCGGTCGTATACGACACCATGACTGTTTACGACAATCTCGCCTTTCCCCTTCGTAATCGTGGTATCCCGGAAACCGAGATCGATAAAAAGGTGCGTGAAATCGCCAGTATGCTCGACCTTGAAAAAACCCTGATGACCCGCGCCTCGGGATTGACGGCTGACGGCAAACAGAAAATTTCCCTCGGCCGCGGCCTGGTCCGTTCTGACGTCAACGCCATCATGTTCGACGAACCGCTGACCGTGATCGACCCCCACCTGAAATGGGAACTGCGTTCCAAGTTGAAGGAACTGCACCAGCAGATCGGCACAACCATGATTTATGTGACCCATGATCAGACCGAAGCGTTGACGATTGCGGATCAGGTCGTCGTCATGCAGGAGGGACAGGTCGTCCAGATTGGAACCCCGGTGGAACTTTTCGAGCGCCCGCAACATACATTCGTCGGCCACTTCATCGGATCGCCCGGCATGAACCTGCTGCCCTGTGATTTCGACCTTGGCAAAATTGTTTACGGCGGCGCCCAGATCGAAACATCCAACCAGCTGAACGTTGATAATACTGCAACCCGTTTTGAAATAGGGGTTCGCCCGGAGTTTATCCGCTTCGCTGACAGCGGCATTCCGGTTCGCGTCGAGAAAATGAGTGACGCCGGGCGCTTCAGCATCGTTGAGACGCGCCACGGAGAAGATATCATTAAATTACTGGTTCCTGACGGCGGTCATGTGCCTTCAGAGAGCGCCTTTTTGCAGTTTGACCCGAAACACACGCACATTTACGCTGACGACTGGATGGTGGACTGAGCCATGGACAACAGGAGATCAAACAAGAAGGCCTGGTTCTTTGTTCTGCCGGTTGTCGCACTGGTCGCTTTTAACGCCATCATCCCGCTGATGACGGTGGTCAATTATTCGGTGCAGGAAACCTTTGGCAACAATGTCTTTTTCTGGGAAGGCGTTAAATGGTTCGAGCAGGTTCTGAATTCGGATCGCTTCCACGATTCACTGGGTCGCCAGTTGATCTTTACCGGTATTATCCTGTCCATCGAAGTACCCCTGGGCGTTGCGATTGCGCTGACCATGCCGAGAAAAGGCGTCTGGGTATCCGTCTGCCTCGTCTTCATGGCCATGCCGTTGCTGATCCCCTGGAACGTCGTCGGGGCGATGTGGAACATATTCGCCCTGCCCGATATTGGCCTTCTGGGTTACGCCCTGAATTCAATCGGCTTCGATTACGACTACACCCAGCAACCTCTTTCAGCCTGGTTTACGACAATCCTGATGGATGTCTGGCACTGGACGTCGCTGGTCGTGTTGCTGGCCTATGCGGGCTTGCGCTCGATCCCTGACGCTTACTATCAGGCCGCCAAGATTGATGGCGCTGGCGCGTGGGCCGTGTTCCGCCATATTCAACTTCCGAAAATGAAACGGGTTCTGACCATCGCAATCCTGCTTCGTTTCATGGACAGTTTCATGATTTATACAGAACCCTTCGTTCTGACCGGCGGCGGCCCCGGAAACTCGACGACCTTCCTGTCCATCGATCTGGTCAAGGTGGCGCTTGGTCAATTTGATCTGGGTCCGGCCGCCGCGATGTCGCTGATCTACTTCCTGATCGTTCTGCTGGTCAGTTGGGTGTTCTACACCTTGATGATGAAAAACGAGGGCCAGTGATGAATAAAAAATACATCGTTCCCGTCATTTACATCGTCTGCCTGATGCTGCCGATTTACTGGCTGGTCAAAATGTCGTTCATGACAACCAATGAGATTCTCGGCACCTTCGCCTTGTGGCCGAAGGAAATCACGTTCGACAACTATATTAAGATTTTCACCGACCCGACCTGGTACAACGGCTACTTCAATTCCCTGACCTATGTGGGCATCAACACGGTCATATCGGTCAGCGCCGCCCTGCCTGCCGCTTACGCATTCTCCCGTTTCAGGTTCCTGGGCGACAAGCACCTTTTCTTCTGGTTGCTGACCAACCGCATGGCGCCACCCGCCGTTTTCGCCTTGCCGTTCTTCCAGCTTTATTCGGCGGTAAATCTGTTCGACACCCCGATGGCCGTCGCCTTGGCTCACTGCCTGTTTAACATCCCGCTGGCGGTGTGGATTTTGGAGGGTTTCATGTCGGGCGTTCCGAAAGAACTGGATGAGACAGCGTACGTGGACGGCTATCCTTTCTGGAAATTCTTCGTCCGCATATTCATACCGACCATTGCCGCCGGGATCGGGGTCACCATGTTCTTCTGCTTCATGTTCTCGTGGGTCGAACTGTTGCTGGCGAAGACGCTGACATCCGTCGCCGCCAAGCCAATCGCCGCGACCATGACCCGAACGGCCAGCACCTCCGGCTATGAGTTGGGGCTATTGGCGGCGGCCGGAACACTGACGATTATCCCGGGCGCTTTCGTGATTTATTTCGTCCGCAACTACATCGCCAAGGGCTTCGCCCTGGGCCGCGTTTAGGAAGGAGGAGCAAACATGGGACTGTCATGGATGGCCTGGACATGGCCAACAGCCGCCTTCTTCATCTTTGTCGCCTGCGCCATCATCCTGATGGGCTTTCTGGAGTGGCGACGCCCCGGCGGCGCCCCCCGGCACGGTATTCTGACCCTAGACACCACCCGCGGCGACCGCTTGTTCATCACCCTGCTGGGCAGCGCCTTCATTTTCCTGGGCTGGCTGGCCCTGATGGGAACGCCATTATGGGGCGCACTGGCGATATCAATCGCCTACGGGTTTGCCGTTTTCAGATGGGTGTGACCTGAAGAACGGGAAGAGGCTGAATACGCCTCTACATTGTTGCCCTCTTTCATTTCTACGGATTTCGCTCGCTTGGCAAAAAATGACATGTCTGTTTTTGGCTGAGGCTGTTGAAGAACTCTGTTGTCATCGCCGTGTCAACGTGATTCACTTTTTCC
>JACKQG010000548.1_pt2 | contig 32774 bp, 44 predicted proteins | sample 8237621 | NCBI WGS metagenome assembly JACKQG01 (sample SAMN15677084, study PRJNA649215) | marine metagenome | biome: marine; feature: Black Sea; material: saline water; isolation source: suspended particulate matter (SPM) from the Black Sea western gyre | collected 2013-06-09/2013-06-10 | depth...
GGTTGTTTTGGCCAAGGCCTTGGAACCAAAACTACACTAAAACCATCAATCAATGCTTTTTGTAATTCTAATTTTTTATCTTCAATTGATGTTGTTACATGCATTGTAATTACTTTTGATTTATCAAGAGGAACTTTTGCCCTTGATGCAGCAACTTGAATTGAACTAATCCCTGGAACAATTTCAACTTTACCAAAAATTTCTATTAATCTATCTACAACTTCAGATTCTGAAAAATTTACATCTCCAGTAAATGGAATTACTAGAGTTCTATCACCAAGTTCTGGAAGAATCTTTTGATAAGAATCTTCTTGATCATTCATAGTAATTTCATAGATTTCTTTTCCCACAATCAAATCTTCAATTGTTTTTAGAGTGTACTTGTAACCAATTACCACATCACAATTTTGAATGATCTCTTTTACAATCCCTGTTACATATTTTGGAGAACCAGGCCCAACACCTACAGCGTAAACTTTCAATTTTATTTCGTAAATTTCTGTCTGTCTTTAATATATTGCACAAAAGGCTTCCAATCTACTTTCATGTATTTTGTAGGCTCTTTTACAGGATATTTTACCCAATCTTGGGCTATTGAATACTGAAATTTCTCATCTTTTCCATCTTTTTGATATTCTAATTGTAAGGAACTTCCCCAATCCTTTTCTGTAAAACTAATACTGGAAATATCATCAAATCCTAATTCAATATTCCTATCATCTTCACAATCATTCATCAAATCTTCTTCATTATACCCATCGTGGCGAATCATTGTGTTTTTTGACTTAATGAAATTTACAACTTGTCTTTGAGTAATAGCTTTCCACCAATTCATTTTAGATTCTGTCTTATGAATAAACATCAAATGCTTGTCAGTTAATACTAGCATGCCTTCTTTTCCACCAATTGAAAAGAATTTTTTAGATTCTCTCCACACTGAAACTAAATGTGCCTGAATCTTTTCTTCAGGTTTCATATTAGTTAATTTATTTGACTTTGTTAAAAATCAATACAATTAGCTTTTAAGTGAGAATTTACGGAAAAAATTATTGAATAAAATATTCTTAATTATGACAATTTCATTACTTTTGATTAGTTTTACAAATTATGGATTTGCTCAAATACAAATGCAACAAACTCACATTGAAAATCCTTTAGTTGTATTAGATACTAATCTTGGAAAAATTACTATAGAATTTTTTTATGATGATGCACCAAATCATGTTGAAAATTTCATTAAATTAACTCAATCAGGATTTTATGATGGTGTCATTTTTCATAGAATAATTCCTGGATTTATGATTCAAGGTGGGGATCCTAATACAATTGATGGTGATCCAAGTTCTTGGGGAACTGGTGGTCCTTCTACAAATGTAGATGCTGAATTTAATACAATTAAACATAATCGTGGGATTGTTTCCATGGCAAGATCAGCTGATCCTAACAGTGCTGGCTCACAATTTTTCATTGTTCACGCTGATTCAAATTTCCTTGATGAACAATACACTGTATTTGGTAGAATTGTAACTGAAGAAAGTTTTGAAACGCTAGATAAAATTGCATCAGTAGAAACAGGTAGTAAAGACAATCCATTAGAACCTGAACAAGTAAAAATTACAAGAGCTATTGTAGTTGATCCATCTGAAATTTCTGATCTTCTTGAATTAGGAGAACCAGAACGTACTGAATCAATCATAACCCCTTCAACTGGTAATCAAAAATATGAAAGTACTGAGCATGAAATAGGATTTAGTGTACCTGAAGGATGGTTATTACAAACTCCAGATAAAACAGAGGCAAATGCTCCTGATGTAGTTGCAGTTGGACCTAAAACAGGAATAATGAATCCTGTAATATCATTAACAGTACAAGAAACTAATCAAAGAACTTTAGATGAACTTATTTTGGAAAAAATAGAGTTAATCAATCCAGCAGTTGATGAAGGGAGTCTAAAAATTATTTCACAAGAAAAAATGATCGTTAATGGATATGATGCATATGTGATTAATGCACAAGCAGATTTTACAGCCAATGGAGAAAGTTTTGATGTACAATTTAAAGAAGTTATGATTTATGATACTGAAAAGTTCTATTCTCTTGCATATAGTAATGAATTAAACAATTTTGAATCTCAACTTCCAAGATTTGAAGAAACAATAGATTCCTTTGAAATATTATCTAATGATGCTACAAACAATGAAACAAACAATCAAACATCAACTGAGGAAGGGGGTGGATGTCTAATAGCAACTGCAACCTTTGGCTCAGAACTTGCTCCCCAAGTACAACAATTAAGAGAAATTAGAGATAACACCATTTTATCAACAGAGTCTGGAATTGCTTTCATGAGTGGATTTAACCAATTCTATTACTCATTTTCACCTACAATTGCTGATTTGGAACGTGAAAATCCCGTATTCAAAGAATTTGTAAAAATCTCAATTACTCCAATGTTATCTACATTGTCAATTCTAAATTACGCAGATATTAACTCTGAAACAGAAATGTTATCTTTTGGCATTGGAATTATTTTGATGAATGTTGGAATGTATTTTGCAGCACCTGCAATAATTATCTACAAAATTAGAAAATAGAATATATTCTCTTTTTACCAAACATCATCTACTTCATCGAGTAGTTTGTATTCTTTCTCAGTTTCACGTTTCATTAATTTTAGTCTAGAGATATCTCTATCAAAGAACAAATCTATAACCCAGTCAAGAAATATACGAGTTTTTTTATCAAAGGTTGTAATTTTTGAGAGGTATACGTTTCTCCAAATTAACCAAGCCCAAAATCCTGAAATATTCATTCCCAAAAATGTAGCAATTCCTGATCTTTTTCCAATAATTGCCATTTGTCCCTTGGAATGATAAACGAATTTTTCTTTTTTAGAATTTTTGATTAATGAAATCAAATTTTTAGCTGCAATCTTTGCTTGAGCTTCTGCAATTTGAGCAGTTGGCGGTAATGGTCTTTCTGTTTCAGGGTCTATGTGTAATGCACAATCTCCAATTGCAAATACTCCAGGAAAATCTGAAACTTCAAGATAATCATTTACAATTACTTTTCCTTTTTCAGTTTTGAACATAGATCTCTTAATTGTATTAACTGGTGTAACTCCTGCAGTCCAAATCAAAGTTTTTGTAACTATTGAATCAATTTTAGATGTATCAATAGAGTCTTTTGGATTTTCGTCTAATGATTTGATAGTAACTTCATTTCCATCAAAACTAGTAACTGCTGTTTTTAATCTAATGTCAATTCCTCTTTCTACCATTTTGTCTTTTGCAAAATCAGCTAATTTCTGATTAAATCCAGGTAAAATCATTCCTAAAGCTTCTAGCACAATAACTTTGAGATCTGATTTCTGAATTGTAGGATAATATTTTCTTGCATCCAATAAAAGATCCATTAATTCTCCTGCAGTTTCAATTCCTGCAAATCCTCCTCCTACAATAACGAAATTCAAAAAACTTTTTCTTAGTATTGGATTAGTTTCATTTTCTGCTTGTTCAAGCATATCGATGACTCTATTTCTCAACATAACAGCATCATTGAGTGTCTTCATGGTGTATGCATTCTTTTCAACATCAGCCATTCCAAAAAAGTTAGTTTCACTACCGAGTGCAACAACTAGAAAATCATAATGTATTGAAATTCCTCTTTTATCTCCTGTTCCCCATAATGTTACAATTTTCCCATAAGGATCCACATTTTTGACTCTGCCCTCATAAAATTTTGTTTTTTTACAAACGGTTCTAATTGGTAAAACAATATGTCTGGTTTCAATCATTCCAGAGGCTACCTGTGGGAGCATTGGTGTGAATAATAGAAAATTATCTTCACTAACCATTACCAATTCAGTTTCAGGATCATTACCAAATTCTTTTTCTAACTGTCTGGCACATTCTACACCAGCAAATCCTCCTCCTAAAATCACAATTTTTTTCTTATTTCTTGCCAATCGTGACCTTCCCACAATTTAGGTGAATATATGCTATCAGAATATTTTTCATAAAAATTACTAATATTCTTAGGTTCTCATGATATCTGAATGTAAAATATCATAGGCCCTTGATGAATCTCTTTCATTTAGAATTATTGTGATGTTATCCTGACTGAAAAATGCATTTACCAATTCTACTCCATTTGCATGTAATACTTCAGCTACATAGGATACTACATCTGATTGATTTTGTGAGTTGGGGATTGAAATTCTAATCTTTGCAAGACCCGTGCTAAACATATCGTCATTTTCTGGCACATTTCTAAAAATCTGTCTTATATCTTCCAAATCCTCTGCTAAAAATCTAAACGAATCAGACATCCTAAAAAAATCATAATTGTTAGTTATTTTGGAGAATTTATCCAAAATTACCATAGGATCCATTTCGCTTGAATCCTTTACTGAAAACTTGACATCCATTATTCCGTCAGTTAAAGCCAATCTGGCATTTTTCAAAACTGATTCTTCTTTAATCTCATCTTTGATTTCAAACGAATCAGCAAATCTTTTGATTGCAACAACCACAGTATTGAGATTAACAGAGTTTCCTAGAATTTTTTCAATATCTGGTTGAATCTTTACTGCCAAAGCTGTATAGTTGATCAAATCCATCTTCATACAATCGTAAATTGAGCGATTTCTGGTGATGATTTCTCTTACAACTTCAGGTATGGACACATTTGTAGTCCTCATTAAGACTATTATATTATGTCAGTTATAAGAGGATTATGTAAGAAATCAAAGAAATATCAATAATCTTTATATAATGTCATGTATATTACATATAGTAGATAAATATGACAAACTTCTTTGATAGTGAATTTGATAGAATCTTCAAAAAAATGTCAAGCTCTTTTTTTGATATAGATGACGTTTTTGAGGAATTCAAGGGAAATGGTTCTGAATCAGGTCCATATTATTATGGTTATACAATGACCGTTGGTCCTGATGGAAAACCTGTTGTAAATGAATTTGGAAATGCCAGATCAGGCCTTGCTCCAATTTCTGATACACGAGAACCACTTGTTGACACAATTGTCGACGAAAAAGAAAAAGTAGTAAAACTCATAGCTGAAATGCCAGGAGTTGAAAAATCTGACGTCAAAATTGTTGTTGAAAACAAGACAGTAGATCTTTCAGCAGAACATGGTGACAAAAAATATCATGTAAAAGTTCCAGTCCAACACAAAGTTGTTGAAGACTCTGCAAAAGCTTCTTACAAAAATGGAGTTTTGCAAATCGTCTTTAAATTGGCTGAAGAAGAAAAGCTAAAAGGCAAAACGGTGGAGGTTGAATAAACCCCTCTTTATTTTTGAGGTAATGATATGAGTGAAATAATTTTAAAAATTGAAGAAAGTCCACAACAACATGTTGGAAGAGGTAGAGCTATAATTGATCCTAAAATTATTGAGGATCAAAAATGGAATTCTGGACAAATACTTGAACTAACATACAACAAAAAAACACATGTAAAACTTTGGCCAGGTGCACCTGAAGAATATGGTTCAGGTATTATCAAAATTGATGGCATGACAAGACAAAATATTGGAGCTGGAATTGGTGATAAAATTTCACTAAAAACAGTTGAAGCTGTAAATGCTGAACAAATTGTTTTGTCTCCAACTGAAAAGATTGCTGCAGAAGGACTGCAAGAATACATGATTTACAACTATCTTAATCATGTATTTACAACAGGAGATTCAGTATCTCTTAACACACAGATGGGCGGTAGAGTCCAATTTATTGTGACAAGTACTAAACCATCAAAACCTGTTTTAGTAACAGAAAATACACTATTCAAACTTGGAGCAATGACCAAAGCAGTTGATTCATCTATACCAAGAATCACATATGATGAACTTGGAGGCCTAAAAAATGAAGTACAAAAAATTCGTGAAATGGTAGAATTGCCAATGAGACATCCTGAATTGTTTGAAAAAATAGGCGTGGAAGCACCAAAAGGTGTACTTTTGTATGGTCCTCCAGGAACCGGTAAGACGCTACTAGCAAAGGCAGTAGCAGGAGAAACAAATGCTCACTTTATCTCGTTAAGTGGACCTGAAATAATGGGCAAACATTATGGAGAAAGTGAAGAGAGAATTAGAGAAATCTTTACTCAAGCCGAAGAAAATGCTCCTAGCATAATTTTCATTGATGAGATTGACTCGATTGCTCCAAAAAGAGATGAAGTTTCAGGTGAGTTGGAGAAAAGAATTGTTTCACAATTGTTAACTCTAATGGATGGAATGAAATCTAGAGGTAAAGTTGTAGTAATTGCAGCTACCAATAGACCAGACTCAATTGATCCTGCACTTAGAAGACCAGGTAGATTTGATAGAGAAATTGAAATCGGAATCCCTGATGATGAAGGAAGATTTGACATTCTTTCAATTCATACACGTGGTATGCCAATTGATGAAAATGTAGATCTAAAACAAATCTCAAAAACTACACATGGATTTGTAGGAGCTGATTTAGAAGTATTATCTAAAGAAGCTGCAATGAAATCTCTTCGTAGAATTCTTCCTGAGATTGACTATGATGATGAAAAAATTTCATCAGAGATACTTGAAAAAATTCAAATCACCAGTGATGACTTTAGAGATGCTCTAAAGGAAGTAAGTCCTAGTGCACTCAGAGAAGTCCAAGTCCAAGTTCCAAATGTAAGTTGGGATGATGTTGGTGGATTAGATGATCTAAAAGAAGAACTCAAAGAAGCTGTTGAATGGCCAATGAAATACAAGGATGCATATGATTATGTCGATGTAGAAGCACCAAAAGGAATTCTATTACATGGTCCTCCAGGAACTGGTAAGACAATGATAGCAAAAGCTCTTGCAAAAATGACAGAGTCTAACTTTATCAGCATCAAGGGTCCTGAATTACTCTCAAAATGGGTAGGAGAATCCGAAAAAGGAGTTAGAGAAATATTCAGAAAGGCACGACAAGCAGCTCCATGTATCATATTTCTAGATGAAGTTGATGCACTTGTTCCTAGAAGAGGAAGTGGAGGCTCTGATTCACATGTCACAGAAAATGTGGTATCTCAAATCCTAACAGAAATTGATGGATTAGAAGAACTAAACAACGTGTTGATAATTGGTGCAACAAACCGATTAGACATTGTTGATGAAGCACTTCTCAGACCAGGCAGATTTGATAGAATCATCAAAGTTCCAAATCCTGATGAAAAAGGAAGACTGCATATCTTTGAGATTCATACAAAGAAAAAGCCTCTTGACAGCGATGTAAAAATCTCAGAAATTGTAAAAATTACTGATGACTTTAGCGGCGCTGAAATTGCAGCAGTCACAAACAGAGCAGCTATCGCAGCTTTGAAGAGATACGTTTCAGGCAAGTCAAAGAATGTCAAGGAGATCAAGATTACGCAACAAGATCTAATTGATGCTGTGGATAAGGTAAAGCCTCGAAAGAAAGAGGCACCTATTCCTCAATCCATAAAATAGTCTAAATACTAAGGGAAATGACGAATAATCATGAAACTCTATCTTGACTTTGAACCTTGCAAAGAATGCAACACAATGATGACTGAGTTGAGTAGTCCTGAAATGTTATTTGCTGATGATAAAACTAGAGCAGATGAATCAGCAAAGTTTCTCAGACATTTAACATACAATCACAACGAAGTGGTTCAAGCTGTAATGGAAGATCTTCCAAAACAAAAAAGAGACCAAGAACCTGATTTCTACAAGTAATTCTTTTTTATTCTTAGAAATCAGTAATTATATTCATATACAAAACTGTCGTAAGATTTTTGTGAAATTTTAAGATGAAATCTATTTTTATTTTTACTATAATTGCTCTATTTGCATCTGTTAGTTTTTTACAAATTACATTGGCATCTGAAACAGAACAAGAACCACAACCGCCACAAATTCCTGAACCTAGTCCTTCTCCAGAACCAATTAGAATGCCAGATCCTATACCTGCTCCAAATCCTTTTCCAGAAGAACCTGATTCAGAAAAAGTAAAACGATTAACTGAAGAAAATGATAAACTAAAACAACAAAATAGTGATTTACATAGTCAAATATCTACTCTGAAAAATGATAAATCAAGATTACAAGCAGAAATTTCAGAACTTGATAATTCCATAGAAAATCTCAAAGAAATTACATTAGAACAAATTCGTGTAATTATGGATTTGGTAAATCAATTAAAAGAAATAATATCTGAAAAAATATTTTCTCCTACAATAAAATTGTAGGATTTTTGGGTTTATCTACTCAATTAGCTTTAACGTCTTCTTAATCAAGACAGCTCTGTTCCTGATGGTGACATCGCTTACTCCAGATTCTACTGAAAATTTCTTTTGACTGATTTTCTCCCCATTCATCATACATGAAATGTACAGTGATGCAGCAGCTTGTGCTACAGGGTGTTTTCCAGCAGTGATCTGTTCTTTTTCACATCGTCTTAGTATCTCAAATGCATCTCGTTTTGTTTTTTCTTTTAGATTCATGTTGTTTGAGATTTTTGAGATAAACGAAGTGGTATCATACTGATTAAGATTCAATTCAAGCTTTTTGATTATGGTTCTCAAATCTCGGGAAAGTATTCTTCTTTCTACATTTCCAGCCTCTGCAATATCGTTTAAAGTTCTTGGAATGTTGTTTTCTCTACATGCTGCATACAGTGAGGCTGAAATCAACGAAGCCATTGTTCTTCCTCTGGTTAGTTTTGCATTAACCACTTTTCTGTAAATATAGGCAGCATTTTCTACAACATTGTCTGAGATTCCTAACTTTGTTTTCATTCCATGAAGCAATGTGAATGCCTTGCTTAAACTGGCAGTCTTTCTTGATTTGCTTCTTTGATCCCATGTTCGTAATCTGTTAAACTCGTATTTTGTTTTGCTAGATAATGTCTTTCCAGTAGAATCTTTATTCGTGCCAATTACAGTTGATAATCCTCTATCATTCATTGTTAGTGATGAAGCAGGACCTGTTCTTGACATTTTCATAAAGTTTTCCGAAGTGTAACCGTTGTTTTCATATGATGCGTCAGCCATATTTTGCAATAGGATAAGACCGCAACCCCCACAAACAATTTCTCCTCTTTCAGAATCTGTAATTGCAGGGTAGGTTTTGCAAGTATCAAGTCGACACTTTACATCATAATCGTTTGAATAATTTTCTACCACTAGTGATTACTATATGTGATTATAAAATAAAAGCAATATGATTCAGGTAATTTAAGATTCAAAACTTTACTTTGCAAACTAAAACTTCCTGAAGTTTTTGGTAAAACTAATTTCTTAACCGTAATACAATACACATTGTAATAAATGTTAAAAATAGAAAATGATTTTTTAATTTATTTTCTAATTGATTCTAAAGAATGTCCACGGTTTTGGATCATTTGTGTAACTGCTTCTATAGTATAATCAATTCCGTGTTCTTCTTCAAAATGATTTCTTAATTTTTCAATAGTAGCGACAGTTTTTTCTCCATCAAGAATGTATTCACATTCAAAACCATAATCATCACATCTCAATTTTAATGTCATTCAGTTTGGAAAAAATATTGAACCTATAAAAACCATGAACATATTTTCACATTCAAAACAAAATTAGGCACAAATTTACTCAAAATTTCATCCAAACAGCACTAATAATGTCATCTTGTTTCTATTGTGTATATGAAAGGCCTAGAGTTTGTTTTTCTTGCAGTGGGTTCAGTACTTGGGGCATATCTAAGATTCAAAGTCATTGAATCTCCATTACTTTTCAATACAATTCCTGTTAATGTTCTAGTAGTCAATGTACTTGGTGCATTTATCCTTGGTGCCTTTATTGTAATGTCTCAGCAATGGAATCTTGATGGAAAATATTCTCTATTTGCTGCCATAGGATTTTGTGGTTCACTTACTACGATGTCTGGACTAGCACTAGAATCCAATACTTTTCTTGAGCATAGTCATTATGGAGCATTTGCAATCAATTTACTAGCCAATGTGGGATTGTCAATTGCAGCTTTAATTGGTGGAAAGTCATTAATGAGTGCAATTATTAATAATTAATTAGAAATGGTCTATTCATATCAGGTTGTAAAGTTTCAAACGATTTCTTTTGTACAAGGAAATCATTGGTCTCAATCAGTAGGTGATAAAGGAATTCTTTACAAGGCACTTAAAGATCCATATTCAAAACTAATCGTTCAATCTTCTAATGGTTCAAAAAAATTATACCATGTACCAAAAGACAGAACAGTTGTTGTAACAAATCATACTATACATTTTCTAGGTGAATTAGCTTAGATTATTTAAAAAATTGATCAACTTGGTCTCTATACTTTAAAGCAATTTTTCCAAAATCTGCAAAATCAACAGCAGTTGGATATTTCATTTTCATAGCAAACTGATTGACAAATACAGATAATGCACTTCCAATTATCAAATTATACACTCCATCTGCAACATTATTTGAATAAGGAAATGCGACTCTGATAAATGGCAAATATGTTTCAGTCTGAGAAATCATTAATTTGATATGTTTCTCAACAAATTCTTCCACGTCTGCAGGAATTGCCATACTAATTCTTGTATTGATTTCTTATAAGTAGAACTTTAATTCTTAGGCATGAATTTTTATCTAACAATTTGAGCCATGTACTTTTCTTTACCTTTTCTACTTCTTGGCAGACATCTCAATTGCCTGTTGCAACAAGGACAAATAATTCCCTCAAATTCTACAAATACTTCACAATAATTACATCTTTTTTGCCCAGCTGCATACCTGCCAATTTCTGATGGTTTTAGTGCCTTGTATTCCTTGCATTTCCCTATACAATAAGTCATGAAATAGAATAAAATTATCCAAAGATAAAACGTTTGATTGCACTGCACTCACTTTTTCAAATTCTTTTAAAATGAAATTAAATTTATAGAACTAATTCCACTTTTTATTATTGATAGAATTAGACAAAAAGGTATTTGGAAATATTACAACCAAAGAAATAATTGGTGCAGATCCGCCCGCAATACCTGATACCCGAGATATTCTTGAAAAAGAACTTTCAACACTTTTAGCAGAATTGTCATCACAACCAAAAATAAATCTCGAAAAAATTTTAGATGAACAAAAAATTGCTGAAACTCACATCAATACCAGACCAGGTGCAATGGCTTTGGCTCAAGACAAAATTCAGTTGTTCAATGTATATAGTGAAAAATATGTCCAATCAATTAAAGAAAAACTAGAATCATAATTCATTTAATCTGTAATTTTTATGCTTAATTTTCAAGAAAAAGATGTTGATTAATAAATACCACCCAAGACAAAATTCCAGAATCGTTCATGGTAAGTAAAACAAAAGAACTGTGTCCAAGATGTGCTCAGGGAAAACTAGTTACTGATAATGAATCAGGAGAAATGTTCTGCTCTAAATGTGGATTTGTAATATCTGAAAAACTACAAGAAGCTGGTCCTGAATGGAGATCTTTTACCCAGGATGAGGGTGGCAATAAAGCAAGAGCTGGTGCACCAACATCATTAACAATGCATGATATGGGTCTTGCAACGATTATCAATCCTATCAACAAAGATGCATCTGGTAAACCACTTTCAGCATCAATGAAGAGTACCATTGAGAGACTACGAACTTGGGATAGTAGAAGTCAAGTTCATGAACCAGTTGATAGAAATTTCAGGCAAGCATTTAGTGAATTAAACAGATTAAAAGACAAACTTGCAATTTCTGATTCCGTAATTGAAAAAGCAGCATACATTTACAGAAAAGCACTAGAGAAAGGCCTGGTGAGAGGGCGTTCTATCTCAGCATTAATGGCTGCAGCACTGTATGCAGCATGTCGTGACACTTCAACTCCGAGAAATCTAAAAGATGTTGAAATAGCAGCAAACATCAAAAGAAAAGACATTGCAAGATGTTATCGATTATTGGTAAAAGAATTAGATTTGAAAATGCCAGTCACGGATTCTATACAATGTGTTGCAAGAATTGCAAGTCGAATTGGAATTGCAGAGAAAACAAAACGATATGCTAGCAAAGTATTGAAGATGGCTCAAGAAAATGAAGTATCTGCAGGAAAAGATCCAATGGGATTGGCAGCTGCCGCACTATACCTATCTTGTGTGAAGAATGGTGAAGATAAAACTCAGCGTGATATTGCAGAGGCTGCAAATGTTACTGAAGTAACTATAAGAAATAGGTACAAAGGTCTCAAAGAATCATTGGAATTATAATCTAATAATCTATTTGATCTAGTTCTATTCTTTTTGAGAATCATCTGCAGGTTTTACAAATCCACCTTCAATATTTTCATCTAAAACGATATCGGATATTGTTTCTATTTCACCTGAACCATCTTGAGAATCATCTGCAGGTTTTACAAATCCTCCTTCAACTGATTCTGGTGGGGGAATCTTCTTTGATTTTCCTAATCCTATTGTTGTAATAACTACTGATGATAAAATGATAAAGAATACAAGCTGTGGATATGCGTCTGCATTTGGTAAACCCATGGTTATTGGATATGTTGCAAGCACTGCAGCAGCCAAACCTCTTGGAATCATAGAGTTTGTTACTGCTCTATCTAAACGTGAAAATCTTTTTGTCAGTGTAATCTTGCCAACAACTAATCTTCCAAAGTATACAGCGATTGTCATCAAAACTCCAAAAATCAAATATTCTATTTGACCAAAACTTGCCATCAAACCTACAAACACAAAGAAAAATGATCTTACCAAAAATGTCAATTGATTATGGGTAGGATCATCTAATTCAATTCTAGGTAGTTTAAATCTGAGTATTTTTGCAAGATGACTTTTGTTTCCAATCATCAAACCAAATACTAATGCAGTTAATGCTCCGGATTCTCCAAATGAATTTGCCAAGAAGAATAAAACAAACAAAACACCTAATGTAAGCATGTAGCCGTGTTGAGCATTTCCAAGCTTTGTTGAAACATACATCCATGGAATACCCACTCCAAATCCGAGAACTAAACCAACTACGATTGCTCTTCCAATAGTTTCTTGTAATGTTTGAATATCAAAATGACCTGCTAATACTGCTTCAAATAAAATAAATGCAATAATTGTGGCTAAAATATCAGTTAATGCAGATTCAAAACTTAGCATCGATTTAGTTTCTTCAGAAATTTTTACATTTCTTACTAAACCAAAAACTATCGCAGAGCTACTTCCACCAACAATTGATCCTAGAAGAATACTTTCTAACCATAACCACCCTAATGCAAAATGAGCTGCAAGTGTGATCATTACAACTGATAAAATAAAACCAAGAATTGCCAATGTAAATGAAAAATGAGCAGTTTTTATGACATGTTTGATATCTAGATTTAATCCACCATCAAACATGATTATGATTAATGCAAGTGCTGCAAAATATGGCACCACTTGAATAACAGCTTCAGGTTGAATAAGTCCCAACACTGGTCCAATAATTACACCGAGAATCATCAAAAAAGCTACATCTGGAATACCTGTTTTTTTGAAGAATGCTTCACCAGCTACTCCTAGAAAAATTACCACTCCTGCAGCAAGTAAAATTACATGAGCTTCAGCAATTGGTCCATCATGAATCGATAATGTCTCAATAGAATTCTGTAACTCTGTGATTTTATTAAAAATCATACTTGTGTCAAAATTAGAAATTGTATTCCCCGTTTGACCTTTAAATAAATTTAAAATTGATAAAATTATGAGATTCATTAATGTCTGAATGTAAATACATCTGGATAAAAGTCAAACTCGATTGATTTAGTATTTTTAGGCTCTTTTTAACTGATTTTTAAATAACATATTCTAGACTAGAATATTATGAGTGCTACAAACCAATTACGTGAAGATCATGATCAAGTTCGCAGATTAGAAAAATTGGTTGGTAAATGTGCTGATGAATTATACAAAGGTACTAAAATTCCATTTTCAGATCTCACAAAAATTACTATAGTAATTTCAGAATTTGTAGATACTATTCATCATTCGAGAGAAGAAGATTCGTACTTTCCATGTGTTGCAAGCTATGATTCATTGAAAGAAGAAATTCGAAAATTTATGATAGAGCATGAATTTGGAAGAAATATTGCACGACAAATCTCACATCACCTAAAAAGATGGAAAAATGGAGAAGATGCAAAAGAACCAGTATCAAGATATTTGAGAACATATGGAATATTTCTAAATGATCATCTAAACAAAGAAAATAAATTTTTTGATGAGGCTGAAGCAGATGTCTTATCGAAAGAAGAAGAAATTGAAATGTATGAACAGTACAGATCAGTTTTTGCCATAGTAAAAAAGGTAGATGAAATGATTGCAGAAATTGATTATTTAGAAAATCAACCCTGGGCTAAAAATTAACGTAAACTCTTTATGGGTTATTCAGATATTTTTGTTCATGAAACCTTTCATTCTTTGGATGACTGGTCTTCCTTGTTCAGGAAAGACTACCATCGTAAAAGATTTGCAAAAAGATATTCCAAATTTGGCAATGCTTGATGGTGATGAACTAAGAGAATGGTTCTCTCCAAAAGACTTTTCAAAAGCTGGACGTGATGAGCATAACAAAAAAGTTGCTCATTTGGCAAAGCTTTTGCTAAAACATGGTGTTCCAAGTGCAGTATCTCTTGTATCACCATATCTTGAGAACAGAGAAAGTGCCAGAGCAATTATTGATGCAGGTGATCAGTTTGCAGAATGTTATGTAAAATGTTCACTTGAAAAATGTGAAGAAAGAGATGTCAAAGGCATGTATGCCAAGGCAAGAAAAGGAGAAATTAAAGGATTTACAGGAATTGATGATCCTTACGAGGCTCCGGAAAAAGCAGATTTGGTAATAGATACCGAACATGATTCACTTTCAGATAGTGCAAACAAAGTAAAGGACTTCCTTAAAGGAAGAAACCTACTCTAATTTTTTAAATTCTTCAACTATTTTATTATGAACTAGTCCGTTTGTTACTAGAATTCCATTTTGATGATACACATCTTCATTATTGTATGTAAGATCATTTCCTGACATGTCTGTCATTTTGCCACCAGCTTCTAAAATTATACAGTAAGATGCTGCGGAATCCCACTCTTTCATTTTGTTTGTAGTTGTAATGTATGCTTCAGCTTCACCTGAACTAATCTTTCCAACTTTTAATGAACTACCAATACTTGTAAAATCTTCAATGCCTAGTTTTTTAATAAATAATTTTTCTCTATCTGATAAATGATGTCTCGATCCAACAGTTCTACATTTTGGAATCTCTGAAACTTTGGTTACTGATATTTTACTCCATTCTTCATTTGAAAATCTAAATGCACCACTTCCTTTTTGTGCAACGAACAATGTTTTTTCTGTAGGCCATCCAATCACACCAAGAATTGGTTTTTTGTTTTTAATTAAAGAAATCATTACTGTAAATTCACCTGTTTTATCAATGAAATCTGAAGTTCCATCAAGAGGATCTACAATCCAAATAGTTTCTTTTGATAATCTACTTAGATCATCTTTGTCTTCTTCAGATAAAATCTGATGTTCTGTTTGTGAAAGAATCTTTTTGATAATTTCATTACTCTTCAGATCAGCATCTGTGATCGGTGAATCGTCATTTTTTGTAGATGTCTCATAATCTCCTTGATAAATCTCTAAAATTGCTCTTCCGGCTTCATTTGCAGCCTTGATGGCAATGTCTAATTCAGGAATTTTATCAGAAATTGGAATGTCTTTCAATAGAATTAACCTAAGTTGTGAGTTCTGGCTTTAATGTCCAAACAACTCCTAGAACAATAAATGGAATTGACAATACTCCTATGATGGCAATAATGGTATTGAACTGTGCTGTTGATACATCTGGATTGTTAACTATCCATGGCAAAGGTAATGAGATTATTATCCAAATAATTCCTAAAAGAACAATTAATTTTGCTTTAGCTTTTCTATCTTTCATTATTTTTTGACCTCTGGAGTTGTATTAAATCCATGTGAATTCATTTAATTGATTCTCCTCCATCTACTGTAAGAATTGCTCCTGTAGTCCAAGATGCATCATCTGAGGCAAAATATAACACTGCTTTTCCTACTTCATCTGGTTGTCCAATTCGACCAATTGGGTGCTCATTATCCATGAATTCCTTGTCTTTTTCAGTTTTCAAAAATGGTTTTGTCATATCAGTATCAACAACTCCTGGACAAATACAATTGACTCTAATTCTGTCTTTAGAATATTCAAGTGCCCAACATTTTGTCAATAGAATCAAAGCAGCTTTTGATGCAGAATATGCATCGGCATTAAATCCCTGAAATGCCTTGATTCCTGCATCTGATGAAATGTTAATTATTGAACCCGATGTTTTTTGCAAATGAGGAATTGCTTCTTTGGTAAATCTATACTGTCCTGTGAGATTTACATCCAACACTTCATTCCATTTATCCTCATCAATCTCATGTAATTTTTTTATCTCTGGAAATATTCCTGCATTATTTACAAGAATATCTAATTTACCAAATTTTTCAATAATTTTGTTTACGACATTTTTTACATCATTTGTTTTTCTAATATCAGCTGCAATACCTATAGCATTGGGAATTTCTAACACTGCTTTTTCTAATCTTTCTGTATTTTTTGCAGTGATTGCAACTATTGCTCCTTCTTCTGATAAAATTTTTGCAGTAGCAAGTCCTATGCCCCGACTTCCACCAGTTACTAATGCAATTTTACCTGATAATTTCAATAATGTATTTGACTAAAATTCGTAATTTATAGATCCATTAACCTGTAAATAGGTATGAGAAATTACATAAAAAACAATAATTTTATACAAAATTTCATATTAAATTTTAAATACTTAAAGTTACTATAGTAATTAATGTCGAAAGATATAATCACTATCGACTAAAACTGCGTAGCCCCGCAGAACGAAAAAGGTGATCAGACGTTAAACGACTGACAAAGAGAGGAAATCTCTCATTGTTCTGTAACAAAGGGGTGTACGCCTTTTAATTTTCTAAGATATCTACAGATACCGAACCCATTGTTTCTTCATTTGGATTAATTATAATTGAAATTTCTTGTATTTTAGAAATTGAAATTTTCTTTTCTCCATCATAATCCCATGTAAAATATTCAGATATTCCAGTCTGGTGCGATGTTCCCACTAGTTCAAAATCTTCAGAAAAATCAAATGTATCTCCATCTAGTGAAATTGATAGAATTTTTGGACTGCTTCCATTTGGAACAAATCTGAAAACATAGTCACCTTTTTGAATAGTAAATGCATCAGAATATACTCCATTAACGTAAAGATTAGGATCTGCAAGTGTTACATGAAATACAGGACTATTTTTTTCACTAGGTTCATCTGATGAAAAACCAATTATTCCAATTATAATTATTAAAATGACTGAAATTATGACTATTTTTTTATTCATATTACATGCATTTCCATATTTCAAATTAGAAAAATCTATCTCCAAAGTAAGCCTATTCTTTGTTAGTTAATTTTAATGTCCTGTGAACCATTCTTTACACCGGAAATTAAGTACCTATTTTAAAATTAAAGGCATGCCTAATTTATCCGATAAATGGTCCAGTCAGCCTAAATCTAGTATTAGTGATAAAATTAATGATACAATCAAGCCTAAAGGTGCCTTGAAACCAAGAGTTCAAGAAGGTATTAAAAAATTACAATTACAAATTAAAAAATTAGATACCATGCTATCAAGCTTACAAGAGCGTGATGCAAAACTATTTCAACGAATCGTAGATGCAACACAAAAACATGATATTCAAACCACCAAAGTTCTTGGAAATGAATTAGCAGAAGTTAGAAAAGTCACAAAGATTTTGAGCAGTGCTAGAATTGCATTAGAACAAATTGAATTAAGATTAACTACCTGCAGTGATCTTGGAGATACTGTAGTAGCTATTATGCCAACAATGGGATTAATGAAAAATCTCAAATCTTCTCTTGGTAAAGTAATGCCTGGAGCAGAAGCAGAAATTGGTCAAATGGCTGAAATGCTTGGTGGCTTTATGACAGAAAGCTTTGCAGGTGATGCAGCATTTGGAATGGATGAAACAACTAACGCTGAATCTGAAAGTATTCTTAAAGAGGCAGCTGCAGTTGCAGAAAGTTCAGCAGGCCAAATGTTCCCATCAGTTCCTTCAGATGCAAGTTCATCAACTCAAGTAACCTCAAAGTTTTACTAAAAATATTTACAATATTTTTAAAAAATTATTTTAATATTTTATAATATTTAGAATACTCAGAAAGATCTAATTTTCTATAGAATCTCTGGATTCTTTGATCTTTCTAACTCTACTACCCTCATCATCAATTATTCTATCAACATTTGATAGTTTATCTCGTAAATTATTGATAATTACTCCTACTTCATCAGCTTGGCTTTCCACTTGTTTTCTCTTGTTTGCAAGCTCCTCGATTCCTCTATTTTCTTCCTCAATGTATTCACTGACTTTTTGTAATTTTTCTTTAAGATTTTTGATATCTACAGATTCTTCTTCAATATCTTTTTCAAGTAAAGTTCTCTTGTCTTTAAGATTTTTAATCATTAAACCAACATAATCAATTGCCTCCTCTAGTTTGGCACGCTTTCCCATCAATTCTCCAATTCCGATATCGCTTGGAGATTCATTAACTGTAGATTCTGCAGTATTGGCATTTTCTTCAGTTCTTTCTTCTACCATTTCTCCACCTTCTTCGTTCTTGAATTTATCAAACATTTTATAATATTGTTCTTAAAATGGGAATAAAAAGTTACTATGAAACTCAAAGCTGACCTATTGAATGATTTTTAGTCAATAAAAGAAAAAATGGTGATTATCTCACCGAAATTGAATTTTTGTATTCTTGATTAGAATCAATTGGTTTTTCTGAATTGTCTAGTTCTCCAGTTTGTAGAATTTTGAGATTTTGACCCATCTCAGGATTTTTAGAATTGATAAAGGAATTTACAAAGATATTCTCATCAATTGTTTTTCCAACTTTTCCAGAAAAGATTACTTTGTAACTGAGATCCTCATCTGAGGCTATTCCATGAAGCTTTACATGGGAACCATTGGATTTTCCACTCAATTCTAGGTTGAACTCATTTTCTCCAAGACGCAATATGCCATTTGTAGAAATTTCCCAAAGATTTTCTCCAATCTTTGTTGCTTTTCCATCAAAGAGAATTATTCCGGCATTGTAGGCTTTGTAACTCACAAATGCCCATCCTGATGTATCTTCAAAAGACAGCATTCTCTGCATATCCTCTTTTGTGGTATCATCTGGCAAGACATATCGTTGTACCTGAAGCTGTCCATCAACTATTCTTTCAGTTAAAATTGCTCCAAGTCTCTCTTTTTTGTCAGGCATACTTTTGTCTTGAGTTTCTATATCTGCAAACGAATAGTTTACAGAAATTGGTGATGCACCAAGCATCAAAAGAACTGTAATTACACCAATAGTTCTGTTTTGGGGTTTTACCATGAATAGAACATATCAAAATAATAGATTAGGAACGGCTAGGAATCGTCCTGTTCCTTATATACAAATTTTAGTCAATATTGCCCAAAATTTCGATAAATGATACATTTTTCATTAAAGAATCTCTGAAATGATTTTTTTAGAAAATTTTATCATTTTTTGAATCAATTTTTAGGCATAATTTTTTTAGAAAATTTTATCATTTTTTCAAAATCATCAAAAATGCACATTTTTTTTGATGAAATTGGTGTTCCGCTATGTGTTCCGCTATGAAGTTTCAAAATGTCCCTAATAATCTAGACTATTGTATACTATAGCATGTCAAAACAACAATACAGGTCCGAAATGGGCATAATGGGTGATATCTTAGATGTAACCGCAGACGGCGGTCGAGATGGAATCATTGTATCTGCAATATCTCGCAAAGCCAACCTATCTCACTATGCAGTACTAGACAAATGTGAGAAATTGGTAGAAGCTGGCTTAGTCGAGTCTGTCAAAAATGATAGGAACAGAGTCTTTCAAATCACTGAAAAAGGATTAGCATTCTTTCAGGAATTTAAGAGATTTCAGGGATTAGTAGAGAGCATGAATCTAAGGTATTGAGCATATGAATCCAGAAATCGTACCAAATCATAGGAAAGAGTCTCTTGGAGAAGATGGAATGCTTTTTGTAAGGACTGAAGACATTATCGATACAATGGTCAAAGTACCTCTCTTGGTAGCCAGTATGATTATTGTAGCCGCTATAATGCCAATTCAGTCTTCATTCAGTTCTCCTAGAACCCTAGATCTAATAATTTATCCAGATGGTTCAACACATGTTTCTACAGAAATTGATGTAGATTCACTTGCTACAGATTATGAATTGAATCTATTTGGAAGCACTATTGATAATTTAGTGGCTGTGGGTGAAAATGATTTTTTACTTGATGCTGATGTAATAGGTGATTCTGCGTTAATTGAAACTTTTGGCTCTTCAGTTATTTCTGTAGAATATGATATTCATGATTTAGTATCCAAACAAGGTAAAGTTTGGACGTTCTCTTTAGATGCTCCTTCTGATTTTACATTACTTTTACCAAAAAATTCTGCCATAGTTGGTATGACTAGTCTTCCAGTTAACATGGAAATTATTGATGATAAAAATCAATTAACACTTTCTAGTGGTGATGTTGAAATCAATTATCTGTTCAGTACTCCTGCAGTAATTCCTGATACTATAGATCCAATTAATTCTGGATCTCAACTAGATTATCTTACATATGCAATTGTTGGTGGGGTTGTAGCTGCTGCAGTAATAGGAACTGTCGCAATTACTCGTTTTAAACAAAAAACTGTAAAATCAATTTCAGACAAACAATTAGATCATACAATACAAACTGAAACAATTGACACTGAAACAATTTTTAAATTAAAACCAGATATCCGTGAAGATGATAAAGAGATAGTGAACTTTATCTCTAATAACGGAGGAGAAGCATTTGAAAGTGAATTGCGTAAAAAATTCTTACAACCAAGAACTACTATGTGGCGTGCAGTAAAAAGATTAGAGCGTAATGGCATTATTGAAATTGAAAAAAAAGATTTGCAAAACTTGGTAAAACTACGAAAGAATATGGAGGAAGATGAATGAAAATTCTAGCAATATTTACAATATTTGTTTTACTATTTGGAACTGCATCTACATCATTAGTTAGTGATGCATATGCACAAAATGATCCTAATATTTTGTTACGAATTGCTGAGCAAGCAGACAAACAAATTTTCAATCAATTAGAAAGATTATACGGTGATTCAATACCTTCTGATATAGAAGATCTATATTTCCAAGGACATGCAGCAGTTGAATCATTGGAAATTTCTTTACCTGATGATTTAGAACAAGCTAGAGAAGATTTTCTTACTGCCATGAAATTATTTCAACAAATTTCTAGAATGACTTCTTATTCTGCAGAAACTAAAGTAGCTGCATCTGATGTAAGTGATAGAGATCTTAAAAGTGAATTAAATCGATTACATAAATATTTCCAGAGTTTAAAATCAGTATCTGAAAAACACAAAACAGGTGTTGAATTATCTGAAATACAAGAATTATTTAGATTAGCTAATGATCAGATTAATTCTAATGATACTGCAGGAGCAACTGAAACAATTAACAAGATAAAATCGCTAATAATTTCAATTAAAAAACATATCAGTGATTATTCATCAAATTCTGCTTCAGATAGAGTTAAAGAATTTGCTTTAAAACAATTGGAGAGAATTCAAGAAATTATTGATAAAGCAAAATCTAAATCAGAAGCAACAGGTTCTGATATTCCAGAACTTGAAGAAGCCAATTCCTTAGTTGAAGAAATTAGAGATTTGATATCAGAAGATAAAATATCTGATGCTAAGAAAAAATTTGGAGAATTGAACAAAATCGTTAAAACAATTAAAAAATCAATTCGTTAGATAGCATAAGCTTCATATACATTTTCTAAACAATTTGAGCATGGCATCCAAAGCAATTACTGTTGGTGTAGGAATTCCAATGATCATTGTTGGTGTTTTAATGGCTTGGTTATGGGCTCCAATTGAAGCAGATCTGCAAAATCAAATTGAACTTGTAGGTAGCATAATTGGAATTTTAGGAGTAATATTTTTCATCTCTGGATTATTTTATGCAAAAGAACCAGTAATGCATTAGAAACTCACTGAATAAATAATGAAAAAATTTACAATTATTAATTGAAAGTAAGATTATTTGAAATATTTACGTCAGTTGAAGGCGAAGGTATTCTTTATGGCACAAAGACACTTTTTGTTAGGCTAGCTGGATGTCCTTTTACTTGTTTTTACTGTGATACTAAAGAATCTCTTCCATTAGATTCTGGAACCGAATATTCCATTGAAGATGCAAATCAACTAATTGATTCTAATTTGAAAAATCAAACTTACAAAGTAAATTTCACGGGTGGTGATCCACTGATTCAACATGAGGCAGTAGCATTACTTGCAAAACATATTCAGGATAAAAAAATTCCAACATATCTTGAATCATCATGCTTTGATATTGATCGATTCAATCATGTTTTACCATTCATTGATATTGTAAAAATTGAATTTAAAACAAAAGATTCTGACTTTGTTGACTCTAAACACTATGAAAAATTAATTGACCATACAATGAAATGTCTCCAATCATCTGTAAAATCAAAGAAAACAACATACATCAAAGTTGTAGTTAGTTCCAAAACTCAGCCAAATGAATTTAAAAATTTAGTAAAAGAAATTTTTGATATTGTATCTAAAGATGATATTGATGGATTTATCATTCAACCCACATATGGAATTTCAGAACCATCACTAGATCTCTTATTGGAATTATATGATCTGGTATATCCTCATTACATTGACGTTAAGGTAGTACCTCAATTACACAAATTCATTGGTGCCCCATAATGTTAGCACCTGCCTAAAAATCAGATTAGGTTCAAATACTAGAAAAAATCTGTGAGAATATAAAATGGATCAAGAGCGTGTAAAGAAACTCGTTAGAGAATTAATTATTGAAGTTGGGGAGGATCCTACACGTGAGGGGTTGCGAGAAACTCCTGAAAGAATTGCAAATATGTACAAAGAAATCTTTGGCGGATATGATTCTGATTCAGAATTATCAGTTCAATTCTCAGAAGATTCTGATGTAGTTATTGCTCGTGATATTCAATTCTATTCCATGTGTGAACACCACATGTTACCATTTTATGGCAAAATTCACATTGCTTATTCTCCAAATGGTAGAGTTTTTGGAATATCAAAACTTGTTAGACTGGTTGAAAAATATTCAAAAAGACTCCAAATTCAAGAAAGACTAACCAAAAATATTGCTGATGAACTACACTCTCAGGGAGTAAAGGGAGTTGTTGTTTTAGCTGATGCAGAACATCTTTGTATGAAAATGCGTGGAGTCAGAAATGATGCAACACTTTCTTCATCTGCATTTAGAGGAATTTATGAAAATAAAGAGGAAAAAGCAGGTATAATGTCACTAATTAGACAGCGTGCCTCTGATTTGTCCTTATAGATATACTGAAAAATTAAATAATCAATATTTTTGATCCCATACATGGGAGCAAATCCATACATTCACATTCCAAAGGAATCATGGCCTAATTGGACATGGTATGCAATAGAGTGTATTATTGTAATTGCAGTTTCCATGTTGACATCAAGTAAAATTACTGATTCAATTGAAGGACTAACTCCTGAAGTTCAAAACTATATGTTTATGGGAATTGTTGGCGCATTCTTTTTGATTTGGTATATTGGAATTAGAGGTTTGATTCTAAAAAAGAAAATTCTCAAAAACAGTTACTAGAATTATTTAAGATATTTTGTTTTATCAGTAATACCAGCTTTTGTAAATGCAATTTTTCTATTATTGCAAGATTCACAAATTCCACAATGGTATTTTTTGTTTGAATAACAACTCCATGTTTTGAATATGGAATTGCCTAAAACTTTCATTCCTGCTTTTAGTAAATCACTTTTTGATAACCCTTGTCTATATGGTGACCAAATCTCAATATTTTTTCGTAGCTTTGATTTGATTCCGTCAATTTCACCCTGATTAAATGCGGCTTCTAGTTTTTTTGCAAAATCTGGTCTGCAATCAGGATAATTTTTGTCTCCTGTATGGGCACCATATACGACTAGTGAAGCATTTAGAGTAAAAGCCCATGCTGATGCAATTGATAGAAAAACTGCATTTCTAATTGGAACTACAATAGAATATTCAAATTTGCTAGGAATTTTTCTTTTAGAACTTGTTAGGACATTGGAATTTCCATACAAATCTTTCATAAATCCAATATCAATAATTTTATGCTGTTTCAAACCCAATTTTTTTGCAAAAGATTTAGCAGCTGCAATTTCACTATTTGCTTTTTGTCCATATGAGAATGTAATTCCATACAACTCATACTTTGATTTCAAATATGAAACAGCACAAACAGAATCAACTCCTCCACTAAAAACAATGACTGCCTTTTTCATTACACATCAACTATTTTCTCTTATCTGCTGCACCTTTACTAGGTTTACAAATTATAGTTTGAGATTTTGTACTGGCAGATGTAAATCCCTTGGACATGGCTAGACTGATCTTTTTCAAATTGGCTGAACTTTTTGAAAATGCAATGACTGAAGGCCCTGCTCCGCTTATTGTCACACCCAATGCACCAGCCTTGATGGCATTTTCTTTTACTTTGATAAACCCTGGAATCATATGCTGTCTAGCAGGTTCAACTATTACGTCTTTTATTGAATTTCCGATCATTTCAGGATCTTTTTTCATAAATCCTACAACAATTGCACAAGCGTTTGATAGATTCAAAATACTGTCTGTTAGTTTGATTTTTTTTGGAATTACACCTCTTGAAACTTTGGTTTTCTTTTTTGGAACATCAATAGTTGGAACTGCAATGCACATTCTAAGATTAGCAGGTGGATCAATTCTAATCACATCTAAAGGATTTGTTTTTACAATTACAAATCCTCCTAAAACAGAAGCTGCAACATTATCATAATGAACTGTTCCTGCACTAGCTTTTTCTCCGGATCCTGCAAACTCTACCAAACTATTCCCATCAAGCTTTAATCCAAATAATTTATCAAATGCTACTGCAGTTGCAGCAGCAGAAGCTGCACTACTTCCCATTCCAAAGCCTGCAGGAATTCCTTTCTTGATATTAATCTCAACACCTTCTTTAATTTTGAACTTTTTCTTCATATTTTTTACAACTAGTCCTGCAGTATTTTTTTCAGGATCTGTAGGGATGTTATCTTTAGTAATTATTTTGATTCCATTTTTTATTTTAGTTAATGTCACTGTATCATAAAATGCATCTACTGCTAACCCAAACACATCAAATCCTGGACCTAGATTTGCAGTTGAAGAAGGTGCCTTGACTGTAACTTTAGATACCATCTAATCTTCTACCTCCTCACCCAAATTAAGAATTCTGCTTAGAGCGCCTTCAAGATTTACAAAACCATCTTCAGTTACATTTGATATTGGAATTAACCCTTGTGCAAATCCACCCAAATTCAATCCTCGTAAAATATTTGTAGTTAGCATATAGGTATCACCATCTGTATCTTTAGCAATAGCATTTTCCAAAGATTTCAAATTTGTTGACCATTGTAAAATTTCTTTTAATTTATCACCTATGAGATCTGATTTTGTAAGAACATTAATTGTTGGTAAATTCAAACGTAATCTTATTGATGTAGCAAGTAATGCAATTGAAACAAAATTCACTGGAGTGTTAATTAACACACCATCAAAAAGAAATATGTTTGTTTTTTCTTCAGATGTAAGATTTTCTACAATGAATCGTCCACTGGAACGATATGCAAACAATTCTATCTGACCTGGCGTGTCTACAATTAGATAATCTGGATTTACTTTATTTACATCATTTTGAATCTCATCTATTTTTGCTGCAATCAAATCATTTGCCATTATCATTGCACCGTTTGGTCCTAAACCGTATTCTTGCATGATTGACACATAATCTACGTAGTCTCTAACATCTACATCACAATTATACGCTAAACTCTCTACGCCAGGATCTAAATTCAACACAGATGCAAATGCTCCGTTTTTTGTATAATATTCATGAAGCTTTGATGAAAGTAATGATTTTCCTGAACCCGCAGTACCTGAAACAAAAATAGTTTTCAATCCGTCTAATTTTCATTATTTGCTTATATTTCAAACTAGCTTGATTTTGATATTATTCTCTCTAAAAATACCAAATCGGTATTCAAAAAGATCAATAATTTCCATTTTGCCTTTAACTAACTAAATTACATTCTATTTGTGATTCAAAGTACATTGGATAAGGAAGCTCATCTCAAAGATCTAGTAGTAAAATTACTAAGAGAAAAAAATCTTTCAGACTTTGATATGCTTGATTCATTATTTGAAGAAGTAAAGCAGGAACTTCAAAATCAAGATAAAACCTCAGATATGTCATAATTTTCATGCCTAATTCTAGGGATTAATTCCTCATGACTGGAAATTTACTCAACTTTCATATTTGATTCTTGAAAAAAATTATCAAATGAACTGGAGACTAGTCGCCATTCCTATTACTTTGATTCCTATTTTCATAATTGCCATTCAATTTGATATTCAAATTGAAGACATTCTAGCTATTGGCTTGCTTCCATTTATTGGAGCAATTATTGCCATGTTGATTAAATTAGTCCTTCAGGGAGTCAAATTTGCATATATCACGCGAAAATATCTTGGAAATTTTGATTCGTTCTTTAAACTAGTTGGCGTCAGAGTTGGCAGCGAATTTATCAAATTTACAACTCCAATGTTTATTGGTGCAGAATTTGTTGTGATATACTATCTGCATAAAAAAGGAGCAAAGCCTGCAAAATCTGCATGGATTGCAATTATGGATATTGTAACTGAAGTATTTGCAGCTGGCCTGCTCTCTATAATGGCTGGAATCATTGCACTACTAAGTGGTGCATATGTAGTTGCAGGAGTTATTTTGGCTACTAGTATTATCATTACATCTTTGTGGATGGTTATGTTCTTCCTTTCTTCAAAACACACATTTCAAGTTCCCAAAGTATTGGAAAATCTTGCCAAGAGATTTGGAAAAGAAAAAGGAGCACAAGCCATTGATAAAACAAACACGTGGATGGAAGAAGTATGTGTTATGAGTCGAGAGAATCTAAAAACTAGTGAATCTAAGAAAATCTTTACGATTTCATTCTTGTTTTCACTTGCATCTTGGTCATTTTATGGAATTTCATTTATGATTATTGCAATGGGAACTGACTTTACAATTAATGCATTTGACTCTATCATGGCAGTAATGGGAGCAAACGCAATTGGAAATCTTCCAATTACCATAGGTGGCTCTGGTCTGGCAGAATTTGGAATTGTAGCATACATCAATAACTTGGATCCTTTTGCTTTTGAAATTACAGAGGGAGTTGTTGCCTGGGATGCAGTAATTGGATGGAGAATTGCAACATACTATGTACCAATTGTCATTACATGGCTACTTTTGGTAAAATTAGCACTGAGCAGAATTTCCAAGCCTCAGGCTACATAGAAACCACTTTATCTTTTAATGATTTTTTCCATTTGTGGATTTTAAAAACAAAGTTGTTTTAATTACTGGAGCATCATCGGGAATTGGTAGAGAGTCTGCTATTCAATTTGCAAAGCTAGGTGCAAACATCGTGTTAGTTTCTAGAACAAAAGAAAAACTTGAACTAGTTGCTAATGAATTAAAAAAATTCAATGTTTCTACACTAATTTGCCAATGTGATGTTGCCAAAAAAGATCAAGTAAAAGAAATGTCAGAAATAGTTTTAAAAAAATTTGATTCAGTTGATATTTTAGTGAACAATGCTGGTTTTGCAATATATGGTTCTGTAAATGATCTTAGTATTGATGAAATAGAATCACAAATGGAGACTAATTATTTTGGAATGATATATTGTATCAAAAACTTTCTTCCAAAAATGCTTGATAAAAAATCAGGTCATATTGTAAATGTAGCATCAGTTGCTGCAAGCTTTGGTCTACCTGGAATTGCTTCGTACTGTGCATCAAAGTTTGCGATGCTGGGATTTTCAGAAGGACTAAAACATGAATTAAAAAATTCTGGAGTTGGAATTACAGTTGTTAGTCCAATCATGGTCAGAACTAATTTCTTTGAGCATCCATCGTTTGAAAAAATGCCGAAATTTTCTCCAACATCACTTAGTTCTAAAACTGTTGCAAAAGCAATAGTAAAAGCTGCAAATTCTCCAAGACTGGAAATTATAGTCCCATCAGTAGTACGTATTGCTGTATGGATAAAGAATACATTTCCATATTTTATCAACCCCATCTTAGGAAAAGCTTTCAAAAAACAATTAGATTCTATGAAAAAAGATTAATCTTCTTCTAAATCATCATTTGTAGATTCACTAGAGCCTACATCCATCAATTCTAATGATTTTAAATCAAATTGGTAAATTGCTTTCATCTCAATTTCTTTTTCTTTTTCTAGAAATTCTGACACTTTTTTGCTTAATGGTGCCTTGTGTTGATCAAAGACAAACTCGTAAACCTCACCTTTTAGTAAATCATCAATTTTGATAGTTTTTGGTACATCCATTGTAACAATATGTCGTCCATCTTCAACAGCATCATACAGCTGAACATCAATTTTGTTATCTTCATAATAGAATTCTAAAATATATCCTGATTTTTTGTGCTCTTCAGGTTTCTTAAATTTTGCATTTTGAATTTCATCAGTAACCCATTCTGGAATTTCATCTTCTTTCTTTTTTACCATGGTAAATCCACACTAATTTTCTGCTTTTTCTTTTTTACTTTTTGACCACCATTCAAGATAGTCATCATGTTTGTCATCACGTGTTCTTTCTCTTTGATTTAACTTGAATCTGATATCTGAAACTTCTTCTCTTGTTGCGTATAATCCACATCGTTTACAAATGAAATGTCTTCTATTCTTTTCATCCATTTTCATTGGAATATCAATTTCATCAAATAATTTGAATAAAGCGTCTCTACTTCTGTCCTCTTCTTCTGGAAAATCTTCTACATATTTTGCTTCTATCTTCTTTTTCTCTCGTGATGTACATTCTGGACAGTTAGGCACTGATGTGTTGGCTTGATTTTTTCCATAAAAGCGTTCCCACATCTTTTTTGATCGATATTGTCTGACATACGGATTTTTTCATCATCCCTTTCGGTCCGTTCGCCCATCGAAATCCCGCATGCCAGACGAACAAAATCATCAAAATAATCTATTATCTCTTTTCTTCCAAGGTCTGAGCAGCAATTTTTGCTGAATTTTCTGCCCCATTGGGAATAAAGTTCTTTGAGAATTCTTTTAAATTATCCTGAAATTCTTCATAATTTTCCTTAATTTTTGATATACCTTTAGTCACTTGATTTGTTTTAATCGCCAACACCCCTAGGTTTTTCTCTTCAGCCCATCTGATATTGTTAGTATGTTCATCATAAATTGGAATTCCAATTATTGGCTTTGATTTTCCACCCATGATTTCTCCCATTACTGTATGAGATCCATTAACTACTGCATATTTACATAAATCCAAAATTGTGTCTTTTTCTTGCTCTGAGAGAAAACCAATATCAATCTGTATCCAATCAATTTTTTTCTCCAAAGCTTCTGTAACTGAATATTTTTTTCCATCTTTTCCAATTACCGAATCTATACTGGAATCATTTCTTGCATGTGAAATTACTCTCTTTTCATTTTTCATTTCATCTTGATGGAAAACTTCTTCATATTTTTGACCAGTACCATCATTAGTTGATTTATTCCCTGTTCTCATCCAATATCCAAATTCATTGTTTTTAACTAATTTTTCTAGATCTGATTCATTTTCTTTTTTGATTTTTTTACTATTTGTAAAATGTCCAACATAGGTAATTTTTTCTTCTACTTCTTTGATGAAATTCAGATTGTACTCACACATTGTATATGGTGGTGGTGAATCTGCAACAAGAATTTTTGATGCTTTACCAATTTGTTTTGCAACAAAAATTAACGATGGATAAAGATACGATCTTGAATTATACAGTTTTGGTCTAAATTGATTTGTTACAAACAAACTAGGAATGTTTCTATTTTTTGCTAGAATATTTGAACCCATATCACCGTCATTAATTACCAAATCAAACTTTTCTTTGTTATACAGTTTCCTTTCTTCTCTCAAATAATTTGCAATTTGTCTAACCAGTGGCGGATTTTTTGAAATTGGCAATAATAAATTCATCAATGACTTTGAAACACTTGGACCAAACTTGCCATCAATAGGAGTTGGCATTAAAATTTCATGAATTTTTTCTTTCTGGTCTGGAAATTTTTTTAATAATTTCTCATAAACATGGTCTTTACTAGAAAAATGAACTTCAAATTCTTCTTTGATATGCTCTCCCAAAACATCATTTAGTCTCATCATTCGTGAATAATGACCGCTTCCCCATGGATAGATGAATTCTCCTATTTTGAGCACAATATGAAACCAAATATGCCGTTTAAATTCTCAATGATTTTCTAGAGAATCTAAAATATCATGAACATTGTTAGGACCTATCTTTATTGTGATTTTTTTCTTTGTTTTTAAAGCAAATTCAACTTCTTTTTTTGAAAAAGGAGGAATTTCATTTGTAGTAATTGTGACTGCTTTTTCTAATTTTTTCATATTTCTTTCTAATCCTATTTCTTTTGCTTCATCAAACAAACTGGTATCAACTCCTGTTAGTGGAAGAATTGGAATTTTCTTTTTTGTAAATACTAGTTTTAATGAATTATCGATAAAACCTGAAGAAAAAACCAGTGGAGATAATGCTAGTGATACACGATTGTTTGGGTAATGTAATAGAATTTGTAAAATTGAATTTACATAGATTAAATAATTTTTAGTTCCATTAGGACTGATTTTTAGCTGCAAAAATTCAAGTTCAATTTTATCCTGCACTAGTCTTGGAATTATTTGATTGATTGTTTTTGCAAGATTCATCAATTCTGATTTTTGTCGATAACAAACTATTATCTTTGTATCATATCCTTGCTTTATTGTCTCATAACAAGATACTGCTGATATCTCATCATATACTGCACAAATAGTTTTTTCACTTTGTGATTGATATGGAATTCCTCCTTTACCTGTATCTGAAAAAATACAGATGTATGCATTATTTTTTGTCAGATATGTGTACAGTAATTTATCAAAATTTTCATCTGTACCTGGATGTGCACCCAAGTTTGCTTTTTTCTCTATAATATTTGATGTTGCAGCAATTTCCACATCTTTGGTTACAAATCCTTTTGATATTCCATCTACTTTGACTAGAAATTTTTCTCCCTTTAAGAGTAAATTACCTCCAATAGATGTAATTTCAGATACAATATTTTGAAAATTATTTTTTATTTGTCTTGCAATTGCTATTTTTTCAATTCCAAAAAGTAAATTGATGGCAGATGATGCAAATACAGGATCATTTGCATCAACTAGAATTACATCACCATCACATTTCACAGATTTAAATTGTTGATTTTTTATTTTGAGAATTTTTTTAATATTTGAAATTAAATTAGGAATTTTATTTTTTGAAAATATTGTTGGAAAAACTATGACATATGATATTTCATCCATATTTACTATTTTGAATTCTACTAGTTTATAATTTAGGACAAGACTTCGGGTAATCAATATAAAACAAATAATCTTACTAATATTGTGACAAAATTCACTCAAGAACAAGTAGATGATTTAAACTCAAAAATTAAAACTACTGAAGAAGCATTACAGTGGGTTTCAGATAATATTCATCCCAAAGTTGCCAAGGCATCAAGTTTTGGTGCTGAGGATGCAGTAGTGATGGATATAATGTTAAAAATTAATCCTAAATTTCGATTCTTTACTCTTGATACAGGACGATTACCACAAGAAACCTATGATATCATAGATACAGTGAGTAAAAAATACGATATTTCTGTTGAAGTTCTATTTCCTGATACAAAGGAAGTAGAAGAAATGGTTCGTGATAAAGGAATGAATCTATTCTATGATAGTGTGGAAAATAGAGAACTTTGTTGTGAAATTAGAAAAGTTCACCCAATGAACAAAATGTTGAGTACATTGGATGGTTGGATTACTGGATTAAGACGTGATCAAACTAAAAATCGAGAAAATATCAAAATCTTTCAGATAGATCATGGGCATGGAGGAATTCTTAAAATCAACCCGATTATTGATTGGACTTGGGATCAAATTCAAGAATACATTAAAAATAATAATTTACCATACAACAGTCTTCTTGACAAAGGCTATCCGAGTATAGGATGTGAACCATGTACTAGAGCAATAAAACCTGGAGAAGATATTCGAGCAGGTAGATGGTGGTGGGAACAAGGTGGCAACAAAGAGTGTGGCCTTCATATAGAGCGTAAAAGGATAGATTAGTATGTCAGAAAACAATTCGATCAAACCACACGGCGGAATACTAGTAAATAGAATTACAAAAGCTGATCCTTCTGGATTATTCTCAATTACAATTAGTGAAGATGTTGCAAATGATGTTGAAAACATTGCAGATGGAATTTTTAGTCCTTTAGAGGGATTTTTAGGCCAACAAGATTTTGAAAGTGTTGTTTCTCGTGGAAGATTATCAAATGATTTAGCTTGGACCATTCCAATTGTACTTGATGT
>JACKQG010001457.1_pt1 | contig 32773 bp, 27 predicted proteins | sample 8237621 | NCBI WGS metagenome assembly JACKQG01 (sample SAMN15677084, study PRJNA649215) | marine metagenome | biome: marine; feature: Black Sea; material: saline water; isolation source: suspended particulate matter (SPM) from the Black Sea western gyre | collected 2013-06-09/2013-06-10 | depth...
TGATCTTGAACGAAAACCCTAACTTTTCAAAGCAGCCTAACGAGATAGAGTCCCTTGCCGACAAGCACCGTCGACCGAAACACTCATCCCTTCCCGGAATAGACATGGACAAACAAGGCCTGTACATCCAACTCTTCAGCATCCACGGCCTCATCCGCGGCCAGGCACCGGAGTTAGGTCGAGATGCAGACACCGGAGGTCAAATCAAATATGTCATAGAGATGGCCCGAGCCTTGGCCCTGCGTGATGATGTGGATCAGGTGGACCTGATCACTCGCCGTATTCGCGATAAAAACCAGGATTCGGACTACGATCAGGAAATTGAACCACTCTCAAACAAGGCCCGCATCATCCGCATTCAATGCGGCGGTCGCAAGTACATCCGCAAAGAGCTGCTCTGGCCGCATCTGGAGGAGTTCATCGATAAATGTATCGGCTTTATCACGCAGCACCAGCGAATCCCTGACCTCTTTCACGGCCACTATGCTGACGGTGGTTACGTGGCCATGGAGCTGGCTGCCGCCTTTGACGCTCCTTTTATCTTTACAGGCCACTCCCTGGGACGAAGCAAGCAGGCCAAATTACTGAGCACCGGCCTGAACCAACAGCAGATCAATCGGCAGTACCACATGGCCACCCGCATCGAGGTTGAAGAAGAGATCATTTCCCAGGCCAAACTGATCATCACCTCCACGGATCAGGAGGCCTCGGAACAGTACGGCCTCTATCAAAACGGCAAGAATGGTCAATATGCGGTGATCCCGCCCGGGATCGATCTGGAGACCTTTTACCCCTATTACAACTTCCAACTCGACCCCGACCTGATCAATGAAGAGACCCGGCAGGTCCGGCTCACCCTGCTCAACGAACTGAACCGTTTTTGGAGTCACCCGGACAAACCTTTTATTCTGGCACTCTGCCGTCCCGATCAGCGAAAAAACATCTGCGGTCTCATCGAGGCCTACGGCACCAATCCCGAACTCAAGGCCCTGGCCAACCTGGCGGTCTTTGCCGGCCTCCGACAGGACATCAACACCATGGGAGACAATGAAAAAGGGGTCCTCACGGACATGCTCCTGCAGATGGATCGTTATGACCTCTATGGCAAACTGGCCATTCCGAAACAACATGACTTTTCAACAGAGGTCCCCGAACTCTACCGCTTATGCGCCGAACACCGCGGTGTCTTTGTCAATCCGGCCCTGATTGAACCCTTTGGCCTGACCCTGATCGAGGCCTCGGCCTGTGGTCTGCCGATCATCGCCACCAGCAACGGCGGACCAGTGGATATCGTCGCCAACTGCAAGAACGGTATCCTGGTTGATGTCAGCCATAGTGAGGCCATTGCCCAAGCCATCCACACCATTCTCATCGACCCGCAACAGTGGTCCACCTGCTCCAACAACGGCATCAGCGGAGTGCGCAAGCATTACGCATGGGGACCCCACTGTGAAAAGGTCATGAGCCACGTTCACCAGCTGCTGCCCAGCGAACAGGACACGGGGCGACAGCAACTGATGGACAGGGTCCGACCCTCATTCGGCAAGCGACTGACTCATCTGCAGCGCATCATGATCAGCGACATCGACTACACCCTGATCGGTGATGACAATAGTCTGCTGCAGTTACTGCAACTTCTGGAAGAATCTCAGGCAGACCTGGCCTGGGGGGTCGCCACCGGTCGCAGTCTGGAACTCACCCTGGAGGCTATGACCGAATACAACATCCCCCTGCCCGACATTCTCATCTGCTCGGTCGGCACCGAGATCTACTACGGTCCCGACCTGCGCAAGGATAAGGGCTGGCAGCAGCACATCTCCGCCAAATGGCGGCCGGAACTCATCAAAGAGACCTTGAACAAGCTTGAATTTCTTATTTTTCAGGAAGCCGAAGGCCAGCGCAGTCACAAGATCAGTTATTACATGGAGGATATTCCGGGCCAGCTCGACACGGTTCAGCAGGCCCTGACGGCGGCCAGGCTTCGATGCCAGGTCATCTATTCACACGGCCAGTTCCTTGACATCCTTCCGTTCCGAGCTTCAAAGGGTAAGGCCATCAACTATCTGAAGTACAAGTATAAATTCCGCACCGACCAGATCATGGTTGCCGGAGACTCCGGCAATGACACCGATATGCTTCAGGGCAACAACTACGGTCTGGTGGTCGGTAATCACAGCCCGGAACTCGACAGGCTCAAGGGAAAAGCACGCATCCATTTCAGCCGGGAAAACTATGCCGCAGGTATTATTGACGGCCTGTACCATTACGGCTTTCTGCCAGCCAAGCACACTCCCGGCCCCCACCCCCCCTGGCCGCTTTAATCGTAAATCTGCACCATGGGCAGGATAAAACACGGCCCAACGGTTAACCCATGACCTCTACCCGATTACGCCCCAGATCCTTGGCTGCATAAAGCGCGGCATCGGCCCGTTTACTCATGCTGTCAAAAGTATCTTTTTCATCTAATCGACAGGCCGTCAGTCCCACACTGATCGTCACACAACCAACAGGCAACTGCGCCACTGACGAACGAGCCAATTCACGTCGAATCCGCTCACAGACATGCAATGCCTCCCTTTTCCGAGTCTCGGCCAGCAAAAGCATAAACTCCTCACCACCGAATCGAAAGGCTATATCATTCTGGCGAGTTTGTTCAGTTATAAATTGTCCAAGCCAGGCCAGCACCTCATCTCCCTTGACGTGTCCATGGGTATCATTAATCTTCTTGAAAAAATCAAGATCAAGCATCACCATGGAAAAAGGTACAGAACTGCGGTTGGACTGCGACTGAACCTGAGCAAACATATCCGCCAGGATGTGACGATTATAAAGCCCGGTCAACTGATCACGAATCGCCATTTCCTTGATCACTCCGACCTGCTCTTGAATTGTTTTCTCCAGACGACCGGTGACATAGATCATCGAATAGTACAAAACCAGCTCAAAAAGCAGAAATGAACAAACAGCCAGAATCACCTGGTTCCAGGTAGTTCTCTTGTAGCTATCGACAATCGCAGTCACATCCTGCCAGGCCAGGACCATCCCCACAGGCTCACGCTCCGGAACAACTGTACCGCGATAATCACGAAGCGGAAAACTGGTCACCCCATACATCTGCCCGTTCATGGGCAGCACTTCAGTCCCCGCTGTCTGCAGCAAATCCAGCCCCAATGAATTCCCAGTAAAGTGCCTGATTTCTTCCGAATATCTACTCTCCTCAAGAACAAAATTTCCTATGGGTGGATTCTTTTCAAGATGGTTCCTGATAAAATCAGGCCACATATTTTCCACCATATGTTCCCGGGTCAACATTACTCCGAAGTGAACACCAGTTAATTGCTCCATCTTCTCCAGGAGTAAGGCAAAAGAGGTCCCGGCTTCCAATGCACCCACATGAATTTGCGCATCAGTCTCCGGATGCGCAGCAAACATGGGCACCACGCCACGAATTCCGGAATAGACACGACCGGTCTCAAAACCCTTGGTGGGAAGAAGAAATTTATTGGCATCAACAATGGTGTGGCGAACGTCATCCATACGATCACCAAATTTAGACAATTTATGAACCCGAAGAAACGAAACTGAACCTGGCCCCAGATGAAAATGGAGCTGACGAGCATCGTAGTCCTTCTGAACCTCCAACCAGCGTTCACCAATCACATCATACAGATTTTGCCGAGCAACGGCAGCTAGCATCCCGCCCGGGCCTCCGCCTTCAGCCTCCACGGCCTCTTTACCACGCAGAAAAAGCTGTTGCACCGTTTCATCTTGGGCGACAAAGGTAGCCATCTGCTGCATGCTGCTGCCAGCCATCTCCAAGGCAAGTTCAAACTGGGAACGCAGCTGCACCCCCTGATCATGTACGGCCTGCTGCGCAGCCTGACGGGCGGAAAAATAATTAGTCACCACAAACAGACAATGCATGGTCAACAACAACGCACTGAGATACAAAAAAATCTGGGTTTGTTTTTTCATGATCCTTCGATGATTCCGTCAGGCAACACGTTTTCCTGACATTTTTCTGATCCAGCCCCAACCTGAGGCAGGTCCTCCCAGCGAGTGGTATAGGCTGGCGAACAAAAAGACTGCCGCCCGGCCCAGGTCTTTGCTCGACCTGTCCCGCCATAGCAGAGGGTATCACGTCCCCAACGCCGATTAATTTGGTCCATGGCAGTCATTAATTCCGTATCCGACGATGCGTTCGCAGTAAACAGCGACAACTGTCGCTGGCCTGCGGGCACCAATCCAGTCAGCATAACACCTACTTTTTGATACAAATAGCCTGTTTTAAACAATTGCTCAAGACCCTTCAGGGCCGGACGCAGCAAATGCGGTGTGGACGAACCAGGTTCGGGCAGATGGAGAGTCAGGGTCCGTGAATACTGAGGGAGATCGGTGCGAAAACGATTGGTGAGCAGAAAGACGTGCAGAGAAGAGGCCAGGGAGCGTTGCGCCCGGAGCTTTTCGGCCACCCGACTCACATAGGAAGACAACGCCTCTCGCAGGTCTGGCAAATCCTTCACCGGACGACCAAAAGAACGGGAACAGACAAGGGTGCGTTTTTGTGCCCGGGAATCATCGATCTCAATACAGGAAACACCGCGCAGCTCCATGACCGTGCGCAGGCCAGAGACAGTAAGCTGACGCCGAATCCAATCATCATCGGCCTGTTTGAGTTGCAGACCATTCACAATGCCCCGACGACGCAGCTTTTCTACCGAGCGATTACCTATCCCCCAGACATCCCCAACCCCGGTTTGAACCAGGAGGTGATCAATGGCATCTGGCGTCTCTAAACAGCAGACTCCGGCACAAGCAGGGTCCTTTTTGGCAAATTGATTGGCAACCTTGGCAAGGGTCCTGGTCGGAGCCACGCCTAAGGAAACCGGAATCCCCACACACTGTCGGACTCGTTCACGGATCGTATGACAGTGGCTGGCTAAATCAACAAAGCGGGAGCCAGGAAGCATCAAAAAAGCCTCATCAATGGAGTAGATCTCCACCTCAGGCTCAAGTTGCTGCAGGACGTCCATGACCCGGTGCGACAGGTCCCCATAGAGAGAGTAGTTAGAGGAAAAGACCTTGACTCCGTGACGCTGAGCCAGCCCCCGGACCTTAAAATAGGGCGTACCCATTTTAACCCCCAGAGCCTTGACCTCGTTGGAACGGGCAATAACACAGCCATCATTATTGGAGAGGACCAATACCGGACGATTATTCAGCTCGGGTCGAAACAACCGCTCACAGGAGACATAAAAGTTGTTGCAATCGACCAGGGCAAAGAATTTTTGCGTGTTCATGCCTTCAAAGAGTTAGAGAGAATGAATCACACTGGTCACCACACCCCAGACTTCAAAGGTGGTATCAGCGGTGATTTCCTGAGGTGGATAATCCGGATTCTCGGCCAACAAGCGGCAGATGCCATCCCCGAGAACAAAACGTTTGACAGTCAGCTCACCGTTCAGCACAGCAATGATAATCCGGCCACTGGCTGGTTCCAGACTGCGGTCAACCACCAGAAGATCATCATGATTAATCCCGGCACCAGTCATGGAATCACCCGTCACCCGGACAAAAAAAGTGGCCGGAGGATTACGGATCAGCAACTCATTCAAATCAAGCTGTCGCTCGATGTAATCATCAGCAGGCGAGGGGAATCCGGCTGAGACCCCGCAGGCAAACAGAGGCCGCAAAACCTTTTCACCGGGATTGAAACAATAGACCCCCTCAATAGACCCGTCACTTTTCCATGCCTGCACCATATCCAGCATCCCCTCTATCTTCTCCTGTCTGTCTGCCATGAATCATGAAAAAACACTCCACCTCTATTACGAGAATACTCCCAAGCCCCATCTCCGACAAGTCATGAATAATACCACCGCAACAATTCCGATCGACGTTGTCGTGACTCATTGACTTGCACATCCTTGAATCAGGTAAACCATGGAATGTCATAAGAAGACGAAAGAGATCCCTGCAAGGCAACACAGATCAAAAAAAGAATTGTTGGTTCAGAAGCCTTCCTTGCGGTATAATGCCACAACGAGGTACAGCTCATTAATCCTGACCACCCGGAAAACAATGCCCCTCCCCACTGCACTTCTCTCAATGCTGCGTCTAATCGGTTTTCTCCTGCTGATCCCCGGACTCCTGGCTCTCAGTGGTTGTGACTCCCGCTCAGACCTCCCTCCGGCCAACACCAATCAAAAAGTCATTGACCTGAACGACTTGACGCAACTCCCACCCAGCCCGCCATCTCCAAGGAACAAAATTATTCGGGTGGCCGTTGCCGCTATCCTCTCCCCCTCCGGAACCCTTGATTCCTACAGTCCATTACTGAAATACCTGGAAGAAACATTCAAGCAACCGGTCCACCTGGTCCAACGCAAAACCTATCAAGAGATCAACGGACTCCTGGCCCAAGGCAAGGTGGATGTTGCCTTTGTCTGCACCGGCGCCTACCTCGAAGGGATCAAGAAGGGAATCATGTCTGCCATAGTGGTCCCGCAGATCAACGGCCGCACCACATATCAATCCTATATCATCAGTCGTACAGACTCAGCTATCCACACCTTTGATGACCTGCAGGATAAGGTTTTTGCCTTTACCGATCCCATGTCCAACACCGGCCACCTTTACCCTCTCTCCCTCCTGGACAGTCGAACAGAAACCCCAAGCTCTTTTTTTAATCGTACTATTTTCACCTACAGCCATGATCGTTCCATCTACGCCGTGGCTGATGGTGTGGCCGACGGAGCCGCTGTGGACAACCTGATTCTGGCCCACGCCCAACAACGTCAGCCGGAACTGATTAAGCGCCTTAAAATCATTCAGGAGTCACCAGAATACGGCATCCCGCCGGTGGTCGTTCCCAACCAGCTCGCGCCCGAGAAAAAAAAACAATTCGAGCAATTCTTTCTCAACATTCACAACCAGGAAGATGGCCGCCGCGCTCTCAAGAGTCTGGCCATCCAACGCTTTGTCAAACCAGATCTCAGCCTCTACGATTTCTAAATGATATCCCCTGCACCTGAACAAACCGCTCTGCCAACCCGACGAAGAAATATCAAAGATTGGCTCTTCAGCATCCCGCTCCGTTTCAAGATCATGGGGCTGGCCGTAGGACTGGTGGCCCTGTTTGGAACAGTCACAATCTTCAAGGTCCATGATATCCTGCTCAGTAACATGAAAACCCTGCTCAAAGAGGAGAGTCTTTCCGTGGCCAGAGAGATGTCTCCTCATGCCCGGGAGCACATCCTGATCAATGACATCTACGGCCTTACCCGGCTCCTCCGGAGCACTGTCGAAAATCGACCAGAGGTCCATTACGCCTTTGTCGTTGACAATGACCATGAAATCCTTGCCCACTCCTTCACCAATGGTTTCCCAAAAAATCTGATCAAACAAATCCACAAAGACAACCTCCAGGAACAAATCCTGCCCCTGAGCACCACCGAAGGAATTGTCTGGGACAGCTTTTACCCGATCCCCGAGACCGGCTTCGGCGGTGTACGGGTCGGGGTGAGCGAGACCCTCATGCAAGAGCAGATCAGCGCCTTTTTACGCTCTTTATTTTTGCATACCCTGGGAGCGATTCTGGTCGCTCTGGTCCTGTCAATTTTACTGGCCCATATCCTCACAAGACCCATCAAGCAGCTCCTTGATGCCACCCAGGCCCTGAAACAGGGTAATTATGATTGTATCCAAACTAAGTTTCTCCAGGACGAAGTCGGCCATCTGGTTCGAGCCTTCAATGACATGCTCCTGCAACTCCAACAGGCCGAGCACGATCGACAGGATAAGGAAAAAATCCGCAAGGAGTTTCTCCAACGCATCATCGGCACTCAGGAACAAGAACGCAAACGAGTGGCCCGTGAACTCCATGACCAGACCGGACAGGCCCTGACCTCGATCATGGTTCGCCTGAAAATGCTCGACAAGGCCCAACCCACAGAACTCAGCCGGGAAATCGCCGCCCTGAAGGAGACACTGATCGAAGAGATAGGGGCCCTCCACCACCTGGCCCTTGAGCTGCGCCCCAGCGTCCTCGATGACATGGGCCTGGCTCCTGCACTGGAACATTACAGCGCCCAGTTCCAGGAACGCCACGGAGTGGAGATAAAACTTGTCACCATTGACATGGAAGACAAACGGGCCGATCTCTGCGTCGAGACCTGCATCTATCGCATTATCCAGGAATCGTTGACAAATGTGGCCAGACACGCCAACGCCCGCCACATCAGTATTCTGCTCGAATGGCGACAAGATCAACTTCGTGGCATCATAGAAGACGACGGCAATGGCTTCAACCCGGAAGGCGTATCCAAAGAGCGTCTCGGCCTTTACGGCATGGAAGAAAGGGCCCGCCTTCTTGGCGGCACGCTGAAAATAGACTCGGAACCCGGTGAAGGCACTCTGGTTTCCTTCAACCTCCCTGCTCAATGCATCTCGGAATGTTATGAATAATAAACCACTCTCGATTGTTGTGGTCGATGACCACCCCCTGCTCCTCTCCGGTCTCTGCATGCTGCTCAACAGTGAAGACGATATGGAGGTCATCGGCCAGGCCGAAACATTTAACACGGCCCTGACTCTGATTACCGAAACTCAGCCGGCCATCGTCCTGCTGGATATCACCTTGCACGACCAAAGCGGACTGGACCTGATTCCAAAGATCCATCAACAGGCACAAGAGACGCAGATCATCATAATGACCATGCACGAGGACCGGAAATATCTTGAAAAGGCCTTGGACCGGGGAGCGCGCGGCTATGTCCTGAAAAAAGGACTGGATGTCGATCTGCTCTACGCCATCCGCTCAGTTGCCCGCGGTGAGATCTTTATTCAGCCATCCATGGTCAAAACCCTCATCACCGGCGAAGACACGGCCGTTCCCACTCCTGAAATCAATCATACAACCCAACTCTGGAATACCCTGAGCGAGCGGGAACAACAAGTCGTCCTCGGCGTGGCCCGTGGCTACACCAGTAAGGAAATTGCCGGAAAATATTTTCTCAGTGAAAAAACAGTCTCCACCTATCGTTCCAGAGCAATGATTAAACTTGGTCTGGACAGCCGGGCGGAACTTGTGGAATTTGCCATGACCCTTGGCCTGCTGCAAAATAAATCCTCAACCTGATCATTGTCCCCCTGTTCCTGTTCCCCTACTCCCCTTCCTTTCAGCCAGCTTGTCAGATTTTATCCTACAACCTCCCATCATACCCTTCCCAAAGCCCCTACACGAAGTCACAGTTTCACCGATTTACTTTCCCGATACCAGAAGGCATACTTTGTAGCAGATATGAATAGATGAACAGTGCCGTCTGATGGACCAGGCCATGGTCGGATAACTGCTCACAATCAGGCATCTGGCAGGATTGATTCAAGGAAGCGGTTTCTCGACAGGACCAACGGCTCACCCCAGAAACACTGAAAGGAGGAATACATGAAAATCAAACGAAGAGACTTTTTAAAACTCAGCGTAGCCACTGGCGCTGCCGCAACTGTTCTGGGGAAGCCGACACTCAATGCCTTTGCTGCAGCAAAATCCGGAGCAGTCGCCGGTGAGGCAGCCGGTCAATGGAAACCCTCCACCTGTCAGGGCTGCACCACCTGGTGCCCGGTGGAAGTCTTTGTTCAGGACGGACGGGCGGTCAAGGTGCGAGGAAACCAGCATTCGAAACAGAATGATGGTTTTGTCTGTCCGCGCGGTCATCTCTCCCTTCAGCAAATTTATGATCCCGACCGGATCAAAAGACCAATGAAACGAACCAACCCCAAAAAGGGTCGAGGTGTCGATCCGCACTTCGTACCCATCTCCTGGGATGAGGCCCTCAACACCATCGCCGACAAGATGATGGACCTGCGTAACGCCGGTGAACCCGAAAAATACTGCCTGATGCGCGGCCGCTATACCTACCTGCGTGATGTCATCTACGATGCCATGCCCAAAATTTTCGGTTCCCCCAATAACATTTCCCATAGCTCCATGTGTGCCGAGTCGGAAAAATTCGGCGCCTATTATACTGAAGGAAAATGGGCCTACCGCGACTACGATCTGGACAAGACCAAATACCTTCTGGTCTGGGGCTGCGACCCGGTGAGTTCCAACCGGCTGGTCCCAAGCGCTATCAAGCGTCTGGGGAATGTTATTGACCAGGCCACTGTAGCTGTGGTTGATCCGAAACTGAACAACACGGCCGCCAAGGGCCATGAATGGCTGCCAATCAAGCCGGGAACAGATGCGGCGGCGGCCCTGGCCATTGCCCATGTCCTGCTCAGCGAGGGATTGTGGTTCAAGGGCTTTGTCGGTGATTTCACTGACGGCAAAAACCGTTTCAAAGCAGGACAGAAGGTCGACGAATCAACCTTCGCTGAAAAAGAGACCAACGGTGTGATCAAGTGGTGGAATCTGGCAGTCAAAGACATGACCCCGGCCAAGGCCGAAGCACTCTGCGACGTTCCCGCAGATCAACTCATCCGCGTGGCCCGCGGTATGGGCAAGGCCGCACCCGCAGTCTGCGTCATGATGGGACCTGGCGCTGCCATGCACGTTCGCGGTGGCTACAACGCCATGTCAGTCCATGCCCTGGCTGGACTGGTGGGCGGCTGCGATAATGAGGGTGGTTCATTGCAGACAGCCAAGATCCCAGTCAACAAGATGCCCAAGGATATCCTCGAGAAATATCAGGATGATCTGGCCAAGAAACACTCCAAGATGCCCAAAATTGACCAGCGCGGCACCCTTGCCATCCCGGCCCTGGCCAAGGGGAAATCAGGAGGTGGTGTCTGCGCCAACAATGTGGCCAACGGTATCCTCAATAAAGACCCCTATGAACTGAAGATGGTCGTCGGCTACATGAACAACTTCGTCTTCTCCAACAACGGCACAGAGCGCTGGGAAAAGGCCCTGGAGCAGATCGACTTCCTGGTCCACATCACCACCAATGCCGCTGAGTTCACCATGTTTGCCGACATCGTCCTGCCCGGGGCCATCTCAAAGTACGAGAAATACGGCTTCATCAAGACCAAGGCCAATAGATACGCCACCTGCTCCCTGCTTCAACCGGTGGTGGAGCCCATGTGGGAGTCCATCAACGATGAGACGGAATTCCCCTTCCGCATCGCCGAAAAACTCAAAGAGCGTGGCTTTGCCAATCTCTACGACGGCCTGCGGGCCATGTATCCCGATCCCGAGACCGGCAAGAAGGCCAACACCGCCAAAGAATTCACCGAATATACTCTCAAGTACTACACCGCCCCGCTCTGGGACGGCAAAAAGGACGTGGGCGGTGACAAGATCAGCGGCTGGCAGGAAATGCTTGAGCGCGGCATGTGGAATTCCAAGCCCTACAAGTACAGAAGTCAATGGGGCGGTAAGTTCAAGACCGTGAGTAAAAAATTTGAATTCTACAGCGAAACCTTGAAAAAGGCCCTGAAGGGCCATGCGAAGAAACACAATGTCAGCGTGGACACGGTGATGGCCAAGAGTAACTACACGGCTCGCGGCGAGCTGGCCTTTGTTCCCCATTATGAAGAGCCTTTCCGCAATGGTGACATGAAGAAATACCCCTTTACTTTTGTGGATTATAAGTCCCGTCTCAACCGCGAGGGACGAAGCCAGAATGCCCCCTGGTACTATGAATTCAAACATGTTGACCCAGGCGATGTGGGCAATCAGGATTCCCTGAAGATCAACCCTGTGGACGCCAAAAAACTTGGTATCAGGGACGGCGACCAGGTCAGAATTACTTCCATGGGCGGCAGCGGCGTCTGTACAGCCAGACTTTGGGAAGGCATCAAGCCCGGAACGGTCGCCAAGTCGTTCGGTCAGGGCCATTGGGCCACCGGTGATACGGCAGCCGCCGACTTCAAAAATGGCGTAGAGCGAGGATTCAACAACAACACCATCATCCCCTGGGACATTGATCGACTTTCCGGCTCCAACGCCAGGAATGGCGGCCAGGCCGTGGTCAATATCAAAAAAGTCTGATCTTAAAAGGAGGAGTGCCACATGACGCAATATGCGATGATCATAGATTTACGGAAATGCGTAGGTTGCGGGGCATGCGCCCTGGCCTGTAAAACCGAGAACAACACGGCCCTCAGGAGCAACGGTCAGACCCATAACTGGGCCGACTTCATCCATGAGACCACCGGTAAATTCCCCAAAACCGGCTACAAGACCACGCCGGTTCTCTGTAACCACTGCAGCAATGCGCCCTGTGTTGACGCCTGCCCGGTTGAGCCCAAGGCCATGTTTAAGACCAAGGACGGCATCACCATGCACAACGATGAGCGTTGCATCGGTTGCAGGGCCTGTCAAGAGGCCTGCCCCTACAGCATGGACGAGGTCAAACGGGACGGCGCTTACGGCGAATACAGCGTCATCAGCTACAATGAGGAAGGAGAACCCTACCAGGCCTTATTCAGTGACAGCAAAGAGCTGATCCCTGGCTGCACCACGTCAGGGACTCATATTGCCAGGGCTGCCGGAGCAACTCCACCGCACCTGACCAGATATGGTCATCCGGAATACGACGATACACGCCGCTCTGGCATCGTTGAAAAATGCTATTTCTGCGACCACCGGGTCAAAAAAGGGGATCAGCCCTATTGTGTGGAATCCTGTCCGGCCGGCGCACGTATCTTCGGCAACATACGTGATTCAGGCAGCACCGTTGCCAAACTTCTGAAGAAACACAAACCGTCGGTTCTGAAACCTGAGGCAGGGACTCAACCGAACGTCCTCTATATCGGGGAGTATGGCACCTGATCACCACAGAAGGCATCCACCCGGGCAAACGTGGTCATGTACAGATCAAGCATGATCACGCTTGCTTGCCATTCAACAGGAACATTGTAAGCATGGACCCCATTTCAAACATAGTACAGCTCAGTAACTGCTTTAGACTGCTGGCCGCCTGTTTTTACCAACCGGACACAGAGCTCTTCAAAGAAGAAGAGCTCTGTGCCAAACTCCAAGAGAGCTGCGTGACCATCTGTCCGAAGGCCATCCCCCCAATCCAGGTCATGGCCATGGCTCTGCAAAAAACAAGTGACCAAGATATGCAGGTCACTTATGCAGAGCTATTTGTCGGCCCCTTTGAGCTGAAGGCATCTCCCTACGGTTCCACCTACCTGGACCTGAACAGGCAATTGATGGGCGACAGCACCATGTGGGTGAAAAAACTCTACCAACAGGCCGGGCTGGAAGTCGACATCCAGCAACCACCCGACCATATCGCCATAGAACTGGAGTTTCTCTCGCATCTCTGGTCTCTTGAGGCAGAGTCTTTACTGGCCGGGAGCCCTGCAAAGGCCGCAAAGGTACAAAACGAGAGACAAGTCTTTCTAGACTCCTGTTTATTACCCTGGATTCAGGAACTGACCGACAATATCCGCAGCGGTACCGACTCCCTTTTTTACCGCGGTCTCGCCGACTGCCTGGATGCTGTTGTTCAGCAGCTCCCGGTTCAGGAAACAACACCATTCAATCATGAACGGCGAGCCGCAGGTGATCATGCTTCTCCAAGCCCTGTTTAATCGTTTTATTACAGCGACCACAGCAACCATAAGCTTTGATCAACGACGCTGTCTGCGGGCCCGGCTGAACACCAATGAATGTCGGGTCTGCCTTGATGTCTGCCCCAGCCGTGCCCTCAGTCTTAGCAACCAAACAGTTCAGTTTGACAACTCACGCTGCACATCCTGTCTTCGTTGTCTCAGCGTCTGCCCCAACGACGCCCTGACCGACAGCATCGATCTGGGCCATCTGCTCCATCAACTGGCTCACAAATCCGGGATAATCATATCTTGCGATCAAAGCAAAACCCATGACAATCAACTGACCATCCCCTGTATCGGACTGCTGTCAGAGCCTCTGCTGGCCGCCATGAATGCCGTCAGCCAAGGAACGTTTCACCTGGACGTGGAACACTGTCCCCGCTGCCGCAACCAGCATACGCTCTGCAATCTGCATCAGATAAATCAGAAACTGCAGAAACAATCCAAGGACAGGGGGGGAGAATTTCGCCTGCTCTACTGGACTGAGCAGGATCGTAAAAAGAAAGACCACAGCTTGAATGAACGACGGGTCTTTTTATCGTTTACCGGAAAATCCATTGCCAGGAACAGCAAGAAGGCCGTCAGGCAAGCAACGAACAACCCCGAGGCAACACCCCCAGATCAAAAATCTACGCTCAAACAACCGACCAAAATACAGAAAGTCCTGCGAACGGCTATGGACTTATTGCCCCCGGATAGAACTGGGGAACGGGATATACTGCGCTCTTATTTCTTCACCCTGCAGGCAGCTCCACACTGCGACTGTTGTCCACGCTGCAGTGGAATGTGCCCTACCGGGGCCTTAAAGCGTACAACAGAGAACGGCAGCAGACAGCTGAACTTTACCAGCTCATCCTGTAGTGGATGTGGTCTGTGTATTGCGTTTTGCAAGAAAAAGGCCCTTCAGATCCACCAGGGGTATGCGAACGATCCCCGCTTGACGGTTCAGCTGATTCAACAGACAGCGCCGCCCACCGCGTAATGCTTACCCATCACTACACAGAAAGTTAACGACTACCGACAGCACTGCCAGCACCTCCACCATTGCCACCACCATTACCACTCGTTGAACCGGGTTCCCCACCAAGACTGTCGCCACTCATACTACCAACCATCCCGGCAGCCATACTTTCTGCCTGCCCCTTGGAGCGCGACCCATCTCCCTGACCCAGCCTCCCGGAATACTCCCGCACCAGAGACTCAACCGTTTCCCGCCCCCCACTACGAATGGAATTCCGCATGTCCTAGACAGATATCTCACGATAATTCAAGCCACCTCAAGATGTTATGGCACTCAACAATTAACAATTCCAGCGCCCCACATCAATTAGCAGCATGAAACCATGCACAGTTTGTGATATAGTGAATACATGTCCATACACGCCCCCCACCATCTTCCACTGGCCGGTCGCTTCCTGATCCCGGCTGCAGCGCTGGTTATTGTTGTTGCCGGGATTAAAGTCTCAGCTCCCATCATCGTCACGTTTCTGCTCTCTCTCTTTATCGCCGTCATTACAGCCCCTCCTTTTTTCTGGCTGCAAAGACGGAAGGTTCCGGCCATCATTGCGGTACTACTTGTCATCAGTGCGGTTATTGCCATGGGAATGTTTGTGGCCGCGATGGTCGGGAATTCCATCAATGACTTCCAAAATCAGCTCCCCTATTACCAGGAACGGCTCCAGCAGAAAACCCTGGTTCACATCGATTGGCTGAGAGAACACGGCCTGGACATTCCCAAAGAGGATATACTTGACACTTTTAATCCCGGAGATGCCCTGAAGATGGCAGCCGGAGTACTCAACGGGCTCAGCGGCATGCTGACCAACACTTTTCTCATCCTGCTCACTGTGACGTTCATGCTCCTCGAAGCGGCCAGCGTCCCGGCCAAACTCAGGCTGTCTCTCACCAACCCCGAGGACTCCCTGCCCAACTTCGAGCGTTTCATCACTACCCTGCAGCAATACATGGCCATCAAGACCTGGATCAGCCTGGCCACCGGCTTACTGGTGAGCCTCTGGCTCTTTATCCTCGGAGTCGACTATCCCCTGCTCTGGGGATTACTCGCCTTTTTATTCAACTATGTTCCCAATATCGGATCACTCATTGCCGCTGTACCAGCCGTACTCCTGGCACTCATCCAACTCGGTGCCGGGCATGCCGCGTTGACCGCCCTGGGGTTTCTTGCCGTCAATTTAATTATGGGCAATGTAGTGGAACCCAAAGTTATGGGCCGCGGACTGGGGCTCTCCACCCTGGTGGTCTTCCTCTCTCTGGTCTTCTGGGGCTGGGTTCTGGGACTCGTGGGTATGCTCCTTGCCGTCCCCCTGACCATGGCAGTCAAAATCGGGCTGGAAAGCGGCCCCGGCACGAGCAATATGGCTATTCTTCTGGGACCTGAACCGAAAGCAGAAACAACAAACACAATCAGTCCCAACGAAGATTAAAGGGTATTTTCGGCCGACCGGCCAAAACCAGACGAGCAAATACCTCAGCATGCAACTCTTCGTCAGGAAAATTAACAAAGATTACGTGTTCTGTGCGCATTTCCACAACAAAGGCTAACAGGAATAGTTACCTGTTCTTTTTGTCTTTTTTCCCTTTCTTCTTGCCTTTATTTTTTTTGAGCTTTTGTGGAACATCACCTTTAACTGCAACACGCCAAGGACCATCAAAACGTGGCGCAACAAGCCAAGCCCCTTTCGGTGAAATGCGGGAATACAATCCGTTATGAAAATAAATGCCCGGGAATTTCACAACAAGATAAGCTCCCAGCCCAGCATCAAACTTTAAATCAACACCATGGTGATGTTTTTGGCGATATCCATGGGCCGGTGCGTGCGGTGGCGGACCTTGTTTTTTATAGGGCTTTTGCTTGACATACCGATCCCCAGGAATATAAATGGATGTACCGGCTCCGACACATCCGGAAAGAAAAAATGAACTCAAAAAAAGTACGCTGATTAGTTTTACCCAACTCATAATATCCTCCTTTTTATAAAAAAAATCGTTCACTTATTTTTTTTCGCGGCTCGAACATCTTCTTGAGAAGAAAAACAACCTTCACACCCCTGGGCAAGCAAAAAAGATCTGTTTCCGGACCATCTTACTAGAATAAAACTGCCTCAACAGGAAACATCAGTATTAAGTGAACAGACAGTCACTGTGACATACACTCAGGTGACCTGATAGACACAAACCTTGCACTGAGAACCTTCCTGCTCAATATAATTTGCGGTATCAGCTTTGACACACTTCCACCGCCCCTCTTTTTCAAGGGCGCCCATTTTCAGGTGGTATTGGTCTTCGTCCCAAGCGGTATCACGCACAGTAAAGCATATATATCCACCAGGTTTAGTAATTCTAAGTAACTCATTAAACGCTACTGGTCCTACATGTGCACAGGTGAATGTTCCAACACTGATTACAGCGTCGTACTGATTGTCGGAGATATCCAGCGAAGCGGTTAAATCTGCTTGAGCGAGATCCCTGTAGACCTGTTTTTCATTCGCTTTTTCTAACATTTGGGGAGAATAATCCAAGCCATCGATAATCCGATACCCCTTCTCACTTAGAAGTGCGCCAACCAGACCGGTTCCACAACCGGCATCGAGAATGACAATCTGCTTACCTTGGAGATGGGATTGAAATTCGTTAACGGCAATCGTCGGAGCGACATATCCCATTTCGTTGAGCAGATCATGATCATAAGCATCTGCCCAGTCACTGTAGGCTTCTTTCAGTTCGTCCTTGCTGGCTGCGCTTAAAACGCGATCATGAATTTCCTTACGATTACTCATAATATCTTTGATTTTAAGAGGTTTTTAAAAAAACTTTGGTTCTGCTTAAATCAGTATTGAGGAAGCTTTCTGGAGCTCTAAACTCCAGTGTTTAGTTACACCACAACTTTAATTCACCAAGGGCAGTGGAGCCAAGCAGATACTCGACATTATACTTCAACGACTTCTCCTGAATTTCCTGAAGCAATTCACCACTTGTTAATTCATGAGGATCAACCGACGAATAATTATCAACATATCCCCACATGTGGGAGACGGCATTTGCAAGACGTCCAGAAGTTGGCGAAGTACGCATAAGCAACACTAATTTTTCAGATAAGTCATCGAATGAAATCTCTCCAGACGCTACCAACTGCCCGATACTTTTACAGGTAGCAGGGTCTCTGGCCATGACCGAATACTTATGAGAAGCCCATAATTCCTGAATATTTTTAGGCAAAGAAATACGCCCCTGGTTTTTTTCAATATACTTAACATGTAGCAGTCTGTACTGCACTGCAGGCTGATCAATAAAAATAAATGGCCACTCCAAATTGCTCTCAATCCTATCAAGTGGACTATAATGATTAAATCCTCTTAGTTTCATCTCTTCAACCAGTAACTCATGGCGAATTACCAAAGCAGGTAAATGAGAAACCCAGCGCAATGTTTCGGGATGACGGGAATAACCAGATTTTCCTTGACTGATTATTGAATAAATACCGTGCAGTTCGCGATGTTCTCCTAAGAGACTCTGGGCATTTAAAAAACCTGAATCAATATCCCAAATCCGCATAAATATCGTAACTACGATTTCAAGCAGTCAGCAACTGCTTCTTCGATAGAAGGGAAATCAAACTGAAAGCCGCTGTCCAGTAACCTTTGGGGAAGAACGGTCTGTCCGGAGGTGAGTACCTGCGCTCCCTCACCATAAAGCAAGCGTAAAACAAACTCTGGAATCGGGAAAATGGTAGGTCGTGACAGGGCGCGGCCTAGTGTCTTGGTCAAGCCGAAATTAGTGGTAGGATGGGGGGCAGTCATATTATAGACACCCTCATAAGTTGAATCATTAATGGCAGTCTCAACTGCCCGAATTAGATCTTTTATGTGGATCCAGGAAAAAGGCTGCATGCCATTGCCGATGGTTCCACCAAGCCCTAACTTAAATGGCAAAAGCATTTTCGCCAAGGCACCTCCACCTTGTCCGAGAACGACACCGAAACGAAAAATAGCTGTCCGGCAACCAAACTCTTTCGCTCTGAAGGCCTCCTGCTCCCAATCTCGAGTCAAGTGGCCCAGAAAATCATCGACATAAATATTGTCATCTTCAGTGTGGGTGCCTGTTGCAGAATAACAGCCAATGGCAGAAGTTGAGAGAAACAGATGAGGGGTCTTCTCCAATAATTTGCAGGCACTCACCAGCTTTCTGGTCAAGGTTACCCTGCTCTCGTAAATGACTTTTTTATATTCCTCGGTCCAGCGGCTGATCACAGGAGCCCCGGCCAGGTTCACAATAACATCAGCTCCCTGCAGAAGTTTGGTAAGTTCCTCTGGTGGCAGGGCAAATTCATTACGGCCCAAGGCGAGTATTTCCCAGCCGTTCTTTTTGAATTTGTTACACATGTGAGAACCGACGAAACCATTGGCTCCACTCATTGCTATTAATTTTACATTTCCCATGGTTTATATTACCCCATTTGATACTCTACCCGTTAACAGTTTTCATAATTAATGCATGATTAATCTGTGCCATATGAGGCAGGAACAGGGGCTGGGACATACGGCGCATGGGCTGGACTCCAGTAGCTCTCTGTGGTGCGTCAGTGTCACAGGGAGCGGTGTGTGCACAGATCCAGCATCGAAACTGGAGGCGATCTGTGGGAGTCAGGGTGAGCCAGTAAGGCGGAGCGTGAGTGTAGCACGGAGTCTCAAAGATACACACCTGCCCTCTATATCATATGATTACAAGTGGGGACAAACAGCCACAAACAAAAAAAGCCCTTACCTCGCAATGAGATAAGGGCTTGATTTTACTGGTACACCAGGAGCGATTCGAACGCCCGACCTACGGATTCGTAGTCCGTTGCTCTATCCAGCTGAGCTACTGGTGCATAACTTTCGTTGCGTCTATATAACCTACTTCCCCTTTTTCCTCAAGCCCATTTTCCTTCCTTGGGCCCTTTTTATCCTTATGAAAAATAACCTCATGATCCGCTGGTTTCATGCCCGGATCAGCGATAATCGTAACAGGTGTATGATACTTGTCTTCCAGGCCCTGGAGCTCATGGCGTTTGTTATTCAGCAGGTACTGAGCCACATCCAATGGAAGTCGACACTCCACCTGCGCCACATGCTTACGACTGGCACCGGTTTGAATCTGTCGCAGGTAGAAAAGTGCCAAAGTCTCAATTGAACGCACAGCACCACGCCCATTACAATGCTCACACACCCGATATGTCAGGGCCTCAATCGGAGCACCCAACTTCTGACGCGAGATCTGCATCAGGCCAAATTTAGATATTCGACTCATATCCACCTTGGCCTTATCTCTCTTCATCGCCACCTTGACTTGACGCTCAACCTCGCGAATATTCTTACTGCTGCGCATGTCAATGAAATCGACAACGACAAGACCGCCAAGATCTCTCAATCTCAATTGTCTGGCCAGTTCCGTTGCAGCCTCCATATTAGCAAGGAAGATCGCATCCTCAAAGCTCTTCCCCTTCCCTGTGGAACCAGAGTTGACATCGATTGCCACCAAGGCCTCAGTGGGGTCAATAACAATAGAACCGCCCGATGGCAGGCTGACTTGGGACTGGTAAATCGATTCAATCTGATCTTCAACATTAAACTGGTTGAAAATCGGCCTTGCACCCTTATGCAGACGAACATTCACCTTCTGCTGCCTGGTGGGCAACATATCAACAAAATCGTTAACCTTTTCATAGGCAGCCAGATCGTCAACCAGAATTTCCTTGATATCCGGATCAAAATTTTCACGCAAAAAACGCAGGACACAATCATGGTCCTGATAGATCAGGCCGACATCGTCCATAGTCTGCCCCTTCTTCTTAATCTCCTGCCATAGCCTCAGAAGATAACTCACGTCTTTATCGAGTACCGTCTTATTGATATCAACACTTGCAGTGCGTACGATCCAGCCAATACCTTCAGGGATATCAAGACCCTGCATAATCTCACGCAGTTCAGACCGTCGTCCCTCACCAGAGATCTTCCGCGAGATCCCCGATGAATCAGACCCGGGCATCAGGACCACACTGCGACCTGGCAAGGAGAGATAGGTGGTCATATTGGCACCCTTGGTACTCACCTCTTCCTTGACCACCTGAACCAACAACTCCTGACCCCGCTCAAGGACATCCTTGATGTTCAGTTTCTTCCACTGATGTTGCTCAATGAGTTTTTGGTTCTCTTCGCTGATCTCCTGTTTGTAATATTCGGGATGGATTTCGTTAAAAGAGAGAAAACCGTTCTTTTCAGTGCCGTAATCAACAAAGGCAGCCTGAAGGTTAGGCTCAATGGCCACGATTCGGGCCTTGTAGATATTACTCTTGGTGTGCTCGCGACTAACGGTGGAGACAAAGATCGATTCGAGACGACCATCCTCAAGCAGGGCAATGCGGCACTCCTCAGGCTCCTCGGCATTAATCAGCAACTTAAGGGTCGGGCCCTTGACATCTTTTTTAACCGGAGCATCATCTGCCTTGGAAGCAGCAGAGCCTGCCGGTTCTTCCTGCTTTTTCACGGCTGGAACTTCGGCATCTACTTCTGCCGACTCAACCGCTGTCTTTTTACGGCGACCACGGCCGCGGCGCCCTCTCGGCCTTTTACCAGAGGCTTTTTTCGGCTCGCTCACACCAGATTCGGCATCAGTACCACTTTCAACCCCAGTGCCAGTCGATTGAGATGCATCCTCCTGTGTTACAGCTACGGACTCCTGAGAGGGGGAGACGGGGCCCTCTGAACTTCTTTCTTTTCCTCCGGCCTTCACCTGTTTTAGCTCTGCTGTCTCAGGCGATACCGGTGCCTGAGATACAGATACAGGCGACGCAACAATACTTGCCTCTTTATCGGTCGCTGCCTGTTTTTTAACCGGGGATTTTTTTCTAGCTGCTGGCTTTTTCTTCGCCGCCTGCTCTTTTGAAATGGAGGGTGCTTGCTCTGCAACAGCCTGCTTTTTAACGGCTGGTTTTTTCTTTGATGCAGCTTTTTTCTTCGCCGCTGTTTGCTGCTTGGCTACCGTTTTTTTGGCCTCGTCAGCCTCTTCTACCCGGCTTTTCCACCAAGCCCCGGTTGTTACCTTGCTCACAGTTTTCTGTTCGCCTGAACTCGCTTTCTTGCCAGTTTCTTTCTTTTCTTTTGTCATTCTATTTTCACCTGCCTCGGCAGAAGGGCTATTTACTAAGCAAAGCCTCCTCTCCGGGCACATCTCGATACCAGCAACGATCTTCATCAATCGCTGGCATCATCAATTTTTCATGCCATCAAAGGGGCATATCCCGTGGACTACAGACTCAAAGGTTCCTGATACCTGCAACCACCGCCAATTTTATCGACACACCCGGCTTGGCGTTTACTGATAGAATTCCCTGTTATTATGAATTCTCTTTTCAATTCTGCCAGCTGAAACCAGCATGTCGATACATTTCTTTGTCCGCTCTCTATTTCGAATATCCAGAGCTTTATCAATTTCTTCTATTGTACAAGGGCGCCGCTGAAGCATGGCTTCAATATCATTGGCCAACTCATCAAGCAGCTCTTCCTTACGGCTGCCCTTCATCATATTGGTGCCCTGAAAATCTACTAAAATATCAATCTGCCCTTGATACTGCTCAGAGAGAATATCTTGCGCTTCATTCATTTTGGCCTGCGTCACCGGTCCAGCTGTGCTGTCCATGGGCGGCCGGGCCACTGTATTCAATTGAATCCGCTCAGGATTAATTCGGGCCACCACATCACGTAGGGCCTGCAAATCCAAAAGACTGTCATTCATTCCACGGACAAGTAGAATTTCCAGCCAAATTTTCCCGTAAAACTCCTTCCTGAAGCAAATCAGGCCTTCAATCACCTCAGCGAGCTTGATACAGACCGCCGGCTGGTTGACTCGCTCAAAACTCTCCTGTCGAGCTGAATCCAAGGACGGAATGACAATATCTGCATTCTGCAAATCACGGCGCACTTGCGGATCAAAGAACAGAGTCCCGTTAGTCAGTACCGCAACCGGCTTATCACTGTTCGCCTTAATATGATCAATGATAGCACCAAGCCCCGAGTGAAGAGTTGGTTCACCCATGGCAGTCAACGTAAAAACATCAATGGGCTTGCCGCCCGCCTGACTTGCCAGAACCTCGTCAATCTCGGCTATAATCTCTTCAGTCGGCACATACTCACGACGTTCACAGGTAGCCTCAGTGGTCGGGCCGACCTCACAGTAAACACAGTTAAACGTACAGATCTTAGGGGGCAGGAGGTCGATACCCAGAGAGTGTCCCAAACGTCTTGAATAAACGGGACCAAAGAGATATTTCATTCAACAGTCGCAGGTGCGATACAGGCAGGCTCAATCGTAGTCTTTAGAACCCTGGCCACAGACGTAACCAGAAGGCCTCTTTTTCCCAAAACGTCTTGTAAAAAAGCTGTCATTCTTTTTGGGAACACGGTACAATATTTCTTGAAAAATAAAACAATTTCCGAGAATTATCAAGGTAAATAATCAAATCTCCGACCAACCCCTGATTCTCCACCACTCATGTCTTCATTCTTTTTCCCGCGATATCTACTGCCATCCTGCCTCCTGCTCCTTCTGGCATTCCCCGGACTTAGCCTGGCGACCTCCTCAACCAAGTGGCTGATCGAAGCCGACCAGGTCACCCGCCTTGATCAGCCCAAAACCATTATTGCCCAAGGATCTGTCGTCCTGCGTCAGCAGGAGCAGGTCGACATACAGCAGACAGCACCTGAGAAAAACATCTGGCGCGGACTGCTCAATGAGCAGAGTGACAAAGCCCCAACCCTCCCGACGACAGCCGAACAACCTGCGTCACCGACAGACCAGACGACAATGACCATCACCGCTGACTGGCTGTCTTACAACCTTGAACAGGAAACGGTCTCTGCCCGCGGACAGGTCACAATTGACACCGGGGACGAACAAATCAAAGCCGAATCCGGAGAGATCAATTTAAACCAGCAAACAGGCACATTTCACCAAGCCACCATTATACGCACAACCAAGGAACTGCACCTGGAAGGCGAGGAAATTCACAAGACCGGTGACAAATCGTACGAAATCAGCAACGGCTGGGCTATCACCTGTAAAGTGGACCAGGGAACAACGCCACCCTGGTCTTTTACCAGCAGCACAACACGCATCACTACCGGTGGATACATCGTTCTCAAGAACGTCACCTTTCGTGTTCGTAACATCCCGATTTTATACTCTCCGTGGCTGATCCTGCCAGCCAAAGACCAGCGCCAGACCGGATTACTCTTTCCTGAGTTCTCCAACTCCGATCGCTCCGGTTTCGGCTTGAACCTACCGCTGTTCATCAACATCTCCGACTCAGCAGACATAACACTTTTTCCCCATTACCTTGAAAAACGGGGCCCCAAGCCCGGCCTGGAATTTCGCTTTGTTCTGGCCGAAAAGCAACAAGGAAATCTGAGGGCCGACTATCTTTACGATCAGCTCTCCGACCCATCCGAAACCATCTATTACCAGGAAACCGGTTATACCCACGACAACCAGGACCGCTATTGGATCCGGGGTAAAATTGATCACGACATAAGCAACAGCTGGTTTACCAGGCTTGACCTGGATCTGATTTCGGATCGTGATTATCTGGACGAGTTCGATTCCGGTCGTACCGGTTTTACCCAAAGCAATGAACTGTTTCTTGAACAATTTGGCCGCGGTTTTGAAAACGAAAACGACGATCAGCGGACCAACAGCTTCACCATGCTCAAGTTCTGGAACAATGTCTCACTCAAAGGGCAGTTTCTGGCCATTAACGATCTCCGCAGCGACACAACCGGACCTTCACCACTCTGGCAACTACCCTCTCTTGAGTTAACCGGGTTCCATAACATGGGTGAAAGCGCATACAGCCTTGACTGGGATGCCGATTACGTCCATTACTGGCGCGAGGAGGGTATTGGAGGGCAGCGCATCGACCTTTTTCCCGCAATCAGCGGCCCTCTGCCGCTCAGCCCATACATTGAATCAAGAGTTGAGTTGGGACTGCGCCAGACGCTCTATGCTGTCAACAGCCACGGCAGCAGCTCCTGGGACAAATCTACGAGCCAGGAACGACTGCTGCCCACTCTACACGCAGAAATCGGCACCACGCTTGCCCGTACATTTGCACTCAAGAATAGTCAGGATGCGCGCCACCTGGAACACAAAATTCGCCCATACATACACTATAATGTTATCCCTGATACAGACCAGAGCGACCTGCCCGTCTTTGACGAAATTGATCAAATCGCCGAAAGCAATCTGATTACATACGGCATCGACAATTTCTTCACCCTCTTCAACGGAAACAACCAACTCACAGGCCGCGACACTGGTCATTTTAAAATCAGCCAGCAATATGACTTACGCAGTAAAGTCCAGGACCAGCCACTGTCACCCGTCATTTTCGATCTTGGCTGGAAGCCACTGAACAATTTGAGTTTAAACTACGATGCAACTCTTGATGTCTACGGCCATGGGCTGACCAGCCACAGCATTGAAGCCATCTCCAGTAATGACCGGGGTGACTTTCTCAACCTGGAATATCGCCACAACCAGGCCCATAACATCCGACAGATCAATGGATCTGCCAAATTGCATTTTATGGATGTATTCAGTGCGGCTTATGCTGTTGAGCACTCATTTTCACAGGATCAGCTCATAAGCCAGGATATTTCACTTATCTACCAACCTGCCTGCTGGTCAATGGAGCTGCAGAGCTCACGAAGTGAACATGATACAACGATCATGCTGATCTTCACACTGGCCAACATCAGCAGTCCATTCGGCTTTTCATTACCAGGACAATAAATAAAACGATTATGGACTACGATATCTTCAATGGCGATGCTGATGGTATTTGCGCCCTGCACCAGTTACGTCTCCAGGAGCCACGACCGGAGGCCACAATGATCACCGGAGTGAAACGCGACATCAACCTGCTCAACCAGATAAAAGACAGCAGCCCTAACCGCCTAACCGTGCTCGACATCTCTCTAGACAGAAACCGTAACTCGCTGGAAGAACAACTGCTGGCTGGAGCCAAAGTTCTATATATTGATCACCATTTCGCAGGCGAAATCCCTGACCATGCCAACTTAACCACCCACATCGATCCGGCAGCCGAAATCTGCACATCACTCATAGTCGACCAGCTTGTTGACGGTCGCTTCCGGGCCTGGGCCGTGGCAGCTGCCTTTGGTGATAATCTCCATGATGCGGCTCGTGCTGCAGCTTCTGGCCTGAACCTCAGTCAAAACCAACTGAATCAGCTGCGAGAGTTAGGCGAACTGCTGAACTACAATGGCTACGGTGCGACCCTGTCAGACCTTTACTTCCATCCGGCGGCTCTTTATCAGGCCCTGCAGCCGTACGAAGATCCCTTTGATTTTTTAAACTCAGCCCCCGAACTTCAAACCCTGCGTCAAGGCTACCAGGAAGATATGCTTTTGGCAGCAAAACAAGAAGAAACCACTCTCCCCACCATTGGCCGCATCTATCATTTTCCAGATGCGCCGTGGGCCAGACGGGTTGCCGGAGTATTTTCCAATCTCAAAGCCCGAGAGAAAAAAGACCTGGCTCATGCCCTCGTCACTGCAAATCCGGATCAAACCCTACGGATCAGCGTCCGGGCGCCACTGAACAAACGAGAAAACGCAGACACCCTTTGCCGGGCCTTCCCCACTGGCGGGGGGCGATCGGCAGCCGCCGGAATCAACAATCTGCCACCCGAATTACTCAACAAGTTCCTCATCAGCTTTGAGCACACCTTCGCCCGGTCTTAACAATACTGAATGACAAATCTTTGCTCCTTTTGAATCGAGGTCTTTGACTCTTGAGAACAAACAGAGTATTTTTGAAACAATTCATTACTCACAATTTCAGAATGAGGTTCGCCATCCATAAGCTGCTTATCCACACGACCCGCCTGCTCATCTGTGTTCTTCTGACCACCTGTATAACTCCCTCTCTCAGCACCGCAGAACAAAAAAAACCATTGGCAGCCGACCTGGTTGTAGATGGCCAGGCCATCGATCTTGGCCATGAAAAATACAGCAGGCTCTTCACGGAACTACGAGATGAGCACCAATTCAACCAGACAGAGCTCGACTCACTTTTTCAAGGGGTCACTATCCACCGCCGTGTTCTGGAACTCATGGACAAGCAATGGGAAGCTAAGCCATATTACCAGTACTGGCCGCTGTTCATCACTCCAAACGTCATACGCGAAGGGAAAGAAAAACTCAAAACACACCGGGCAATCCTGGATCGGGTTGAACAAAAACTCGGCGTTGACCGTGAAGTGGTCATTGCTATTTGGGCAATCGAGTCACGTTTTGGCCGCCACAAAGGATCCTACAATGTCTTCCGGACCCTCAACACCCTTTTTGATGCCTACCCGCGACGTAGCAAATTTTTTCGTGGCCAGCTTATCCACTTCCTGCTCCTGTGCCGGGAAAACAATATCGATCCACTGACAATAACCGGCTCCTATGCCGGTGCTTTTGGCCAAACCCAATTCATTCCTTCCAGTTTCCGGGAGTACGCAGTCAGTTTTGACGGGGATGACCAGCGTGATGTCTTCAATTCCGTCGAGGATATCCTGGCCTCCATTGCCAATTACCTGCGTCGCTTCCACTGGGTCTTAAACGATCCGACCTACATCGAGCTGGGAGATACCCTCAAAGACAAGGCCCTGATCAGTGCTCATCTCAAAGGACGAAAAGGGCTGCTGACCTGGCAGGAGGTGAGCCGAGGCCAAAACATTCCCTTGCCGGAGCCGGCCAACGGTCGGAAGCTGTCCATCGTCGGCCTGGAACGTGAAGAAAAATTCGGAGGCGGCTATCGTTACGTTGCCGGTTACCCCAACTTTCAAGCCATCACCAAATGGAACAACTCGAACCGCTATGCAATGGCTGTGAGTGAACTTTCCGAAGCCTTGCAGCGTGATTAAACACAACAGCTTCGTAACAATTCAAATACAATCATTATAATTGTCCATGACCCATATCACCACGGCCTACAGTAACAGACACCAGGGTCACCGCTGGCTGACCGCAACCGGTCTCCTGTTCCTGCTCTTCATGCAGGCCTGTGCGCCTCGTCAGCCCCTGGAACTCGTCAACAGGGAAGCCCTGCCTCTTTTCCGTGACAACTTTGACCGCACAAGCCTCATCAGCGCCACGGTCCGCCAACTCCACTACCTGGACAGCCTCCCGGACGATCTGCAGCATCAGTTTGGCGACAATCAATACAGTACTCACTGGTTGCAACAATCCATGGAGAGCTTTCTTGATATCCTCAAGCAGGAACCTGACAGCGAGACACTCGCCCGTATTGTGAGCGAAAACTTCAGTATCTACCAGGTCCGATCAAACTCAAATGACAATCCGATCCTGGTCACCAGCTACCATGAACCTCTGTTTGAAGGGAGTTTAGAGAAAAATTTCCCATATATTTATCCCCTCTACAGGGTTCCAGATTCACTGGTTATCCGCAAAAATCCAAAAACAGGGCACAAAGAAAGCGGTCTGCTGACCGCTGACGACCGCCTGCTTCCATTCTGGGATCGATCCGAAATCGAAAGAGGCAACCTGCTCACTGGCCAGGAACTGGTTTATCTCAAGGATCCCATTGACGCCTTCATTATCCACACCCAAGGCGCTGGTAAAATTCTTTTACGGGATGGCGGTATCAAAAGTGTCGGCTTTGCCGCCACCAATGGCCATCAATACCGAGACGTCGGCAAGATTCTGGTTCGCGAGAAACTTCTGAACCCGAAAGACGCCGACATAAAAGGAATTTCGACTTATCTCCGGCACCATCCAGAGGATCAGAAACGTCTCCTTTTCCATAACCCGCGTTACGTTTTCTTTACCTGGAAGGGCAACAGTGAACCAATGGGCCGTCTAAACGTGAGCCTGACCCCGGGACGTTCCATTGCCATCGACCCGGGCACCCTGCCCATGGCCGTCCCGGCCTATCTTACGACCCGTCAACCAATCTTATCAAGTGATGGGAACCTGAGCGGATGGCGCCCACTGCAGCGCTTTGTTCTGCCCCAGGATACGGAAAATGCACTCAAGGGCGCAGAACACACTGCCCTCTTCTGGGGTCGAGGGGCCCGCGCAGGTCAGTTCGCTGAATTGATGCATGAGGATGGCCAACTCTATTTTTTGGTCAAAAACAATTTTGAACTGCCCAAGCAAACAGAAGTACTGGAATGAAATACGCTCATTCAACCAGCTGGAAACAACACTCCCAGGTCTTTGACGAACGGGCAGCCGAATATGACAGCTGGTTCGACGACAGTCTGCTCTTTGAGATTGAACTTTCGGCTATCCAGTCACTGACTCCATCAAACTGGGAACCAGCCCTGGAGATCGGTGTCGGACCGGGTCGGTTTGCCCAGGAAATGAATACCACTTTCGGTCTTGATCCTGCAAAAGCACCTCTTGAACTCAGCCGACAACGCGGAATCGCTGTCTGCCAAGGTCAAGCCGAAGCCCTTCCCCTCCAAAGCAATACCCTGCAGGGCATTGCCATTCTTTTCACTCTCTGCTTTCTTGAAAATCCCCAACTGACCCTGAAAGAATGTGCCAGAGTTTTGAAACCTGGTGGACATCTACTCATCGGGATTGTCCCTGCCCGGAGTGTCTGGGGGCAAGCCCTGAATAAAAAAAAGGAAGCCGACCACCCCTTTTACCGGACAGCCAACTTCCTTTCCATTGCTGAGCTCATGCCAATGCTGGAGAATGCCGGATTATCGGTTGTACAAAACTGCTCCACTCTTTTTCAAAAGCCAAAACAGGTCACCGAGCCAGAGACAGCCAGGCCAGGACTGAACGAACAGGCAGGCTTTGTCGTCATTCTCTGCCAACCCACTCCCCAATACTGAATGATTGGTAAAAACAGCAACTTAACTGCCGCCACATGTGAGAGAAGCAACGGGGTGAACGTGTCAGTCCACTCATTTTTCTCAAAAAGTCAATTCATCACAATACCACGATGGTAATTCCACGATTACCCCGATTCAGATGCACATTGGTGGACAATTGGGGAAAACGGCGAAGCAGATCCCGAACGGGACCTGCCTTGGCCCGGAAATCCTCACCGTGGATGACCATATTGATCTGTCCCTTATGGATCAGATCAGCCAGTAAATAACGACTCTCGTGACGTATGGCCCCACCAACACCGCTGGAACCATACCCATGAATCAGAGTCAGGACACGAATTCCCTCCTGGCGAGCCGTCTGCAACTCTTGCTCCAGACGGCGCAATGCCACCTCGACGATGGGTCTGCCAAACTCCAGATTGACAGTCTTGTGCGAAAACCCTACTGGCTTTCGCACAAAATCATCTTCCTGATGAGTTCCGCAATATGGGCAGACTCGGGTTCCAGCCTTCAGCTCATTGCCACATACACCGCAGGGAAACATCTTCTCTCTGGCTACCTCTAAGACCTACGTACTGAAATCACATGCTCTTCCTGCCGCAGGTGAGTTAAAACCTTTTGCAGATGTTTAAGGTTGGCCACCTCCAGGACAATACGAATTTCAACAGTATCAGCTAGAGTTGTTCTGGCCGAAATCTCAACAATATTCGCATCATCAGCACTGACCACCGAGCTGATAGCTGCAATTGTGCCACGCCTGTTCTCTGCTGTAACCTGTAATTCAGCCCGATACTGCCCCCTGTCGGTCTCAGCCCAGGCCACATCCATCCAGCGTTGCGGATCTGTGGTCAAAAGATTGGGACACTCAGCTTTATGAATGGAAATTCCGCGTCCTGTGGTAATGAAACCGACAATGGCATCACCAGGGACCGGATTACAGCACTGACTCAGCTTAATCAGCATATCATCAATACCATCAATACTGATCACTGCACTCGGTGCCTTGGTGGCAGCACCACCGTGATCATCACGTTTTAACCCGGCCAGCTCCTCCGACGTTAACTCACTCGGCTGCTCCTGTACCCCCCGCATCTCGATCGGCTGCAGGGCCTTCACCAGATGCTGCAACGTAATAACCCCAGCCCCTACTTTTGTGAGCAGATCATCAAGTGAATTGCTCCGCAACTCTTTCAACAACAGCTTAATATGCCCGCTCTTCACCATCTTCTTGAGGGTCGTATGATGGTTTTTCAGCTCTCGATCACAAATTTCACGCCCAAGATTCAGAGCCTTTTCGTTCTCTTCACGTCGTAACCAGGAGCGGACTCGCGACCTGGCTCGAGTAGTCTTGAGAAAGGCCAACCATCCACGACGTGGACGCTGATTTTTAGAGGTGACGATCTCAACGATATCACCATTCTGCAGTTCATACTTCAAAGGAACCAAACGGCCATTGACCTTGGCCCCGGCACAATGATCACCAACCGCGGTATGAACGGAATAGGCAAAATCAACGGGACAGCTCCCCAAAGGAAATTCTTTGACCTCCCCTCCGGGAGTCAGGGCATAGACTTCAGGTTCATAGAGTTCACCCCGAACACTGTCGAGAAATTCACGCGGGTCCTCAACCTCCTGTAGAGTCTTGACCAGCTTTTTGAGCTCCTTAAACAACTTGGCATCACTGACATTAACCCCCTGCCCCTCTTTATAGGCCCAATGCGCAGCAACACCTTCCTGAGCAACCCTGTCCATCTGCTCAGTCCGAATCTGGATCTCGATAAATTGACCCCGCGGACCAACCACTGTGGTGTGCAGAGACTGATAGTTGTTGCCCTTGGGTACCGAGACAAAATCTTTAATTCGCCCCTGCACTGGAGCCCAGTTGGCATGGACTACTCCAAGCGCCTCATAACAGTCCTTGACAGAATGAACAATGATGCGAAAAGCAACCTTGTCATAGACTTTGTCCAGGGAAATTTTTTGAACCAGGAGTTTTTTGTAAATTGAATAGAGATGCTTGGGGCGACCAAAAATGCGGGTCGGCAGAATATGACTCTCCGCCAGCTTCTGGTTGAAAATAGCTAAAACTTCATCTACATAGCGTTGACGCTCACCAAGGCTGCTTTCAAGTTTTGCCGAGAGTTCGGCAAACTCATCAGGATGAAGAAAACGAAAAGAGAGATCTTCAAGCTCGCGTTTCAACCAGTCGATACCGAGACGACCGGCCAATGGCGCATAAAGATCCATGGTCTCTCGAGCAACATTCTTTTGCTGATCTAAAGGAACAGCTTCAAGGGTACACATATCCTGAAGCCGGTCCGCAAGCTTTACCAGCAGAACACGGATATCAGCGGCAATGGCCAGCAACATCTTACGAACATTTTCTGCCTGGTGGGCCAGTCGATTGTTATACTGGACATTGGTAATTCGAGTCGAACCATCAACAATTTCAGCCACGGCTGAGCCAAAATCATGACGCAGATCTGCAAGCTTTACTCCGTCCTTCAAAGTGCCATGCAGAAGACCTGCCACGACGGTATCGAGATCCATGTGCATGGATGCCAAAGTCGAGGCCACCTCCAAGGCATGATCGACATAAGGCTCCCCGGAAAAATGAACCTTGTCGCCATGAACCTTGAGAACCAACTCCCAGGCCTTATCAATAGGGGCCAGATCAATACCGTGCAGATAACTTCCTGCCAGTATTTTTAATCCATTGGGGGTGGCCATTTAATAAACCCTCCCTTCCTTATTCCAGAAGAAGAGCTGCACTGACCAGCTCTTTGACACGGGCCGCAATCTGTTCTACTCCCAGCTCTTCGGTGAGACCATCACGGCGATGACGAAGCTCGACAACTCCTTCTTTTGTCAATCTTTTGCCCACGGTAATACGAAATGGAATCCCAATCAGATCTGCATCCTTAAATTTAAACCCCGGACGTTCATCACGGTCATCCAGCAGAACATCAAGCCCTGCCACCCGTAACTCTTTGTAAAGAGCTTCGGCAGCATCTGTAATAACGGGATCCTTCAGGCTCAGATTAAGGATCACTGCCTGAAAGGGGGCCAGAGGAACCGGGAAAACAATACCATTTTCATCATGATTCTGTTCAATGGCCGCAGCAACTATTCGACTCACCCCTATTCCATAACAGCCCATAACCATCGGTTTTTCAAGACCATCACTGTCCTGAAAATGTGCCTGCATGGCCTCGGAATAAACTGTGCCCAATTTAAAAATATGGCCAACCTCTATGCCCTCGGCCAAACCCAAAG
>JACKQG010001458.1_pt1 | contig 32757 bp, 27 predicted proteins | sample 8237621 | NCBI WGS metagenome assembly JACKQG01 (sample SAMN15677084, study PRJNA649215) | marine metagenome | biome: marine; feature: Black Sea; material: saline water; isolation source: suspended particulate matter (SPM) from the Black Sea western gyre | collected 2013-06-09/2013-06-10 | depth...
CCCTGAGTTTATCTGCTAATTCGCGATTTCGCTAGATTTTTCAGCGAATGGACAGTAATAGCGCTAAACTAAAAATAAGGGCGCCATTCATTTCACTGAAACCACCGATAAAGAAAGTGATGACAAAAAATAGAATTCCCCAACGAAACAACTTCTTTTTAGTATTTCTTTTCCTGATTACAGTTAAAACAGAAGCCGCCAGAAATGTCGTCCATATTAAGGGTGCAAAGTGGACGACAGAACCGACCTCCCAAAAAACCGACTGATACCGATTAGGAGCTTGGTATATCACAAAAAAGGAGGCCAGCCCTGCAAATAGAAAGAGAATCAGATTTTTCCAGTTAGCAGAAAGAGCAATACCCACCTCTCTTAATAACCAAACCAGGGCAATTACCCATAGAATAATTAACAGTGCCGGTAAATACGAAAGTTTATGTGAACCGAAAACTCCTGTCAGATATGGGATGACCAGGATCATATAACGGTTTGAAAAGGTTAAATAATGCGTTTGGATAGCACCAAAGAAACCATAATTATTTATCAGTCCCCCATGGCAATAATCATCTGAGATGTACCGTGAGAAAAAACCCTGATAAGCAAACACAGCCAAAGCAACAGATACACTAAAAGTATTAAGCTGTAATATTCTCTGTAAGAGCGTTTTTATTTTGTTTTTTTTCAAGGAGTCAGACATTCTCTACCTTATCACAGATTATTCACGTAAATCAAAAATCAGATATCCGTCACCCTCGGCAAAGAGGGGGTATTGCGCCAGCAGATATTTCTGTAATGCTGATTGTGCTTCCCATTCGTCGAAGTCCGTCACAAGGAAGAAAGAGCGATTTTGGGCGTGTTTTTCAAAAAGCTGTGGAAACACTTGAGGGTCGCCACGTTTCTCCTGATACCACAGATCCCCTTCTGAGGGCCAATGAGAGGTATTCAACCAGCCCCAATAATTCAAACGATAACCATAATCTTTGGCCAAAGCAACTACATTGCCCTCATCCCTTAGTATGTCACCAATTTCCCGGTAAGTTTCCGCCAGCGGACCATAATCCACCATGCGCATCTCAGAGCGTACCGTCCATGCGGCGCCAAGCAAAGTGAGCACCCAGATCAGCACAAATGCTGCACGCGGCAACATTCTCTGTTCCCAGCGATCACGGATGGTACGGCTCAAAATCTCTCCCAGGGGCGCTATAGAAAGCGCGGCAACCGGGATAAAAGGCATCTGATAATAATCATGTGTTGAAAAATGGTAATTAAAAATCACGCCATAAACAAGGTAGCCGAGCCACAACCCAAGGACTATGCCATTTTTCTTTTTAGAGAATAATAACAACCCGAGCAATGAAAATGAGATCGCCAGATATCCGATCACTACATCCAGTTTCAAACCCCAGCGCAGGTAAAAAACAGGAGAGAGCAGCAATTCAGGAAAAAAGCGCCCCGCATAATTCTGAGCCATCGAGCTACCTAAAACTAATCCATTGAAATAATATAGTGCTGTTGGCAGGAGGGATAAAAAAGCAATGCTCCAAACTTGCGTATCTTTCCATGCCCGGCGCAAAGACAGCGATTTGAGAACTACTACCACCGCTCCGCCCGCGACAAAGAAAATTGCTACCACCTTGACAAAGATTGCCAGTCCCCCAAAAACTCCCGTCAAAATCGCCCAAGGCCAACTGCGTTCGTCTGACCAACCTGCCAAAGCCCAAATAAAGATCGCCAAGAGCGCAACCATTAAAGGGTCAGGTTGAAAACTGCGGCTGGCTAAAACTCCATAAGGCAAAAAGAGATAGAAAGATGCGGTCAACAAGGCCCCATCAGGTGAGACCAAACGCCTCGCTGCGAAAAATAAAAAGAGGCCGCCAATCACCCAGAAAATCACGCTGTAAATACGCGGGAGAGCCAGATCTGCAATTCCAGCCTGACGATACGCGGTAACTGCCAGCCATTCAGTAATCTCTGGTTCAAGCGTATGCTGTGATTTCCATTGATGCACAGCCATATCTTTTTGCCATTCGGGGATATCTACCAAATCTTGATAATACATGCCGCGCGCCTTCAAGGCAGAGAATAGTTGCCGTGTTGGGTGGAAATCGAGGGGAAGATCATTGATATCAACCAGGCGAATCCAAATGCTTCCCAGAAAGATAAGGATCACAAAGAGCCAATAGATTTTGATGGAAAAAACAGAGTTGTTTTGCTTCACAGAGCTTTACTTCTTTCTCATGGTACTTTTATTCGCGTGTCTCTTTTTTCAAAGAGTTCTGCTTAAAACGAAGATAAATTTCACGAACACGCCCCAAACCTATCAGGCTGAAGAACGCGTAAATGATTCTCTTCCAGGCCTTGTACACAGTTCGCGGATGATGCCTGTAGGCATGATAATAAGCGATCAATCCAGCCCGCATTTTACCAGCTTCGACCAGATAGAAGGCATTGAGATGATGTGCACCTGCCATAATTTCCGGCTTATTCTCTAGAAGTCGCCCGGCCAGCGCAGGTTGTGCTTCCATCCACTCGAGGATTTTAAAGGCCTCACCGCCAAATTGCTCGGCATGTGAGATGTTTTTTGCATCATCATGATAACGCGCTGCTGCCAGGATTTGCGGAGAGTAGACAAAAGGGGCGAGTTGTACCATCCGCAACCAGAGATGATGGTCGAGAAGAAAGTGATAGCTGGGATCGAGATAGCCCGCTTTTTCCAGAATGCTGCGACGCATAAAAACCGCAGGCTGACTGATGATCTTGAATGCCATCATATCATCCAGTGTGTAGGGTTGAAAACGTTGGATGTTGATCGGATTTCCTTCTCCATCAACCGAGAGGACATTCCCATAGATCAACCCCGCTTCGGGGTGTTTAGCAAAGAGATCCATCACAGCGGGGATCGTTTTGGGGAGGTAATAATCGTCTGAGTTGAGCCAGGCGACGATTTCCCCACTAGCGCGGGCGAGGCCCTTGTTAATGGCATCAGCTTGCCCCGAATCCGCTTCGGAAACCCACCACGCCAAACGCCCATCATATTTTCGGATGATGTCCACACTACCGTCAGTCGATTCCCCGTCCACAACCATATACTCGGTCTGAGGATAATCCTGCTCCAGAACCGAGCGTATGGTCTGCTCAAGATAAGCAGCCTGGTTATAAGAGGGGGTGATGATGGAGATCACAGGTGAGCTCATTGCAGGGGGAAGACCTCATAAACTTCATAATTTCCAAAGTAACGCAGAATTTTGAGAGTGGAAAAATCAAGTTTATATTTCTCTCCGAATTTTTTCCAAACAGTATCGAGAGACTCTCCGTTTTTAGTCACGACAATCAGCAAGACGCGCTCAAAATTATAATCTCGGATGAAGTTTTTTGAGAAATCACCTTGAATAAGCATTTGATATTCGAGAAAGGGTGCATAAGAACCATCCATTAATATCATATCATTCTCGTGAAGTTCTGTTTGTAGATAAGAGGCAGTCATTTCTGCCTTACTTTTTTCGACAGGGTAGGTGGATAAATTTGGGATGTGCTGTGCGGCACCCCAAAGCAATATGATAAATGCGATACCAATCACAATCCAATCAAGAAACCAAGCGCGGATTTTGAAATTGCTGAGGGGAAAAATAATGCCTGCTGCCACCCACACTAGGATGGGTGCAATAGTAAAAGACCATACACGGGGCCATGCATTGGGGCGTTGGATCAAGATCATGGTTGAGATTCCCACAACAAATACAATATGTAAAGGAATTTTATGTTTGGCAAATTTCCTATGAAAAATAAAACTTATAATTATGCCCACAATTCCGAGCCAAACTAACAATTCTGGAATTGGCGCTGTCCATTCGGCCCAGGTATTGAGAAACTTTCCCCACATCCGATTCGGCAGAACGTCCCAAGGGACGGGAATCAACCAATGGTGGTTAAAAAGATCATTCCGACTGAAAAGCAATATTGGCGAATAGAGCACGAATGTAGCCAGTCCCGTCAAAATGCCACTAGAAAACCAATAACTCAAAAAGTCCTGTTTTGACTCATAGCTGCTTCCAAAATCATTTACAAAAACAGAAAAAAGAAGCCAATAATAAAGAATAGTAAATGGGAATAGCATCGTTGGGATGGTATATAGTCCCAATGTGAAGAGTATAATCAAGACGGCCCAACCAAAGCGATTTTTCTCTCGGCGCAACTTATCACCTAGAATCAGTCCTAGAAGGGTTAATAATGCCACAATAATATAGCCGCGAAAAACCGAGGAAAATTGAATTAATTCAGGGAAGACGGCAACCGCAACTGCCGAAAGCATTCCTGTAGAAGAGCTGTAGAGATTTTTTCCCAATACGTAACTTGCAGGAATCATTAATAAACCAGCAAGGTATGTCGGCATTCTTAAAACCCAAAGTTCCCCTCCAAATATGCGGAAGGTAAGATTAAGAATTAAACTCAAAAAAATATGGTTGTTCGGAAGATGATAATCAGTTGCCGTTTGCCAAAAACTGCCCCGAATAAAGGCAAGATAGGTATAGGCCTCATCGTAGGTGACATTATTTCCAATATCTGAATATCGATAAATTGCCGCCGCAAGGGTGATCGCAAAAAGGAGCGCAGCACGCGGCCAGAGCATCTTTTTCGGAAGAAGGGCTTCGAAAAAGAGTTTGGCATCCTCAAAAAATTGCCGGGTAAATACTTTTATTCCAGCCATCAGATCCTAACGCAAATCAAATAATAGGTAGCCATCGCCATCTGCCACGATAGGATAATTTATCAGAATTTCCTGCAAGCCCGGCTGCCTTTCATATTGTCCAAATGCTGTGATTAGAAAATAATCTTCATTTTCAGTACGTGTTTCAAATTCCTTTTGCGCATCTATTCCTCCACCGCGCACCTTCATCAACGTGGTCGAAAGCGGCCAGAGTGATACCTTTCGCCAGCCAAATGCCATCAACCGGTAGCCGTAATCCTGTGTCAGGGCGATGGTATCTCGATCAGCAGGGATGGATGCGGCAATGTTCTCCCAAAATGCTGGCTCATGCCGAAAATCTTCGCCGACGAGAATCGACCGCGATACCCAGGCGGGATAGGCGACTCCGATCAGCATTAACGAAATCAGTGCATATCGCCAGAAACGTCCTTGGCGGGCGGTTTGCTCAATGATCAACTGGGCGATGGGCGCCAACCCCAACGCGATCACGGGGATCAGTTGAATATGATAATAACTATGCGTATACATCTGGAAGGGCAATGTCAACCCGTAGAGAAAATAACCGACCCAAAGGCTGATAAGGAGGGCACGCCCCCGTGGGGGCATGAGTAAAACGCCAATCAGACTGAGATAGACCAAAGGTAGCCCAAATAAACTGCCGAGAAAAGTCATCCATTGGAGATAAAATTTTGAGCTAAAGATCAACTGGATCAAATCCAGAGTCCAGCTGATGAAGTATTCTGTTGAACGCTCACCAGAGCCAAGAATATAATAAGAGAAAGCTGGCAAGATGATCAGTAATGCCATCACCCAAACCTGAGGAGATTTCCAAAAACGCTTCCACCCATGCGCAGAGATTACCGCAACAATGGCAATTGCCCCGACAAGGAAGGCAATCACAATTTTTACAAGGGCTGCCAACCCCAGGAGGAGGGCAGCTAAAATTGTCCATCTCCAGGTTTTTTCCTCGATCCAACGATATAGCGAATATAACCCAAGGATAAAGAGAGAAGTCATCAATGGATCGGGTTGGAAAGATCGACTGGCTTGCACTGCAAAAGGCAGGACGAGATAAAAAGCGAGAGAAATTAACGCAGCTTCATCCGATGTTAGACGACGGGCAAGATCGAAAAGGGCAATCCCGGCGAGAAGCCAGAATAGTGTATTCAAAATACGGGGAATGGCGATATTTTCTCCACCCGTCCAGGCATAGGTCAACGCCACGATGGATTCAATAATTGGCGGTTCAAATTCACCGACACGATTGCTGAAAGAGATAGCCAGTTCGCGAAGTTGTGGATCTGCATCAGGGGAAATTTGATAATAGATGCCACGAGCTACAAGAAGATTTCGTAATTGTCGCGTTGAGTGAAAGTCGAGGGGGGGATCAGTTAAATCTATCAAGCGCAACATCGCGCCTAAGATCAGTAAGCAAGCCAAAATCACCCGTGCGGCGAGTTTGCTCCCAAAAAGTTTAGAAGAGGCTGTCATAATCTGCTTTAGGGAAAACTGTCAAATTGCCGCCGATAGTTGCATCCAATATCTGACGCCCATCCTTCTCGTAGGAATCCTTCGCCATGCGATAAGCAATTTCGGACATATCGAGATCAGGAAGCTGCCAGCGGAACCCTTGCCCAAAATAGCGGGGATCGAAGTGATTGGGATCGTCGCCATCGGATGTGATGGTTTTATTTGCCTCGCCTTTGCTGGTAAAGCTGTGGTCAACCCCGATCAAAACAACCTGCTCGAAACCCATGTGGAAGGCAAGCTGCAGGCACACGTTAGTGACAGTTGCTCCTTCCCAGACACGGTAACGGACATCATGGGAAAATTTCGGCCCATCGTAAGTGGTGTACAAAAAAGTTGGCAAGTTTGCAGATTGAAAGGTTGAAGGAAAAAAACGATGGGAACGCCACGAGAAAAATCGGGGCATGTCGAGAGCAAGGAAATCATCCAGACATTGCTCAATTACAAGATCGTTAACAGAGGTGAGAAAGGTGGTCTGAAAACCCCATTCTTCAAAGGCAAGATAGACGCGGTTCATCCCGAAGGTGAATTCGCTTTTGAGCTTGGATACGTCGGTTTGTCGAAGGCTGGGACCGTTACCAATAATGAAGCAACGTTCGCCGCGATATTTATCTTTCAATTCACCCAGTGCAGAGTTACTCTCTCGTCGCCAGGGGTGAAGATAAGCGGCAGGCAGGTCAGGGAGTTGGCGCGCAGCTATATAGATGTTGCGGGCGAGATTCCAGATCGGAGAAGGTGTGAGTTTTTTGAAGGTGTTTTTCATAGTTTTTGAAAAGTGAGAAGCGATGCATGAAAGAGGTGAAAAGTGGAGAGTAGATTTTACTCATCACACGTCACTCTTTACTCAGTGCTTAGCCTCGCTGTTGCCCCACCGTCTACAACGAGGGCCTGGCCGGTCATAAAGGATGATTGTTCTCCATCAGCAAGGAAATAGATCGCGCTGGCAATTTCTTCCGGAGTGCCAACCTTGCCACTAACGGTTTTTCGGGCGAGATTTTCAAGTCGGGATTGTACGTCACCATCGCCAACATGGCCGCGCCCCAGTCCGTCACGAAGCATTTGGGTATCTACTGCCCCAGGGAGGATGGCATTAACTCGAATTTCATCTGGTGCAAATTCAACCGCCATTGCTCGCGTCAGAGCAAGTAGTCCGCCTTTGCTGGCGGCGTAAGCGGCAATATTGGCTGAAGTTTGAATGGCGTGAACGGAAGAGACATTTACCACTGCCCCACCATTCCGAGCCTTCAATAAGGGATGCGCAAATTTGACACCTAGAAAGACCGAGCGTAAATTGGCGGCCATGACCGCATCCCATTCTTCGACAGAGGTCTCCAGAATCGGCTTGGCAATTTGCAATGCAGCGTTATTGACTAGCGCGTCGAGACTATCGGTGAATTCCTGCGCCTGTGTGAAGATAGATTCCATCTCATCACCGCGCGAGATGTCGGCCTGGATAAAAAGACCCCCAGCAGGAAAATTCTCGCCGAAAGATACTCTATCCACACCGATCACTCGCCAGTCCTTTGATGCAAAGAGATGCACGGTTGCACGGCCGATGCCGCCAGATGCTCCTGTAATGAGAAGGGTTTTATTTGTCATTATTCAAATCCTTCGGATCAATTCCCAATCCATCCAACAGATTTTTGATCGTATTCCAATGCACGCGCTCCCACGCTGCCGGGCTTGAATTGGCATTATGCGGGGCAAGCATGACATTATCCATTTTTTTCAGAGGACTGTTTTCTGGCAATGGTTCAATTTCAAATACATCGAGGGCGGCACCGCCAAGTTCTCCAGCTTGCAAAGCCGCAATCAGGGCTTTCTCGTCTACAATGGGGCCACGCGCGGTATTAATCAAGATGGCTGTCGGCTTCATCTGGGCAAGGGTTTCGGAATTTATAAGATGGTGGCTAGTGGGATTGAGATCACAGTTGATGGAAATAAAATCAGATTTGGAGAGTAAGATGTCAAGTGTAGTCAGCTCAATACCAGTTTCAGTTAGAAAAACATGATCAATTTCAATAATATCAGTACCGAAAACCTTCATTCCGAAGACTTTTGCGCGGCGGGTAAGGGCTTTGCCAATATTGCCAACACCAATCACGCCTAAAGTGGATTCACTCAAGGCTTTCCCCGGGATTTTCTCCCATTCTCCAGTCTTCATCGCTTTGTCCATTAAGGATTGACGACGAGAAAAGGCTAGCAAGTAGCCAAAAATCGAATCAGCAACAGGGGTAGTAAAAGCATTTTGAGTGCGGGCGATTTTCACACCATAATGGGAGCAAGCCTCGGTATCGATTGAATCGATCCCTGTCCCCCACTTTGAGATAACTTTCAGACGCGGGGCACATGCTTCGATCACGCGCGCAGTGTAACGGTCATCCCCGCATATTGCTCCGTCAAATTCTCCGGCATAATTCAGCAGGTCGGCTTCTTCCATCCGTTCTTCCACATCGGGGACGATCATATCCAGCCCGTAGTTTTCAAAAACAGGCCGGAAGCGGTCGAGAAAGGGGATCATATAAGGGGCGGTGAGGAGGATGGTTTTAGTCATAATTTTATTGTCTTTTCAAAAGAATCACTCTTGGCATTGAAGATAATCCGTGAGGCGAGTAAGTGAATTGTCGCGTTCTACTGAAGAAGGTGTGGTGTCTTTTATATTGTATAGTGTTGAACAAAGAATTGAAGCCATGCCTTGAGAAACCTTATTAGCATGTCTTGTCATTTTTTTTACACTCTCCCAATTTTCTTGGTGAGCATAGCCTTCAATAAAGGGAATATATTCAAAACCGTTTGCCGGGTTTTTATCTGATTTTTGTGCATCCTCCCATAAAGATGTGATTTTAGCCCACTCTCCGCGCTGACGCGCTAAATCGGCTTTTTGGTAGTATGAGCACCAGTTTTCTGGGATTTCTTTTCCGAATATCTCTGGAGGTAAAAGGCGGGGTGCTTTACTTTCTATCTGGATGCGGTCAATCGCGGAAATTAGGCTTGCTTTTCGCTCTAATTCTGAAATGAGCCTTAAATCAGAATCTTCAGGACGAAGCACCCACAAGCACTGTTCTAGCTCTGGCTCAAAGGAAATAATAAGGCTTTCTTTGCTATTACCTGAGAAATCAGAAAGAAGAAAGTTCTCTTCTAAAATCATTCCATCAAAAAACTGATTAAGCACTCCATAAAAACTACTATAGATAGCATAAAACCAATAGTTTGACTCTTCTCCCGTCCTTTCGTCGGAATATATTGTATTTAATGCATAAGCGGTAGGGTATTCTCCCATGAAAAACAATATTTCTCCTTCAGAAATAATCGCTGTATTTGGTTCTAGATCAGGAACTCGTTGTGTGAATTGTTGGAAGAGGTTAAGTTGTTTTTCCCAGGATCGTTGGTATTGATGGGCATTATTCAAATGAACTCCTATTGATAAAGCCACCAATAGGGCGACTGCGATATTTGCTTTCCCTTTCTGGGTAATAAAATAATCAATTACGACCACCAAAATCAAAGTAGCTCCCAACATTGAAGCAAGTCCAAAACGTGTAGCCGCCATTTGATTTTTATGGGAAGAAATATCTTGCCCAATCAACCAAATAGGGAGTGGCCCAAAAGACAGAATCCCTAAGCCAATTCCAAGCATTTCTTTCTGCCATCTTTTTCGTTCAGGAGCAACAATATTTTCTTTTCTTAAACCATATGTGTTTTTCAACCAAATAAAAACAAAAATAAAGCTAAACGTGATAACCAATAAAACATAACGGTTAAAAAGGTTCGTTAAATTTAATACTTTTGCAGCTACAACATTATGCCAACCATTAAACATCACAATAGCAGCATCTTGAATCATCGTGTTGAATAGGCTGGCAAATATTTGCAAAGGCTCAGAAAAAAATTGAAGCAGCATTACAGGAGTGTTTCGATCTCCACCCGGTAGGGCTAACAAGAAAAAACGCCAATATATATAAACCGCAAGAACAAGAAGAAATGGAAGCCATTTCCAAAACACATTCCTCGTTCTGCGTAGAATATTTTTTTCTTTGCGATACAATAATATCCAAAGTATCAAAGGGCGTAAAAGCTCCAGACCAGAAAAATATTCACTTGAAACTAAATGGGACCATTCAGCAACAAGAGCTATGAGGACGAAAACCGCCCCAAAATATCCTCTCTTTTTTTCGGCAATCACCATAAGCCAGAGTGATAATGCGTATAGGAAGAACCCCATCCAATGAAGAGAATAGGCTACTGCCATTGGTTGCAACATGAAATAGGGATAAACCAAAAAGAGCAATGATATATATACATTTTGTCTTTGAAATTTCCCCCAAAGTGAGCCAAAAATAAGCCAAAAAATCACAACTGTTGCCCATCTCAAAACAAGCGCAACGATATGCCAGCCCAGCGGCTTATAACCAAATAAATTAAATATAGAATCATAAAACCAAGCTGCATAAGGACGATTACTACCAATTAAAAGCATATCCCTTAATCCATCAGATCCGAGAATATAAGAGTAGTAAACATGATGCCAATCATCCATATAATATCCCAGATTCGGAATCAACAAGCCAAAAGCAGTCACAGAAACTCCGAGAAGAAATACTGGAATGGCCCATTTGTGAGAAAACAACTTTTCATACAATGAAATTACTTTCTCATTAATATTTATTTCACTTTTTATGCTCATTGCGTTGTCTCATCAAAATATCTGCAATTTTAAAATTGGATTCTTCGTCAATATCTACCGCTTCAAATACAGGGATTTCAAACATAATCGGATTGGGACCGATACGGTGATTATGCTGCAAAAGATTTTTACGGTTAAAAAGATAAATACAGGAATTTTCCTCGTAGACGGGCGTTAAATCCTGCGTCTGGATGAGTTCCTGTGGGTTGTGATTGAGAGCTACACCGTGATGATCGTACAGTCGAGTTTGCCACCGCGTTACCGAGAATAATGAGTCTTTTTCAGGATATGCTTCGAGGAAGGTCTTAATTGCATGGGATACTGTTTCAGCACGTAAAAGTGGATTGGTGCTGTGTGATTGCAAATAAAAATCTGCTTTTACAAGCTCCGTGTCATGGAGCAGGATATCGTTCATCGGGCGGTCAACGGCACGAAGTTCTTCCGGGCGGTTGATAACCTTCACGGAAGGGAAATGCTCTCGCAAACCCGCCATAATTGGCTCTGAATCAGTGTCCACAACGACCACATCGATTTCGGGAACAGCGAGTAAGGTTTCGATGATATGATGAAAAAGGGGCTTTCCAGCAAGAATACGATAATTTTTACCCGGCACGCGCTGGGAGTGGTGTCTCATGGGGACAAGGGCGGCTATTTTAGTCATTTTTATTGTTTATATCGAATCGGCTCAATGGAACGCGGGGCTGGCGTTTTCTCAGAAAGGATTCCTGGTGGGTAGTAAAAAGCCTGGTGAAGCTGAGAATCGATCCTGCCTGAATAATTATAGCCCTGATACGTTCCCCAATATTGCATAAAGCGGAACCAGAAAATACTTTTCCAATGCTCATTCAACACCCTGTCACGCTTTGCCTGTAATAAATCGGAATAAGTGCTGCTCAAGCAGAGACGCAAAAAGTTCCATAGTGAAAAGGTACTTGTCGGCAGGATCTGCTTCATCGCGATCGCTTCGCGGCGATAGCGATTCTGAACTTGGGCTGGCTTTTCGTCATGGAGATGGATAATCTCCGCTTCGGCAGTGTAGGCAATCCCATATCCCTTCTCCATCGCCCAACTGCTCCAGGCCAAATCTTCGAGACCGGTCAACTGCTCGTTATAGGCATGTTGCTCCCAAAGTACGCGGCGGATGGCAGCATTGGCGTTATGCGAGTAGGGATGTCCCTGCCGGGGTTGGGAAAGGTCAGGAAAATATTGACGAAAGAATTGATGCTCAGAGTATTGATTGGTTATGCCGCCACGTTGTTTGCCATAACTAACAGCGAGATTTTCATCGTTGAAGGGTTTTAAGAGCTGTTCCAGCCAATCTGGATAGACCGGGTAACAATGCGCACTGATATTGATGATGAATTCGCCGCTGGCGGCTCTGACGCCGAAATTGAGCGAACGCCCAAAGGTGAATTCTTCAGGAGTGATGTGGACGATCTTCGCACCATAACTCTCGGCTATGGAGACAGTTTCATCTGTAGAGCCAGAGTCAACCAGGATGACCTCAACATCACCGAGATTCTGTTGGCGAATCCCCTCCAGCAGACGACCAATATGTTGGGCCTCGTTATAAGCACGGATTACGACGGAGCAATTCATTTGAATAAGTGATTCGGCAATTCAGCAAATCATTTTATTAATTCGCTAAATCAATGAATCGTCTTTACCAATCACCGTCTTTTTCATACCCCAGGCGAACCAGCAAATCCCCGGCGACATCCTTGAAGATGCGTTTATGCTCATCCGTGAAGTATTTTTTCCATTCACCAGTTTTCCCAGAGCGAAAGGTTGGCGATTTCTTGGGATTGATACTTGCTTCAAGAATATCAAGAGCATCCTCTCGCTCGATAGGCAAATTCGGGACCCGCATGGAAACGTGATCGTAGACTTTGGCCAGGGTGGCCCTACGGTCGTTGATAAAATCTTCAAAATGGAGGGCCAATACTTCGGGGCGATCAAGCCAATCGGTATAGAAGGAAAAACGTTCGGCGATATTTGGGAATTCCACTCCGGCGTCGGGGAGGCCGAGGATGCTGACTGTAAGCCGTTCATCAAAGCTGTGCAGTTCTTCAGCATAATATCGATGATGATGGTGATCGGGTAACATTTCGGCGATATAAAAAACGTGCGAGACGACGACGTCGCGCGGGTCGCGGTAGATGAAAAATGGGATAAAATCCGGGGTCGAGACTCTCTCAACAACCGGCGGCCAGGCCAAAAGATGTGCGGCGGACACGTCCAATGGACGCAGGGATTTCAGATAGGCAAGGGCTTCATCCACACTGCGCTTGCGTCCAGTATCCCCATCATAAGCTGCAAAACTGACCGGGATATGATGGGCAAAGGGCGTAAACTCGGAAAATCCGAGCAAGATCTGGTTGAGCAGGTGCGTGCCACTTTTGGGGAAGGAAATCCCCAACAGGATCGGCCAGCCATTTTCAGGTGCATCAATCTCCGAAAAGCGCGGACGGCGCGCGGCAGTTTCGGCTCTATAGGCGTAGACGCGCAATTGGTCGCGCAGCTTGGAGGGCATTCGGGCTTTCAGTTTTTTGATTATCGACATAGTTCACTCTTCACTAAGCAATGATTTATTCGGTCGCAATTGTATCAGGTGTTCAGGATTATTTCAGCGTTGAGCTAAAGAGAAATTTTGCTATAATGAATGTATGGTAAACATCAGATTCGAATTGGCAGGCAGGAGAATACTATGAGTAAGCATGGGAATCGTAGGAAAGAAGCTCGCGAACTTGTTGTCGAATTTACACTGGTTTATGACTCAAAGAAGGGAAAATTATTGGGATATTTGCGTGACCTGACGATGAACGGGGCCCAAATTAACGGGAGTAAAAAATTGGAAGAAGGCACAATAGTTTCGTTGTCCATAGAGCTGCCAAATGACTTGCCAGGCGTGAGGGCAAAAGAATTACGCGTCAGCGCAAAAGTTGCTCGGTGTATTATGGTCAATGAAAACCCTCCCGGTTATGCAATTGGTTTCGAATTCACTGATATAAATTCCGAAGAGAGCGAAGTGTTAGAAAAACTTTTGAAACGATATTATTTTTTACGACCTTGGGCGCATTAATATCGTAGAATCAATTATCACATTCAACCCAAACAACTTCAAGCATGTATACGGGATGCGTGCAGATGGCTTTAGGGTTTCCAAGTGGATTTCCCAAACAGCAGGATGCTTTTCAAAGAGCTGAATCATGAAACTTTCAGGTGATGAATTCCAATTGTTACAAATCCTGGCCGATGGGCACAGAAAAACATATGTACATATAGTGAAGGGTTTCGGTCAACCGCTAACTCCCTTGGCCCCAACCTTCACAAATCGAATCGCAAAGCGTTTGCTTAAACTTAAGCTTGTGATAAAAGCAGGTATTTTGCGGGACGGCTACAAAATTACGAGTGAAGGCCTCGCAGCCTTAAAAGATTAAGGTCGCATTAGTGCGTGGCATGTACGACGCCATTTTTTTTAACCTGCTCTAACCCATTTTATTATTCGTCGAAATATTTCTGGCAAGAGAATGAATAGCATAGATGGAAGGAAAATAAAAAAACATCCTCCACAAAGCCCGAAAAACAACTCCACAACAAGCCACTCCCCAAAAATATCACTTTGCCAAAAATAGACACTCCCATTTTGACGCAGCGTAAAAACGTAATTCCTGCTCACCCACATTTCCACGTGACATTGCTCTATTCGTTCTTCAACGTTGAACAGGGGTAATGTTGGTGAACACGTTGTGTCTTTGATTTCTGCCGGATTCGGGTTATCGTACCAAACAGGATCAGGGAGGCTCTTAACGGTCATCCAACAATCAGTCCGACAATTTTCGGCATCGTTATATTTGTAGAGAATTCCCGATTCGCTCTCCACCCATAATTGATCCCGTTCAATTGAGATTAAACTGGCGACAGGCTCTGGGACAGCTTCGATCTGCTGCCAACTTGCGCCGAACCAATCCCAAATAAAGGCGATCGATGCCATAAGACCTAGAATCCCCCCAATAGCAGATAATAAAATCACAAGCCCAAATCGCTTTAGCATAATTCCTTCAACAGGAAGTCCCCATCATCCAAGACCCCATCCAGTATTGTCTTCAATGCAGGAGAATTTTCAGGCGATAATCGATCCAAGTCAAAGTCCTGCAATATCGCATGGGAGGTCCGTACGCCTATTTTCAGATATTCGCCAAAGGGTAGCGAAGAAAAATATAATTGATAGTATAAAAAACGACGAGCATTTCGTTGAAATTCAGGGGGAACTGCGATGATTTCAGCTTTCAGAAATTCATCGAGCTTTTCGCCATATGCCCCCACGCTTTGCGGGAAGAAAACGGTCGGATATTGTGTAAAACGCGCCTTACCAGCGCAGAGCACCGGCATCCCCATGATCGAAGCTTCCATCCCGATGGTCGAGTTGTAGATCAGCACGAATTTTGAGCGCTGGATCAACTCGTATGAGCTGAGCGTCTCTTGCGGTGGAACAAAGATCACATTCGGCTCTTCCACAGCACGCCGATCTGCAATCCAATTTGCCACCGTTTCAAGGCTGGCTTTGCGCAGGCGCATTTCATCCGGATGGGCGCGGATCACAAAAAGCGTTTCCGGGTGGGTCCTGATCATCTCCAGCACTGCATCCAGCCAGGTGAACATATCTTCAAAAACGGTGTTGGCATGCGGCTGGCTGGTATCGAAAATGACGTTGGTAAAGATCGGCACGATCTGTTTAAACGCCGCCGCCTTCGCCAAAAAAGCCTCGTCCAGGCCCTTCATATCCGCCCAAAACTTCATCCCCGCCATCGTGAAATCACCCTGAAAACGTTTGGAGAGATAGGCATCCAAACGGGCGTTTTGAGCATCGTCCAATTCAAATTCATTGGGGATGTGGAGAGGGTAGGCCGTCGCTTCGCCATCTGTAAAAAATGCGGATGCGGGCTGTAATCCCACCTCGTGCGTGATCGCTCGTATCCCGTGCTTGCGAGCGATAAAAAGCGCGGTCGCTTCGGGATACATCTGTCCGTTAAAAACGACCACCGCCCGAGGCTTTATTCGTTTAATCAGCATCTCAAATGCTGCGGCAATATTCCATGCCGAGCGAATGTACTCTCGCAGCAGATAGCGAGTCGGCTCGTCATCAATGAGATGATGCCGACGCAGGATCCAGCGTAAGCCAGGGAGACAGAGTTCGCCTAGTGGGATTCCGTTGAAGCTGAATCCCATCAACTCGGACAGAGGCAAGCCTCCCAACGCGCGATCCAGCTTTTCATCCGCCCTAAAAGTGAACCAATTAACACCTGATGTAGTAAGGGCTTTAGCCCTTGAACGACTAAAGTCGTTACTACGAGGCAATCCAGAATAGAGCGTTTTCGATTGATAAATGCAGGAATTGCAGGGTGGTTTCTGCGTAACCTTTTCCCGATTGGTTCCCAATACGCAGTGTGTCATCCCGGCTTTACAGGCAAAATACTGAACAGGGATCCCCTGCAGGCGAAAAGCCCAGGAGGTGAGCAAATGAAAGGCGCTGTTCCAGGAGAAATCGTCGATGCCGGAAGAGGCTTTGAAAAAGACAACTGGCTGCCCCTCCGAATCTGGAAGCTGACGCGCAACACGCCTCGCCATCCGCCAGATTTGGAGGTTATTGAGATGACGGGTCAGTCGTCGCTGGATGCGTTGTTGATAGAATTCTCGGAGCATGGAGTTGTTATTTGGGAGTTGGGAGTTGGGAATTGTGCTAAAACGCTCTGCCAAAATTAAACAGCGATTCCCTCTTTGCGAATGTTAATATAAAGTGGCATTTTACTGTGGCGATATTCCATAACAGAGGCAAATTTGCGAGAAATAACCATATCGTATTGTAAAGATAAAGATGCGATTAGTTCTGAAGAACGCTTTGATTCTTCCCAATAATCAAATTCTCCATTCAGTACAATCAACACATCAATATCTGAATTAAGCGGATTGGCTTCGCCGCGTGCGTAAGAACCAAAAAGATAAACTTCTTTTAGTTGTGTACCGTATATGTTCGTTAGTCCCTTTTTGAGGGTATTTAATATCGCTTGTATTTTTTTAGACATAGGAAATGTTTATGAGCTGAATACCAGTCAGATTGGTTTTGAAATTATACCTTACGTAAATTTGATGTTCAGGAGTTGGAAATCGGGAGTTGACGAGTGTGTAATCCCCAAATCCCAAATAATGATTCCCAATTTTCTCTTTTACCACTCATTATTCTCTTCGTAGCCAAGTTTTACTAACAAGTCCCCGGCAACATCTTTGAAAAGATCTTTATTCTCTTCACTGAAGTGGTCACGCCAACCGCCCGTCTTGCCAGAGCGAAAAGTATGCGATTTCTTGGGGTTGATCGCCTCCACAAGAATTGCTATAGCCTTCTCACGCGGCGTTGGGATTTGATATCCGGTCTTCTCGATTTCATCCAGCATTGCGTTCAGCGTGGCATCCCGATCATTGATCAGATTCTCGAAGCGGATGCACATCACTTGCGGCTGGTTCAGCCATTCGAAAACACCAGCATAACGCTCTCGGACACTGACCATTTTTAGCCCATCCTGGTCTATTCCCATGATGGCAACTTTCAGCCGCGCATCAAAATCGGGCAGGGATTGATAATAAGCATGCATCCCATGCCCCGTATGCATATCGGTAGCAAAGAAAGCCTGCGAAATGAGCATATCGCGTGGATCACGATAGATAAAATAGTTTACACGCCCTTTACGGCACAAAATTGCCAGGTTTTCAGGGGAAGCCTCGACATATCCCCAACCGATCACGGCAGGATAAATAGTTGCCAGCTCCACTGCAATTTCTCTTGCAGACCTTCGCCCTCCTTCTTTGCGGATAGTGCGCACTGGCTCCGCAGCTGTATAGGTATAGGGCATGATCTTTGTAAACCCGTTCAGGATTTGCAATAGCAGATGCGATCCGCTTTTGGGTTTGGAGTTACCAAAAATGGGCGGCGCTTCGCCAAAAGACAAACTCCGCCACCGCAAAGCTGCCTGGGCATATTTGCCCGGCTCGCGGAGTTTTTTGCGTAGGGTGTTTTGGAGAGGCATAAAAAGATTTACCACAGAGCGCACGGAGTCCACAAAGAAAAACTAAGGTTTGTGAAACAGCAAGGTTTTGCAATATCTCAACAGATAAAAACTCTGTGCCCTTTGTGTACTCTGTGGTGAAAAAAACTATTTCACGCGGCGGAGTTTCTCGCGTGGACCCATTTCGCTTTCATAGACCTGCTTTACGCCATTCCCAAGTCCCTGCTCGGTGACTCGAATATATTTGACCAATTTCCTGAATCCGCCCGGCTCAACCGACGCAGATTGATCACTGCCCCACATCGAGCGGTCGATCGTTAAATGACGCTCAACCATGCAGGCGCCCAAGGCAACCGCAATTGCCGAAGGAACCAATCCGACTTCATGACCGGAGTAACCAATAGGGAGATTTGGGAATTCCTTTTTCAAGGTCTCGATCATCTTCAAATTTAACTCTTCCGGGTCACAGGGATAAGAACTGGTCGAGTGCATCATCCCCAAATTATCTTCCCCAACAACCTCAACGCCCTTGCGGATTTCATCCATTGTAGACATTCCTGTTGAGATGATCACAGGTCGACCGGTTGCACGCACATGGCGCAGCAGATCGTAATCTGTCAAAGAAGCGGATGGCAGTTTGTAGGCGTGGGTATCAAATTTTTCCATGAAATCCACCGAGCCTTCATCCCAAACCGAGACAAACCAATCGATGCCCTGCTCTTTGCAATGGCGATCAATTTCCTGATATTCTTCCTCACCAAATTCGACTTTATACCGATAATCCAGATAAGTGATATAGCCCCAGGGAGTCTGGCGCATTTTTAATTGCTGATCCAACGGGGTGCAAACATCCGGTGTACGCTTCTGAAACTTGACCGCGTCCGCATTGGCGTTGACGGCCGCGTCGATCATTTTCTTGGCTACATCCAGGTCACCATTATGATTGATGCCTATTTCAGCAATAATATAAGTCTGATGGCCGTCGCCGATCAGTTTTTCTCCAATTTTCATTTCACGAGTCATATTTACTCCTAATTTATTCACCACTGAGACACAAAGGACACAGAGAAAAACTTAGTGCTCTTTGCCTGCACTGTGCGCAGGCACACGTGTGCCTTTGTGGTTATTCAGTTTTTCTACTTAAAATCAAATCACAAATCTCGCGGACAGCGCCGTGCCCACCTTTTTTGGATAATACAAAATCTGCCTGACGAGCCACTTCTGGCATGGCATCTGCGACGGCGACACCCCATCCAACCAGCGGGAAACAGGGGGTATCATTCAGATCGTTGCCGACAAAGATCGTCTCCGACGGGTCAATCTCTCGTTTTTCTTGCTCTCGTTTAAGGACACCTGTCTTGTCATCAACACCTTGCAGATATTCAACGTTCATCTTTTTACAGCGTGCCGCCACAACAGGATTTCTCTCCTTCGAGATGACCACGGTCTCAATGCCCGCCGCTCGCAAAAGGTTGACACCATAACTGTCACTGCGATTGGCGGCTATCGTTTCCCGTCCATCCTGATCCGTCCAGACGCGGTTATCGGTCAGTACTCCGTCGAAGTCGAGGAAAAGCAATTTAACGGTGGCAGGCATCGGTCGGCGGGCGGGGCCGGGAGAGACAATCTCCAGGTCGCCAAATTTTACCAGCCATTCATATTTTGCCCAATCTGAGAGATTATCAATATCCACCGTATAGTTTGGGTTGATCATCAAGGGAAAAACCACATCACCTGTCATGGATTTCTTTTCCAAAATTGCGCGGGGTCGGATCGCGTCTATGTGCCCGGTCTGCCAATAGATCGGCGGTAAACTTTGGCGGGGTGCATTATAGGGTTCAGCAATGCTTTCCACATCGAGCAGGTTTTGCATGGGCGCTTTTTCACCATTTGGCAGACGCCACATCTTATGCGGATTTTGCCCAGCCGGGACGACGCCGCGCACCGAATCAGCTTCAGGATGCATCAACAATATTTTAATGGCATCATCTACACAGCCTGGTGGTCGAATCGGCGAGGTGGGGCGAAGCTGCACAACCACATCAGGATAATAATTCTCGTTTTCGGCCAGCCAACTCAAGGCGTGTTCGAAAACCGGCAAATCGGTGGTGTTATCTTCTGCAAAAACTGCCGGTCGCATAAAGGGTGTTTCCGCGCCAAATTCACGCGCAACAGCAGCAATCTCTTCATCATCGGTACTGACGATGGTACGCGTGACCAACTCTGATTCCAGACCCGCCGCGATGCTATACGAAATCAGCGGATAGCCCACAAAGTTGCGGATATTTTTTCGAGGGATGCCTTTGGAGCCGCCTCGCGCGGGGATAATTGCCAGGATTTCTGTCATTTTGTTATTGGTGGGGCGGGGTAACCCCGCTCCTACCCATATCAATTTACCACGCCGTCCAACCACCATCCACGACCACGTTCGAGCCGGTCATGTAAGAGGAGGCATCCGATGCCAAATAGAGCAGCGCGCCATTCATTTCATCTTTATTTGCCATGCGTCCCATGATGGTTTTCGCCGAATAGTTGCGCGTAAATGTCTCGTCATGGTCATTATAAACGCCACCCGGTGTGAGCGCATTCACACGGATTTCCGTCTCAGCATAATATGCCGCCAGATATTTTGTAAAGCCCAGTACACCCGCTTTTGTTGTCGTGTAATAAACGGGTTTGAATGCCACACGTTTGCCATCTTTTAAGTAGATGCGTTGGTCAGGCCCATTCAACCCATAGGTCGAGCAAATATTGATAATGCTTCCTTTTTTGCCCTGGGCAAGCATTGGTTTCACGCAAGCTTGTGTCACAATGAACATTCCCGTCAGATTGACATTCACCGCAGCGTTCCATTGATCAAGCGGATAATCTTCAAACGCGCCCGGGGCAATTCCTTTGGCAGCTGCATCTGCATCAAATTTTGGATCAAGGGCGGCGCTATTGACAAGAATATCCAAACTGCCAAATTGATGTAGAGTCGTGGAGACCAAATCCTGAGCAGATTCAGGGCGAGTCACATCCAGCCCAAAACTTGCCGCTTGGTACCCGGCATCAATCAACGCCTGAGCAGTTTTCCCGGCTGCACCCTGATCAATATCCGCAACAACGACATTTGCTCCAGCTTCAACAAGCGTGCGGGAAAATTCTGCTCCCAACAGCCCTGAGCCACCAGTGATGATCGCGGTGCGACCAGATAAGTCAAATTTTTCTTGAATGGTCATATCCAATCCTTCAGGGTTGAGCTTGATAAAGATATCCCAAGCCAGATTTTTCTATTGTTACCAAACCGTCTGTCATCTCATCCAACCAGGCCTGAAACTCTGGGCTCTTATCATCTACCGGCCAGAAAATTGCCAGGACCGCGTCACCAGAACGAAGAGCTTCGGGTTGTTCATCCCAAAGCCGGTAAACTGGACGATCCGTCCAGAAGTAGACAGCTGGTGGCTGATTGGTGTAAATGGCAGTATCTTCTGGTAATTCGCGGACTGCAACCATAACCGTTGATTCTCGCCAGCGCCAGGAGGCAAATCCATGCGCTGATTCCTGCAAATCTTCAACTGTACGAATTTGGGCCCCTATCGCTATGCCAAGAAATAAGGTTGCGATTCCAAAAGCAATAATTCGTGCTGTTATTTTACCTTGTTGCGCCACCCAATGGATGAAGTAAACCAAAATTACAAGGCAAGCCAGATATACAGGAGAAAGTATGCGGTCGTTGAGCGGTGTAGCAGCATCAAAGATATTGAGCGAGATCAACAAAGATCCCATATAGGTAAAAATATAAAGCGTGGTTATAAAAGAAAGTATTTCTGGTCGAGTGTTTTCTTTTGGCTTTAGGAAGTATTTCAAGCCGCGAGGGATAATCCAAAGGAATAAGACGAGCGTAATTAAGGAGGTGATAATTGCTAAAATAAGGGGTTTTTCTATATAGGGTGAACATAATTCAGGTTGAGGGATAATGAAGCGAAAAAATGCTCTTAACCCACGTTGAGCATTATCACCTGTAACTGGATGCCATTCAATCGCGCGATTGGTCGCACTCCCGCCAACAAGTTTATTGCGCAGCATCCATGCCAACATGACAGGCAAGGCCCCAGCCAAAAAATAGCCTAGGGATGAGAAACGCTTTTTCCAGCTTGGGCGCAATAGTAAAATAGCGACAATAAAAGTTGCGAATAAGGACAGGGCCGCATAACGGGTGAGATAAGAAAGGCCAGTCAGAATACCAGCGAGGATGAGCCATTTGCCCCGCATGGGGATTAATCCCCACGCTACAAACACGAAGCCGACTGAAGTCGGCTGCTCTGGCGAGTCCGCTTTAGCGGACTTTATAAATTTAGCGTGGGCGTTCACGCCCATGCGGGGGCGAAATTCAACCGCTCGATAAAAAGTCAAAAATGCCAAAAGGCTAATAAAAAGATAAAGCGGCTCGCTAAGCGCCTGGGCATGAAGACGTAAAAGGGTACTATTGCTCAAAAAAAGAAGAGAAAGAAAAATCCCAGCGAGACGGGAATGGGTCATTTTCCAACCGAGGAAACCTATAATTCCCGCATTTGCGCCGAAGACAAGAATATTGATAAAACGCGCGCTGCGATAAGGGCTGATTTCGAGGATACTGCTTGTCACTGCCATTAATGCTGAGAAGAGGGGCGGCCAATGGGTGACCGGTTCCAATCCCGTCGCAAGCCAGATACGGGTGAATCCCTGCCCACCCAGAAGGGCGCGCGCCGCCGAGATATAGGAAATGGCATCATCTGTCAATCCAAGACCTGTGGGGGTGCTGCTATACAGCAACCACGTTCCGGTCACGGTGAGCAAGCCCAAAAGGAGGGCGAACACGGCATCTTTGCGGGTAGAGAGAAAACTTTTCATCAAAGTAATCTGAGGGAGGGATTTCCCCATCCCTCCCTCAGATAAATATTTATCTAACCGTTCAGCAAAAAACCCTGCTCTTCAAGATAAGTAATGATCTTGAGCGCATTTTCCTCGGGGGTGATTTCGTCACCAGTGACGGTGATCTCGGGATTAATTGGCGCTTCGTAGGGATCATCTACACCAGTGAAACCTTTGATCTCGCCGCGGCGAGCCATCGCATAAAGACCTTTTACATCGCGGGCCTCGCAGACCTCAAGGGAAGTATCGACATAGGTCATCATGAAGTTTCCTTCGGGGACAAGTTTGCGAGCTTCGTTGCGGGCATTGCGATAAGGACTGATTGCCGCGCAAATGACGTTTCCACCGTGCCGAACGATCTCGCCGGCGACATAACCAATCCGCATAATATTGGTATCACGATCTTCAGCACTGAAACCAAGACCTTTGGAAAGGTGCGTACGGACAACATCACCATCAAGTACCGTAAGCTGTTTGCCACGTTCAAGAAGAAGATCTGTGAGGGCGCGAGCAGTAGCAGATTTACCTGATCCGCTCAAACCCGTAAACCAGATGCAGAAACCCTGGTTATGCCTGGCAGGATATGATTCGCGTAATATTTCAGCGGTTTCAGGACGAGTGAACCAATCGGGGAGCAACTCACCTTTGGCGAGATAATCATCACGAACCTGGGTGCCAGAAATCGTCAGAACGCGTTCGCCTTCGGGAGCCTTTCCGGCTTCGACATATTCGTTTCGGTCGGGCAAATAAACCAGCCATTTGAAGGGAACCATTTTTACACCAAGTTCTTCTTCGTATTTACTGAGCATTTCCTGCGCATCAAAGGGACCGTAAAAAGGCTTGCCGGTGCTATCATTACCAGGACCGGCATGGTCGCGCCCGACGATCAAGTGATTCGCGCCATGATTGCGGCGGATAATGGCATGGAGAAGTGCTTCGCGCGGTCCAGCCATGCGCATCGCTAATGGAAGCAGACTGAGTTTTGTGGATTTCTTGTCATAGTAATTTTCCAGTAGGGCTTTATAAACTCGGACACGAGTGTAGTGATCCACATCGCCGGGTTTGGTCATGCCAACAACCGGATGAATGAGCAGGCTACCGCCAATCTGCTTGGCAGCACGCTTGGTCAATTCTTCGTGAACTCGGTGCAGCGGATTACGCGTCTGGAAAGCGACCACATTTTCGTTGCCCATCTCTTCCAATTCCGCACGGACTTCGGCAGGTGTCTGGCGAATGTCAACGAAATCATAGTATTTGGGCATATTGATAATTTTCAACTCACCCGAAATACAAACCTTACCCCAACGAGACATTTCTGAAACCAGCGGGTGACGGGAATCATCCGTTCCAAGACTCAAGCGGGCTTCCTTCTCCGGATCCCAAGTGTAGATCTCCTCGAGTTTCATGATCCCGATCAGGTCATTCAATGCGTTGCGGATGACCAATTCTTCGCCAACAGTGGGTAGCTCAGCAGGATCTGCGGTCAAGGTGATCGGCATCGGGAAAAGTGTCCCGTCCGAGAGACGCATTTCGCTCAAGACACGCTCATAATCCGCTTTATCCATGAAACGATCCAATGGTGAGAATGCCCCCGTTGCGAGCAATTCCAGATCGTTCAAAGCACGCTGGGAAATCTGGATGGCTTTCAACCCCTTCGTGCGCTCGATCAGCACATCCCGCTCTTTGCCTGTAGCGACTAAATTTACAAGCTTGCCACCATAGGGGGCGATCAACTTACTTTTCGACATAACTTACTCCTTGCTAATATTCAGCAATTGAATTTTGAACAAACGGCGCAATTATAGCCTAGAATCAAAATAAATAGGATGCTATTTTCCTACGCTCACCCACCGATTTATTTAGCCAGACAAAATAAATCTTCGGAAAGTTTACCCATCTCCGGGGATAGCTCCATCCCGGTCAGGATTTGGCAAACCTGCTGGGTTATAAATGGATTGGCCATCATGGATGGTGCGATCTCTTCCAGGCGCACGCTGTCCCCCATGATTGCACTGGCTTGCAGGAAAGGCATCCATTCGATGGAATCTTTCGGGGCACTCCCCTTTTGACTTGCTTCCGTGTCGAGGGCATAGACCAAATTCCAGTCACCGCGTTGACGCGCCAATGTCGCTTTCTGGTAGATATAACACCAATCGTGAGCAGGTTCAGGACCAAAGACGATTTCGGGCGGCACGTGGGAGGTTTCCTCTGTAAGGATATGTTCTACTTCCGAATAATCTCCAACGCTCTTAATCCTCTCAACTTCCCATTCAGAATACTCTGGCTGAAAACCATCAATCACCTGAACACATGAATTCAAAGTCGGCTGTGTCAGGATGAGAATATTGCGGTAATTCGGATAGGTTTCAATGCCTCTGCGATTACTATATTCCTGCCGTTCACGAGATTTGATTTTTTCGATTGCATCCTCGTTGAGCACCACTGCATAAACCCCGGGCTGGACGACTTTTTCGCTTGTTCCTTCAGGATAATAGATTTGATTTGCCGGCCCCCAGATGAAGTAATCCTCTTCCGTATTTACACGCGGGTAGTTAACAACCAAGGTTGTTCGCTCCCCAAAATGCGGGACGCGCCAACTTACCTGCCACCAATAATCATTCATTGATTCAGTCTCGGCGGCAAATTTTGCAGCATTTGCATGATGTGTTAATCCAGATATAAGAAGTAAAAGAACAAAAACAGTTTCTTTTAAATATTTTAAACGAATCGAATAAACAAGCGCAACAATAATCATGACTGCACCCAAAGAGCCTGGCAAGGTATAACGCGAGTAAATCGGAAAACTGATCTGCCTATTGACCAACACAACAGGGATTTGGCAAATAAAAAGACTAATTACACCAACAAAGAGAGCCTCGCGTTGCCAAATATCCCCCTTTTTCTTGGCAAAAAAGAGGGCATAAATTCCCCACAATACAAGAGCCAGAAAAAGAATGTTCATTCCACTCAACACAGTAGGATAAATTTTATAGAATTGTGATAAAGGAATCGTCCATGCCCCAAAAAGCACCTTGGTAAAATCTTCGGCCAAATTTTTACCCCAATGCAAAAGGTTCTGTAATGGGTTAGAGAGAAAGCCCGAAAGTTGTTTTCCTGTATCGGTCGCACCGCGTTCACTCTCAAAGAGAAATAGCCGCCAATAAAGAAAAGGAAACGAAGCCAATAAAAAGGGCAGGCTTTGCCAAATCGTGCGCCAGATTTTTTGCAGCCAACTTCCTTCCATGCGCCAAAGAATGACAAAGATGAGCAAAAATCTGAGCGATTCTATGCCGATATAGTATTCCATCAACCCCAAATAAACCGATCCAAGAAAAACAGAAAGAGAATAAAAGAGCGTTCGATACCACTTATTGGTGGTCAATACAGCCTTTAAACTAAAGGCAATAGACATGGGAGCGAAAGCTAGCGCCACCTGATGGGAAAGATAATCAACACCATTGGGATGGGAAAGAAAGCCCGGATAAACGAGGAAAAGGAGGGCCATCAAAAGTGTGGGGAGTTTTTCTTTTACCCACACCAACCTGAGCGCCCAGAGAAAACTTATTCCGCCAAGCAGCCGAAAGATATAGGAAGCCAGATTGTAATAAAGCGGATTTTCGCCAAAGAGCAAATAGGCAGGCATCATCACAAAGGCACGCAAAGGTCGATCTTCGCTGAAAATGGTATGAAAGATTGAGATTCCCTTCACCTTTGCGGCGTACATCAGATACCAATCATCGTGGGTGTAGCCGAGTTTTGAAACTAAAGAGAGGTAAAACAACGCTGATAAGATGAAGAGCAAGGCCAATGAGAGAAAATTCTTGGAGATAAGGGTTTCTTTAATTTTTGCCATTTTATTACCGAATTAAATCTCGCACAACCACAAAGACTGCACCTTTCTGCTCAACCTGAAATATAGTAGGGTAACCTATTGCATACTCTAAATCTGCATTACCGCGGGTTAATAAGATAGCATAATCATAATCGTCAAGGGAATCATCTTTGATTTTATCTAAATCAAAAATCTTAAGATCTTCTCTTGCATAATATTCTACATTTTGATAGGGTCCTCCAACAACAATTTTCGCATCAGTAATTGCATTTTCATTAATGAATATCGTTGCTTCATTTATGGATATTGCCCAATAATCCATTTCAAATTGTCGAAAAGCCCCTCCAACTCCTCCCACAAAATGATTATAGTAAACATACTCGTAAGGGTGCAGAGTAGTGATAGCAAGTAACCCAGGCAAGAGAATCGCCAAAGCAATCATTGAGTTTATCCACTTTAGATTTATCTTTACAAAAAGCCAATCTACAGAAATGCCTACAACAATAAAGATAGGAGGAAGAATGAAAAAAAATTGCCTAAAATTATCATAGATTGTGGGGTGTAGGAGCATAACTCCTATTAGAGGAAATAAGAACCAAAAAGTGAGCAACCAAAAATTAGGAGCGGAAATTGTTTTTTTCGTTTTTAGCCAAATTAGAAATGGAATCCCAATAATAAATCCGATCACAACAGGTTCCGTAAGCTGGATTGCAATTAGCGCAGGCAAATAGCTGAATGGTAAATCTGCCCCAGAGTAAAATTGCCCATTAAATAGCACTGTCCCTTTCCACGGGAAATCAGTCATTACTCTAATGGCTTGAATAACCCCACTAAACCCCGTACTCCACAAGAGAGGCCAAATTAGATAGGTAACAGCTGAACCGATTAACAAATAAGCAGTTAATGGCGCGAGTGTTTTTTCTTTTTTTCGACATAAGATTACCATTCCTACTAGTCCCGCGGCAACAGGACCCACAATTCGAATTGACGTTGTTATGCCGAGAAATATTCCTGCCAAAAAGCTCCAAGGATTAATTAAATATGAAGCAGTTTCCCTGATAAATGTTTTTGAAAAAATTTCAGCGATATAAGCTTTTAAAAAATTGTTCCATATTTGATTTATCGTCTTGGGCAATAAGCTAATAATAATTATTCCTAATAGAAAAAAGCATAAAAGAAAACTTCTTGTCATGAAGCGACTAAATAATATTGTTGCCTTGTGGACATATGCATCGAGAGAGAATATATCGATATTTTGGGCAAAGCGAAGAAATAATTGTCCAGATATTCTTTCGCTTCCCGCCCTCATACTCTGTTCAACAACTAGTTCTGGCAGTTTTGATATAAAAGACCAAAATATAATAGTCAAGAAAACAGTAACGCTCCAGACCCAAGCAAAGATTATTGCAATTTTTTTTCTCTTTGAATTATTTTTTTTCCACTCTAAAATCGCGAATTTACTTATTTTATTATTGATAATAACTGAAGACCCAAGGGATGGTTCAATTCGATCGATCATATGAAGCCCGATAACAATACTCCCCATTAAAAAAGCCATGAAGGGAATATCCTTGCTGTTAATGAATGCGTGCCCAAATAGAATAGGCTGAGAAAACAATAAAAATGTAGAAAGAAGCGAAGCCCAAGCCTGCATATATCTTCGGGCGAGGTTGTAGAAAAAAAACATGCCTAACAAGAAGGAAGAAAAATTTATCCAATAATACAATTGTAATTCTGCAAATTCAAGTTGATATCTTCGAAAGAAATTTGATACCGACTGAATAAGAATTTCGTGAATTGGTCCATAATATTTGTCGTGCCCCATTAATTCAAAAGGTGGTGGATTTAGGAAATTCGCTAAAGAAATATACTCCTGATTGTACTTCCCCATCATGATTTGATATCGAATATCCCAACTCATCCCATAGTCCGAGGCAAGAAAATAGCCTGCGACCAATGAGCCGATTAAAAAGAAAAACAAAATATATTTAGGCGCAATCACAAACTTGTATTTGGAGGTTATTAAATTGTTATTTTCTTTCATTATGGTTACAGATTAATCACAATCTTAACTAATGATAGTTATTTTTACGACTATCTTTATGCCGTCAAAACTAACTCAACTGCGCGCACGCCATCTTCCAGTGAACAGCGCGGCTCGGCGGTTCCTTGAACCACCTCCAGAAAATGCTTCATTTGCTCCACAAAAAGATAGTTGCGTTCAAAAGCTGAGGACAATGTAAAAGTATCTTGGATGGTTGCAGCAGGATTTGCTGTCACCGTCCCAAATTCATCAGGCATTGCGAAATGATGCAAGATCCCATCGGCGTTATCCCAACGTAGCGTTCCTTTTGTGCCGACAATTTCAAGCCGATGGCATGGCGGACGTTGGAAATAATTGACGTGGATACCGCCGATCGCTCCTGATTTTAGCTTGATACCAATCTCCCCAACATCTTCCACACCTGAAAGTTCCAACGGTGAAACGTGCCCCTGAAGGGATACCAGTTCTTCAACTTCTCCCAACAAATAGCGGATGTAATCTATCGGATGAGTCAGTGTACCAATCACCCCCCCGCCTAATTCTGCTCGCGCCGCGTATCTCTGACGGTAATCTTCCCAGGGATGCCAATTTGGTAAATATTCGCCCCAATGAGAATGAAAGCTTAATATCTTCCCCAGCGCCCCATCCTGAATGAGTTCTCGTGCCTTATTCAGCGTGGGATGATAACGGAATTGGAATCCCACCAAAATACGCGACCCACTTTTTTGAACGACTCGGCGTAATTCTGCTACTTGAGTGAGATTATCAGAGATGGGCTTTTCAAGCAGAATATGACATCCAGCCTCTGCGGCGGGGATGGCAACATCCATGTGCAGGGAGGTGGGATTCGCCACCACAACGGCATCAGGTTTCAAGGCAAGCGCGTCCCGTAAATCCGTTTCAACGGGGAGTCCAGCTAACTCTTCATCATCCAATGTGGATTGATGAGTCCGAAACAAAACAATGTTATCCTGGCCCAATTCACGTAAAATCCGCAAGTGACGACGACCTATGGAGCCAAGCCCTGCAATTAGAAATTTCATATAGACCTTATCCATTCATAAACCAGTGTGCGCCATAGAGATTAATGGCGATACTGGCGATAACGAGCAATTGAAAATGCCAAGGTATTCTTTTCTTGAAGCCCAGAGCGAGCAACACCATTAGTGGGACGAGGAAATCGAGAATATACCTATAGCCAAATTGGTGCGCGCCTGTGTTGTGATACAAGCTGAGCAATCCGACCGTGAGGAAGACAGCCACCCAAGAGCCGATGATCCACCAGTCTTTTGAATAGCGACGAAAGAGATAGATGAGAGCAGGCGTAGTCAAGAAAATGCTCATGCCTGTTGCGGAGGGTTCGATGAGCCATCGGCCAGAAGGATTCCAAAATGGCAGTTTAAACAGCATGACTTGTAGATTAATGGGGATGAAATGGGTGGAGAATGTGCCCCATGTTTGGACATTATAGACTATTTCCGGTCCGGCATTAACGGTAACATAGCCAAAATCGAAGAAGTCTTCAAAGCGAAGATAATTATAGAAGAGCAAGCCAACAATGGCTAAACTGATAAAGGGAAGCATTTTTGCTATCCATTGAACAGCTTCTTTTAGCGTCACTTCTCCATTCTCTTCTTTTTTTATTTGCATGGCAATTGCGAAATAGAAGGGAGATGTCATTAATCCCGTTGGGCGAGCGGTGATGGCAATGGCGATCAGTGCGCCGACGAGCCAGGCAGTTTTTTTACGAAGAGCGGCATAAGCCGCGAGAGCCAGAAAGAGGAAAGTTAGAATTTGGCTGAAATACCAGCCGCGCCCACTGATTCCCATCCAAAGATGTGGCGTGCCGAAGAGAAATAAGATGACGAGCATAAAAACACTGCGCGTAGAGAGGGATATCCACTTTCGAGTATTGAGTTCTTTTAATATCAGGAATAAAAGTACGCCGTTGATCGCGCTGGCAACCATCGACAAGTAGCTTGTGCTGATATTTGCCGCGCCGACAAGATAAGCAAGAGGCATCAACAAAATAGCGGGCAAGGGCGGCATGGGCGCGTACCATTTCCCTTTATAGAGGGTCAGGTCATGCGTATAGGGCGGGTTTTCTATGTAGAGTTTCCCTTTTGTGAATTGTTCTGCAAGCAGATCGAAAAATGAATATTTGGTTTTACCGACCCATCCTATTAAGGCAGCGAAATGGGCGTAGAGGAAGAAGGTGATGATGAATAAGCCGAAGAGAGTCAGGATTTGATCCAAACGCGCAATCAGTTGAGATTTACTTTCTTCTATTGGTGTAATCGTTCTTAGTAGGATGATGAAAAGGATGCTAGAAAAAAAGAACCATCCGATAATGCTACTTAATCTTGCGCTGATAGGCTCTAAAAAAAATAAAGGTCGGATTATTGGTGGGACAGAGAGTAATAAAAATGCGCCTGTAAAAATTAAGACAGCATATAATGAGACCATGATGCCGGCGTAATAATTTGAGGAAAGGTCAACGACTATATTTTTTAGTTTTACCTGCCAAGGCCCGAATTCAAAAATCGCAATCAGAATCGCGCCAACATTGATTAGTAAAAGTACCAGAAATACAATAGCGATAAGTACCCGTAATGTTGATAATCCGAAAATGAGTTGATTATTTACTTCTGAACGTGGCAGAATAAAAACAATAAACAAAATTAACCCTGCAATAACATTAAGTCCTAAAAAAAGCGGAAGGATATTTTTTTCTTTTAGACTGAGTTTGGTAATTGGATCGGACATGTATATTCCTTGATACAAGTTTGTTCTAAAGTCGTTACTACGAGAGGATCTCTCTAACTATGCTTTAAGGGGCACTAAAATCATATCGGTAGACGGATGCACCCATAACACGATGTTGATCTTCGATGTGCCCATACTGGTTGAGATATTCGACATAAAATGTCTCCATATCACCTTCGCAGCCGCCACAATCAACAATATGGGAGATGATAACCCAGACTCGGCTATTCCCATTTAATTTATTATCGACATGTTTCTTAAATTGAGTAAGAGCTTGTGTACTGCCCAGGTCGAGACCAGTGATAATATTGCCCGTATCAAGTCCATAGAATGGCGCGTAGTAATTAAAGGACGGGCGAGCTCCGTGATATATGTACACTATATCATCTTCTTCTCTATGCTCACTGACATATTCCATAACAGGTTTTATATCTGCACTCATCCTTGGCGAAATAAGATTGTCGATGGCGCTATTCACAGGTGTCCAAGTTATATACAGCGCAAGAATTAGGTAAGTGACTATTGCCGCAGTGTGATTCCATTTATTAATAATTGTGAAAATACGCCCCAATCCCTCGGCAAGGAACAAAATGATGATGGGGATTAAGAATAGAGCCAAACGTCCACGAATAGGATAGATTTCCATTGTAGAGGCTAGAGAAACGATTAAGACTGGGGTGGTGATAATTAGTGCCTTGTACCAATCCCTGAGAAAAAAAGAAATCAGCCCCATGATAATCAGTGTAGTAGAAAGCAAAAAAAGGTTATCGCGGTCTAAGCCCCAGGAAGTATTCTGCAACAAGGATGAATATGTCTTTATGAACCATCCCCAATCTTTCCACGGAGGGAAAGGCATAAAAGCATTTCGCCAATAATGTTTCAATGACTCGTCTGCAGCTAAAGTGCGCAGAGAGATTAGGTAGGTCGTGCCGAAAGAAACTATCCACGCGGCACCCACGCCAAATATCCAGAAAAGACGCGTGTAGTTTTTTTTGAGCAATTTTTCGAGGGCGAGTACCAAGCCAATTCCGGCAGCGACAAAAGCCGCGGGATGGGATATCCAAATCAAAAAAAAGCCGGTTCTTGCGAGCAAAAAGATGTCTTTTTTCTTTGCATCTTCTCCAAGAGAGCGAAAGGCGAGATAGATCAAAAGGATTACTGCCATGACATCGCTAGCATATTGTTTTAGGTCAGAAGAATAATAGACCAAAGACCATGATATTGCGAAGAGGAGCAGGAAAAGGGTTCCGC
>JACKQG010001311.1_pt1 | contig 32748 bp, 28 predicted proteins | sample 8237621 | NCBI WGS metagenome assembly JACKQG01 (sample SAMN15677084, study PRJNA649215) | marine metagenome | biome: marine; feature: Black Sea; material: saline water; isolation source: suspended particulate matter (SPM) from the Black Sea western gyre | collected 2013-06-09/2013-06-10 | depth...
TTTCGAATCATTTTGATCGGAAATATAACCTACTACATTATAACCTAATGCTGGAGAATTTTTTAATTGCTTGATTAGATTTATAGATGATTCTCCTTTTCCTAATATAATTACATCCCGAAGGCCAATTTTGGCATTCAAAAAAAGTTTTTGAATCCACCGAACCCCTAATCTAATCACAATTAATATGAGTAAAAAATGTAGTGAAAAAGTTAACATGTCCCCCATATCCACAAAGGCTACATTATTTATAATCCGATTAACAATCATATAGCCTCCACCCCATATGAAAAATATTTTTATGAAATTTTTCAGTTCTCTTTTTCGTGAACAAAGTGGAGAAGGATTATAGCCATTCGATAAATACACCATTAATATAAAACTAGTCAATACTAAAATAATATGAAATGAAAACGGTAGTGTGTTAAACGAAAAATTATAAAGGAATGAAAATGCTGAAATATCGAATATCAATAATAAAATAATAATGAACAATGATGCTGGATTATGTTGGGCGATTTCTCGAAACTTCATACTGTAATTCCATAGACTGATACTGTATTTTGGTTCACGTCATGTACATCAAATCTTGATGCTAGTTTAAATGAATTTTCACTCCAAATTTTGAGCTTATCAGTGGTTATTATTTCATGCATTGCATTAAAAAGAGCCTTTGAACTTTTGGGTTGAATCAAGATTCCATTTTCATAAATCACCTCTCTACACCCAGGTGTATCAGTGGTAATAATTGGTTTAGATGCAGCCAAGGCCTCAATTAAACAATGGGGTAACCCTTCATGATAATAAGAAGGTAGAATCATCACATCTATTTTTTCAAAAAGACTAACAATATCTTCTTCATAGCCAATCCATTTACAATATGGAGAATCAAAAGAGGCTTTCATCCATGCTTCTGATACACTTTGGGGATTCCCCTTATCTACTTCTCCCGCCAGAGTTAACGTGAAATTTGGAGTCTCCTCGCTTAAGAGAGATACAGCTTCTTTCAGTTCATTTAAACCCTTATCAAATAACATTCTGGATAAAAATAAAAAATTAACCCCTGAACTGGATTGATTATATTTAATGTGATTGAATAATGAGAGATCAACACCAGAGCTGAAAATCAAATGTGAGTTATTTTTATGACTAATTCTATTTTTTACAAATTCATTCATATCATCTGGGTTTTGGAAAATATTATTCACACGGCTTGAGTTTAAGGCAATTTGATATACCTTTATTATAATATTTTTAACAAACCCCCGCTTTTGAAAAGCATAACCTAATCCAGTTATAGAATTTATGATGGTAGAAATGCCTGACAATCTGCCAGCAATTGAACCATATATAACAGGCTTGATGGTAAATTGGTGAATAATACTTGGAGAAATTTTTCTATAAATTTTAAATAATTGAAACATTAAAAAAAACTCATTTAATATATTGTAGCCTTTTCTACTCAATTTAATGGGAATAAACTCAATATTATGTTTTTTAAACTGGCTTGAATATTTGTCTTTAGGGGCAATGGCAAAAACAGAATAGCCCAAAGACTGCATCTTTAGCATGAGTAATAACCTGAACTTAAATAGGTATTGGGAGGTGTTATACACATAGCATATTGATTTATTAGGCACTTAACAAAAACCTATATAATTTCTCATGATTTTCCATGCAGGTCATAATATCAAATTCATTTTTTACTCGGCCATAAAACTGATTTGCTTTTGCTTCTGCTTCAGCATAATTATTAACGACCAAATAAATGGCTTTCTCAAATTCATTTAATGGAACGACATAGCCTTCATCTTCTGATATTAAATTTTGTATCGAAACTATTGAAGATGCAATAATAGGTAATTTAGCATAAGCACTCTCTAATATGACTAACGGCAATCCTTCTCTAAGAGATGGCAATAGGAAGCAATGAGCTTGCTTCATTAATGAATATACATCCTTGCGATATCCCAACAGTTCTATATTTTTCGAAAGTCCCAATTCATTAATTTTATTTTGTAATACTTTTTCTTCAGGTCCAACTCCCACAATCAGAAGTTTATAATTAAAATGATCGATTTTAGAAAATAAATTTATCAAAAAAATATGATTTTTATCTTTGTTTAGACTTCCTACCGAAATAAACGTAAATGTATCAAATTTGGAGAATGAATTAGAGGCTATTGGAAACTCAACCCCATTGGGGATGACTGAAAAATTATCAATATTATACCCTGATTTTGAATGGGGTTGTAAAATTATATCATGATCTCTTATCAATCGACTACAATATGTAATGATTGATCTGAATGTTGATATCATTCTTGAGCTATGAGCAGTCCATACTATTTTAATTTTTGGATTGAATAATTTCGTAATACTTGCCAGTACCATCCCATGAAATAGATGAGCATGGATAATTTGAATTTTATGTTTCCGAATAAATTTATTTAATGAAATAATACCACCAAACACACTTAATGGATTCTTATTCAGACCCAGTGTTAATACATTTATGGGCAATGCCTTTAATTTAGACAGAAAATAATCTGTATCATTAATACTTACCACTGAAATATTGAATTTCTCTCTATCAGAATAATTACACAATTGGTACACCATTTTTTCTGCACCTCCACAGCCTAAACCTGTAATGAGATGGAGTAAATTAATTTTGCTTTGCACGTATTGCTAAAGATGAATTTTTGGTAATAAAATAAATCATAATCATGGCCATTATAATCTTTAACATCCAAATAACACTAATATGATTTACTAGGCTTTGTAATGAATATTGGATGAAGTTGTTCATAACATAAAATGACACAAAATAGAATAGGCAGAAGAATAACAAGAAAATGATGTATTTCATCAACATTTGTTTTGGTGATTTTGCATAAATGTAAAAATGAAAAATGGTATGAAAACATTGAATAACGCCCATTATCAAAATAGGGGTAGTAATCTGATGAAGTAAAGCTACATCATATTTTCCAGAAAATAAGATTGAGGTTATAAAGTGGCCAGAAAGTAATAATCCAACAAATAGAATAACTAAAATGAGAAAAATGAATTTTGTAGGTTTCTTCCACTCAATATCCTCATTTTTTGATAGATATGGGAAAATTACATATCCAACTGCGCTACCAATCATGGTAAAGCCTGTAATATAAATAAATGAAATGGCATAATAAGTACCCAATACTGCTTTGCTGGTAATGGTTGGAATAATGAATCTATCCATACCGGCAAAAATTAATCCAAGTACATTTATCATCCATAAAATTATGCCATCTCGAATGGCGCTGCCTTGTACAAAATCATCAGTTTTAATTTGATGATCTTTTTTACCTATCCGCTCTAGTAAATAATGTATAAAAATAACTACTAACATAGAATAAAATAATGCTTTGTATATAAAATCAATTTTTATAATGAAGTCAAAAAGGAAGGCTAAAGCCACCACAATAAAAAGTAGAATTTTCCAACAATTATGAATGAATTGCGCTTTGAAAAATTGATTTTTCAATCTATGGATGGCCGCTAAATAAATCACATTACTTCCACAAAAAATAATTCCCCATAAATAGAAAGTATTATTGAACGACAACGAGAATAACCCTTTTATAGAAAGTGCAAAAAATGCACTCAAAATAAACGAAACGATATTAACAATAGTTAAACTAATTGCAGGGCGACCATTTACATTATTTCTAATGGTACCTTGGTCCATGCCAAAAATAGCAAATGTAGAACCAATTAACACAAAATTCTTTAACAGCGCAAAATCTCCAAATGCTTCAGGAGACATTTGATTTCCTAAAATCAACGTTGCCAGCATGGACAATAGGAATGAAACACCCATCACAAAGCCTGTTTGAGAAATACTCTTAATCAATTATTTGCCCACTTCTATACTTGGTAAACTGGGTTATCATCAGTAGTGCAGGAAGCCATAAATATCGTTTATAGGAATTTGCCATAAACATATCACCAAAAACCATCATCACCGTAATAATAGATAATGCCATCAAATAAGGATCTTGAAAAAACGAAAACTGGTAAGATTTATACACAAACATAATCATAATCATGTATATCATAGAAAAACCAATTAATCCAAAAATTCCATTTTCAAGCCACATGAGTATTAGTGGATTATGGGTTACCGTTCCTGTATATCCAGATGAATTTTCTAGGCCCACACCAACAAAAGGGGATTGATTTATTTTATCAAAGGCGATTTGAATTACATTATATCTCTGCATTGAGGATGGTGAACGCTGCATATCAAAAATTGTACTATATCGTTGCAATGGGCGACTAAAATCACTAAAATCCGTTTTACTCATTACCACTAATAAAAGTGATGAAATAGCTATTAATCCACCATACATGATGCGTCTGAAGGTGCCATCATTTAGTTTTGTAGAGAAAACAACAAAACAGATTAATCCCAATGCAAAAATTAATATTGCCGATCGCGAAGCGGTAACCACCACAATATATGAAGTCAACAAAAGTAAAATAGTTGCAATTACCACTGTGATTACATTTCGACTGTAGAATATCCCAATGAGTAAAACTGGAGAAATTTGCAAAATTAATCGTGCGGCAATATTGGGCTCATTGGCACCAAATGTGTAACGACCTCCCCACCCCGATTCTAATAATGCCATCCCTTGGGAGAGGTCAATACCAAACATACTAAAAACTGAAAGGAGTACTACAATTAATGAGGTTGAAAATGTAAATAATAATATGAGTGTTTTATAATTTGAATTGTACTGCAAAACTGAGTAGGCCAAAATAAAAATGAATAATAACTGTGCAATACTGGTAAATGAATTTGAGAGATTAAAGGTGTTTACAACAGAAAGACTAAACCCAATTAATAAGAATATTAATGGCACTCGAAAAATATTTTCTTTCAAGGACACAAGGTTTTTTTCATAAATCCAATTCACGCAGATAATGAGCATGGAGATGCACAGAAAAAAATCACTTATAGAAAAATTTATGGGAAGTTTAATAAATATTAATGGAAGACTAAGAAATGCCCCTAAAATTCCGAATTGATAGACATGACCAAATATCATGCTTAACTAAAATGGCTCTCTTCTCTATAAATTGCAAAGAGGGATGCTATCAATATTCCACATAAAAAAGATGTGAACAAGACCAATATTACGCGAGGGTATTTTGAATCAATGGGTACATCTGCTCGGTCAATAAAATTAACAATGGGGCGATGTTTTAGTTCTTCAATTTTGGCTAATTCTAATTGTTGAACCAGCACAAAATAAATTTCTTGAGCCATGTTTACATTTCGAGAAAGTCGGGTACGTTGTAATACGATATCAGGATCATCAATAGCCAAGGTATATCGCTCTTGAAATTTCTTTAATTCGTCTTCTGAATCTTCCAAGGATTGCTCTGCAGAGGCAGTCCGTTCTTCTAAAAATAGTCGATTATTTTTCGCCTGAAACATTAGTTCATTGGAAATAAAATTGTGTAAATAATCACCTATATAATTAGCCATTTGTGCAGAAATATGGGGGTCTTCTAATTTCACATAAATTTTTCGAAGGCCAGTTAAGTTTTCCTCAACCCATAATCTATCTTCAACTTGAATAATTCCGGCTTCAAAAATTTGGTTTTTAGTGGGTTTACTTCCAAATACAGAAGCCAAAAATCCGGGTTGCTCCAATTTCCATAAATCAGTTAAATGTACTTTATTTCCATTTTGATCATTCCACGTTCGTGAAATTAAATCTTTATGTAAACGTCTGCTAAAAATCACATCACTGATGTCAATATTACTCTGTAATGAGCCTGATTGTAGCAAGCCCATTTGTTTTACCATACCGCTTATATTTTCAAAAATTGAACTGGTATCTGAGTCTTGTTGATTCGGATACAATGAGATATAAGATTCATATTGAGTTGTTGAAAATATAATATAAAGAATGCCAACAATCACCGTGGAAGATATTATTTTCAAGAATAAATTCATCTCACGTTGAAGTATCTTAATAAAATTAAATTCTGTATTCATCAATTAGTAATATTTTGTAAAATTAGTATAAGAGTGCCAATTTGGCTAGTAACAGTCATCCAATCTTTGAAACGTTCCCATTTATTATATTCAATACTTTCTGGCACAAAAATCACATCACCTCGTTCAATAATGGTGTTATTCCCAATGGGGATTCTATTCTGAGTTCCCGATTTAATTACATATAAATCACGTGTTGAATTTCTACTTTTTCCACCACATTGATTGATGTAAAATTTAGCCGAATTATTTTTGCTAAATGATAATCGTCCTGGAGAATTTACAGCTCCTACCACATCAATATAATTTAAGAGCGGTAAAATATTAACTTCGTCACCGGGATTAAACTTGTATCCAGAAAACTGATGTGATCGTAACGAAACTGCATGTTGATTGGTTGAATTTTCCCAAACCTCTAAGGCCCATGATAAGTCTGCTGACGTAGTAAAGGCCTTCGGTTTTTCAATTGGGGATAATTGAATAGACTTCATGTTTGAATTAGACAGTACAACTCGTGCACTATCTGCAAATTGAGTAAATCCACCCGCTTTCGAAATTAAATCTACAATATTCGTAACGCCAAACTCAACTTGATACGGTCCCGGAAATTTCACCTCACCGCTAATATCTACGATAGTTTGCCGATGCTTAAAATTATCTTCATGTACCATTATGATATCATTTGGATTCACTATTACATGGGCTAATTCTCTAATTGAATAATGGAGGGTCATTTTTTCACCATCAACAAATGAGGTAACATTGACTTTTTCCTCATCAGCCTGAGAAGTCGTCCCACCGGCAAGATTAATAATATCTGATATTTTTTCGCCACTCACATACTCATAACTACCAGGTCGATTAACGCCACCCCATATTGAAGAATGTGCTTGAATGTATCCAATTTTTAATACATCCCCTCTTCTTAAAAATGGGTTCTGTATAGAATCACCCGTTAAGTTAAACGATAATAAATCTACATTAATATGATAATCATCTCTTTGTAATTGAAGATGTCGATTTGAAATTTTACTTATATTATTTTGTGATTTTTTCAATTCTCCAATAAAAGTTTGGTAGACATCATGCACTGTCATAAAAGAGCTAACTGTATAAAAGACTGAATGTTCAAAAGGGCCAATTATTTTTATTTTAAAAAAACCTGCCTTTTTCAAGAGGACCGTAATATTGGCATGGTTATAGTGCTCTTTTATGATCTTTCGAATTTTAATACGTGCATCTGTTAATGAAAATCCATCAATATTTATTTCACCAATAATAGGAATCACAATAGACCCTGTATTATCAATCATTAAATCATAGTTTGAGACAATTGTGGATGACACTATATCAACATCAATGATATCACCGGGGCCAACAAACAAACTATCCGAATTCAAACTGGATTCAAGAATATCTACATTTTTTATGGGTAGGGTAGATGAAATTTGCTTAAATGAAGTGGTATTGGCAAAGCTCTTGTCATTAAATCCAAACAAGAGAGTAAAAGTGGTCATGATATAAACTGATAAAAATTTCAAAGATACTCGCTTTATAATAATCCTTCTCTCTTTCGGAGGAACCATTCAACGGATAATAGAATGATAAGTATCCACCAATAACGCTGAGTTGAGAGTGCGCTAAATTTATATTCTTTTAACTGTGATTTGGGACGACTATTAACGGTTGATAAAACTACATCTAAATGGTTTGGATCCGTATATGTTCCTCCATTATTCCATGCTAAATTTTCTAGGTCATTTTTATTCTCAAAAAGATTATCATTCTCAATCACACTTTTTATTACTCGAAAGTGAAATGGTTGGCTTTCAATTTGAGTTTCACTATTTCCAATTAAAAATGCACTTGCAGTATAATTTCCAGATAATGCAAAAAACTGAGGTGGAGAATCTTTCTCAATCGCTGACAATAGTATCTCATTTACAACATTGCCATTGGAATCATTTACGTAAATCTTGGTTTTCCCATTTTCTAAAAGAGGACTCTTCTCAATATTAAATATAATGGGAGCATTAGCCATATATTTTTGTTTTTCCGACGTCAATTTCAATAAATTTTCATCACCTGTAAATGCGTGGAGAAATAAATTTGAAAATATTTTTTTCAATGTGGATTGATGGTTTTTATTCTCACTCAAAATAACTTCTTGAGCATCTTGAATAAATATTCCATAAAAATTATTTTGTTTTATAATGGCCGCACTTTTATCATCAAAACCATAAATTATATTTTCGGGGCTACTTTGCCAAACCATCTGTTTTTTACTGGGTGGAATAGATGATAACTCTACCCTTTTCAAAATTGACAATTCATTAAAAGAATCCATTTTCAAATTATTAACCGCATCGGTTAACCTCACCGAAGCACCTAATTTCTCACTCAGGAGTTCTCCAGTAGAAGCATTCGATTTTGGACCTTCAAAATAAAGCTGTGATGGGTTCTGCCATAAATTATTAATGGTGATTTTATCATAAATTTGAGCATCATTCATACTACCAGGAAAATCATCAAAAACTACCATTTGAATAGTGGCATCCTTCAAAACATTGTTTAGATTCAAACTCCATTCAATATTATTCTTTTTGTATAAATGGGTTAACGTATGCGGTGGTAACTGAGCAAGCATACTTTTAATTAATTGGGTATTTGATGAAAGCCCACTTGAAACCAACAGAATACCTTTTTTATGTTCATTTACCTGGATATGAATTAAATCGGAATTATTTTCAAAATTTAACTCGGCGATATCTGAGCGGATTTCAATTTGATTTAACTCCATTACTTGAATCGCCAAAAAAGTTTTTTCAAAATCTATAAAACCATCACCCATTGGAATTTTAACTGGGATTGCAAAGTTTTCTTTTTTGTTCAAATTAAATATCAACTCACCATTCAAATCATCATATAGCGAATATCCAATTGTAATTTTTATCTTCACAGAATCTTCAATAAATGCATGGGACGGCGCAATGATATTTTCTATCCAAACATCATTTTGCATCTTATCTGCACCCACACCGATTACATTAATTTTTAAATCTTCATCAAAATCTACATGTTTTATGTCCAAATGACGATTTGACTGTCCATCAGTAATAATGAGTATTTGTCCCCCATTATTAATAATGGCATGATCAGGAAGTTGGCTGAAATCCGTTAGTGAATCTGAAAAGTTACCCATTTTTCTTAGTGAGGCCTCTCTTACATTTTCACCAAACAAATACCATTGATTCTCAACATTATTTTTTTCTGACCATTCATCAATTTTGGTTTTCAATACTCCAATTTCAATGTTATCGTATGCCAATTGAGTTTTCATACTGGATGATGAATCTAAATAGATGGATAATTTCTCTCGGATTTCAATTTGTTTACTCCACTGAAACCAAGGATCTAAAATTAAAAATATAACGAATAATAGCGTAGTACTTCGAAGGCCTAATAGAATATATTTTTGGTAGGATTTTATAGAACGAATATTTTGCCAATACACATATGACAGGAATGCAAAGATAAGTAAACTTATTAATGCCATTACTATTGAACCAATAATATGAATTTGCATCCTTATCCTGCCAACGATAAATTAGGAATTGCAGGTAAATCCAGTGATGATCTCTCTCCAGATTTTAACCGTTCATAGCCCGCCATGGCAATCATCGCAGCATTATCTGTACAAAGTTCCATTTTAGGGAAATGAATATCTAGACCCATCTTTTCTGAAAGTTCATAGGCCTTTTCTCTAAAACGTGAATTTGCTGCTACGCCACCGGCGACTGACACTTTATGAATATTTGTCTTTTGATGTACTTTCTTCAATTTCTCTAATAATGTGTCAATAATAGCTTCTTGATAACTTGCGGCAATGTCTGCACGATTAGCAAGAATTTCATCAGATGTCATTTTTTTACAAGTATATAAAATTGCCGTTTTAAGACCACTAAATGAAAAATCTAATTCTGAACGTTTTAAACGTGGTCTGGGAAATCTATATGCAGATGGATTTCCACCTTTAGATTCTCTCTGAATTTCAGGACCACCGGGATAATTCAAGCCTAAAATTCGCGCGCCCTTATCAAAGGCCTCTCCAGCAGCATCATCAACAGTTGTTGAAAAAAGGATGTACTCACCAAATGAATCGACTTGCCAAATTTGGGTATGTCCACCCGAAACTAACATACATAAAAAGGGGTATTGCATTTGAGAATTATCAATCATATTGGCAAAGAGATGACCTTCCATATGATTCACGCCTAAAAATGGAATATCCAGTCCAATGGCTAAACCTTTAGCAATGTTGAGCCCTACCAAGAGGGCGCCCATTAAGCCTGCACCATAAGTGACAGCAATTGCATCTAAATCTGTTTTTTTTACAGATGCTCTTTTCAGCGCTAATTCAATAATGGATGTTAATTGTTCTTCATGTTCACGAGATGCAATCTCAGGAACAACACCACCAAATTCTCTATGTATTTCTTGTGACAATACCACATTACTCTTGAGTAATCCATCTTGGATTACCGCTGCGGATGTTTCATCACATGAAGTTTCTATGCCTAATACAATCATAAATTATTTTTGATAAAAAAAAGGGTCGAAAGTTAAAAACTTACGACCCTTTAATAGAACCTTTTTGACTATTCGTCTTCTGAACCTTCAGATGAACTGGCACCAGAAATACTATCAATAACATCTTGAGGTATTTCTAATTTATCAGAGGTTGAAATGCTATCCTGTTTTTTAGGTTTTTCAGGAATTTCCATTTCAACATCACCTAAATCCAGCATCAACACAATCTTCTTTGATTCACCATCAACTTCTTGAACCATCACTTCGAAAGTCTTGTCTGCTGTATATTCAGCACGAACTTTACTGCGAACCGCTTTTGGAATCTGTTTCATGGGAACAATACCTTCGATATTATCACCTAAATCAAAAATGATTCCTTTTTCTAATACACGAATCACAGTTCCTTCAACTTTTTTACCAGAAGTGTATTGCCCAGAAATTTCTTCCCAAGGATCTTCTTCAAGTTGCTTAATTCCTAAAGCCAAACGACGTTCTTCGCTTGAAACTTCTAGAATTTTAACATCAACATCTTGTCCCTTGTTCACTATTTCTTTTGGATGCTTGATTACTTTTGTCCACGACATATCAGAAATATGGACTAAACCGTCAATACCTTCTTCAAGCTGTACAAAAGCGCCAAATTGAGTCAAGTTGCGTACAATTCCTTTATGAACAGAACCAACGCCGTACTTGGCTTCAATAGTATCCCATGGGTTATCTTGAAGCTGTTTGATTCCCAAAGAAATCTTCTTATCTTCTAGATCAACACTTAATACTTTCACTTCAACATCATCGCCCATTTTGAACATATCTGATGGATGTTTAATATGACGTGTCCAAGACATTTCAGAAACGTGAATCAATCCTTCAACACCTTCTTCAAGTTCAATAAACGCACCATAATTCATCATATTAACCACTTTACCCTTGATCACTTCATCCACAGGGTATTTACCCATTACATTTTCCCATGGTTCAGGAGAAAGCTGTTTCAAACCTAAGGAAACACGTACTTTTTCAACATCAAAATCAATCACCTTCACTGTAATGGTTTCACCCACAGTAAGCTTCTCAGTTGGATGGTTGATTCTACCCCATGTAATATCGGTAATATGTAGTAAACCATCAATACCACCGAGGTCAATAAATGCACCAAAATCAGTAATATTTTTAACCATACCTTCCAGTACCATTCCTACTTCCATTTGGGCAAGAACTTCTTGGCGTTTCTCCATTAGATCTGAGGCTAAAATGGCTTTTCTTGATAGTACGATGTTTTGACGTAGTTCATTAAACTTAACGATTTTAAAATCGCTTTCCATGCCAACAAATTCATCAAAGTCCATTACAGGCTTCACATCAATTTGAGAGCCGGGTAAGAATGCTTGTACCACACCAAGGTCAACAATCATACCACCTTTGATTCTACGTACAATAGTACCATTAATAACTTCTTCGTCTTCAAAAGATTTTCTAATTTGATTCCAACGACGTTGAAAATCAGCTCTTTCTTTTGATAAAATAATATTTCCACGACGATCTTCAAATGTAACTACAAAAACTTCAATTACATCGCCAATTTCAGGCAATTCTGAAAATTCGCCTCGATCAATCATGCCTTCAGCCTTAAAACCGATGTCAACTAAAACTTCACGGTCAGATAAGCCAACCACAGTTCCGTTAGTAACATCACGCTCTCTTACTTCTGCAAAAGTGCTAAAATAGGCTTCAAAATCACCAGACTCTTCAACTTCATCGTCTTGATCATACTGGGCAAGCTCTGCTTCAGTAACAACACGAACGTCTAATATATAATTATCTAAGTAATTCACTAGCTCTAGTGTTTTATCCTCTGATTTAACTTCAGTTTCTATGATTTCCTCAACAACAGTTTCTGAGGTTTCTTCAGTTGCTGTGGGGGTTGCGGATACTTCTTCTACAACTTCAGTTTCTACTGTTTCTGTATTTTCAACATCCTGTGTTATTTCTTTTACGTCTTCTTTACTCATAAATTGAGTCATACTCCTGTTTAGTTATTAGTTTCTATTAATGAAACAATTTCATTCACCTGAGCATCAATTGATAATTTAGTTGTATCAATTTCAATGGCATCATTTGCCTTCTCAAGTGGTGAATGCTCTCGTGATGAATCTTTTAAATCTCGTGACTCAATATCTCGAATCACTGCATCCAAAGTAATTTCTTCACCTCGTTCCACCAGCTCTTTAAATCGACGTTGTCCTCGCTCATACACATCTGCAATTAGATAAACCTTCACATCAGCATTGGGAAAAACCCGCGTGCCAATATCACGTCCTTCTAAAACCACATTATTGCCCGTTGCAATTTCACGCTGTAAAAGAACCATTCGTTCTCTCACTAAAGAAATTGCACTCACCTCACTTACAAACTCAGATACTCGATTCTCTCGAATTTCCACAGAAACATCCTTTCCATTGAGAAAAATATTATTCGTCTCACTTGAAAATTCAATCTCAATTTCATCTAAGATTTGTATTATCTGATTAGGGTTGTTCAGGTGGGATTCAGCTATATCTTTATTTAAAATATAAAGTGCCACCGCTCGATACATTGCGCCCGTATCTAAATGCATTAGATTTAATTGAGCTGCAACTTTTTTGGCGGTTGTACTTTTCCCTGAACCTGCAGGGCCGTCAATGGCGATTATCATATCGTCTATTTTCTACCTTTCAAAGAGCCCAGTAATTTAATGCTTATTTTCGTAAGTACCAATAATTCTCTACGTTTGAATGGTTGCTAAAAAAGGGACTGAATTATTTTGGAATTCAACTGCTTGTATTTACCCACTTTTAAATTATTCACATTCAATCCTGCAAATGAGTACCGATGAAGAGAAACTATATTTGTACCAAAGGTTTCAAATATTCGCTTAACCTCTCTATTTTTCCCTTCGGTGAGAATCACCTCCCATAAAATGCGTCCTTTATATCTATCAAGACGCTTAATGCTCCCTTTTGCATATTCACCTCGATCCAATTTTATTCCTTTGGTTAACGTGGGAAGCTCCTTATCATCAATATCTTCCTTCGTTTCAGCGAGATAAATTTTCTCTTTCTTAAATCGAGGATGCATTAGCTGATTTGCCAAGTCACCATCATTGGTTACTAAAATTGCTCCAGTAGTATCCCTATCTAATCTACCCACGGTAAATAGACGCTGCCCTGAAGGCAATAAATCAATAACCTTTTTTCGATCATGAGTATCTGAACTTGTGCAAATATATCCTTTGGGTTTATTCAATAGATACATTACTCGTTCTTTAGTATTCTCTATAAGATGTCGATCACAGAGCACTACATCATCAGGCTGAACTTGATATGAAAAATCGGTTATTTTTTTCCCATTTACCTGCACTTTACCCGCTTCAATGTACTCATCACATTTTCGTCGAGAAGCGACCCCTGCGTGTGATAAAAATTTATTTAGTCTCATCTAAATTCTCCGTGGCTATCTCACCATCATTTATTAGTAAATCAATTTCTTTTAATTTAGGGAGGTCAGACAATTGGTTGAGGCCAAATAATTCCAAGAACCGTTGGGATGTACCATACAACAACGCTCTGCCCATTCCACCATCCCTACCCTTAATTGTCACCAATTCTCTTTCAATTAGCGTCTTTATAACACCACCACATTCAACGCCACGAATACTCTCTATTTCTACTCGTGTTATTGGTTGTTTATATGCAATAATTGAAAGCGCCTCTAACGCAGGTCTACTCAATTTTATTTTCTTCGACTTATTTAATAATCGTTGAATATATAAGTGATATTCAGAATGACTCAACAATTGATATCCACCTGCAACTTTTTCAATCTTCAAGCCTTTTCCTTCATTCGTATAATCAGAATTCAATAATTCAACTGACGATTTTAAATCTACACTTTCACCATCAAAGAGGATTTGATTCAACTTTCCCTGAGTGAGGGGTTCAGGAGAAGAAAACAGCAAAACCTCCACTAACTTTTTATTGTCCATTACGCTGCCTTCAAAATTTGGATTTCACCAAAAGGTCCTGGCTGGTAAATATCTATTTCACCAACCCTCAACATTTCTAATAATGCCATGAAGGTTACAATTATTTTCAATTTAGAGGTAAGTATTTTATCCAAATCACTAAACCTAAACTTCTTTTTCGATGCAATAAATGACCGTAATGCGTCCACCTGTTTGCTTACATTAATTTCTTCTTGATATAACTCATAAGGATTTTCTTCAGGTTGATTTTCAATCAGCTCCTTAAACATAGAAATTAAATTGAAAAGACTTACATCTTGTACATAAATTGCCATATCCTCTTGTTGCTGAGCAAATGAAATCTCTTGTCCTCTTACGTGTCGTTGAGAATGTTCTGCATGTAAAGATTTAAATGTTTCAGCTGAATTTTTAAACTGTTTATATTCAATAAGTTTTTGAACCAAATCGGTGCGAGGGTCTAAAATCTCTCCGTCATCATCAAGCTCTCCAGATTGAGGAAGTAACATCTTTGCTTTAATTTGCATGAGCATTGATGCCATGAGAATAAATTCCCCACCGGTGTCAATACGTAAAAGTTTCATCACATTTGTGTACTCTAAAAATTCTTTGGTGATATGAGAAATAGGAATGTCATAAATATTGATTTTATCCCTATGAATAAAAAATAGAAGCAAATCTAATGGGCCTTCAAACTGTTCTAATTTTATTTCATAGCTCATTTTTTTGGTAAAAATCCAACTTTACGATATACTTTTGACAATGTCTTTCGGGCATGCACAAATGACTTATCTGCACCCGCTTTCAAAACGGATTCTAAATATCCTTTATCATCCATAAGCCGTAAATACTTCTCTTGAACTGGTCGAAGGGTTTCGACTACCAACTCACCTAAATCGGCTTTGAAATGGCTGTACATTTTCCCATCAAATTGATTCACAATTTCATCAATGGACTTGTCAGAAAGTTTAGCATAAATGCCTAATAGATTGGCTAATCCGGGACGACTTTCATCATACACAATATCAGTGCCCGAATCAGTTACCGCACGTTTAATTTTCTTTATTAAGACATCTGGGGGGTCTAATAGTCCCAAAATATTATTATCATTTTCATCAGATTTTGACATCTTCTTTTCAGGGTCTTGCAAGCTCATAATACGTCCACCCATTTTCGGAATAAACGGTTCCGGCACTTTAAAGGTATCAGAATATTGATGATTAAATCGATGGGCTAAATCGCGTGCCAATTCTAAATGTTGTTTTTGATCCGCACCAACCGGCACCACATCCGCCTGATACAATAAAATATCAGCAGCCATTAACACGGGATATGAAAAAAGTCCCACATTAATGTTTTTATTATGCTGGCTGGACTTATCTTTAAATTGGGTCATTCGGTTCAACTCACCCATATATGTTATAGAATTCAACACCCACATAAGTTCAGCATGCTGAGGTACATGTGACTGAATCACAATGGTATTTTCATCAGGGTCAATTCCACAGGCAATGTACTGTGCCACAAATGAAAGACAGCGTTGACGTAATTCAGAAGGCACTTGTTTTACCGTCAATGCGTGCATATCCACTACCAAAAAGATGGATTCATATTCATTTTGTAAATTCACCCAATTTTTTAGTGCACCAATATAATTACCTATGCACAGCTTTCCAGAGGGCTGAATCCCCGATAACAAAATTTTCTTATCTGACATTAATGTTTCTCCATGAAAAGATATGGTCGCCACATCTTTTGATAATGTTTTACATTTTTTTGAAAATGAACAATAGCCAATGGCTTGCGAGGTGATGTTTTTAATTCCATTTTCGCTTCACTTACAGACTTATGACCCTTCTGGGTATTGCATTTTACACAGGCCGTAACCAAATTCTCCCATGTATCAGGGCCACCTTTTTGTCGGGGAATAATATGGTCGATGGTTAATCGTGTTGAATGTGCCCCACAATATTGACATGTATGATTATCTCGTTTCAAAATATTTTTTCGAGAAAGTACAATTTCCTTCTTCGTAAAGCGGGCATAATTTTTTAATCGAATCACACTGGGTAATGGCATCTTAAAATACATAGAATGAATAAATTCTGTATAGTTTTCGATGGCTTCAACTTTCTCAGTTAATAATAATATTAATGCTCGTTTGGCACCAATTACCATGAGTGGTTGATAACTCTGATTTAGTAAAAGTACTCTTCGATTAAGAATATAATCCATATACTAAAGCAATCCCTTTATAGACATGGCTCCATAAAATTTAGCCCTCAATTTCTTATTATAATCTGTTGCAGTTGGATGTAGAGGTTCTTCCTTTACAAATCCCGAACAATGAATAATTTGAGAATCCCCCAGAGAAATTGCTACGTGGTCAATATTATCTTTCTCCATAAAAAAAAGTAAATCACCCTTTTCCACATCTTCAAAATCAATTTTGCTATGTGTATCAAACTGTTGATGGCTATCTCGCGGTAATTTCACACCGACTGATTTAAAAATGGTTTGTACAAATCCAGAGCAATCACATCCAAAAGTAGAAATCCCACCCCACTGATACTGAACCCCATTAAATTTTCGTGCATTTACAATAAGCTGATCAACCTTACGTTCTAAATTCTTCTTCGGTGGTAGAACGCATTCACCTCTATCTCCCCACGGCAACAATACGGTTACGGTGTTTTCATTTTTTTGTTCAATGGGTAACTCAACCCCAAAAGGAAGATAAATTTCGCTACCATCATCACAAATTAATTGGGTGGTGTGGCGATCAAAAAAATATGTCTCTGTGGCGCTATGACCAATGTCCAGCAAATAAAATTCATGCATCCATGACTCATAATCATCCCACTGCCGCACCTTAAACCAGGACTGGTGAGAATCTAATATTTCAACCGTCTCACCCATAAGGGCCTGTGTAACCTGATCAGACATAAATGTATGACTGCCATACAAATTGGCAACTGGAGTTCTAACGGTTTTTTGCATTATTCTTGGATATACTCAATCAAGCGTTTACCGATTTCTGTGTTATCCATGAATGCATCAAATACGGCAGCCCCAGGGCCGGTTGCCCAAATGGGTACAAAATTTGCCGAATGATAGTCAGATGTAAAGCGAACATCTAAATCTCCATTAGTGCCATCATGGACTGCCACACCGCCACATTCATGGTCAGCAGTGAGTACCACTAAAACTTCAGGATGAGTCAATTGATAGTCCAATGCAAAATTAATCAACTCATTTAAGGATTTCATTTCGCCTTTAATATATTCGGCAGAGTTTGAATGGCCTCCCCAATCCACTTGTGATTCTTCAATCATTACGAAAAACCCTTCGGGATCATTCTCTAAATTTTCTATTGCCAACTTTGCCATCTGTGTTGTGGATACTTCTCTCCCACTATGTACTTTTTTGAGTCCACTATCGGCAAAAAGTCCCAATAGTCGCTTATTTGAATCAACATTTGCACTAATGTCACTGATGTATTGTCCCCCTCTATTTTCATAAACAGAGATTAGGCTATCTGGCCAGAATTTTTTACCGCCTCCCAAAATCACGTCAATATCTGCCATGGCAAATTGTTCTGCAATTTCAGCTTCTTTTTTTCGATAATCTACATGTGCCCCAAATGATGCTGGCGTAGCATGAGTAACAGTAGAAGTTGCTACTAACCCTGTGGCCATCCCTTTTTCTTGTGCCCATTCTAACATGGTTTTTACGGGATTTTTATCTGCATCAACGGCAATGGCGCCATTATACGTTTTATGTCCAGCGGAGAGAGCCGTACCACTTGCCGCTGAATCGGTAACTCGTTTACAGCTGGTACTACATTCACCATCATTAGGATGTGTGGCTACTAATCCAATATGGTCAAAACGTGCAGGGGCAAACTCACCATTGGCATAATAGGATACGGTATATTGCCCTATTCCAGTACCATCAGCAATTATGAAAATTATTGATTTAGGTGCCTTACCCACAGTGGTTTCTAATTTATATTCTACATGGGCTTGAGTAGGAATAAAATTTGTTTTCTCTTCTTGGAGTGCAATGCCATACATACTGTAGCATCCCCAGAGACTAAGCAATAGCACCAAATTTATGATTTTCTTCATATTGTAATCCTTAAAAATTTACGTTTACCTACTTTTAATACTTTTTCTGAATCAGGAGATATCTCTAAAGATAAATCTGATACTTTCTCATCATCTAATTTAACAGCACCTTGCTTAATCATTCGCTTTGCATCACCTTTACTGCTCACCAAATTATTCCCCACCATAATTGATATCAATGTCTCAGATGTAGAAAGGGCATATTCAGGGATCTCATCAGGAATATCTTTTTTTATAAACAATGCATCAAAATCTGACTCTGCTTTTTGAGCGGCATCATCGTCATGATAGAGCTTCACAATTTCACGTGCTAATTGACGTTTTAAATCGCGGGGATTTGATTTACCTTCTTTCAAATCATCATTAATATCATCTAATAATTGGTGCGAAATGGTGGTTGCAAATTCAAAATATTTACCAATCAATGAATCCGGTATAGATAATGTTCGCCCATACATATCCGAAGGTGAATCGGTCAAACCAATATAATTATCATACGATTTAGACATTTTTTCTACACCATCAGTACCTTCAAGCAACATGGTGGTGATTACGACTTGTGGAGTTTGTCCCGATTCTTTTTGTAAATCACGCCCCACCAATAAATTAAATTTCTGGTCAGTTCCGCCTAATTCCACATCTGCCTTTAGATGCACACTATCATAGCCTTGCGCCAATGGATACAAAAATTCATGAAGTGAAATCGGCACTCCACCGCCATAGCGTTTAGTAAAATCATCACGCTCAAGCATACGTGCAACCGTATATTTGGATGCCAATTTAATCACGTCTGAAAAATCCATTTTACTCAGCCAATCTGAATTATACACAATGTCTAAAGTGGATTTATCCAATACAATACTGGCCTGATCAATATACGATTGGGCATTCAATTTGGTGTCTTCCATGGTGAGCTGTGGTCGCGTTTTATTTCGCCCAGTGGGGTCACCAATCATGGCAGTAAAATCACCAATCAACAAAATGGCTTGATGACCTAAATCTTGGAATTGACGCATTTTTCTAAGGAGAACCGCATGTCCAATATGTAAATCAGGGCGACTGGGATCGCATCCGCATTTAATTTTTAATGGTTCATTATTAGCAATAGATTTCTCAATCTTTTTCACCAATTCGGCTTCGGGTATAATTTCCTCAACACCATTACGGATAATATCCATCTGCTCATTGAGTGGTGGAAATTTACTCATTTATTCAATCTTCCTTTCAATTCACGGTCAACTTGCCGCTTCACATCTTGATCCATTTTAGTTTTACGTTTATCAAATAATTTTTTACCTTGTGCCAAGCCAAATTCAACCTTCACACGATTATTTTTAAAATACATAGAAAGGGGAATTAACGTCTTTCCCTTTTCATCAATGGTCTTTTTGATTTTGGCTAATTCTTTTCGATGCATCAATAATTTTCGATCATGTACTGCCGAATGTGCCGTATAGCCTGCATTCGAATACTCACCAATATGCATCCCCACGATGTAAAGCTCATGACCACTGAAACGAATGTAAGACTCCTTAATATTGGCCTTTCCCTCTCGCAAGGCCTTTACTTCAGATCCGTGCAATACAATGCCTGCCTCATACTTATTTAGGATGTGGTATTCGTGTCGCGCTTTTCGATTGGTTACAATAGTATTCATGATTTTTATCAAAGGTAAATTTGGGGGATAAATTAGCCGTCATTCTCAACGTACAGCAAGTCATCTTTATGGATTTATGACAACAAAAAAGGGCAGATTAACTGCCCTTTAACATCAAAATATTTTACAATTTATTATTCTATGAAATCAGCCACTGAGTGAAACGACATATCTTTCACTTTGCATTCCCATTTATTGAGCACATTATTAATATCGCTAATTTGAAATTTCCGCTCATCAAATTGCACCACCACCGTTTTGGTTTTGAGAGAAGTTTCACAAAATGAAACGCCATTGATTTTAGAGAATTCCTGTTTGATATTTTTGTGAATCTGGGGGTCAGAAAAATCATCTAATGAAATGATTGCCTCCGTTTGGCATCCACGAGATGAAGTGTTTGTGCTAATAAATGCACACAGAAATGAAAGTAGTAAAAATGCAATGACTTGCTTCATTGATCTCCCCTGATCTTAATGAACGGTAAAACTTACAGGGATTGAATAATACAAAGCAAGCGTTACTTAAAGTAAAACTTAAAGTGATTGGAGGTTTACTTTTCAACTTATAAGGAGAAATTTTTAAATTACTTATACTTAGCCAGCTGCAGAAATACCTTCTTCTTCATCTACCCCATTTAGTAAGATCGCACCTAAAGTCAGTAAAACGGCTACCACGGCGATTCCCATTCGTTGTGAATTAAATACTTCTGTGAGAAGCCCCAATAAAAATGGACCAATAAAGGCTGTGGCTTTTCCTGAAAATGCGAAGAATCCGAAAAACTCATTCTCTTTTTCTTTGGGAATAAACCGTGCCATCAGTGAACGACTTGCCGATTGGTTGGGTCCTGCAAAAATACCAATGAGTACACCCGAGAACCAAAACACATCTTTGCTATGGGTCGTTACCGCCAAAATACAGGCTGCAATAAGTCCAAGATTACTCAGTTGGATTGTCTTTTTTCCCCCTAAAATATCGTCTAAGAACCCTAATCCAAATGCGCCTAAACCAGCAGTTACATTAAGTACAATTCCGAATAGGAATATCTCATTAAAGGTGAATCCAAATGTACCCGAAGCATAAATACCTCCAAATGCAAAAATGGTGATAAGGCCATCATTATACAGAAGTCTTGCCAATAGAAAGCGAGTCATTTGCTTATACCTTCGGATTTCCCCAAACGTTGACTTTAATTGGCTAAATGAACTTTTAATTATATGCTTCCCCATGCGTTCAGGTTTTTTAGCATCTTTCACCCATATAAATGTGGGGATTGAAAATATGGCAAACCATATAGCAATAAACAAATTAGTAGCACGAATATTTTCACCCAATTCTGTGGTGAATCCAAATGCGGGTACTTCTGCTTGCACAAATAGTACAAAGCAGAGTGCCAATGCTAATAGTCCACCCACATAGCCAAAGGACCAACCATAGCCAGAAACTCTACCAATTTTTTCTCGCGGGGCAATATCCGGTAAATATGCGTTACAGAATACACCTCCCATTTCGAAACCAATATTGGCAATAATAAAACAGGTGAGGGCGGCCACTACCTGGCCCGGTAATGGGAAATATAAAGCAAATGTTCCCACCACACAAACCCATGTCCAGAAAATCAAAAATACTTTTCTATATCCCCCACGATCGGCCAATGCACCCATTATGGGCGATAAAAAAGCCACAAATAATGCGGTAATGGTAATGGCGCGCGACCATAGGGTGGTGCCAATAATTTCATTTTCTGCAATTACTTTGGTGAAAAATGTACCGTAAATAAAGGTGACCACTAAGGTGGTAAATGGTTGGTTTGCAAAGTCATACATAGACCATGCAAATATGGTGCGTTTATAATTTGAATCTGTCATGAAATCCCAATATTAAAGTGGGCAATTTACAGCAGATTTATGGGGTGGGTGTATAATTATTTGGTGATGGATTATTTATCTTTATCAAATCCATTAAAATGGTTTTTTATTAGTGATTATTTAAAACCCATGGATAAATCCATGGGTTATTTTATTCTCATCTTTTGTCTGAATTTGGATTTATCAGATTATTGGATGATCGGATTCTTAATCCCGCTTATCTCTCAGTAACCCATGGATGAATCATGGGCTATTTAATCCTCATCTTTTGTCTGAATTTGGATTTACCCGATTATTGGATGATCGGATTCTCAATCACGCTGATCGCTCAGTAACCCATGGATGAATCCATGGGCTAATTCATTTGCAACTCACTAACATTGAATATAATAATTGATTTAATAACAATTGAAATTAAAATTAATATTTATAATTCATTTCACAAAAAACCCACGAATTTATTCGTGGGTCAATTATAAACCATAAAACAAAACCGATTTATCGGTTTCCATTAATGTGTAACCCATGGATAAATCCATGGGTTATTTTATTTGCACATTTGTTAATCCCAATTCGACTACCTACCCAACCTCGTGGAAATAGATTTGAAATTATTCCACCGGGCGAACACAACGAACAGAGAAGCGATGCGTATCAGAGAGTCAATATGGCTATTAAATCCATAAAATGGATTGATTCCACATACACCCAAAACAAACCCCCAGCACTGGGACGGCAATGCTGAGGGTTTAGGAGGTCCATATGGGACGACGTTTAAGACGCCCTTATTAATATGTACGTAAATAACTCAAGTTTTAGGACAAACTATTTTCACTTTTTTGAAAATAATTTGTTTTGTAGAGGAGAGAAAAAACAATTATTATTTATAAATTGTTAATTATTGGGTAAGAGCAGGGGTCAGGTTTCAGGAATTAGTGGACAGGGAAAAGAGAAATTGTACTCATTAATAAATAATAATTGACCATTAATCATTGCTTTTTTCGTCATTCAAAACCATTGCCTGGGGATGAAGATGTTTCCAGATTAAAAAGAAGTAATGTTTGAGCGAAGCGAGTTTTACTTCTTTGCTGGAAATATCCCGAAGACCCGCATATGGTTTTGGCAGACGTGATTTTTTCGTTCTTTTGTTTCACAACAAAAGGACAATAAAAAAGCGCCGGAAAAGTAATTGGTAATGGTTATTGGTTAATGGTTAGATAAAAGCAGGTGGCAGGAAAAGGTATTCGGTGACAAACAGAAGAAAAGTTGTGGCTACATATTTTTCTATTTCAAAAATAACAATTATTGAATAATGAATTAGAATCTCCATAAATTTCATACAATGTTAGGGGTGCAAATTATATAAAGATAATCTGCTGAGAACATACCCTTTAACCTGATCTAGATAACACTAGCGGAGGGAAACACAATGAAAACCTACCAACCAATTCGTAAAATCATAATTACCTTTTTACTATTTTCTTTATCTTTTGCCCAAACAATCAGCATTCAGGGAAAGGTATTCACTCAAAACCATGAACCTATTTCTGGCGTTAATATCTATACTGAAAATATAGGCACCAGCAGTCAATATGATGGATCCTTCTCTCTAAATGTGGATGCCAATGAAATGGTCACTTTTAGTCATGTTGGATTTTCAGATGTAAGCATGCTTGCCTCTGAGATAGGAGATATCATTCAGCTGAACACAATAGAATTGTCAGTACCCCCTATTATTGTAAAAGGTGGACTAAGAAGCACATCCCTATTAAATTCGGCTAGTAGCATATCTATCATTGGTGAAAGCACATTAAAGAAGGAGTCTTCCCCACACTTTCAGGGACTTATTCAGACTATACCTAATTTGAATTGGGCGGGTGGCACATCTCGCCCCCGTTACTTTCAAATTAGAGGAATTGGTGAACGAAGTCAATATGTTGGAGAGGGTACTCCAAATTTTTCTGTTGGTTTCATGGTAGATGGTATTGATTTCAGTGGCATCGGTATGGCTGGGATGCTATTTGATGCTCAACAAATCGAAATATTCAAAGGCCCTCAATCATCAATTTACGGTTCAAATGCAATGGCAGGATTAATAAATATTAGCACTTCAAATCCTACTTTTGAGAAAACTGGACATACAATGATCAGAGTTGGTTCTGACACCCAAAAAACCTTTGGTTTAGCTATAGGGGCTCCTCTTTCAAGTAGAGTAGCATATCGTTTAGCTTTACAAAAACATACTCAAGATGGGTTCCGTAGTAATAGATATAGTAATATTACTGATTCGAATAAGAGAGATGAACTTTATTATCGTGCAAAACTCAGTTGGCTTATAACAAATGATGTAAATATTCAGCTACTTCATTTTAATGCTAATTTAAACAATGGGTATGATGCTTGGGCTGTTGATAATAATAAAGATTTTATTACCTATTCTGATTCATTAGGTATAGATTCTCAATCATCAACTGCCAACTCAATAAAAATAAACTTTACAAAATTAAGTGGAATTAATGGATCTTATCAATTTTCAAAATCTAAAAATAAAATGGAACATAGCTATGATGGTGATTGGGCAAATGAACTCATTTTAGAAAATGAATATAATTGGTATCCAGGGAATCAAGCTTTTAATGATTCTGAAAATTATGCATGGGGATATTACCCGTGGGTATTCTATGACAAGACTATACGAATCAGAAATACAGATACTCATGAATTAAGACTAACCTCTAATAATAAAGCAACTTTTTCTTGGGTCGTGGGATTTTTTACATCAAAATCTAATGAAAACGATGATGCATCTGGTTATTTATTTGGTGGAGATGCAGACCTATTAAATAGTAAATTTTTGGTAAACAACAATTCTTTGTATGCACAAATATCTAAAAAAATAAATAATTTTAATTTTACCTTAAACTTAAGAAATGAAAATCAATATACTAAATATACAAGTAATGGTGAAAGTTGGGGTTACGCCATTAACCCTGTTTCAACAGATGTAGAACATTCATTTTCTGGAGGAAAACTTGCAATTAATTATATTTTAAATAATGTTATGAATATTTTCACAAGTATTTCCAAAGGGTACAAAGCAGGTGGAATTAATCAACACCCTTCTTTGAGTGAATTGGGGCGATTTTATGAGCCTGAATATAATGTTAATTTTGAAGCAGGGATTAAATTTCACTCAGATAATATTATATCAAATATAACTCTATTTTCAATGGATAGAACCAATCAACAGGTACAAATATCAAGTCAACAAGAGGTAGGAAATTCAAGTAGTTTCCATTATTTTACATCGAATGCAACAACAGGAAAAAATACTGGCTTAGAATTTGATGCAAAATTTAAATTTATAGATGGGTTTACAGCTAAAACATCATTGGGCTTACTCAATACAAGTATAGATTCTTATGATTTTTGGAAAAACGATACAACGTTAATTACTCTGGGTAATCGAGAACAAGCTATGTCACCTAGTTATAATTTTTCATTTGCACTAAATTACTCCCATGGAAGAGGTTTGTTTTCCGAGATTGAATTAACAGGGAAAAATGAATATTATTATTCTGACAGTCACAATGAAAAATCTGATGCATACCAATTATTGAACCTAACAACAGGTTATTCTAAAGAATCATGGACAATCTCTTTATGGGGTAAAAATATTGCCGATACTCGATATGCCACTCGAGGGTTCTACTTCAATAATGAACCTATTTGGAATGAGGCACTTGGGTATCATGAATATCCAAAAAAACTGTATGTGAGTTATGGTGACCCTAAAGAATATGGATTATCACTCCAATACAGTTTCTAAAACATGAACCCATTTACATTAGATCAAACCCTGGTATTGCTATATTTTATAGTTACGCTGGGGTTTGGTTTTTATAAGAAGTCCGGTACAGATGTAAACTCATTCTTATTTGCAGGACGACGACTTACCCTGCCCGCATTGGTGGCTACTCTGGTCAGCACTTGGTATGGTGGCATCCTTGAGGTGGGTCGTTTTACCTATGAAAATGGAATCGTCACTTGGCTTATTTTTGGCGTATTTTATTATATTGCGGCATTGCTCTTTGTAAAATTCATTGCGCCAAAAATCATCGAAAAAGAGATCCCCACAATTCCTGAATTATTTTTAAAAACATTCGGAAAAGTACCGGCAATTATTGCGCTCTGTTGCATCATTTTAATAACTTCCCCCGCACCCTATTTAAAAATATTGGTACAACTCTTTAACCATTTATGGGACATCCCCCATATGTGGGCTTTACTTATAGGGGCGAGTTTATCCTTAGTATACGCCTTTACGGGCGGGTTCTCTGCCATTGTTCGAACTGATAAATTACAATTTGTCCTCATGTTTTTAGGGTTTGGAATTATCTTATTTTCATCATATTCACAATACGGCGGAATAAATTTCTTACTCAATAATACACCAGAATATGCTTTTTCAATCCCAGGAAATTTCAATTGGACATTTATTTTTGTATGGGGATTTATTGCACTCATCACATTTATTGACCCCAGTTTTTACCAACGAACATTTGCAGGGAACTCATTAAAATCGGTTAAAAGAGGAATTTTAGTTTCTATACTTTTTTGGATAATATTTGATTTTATGAGCATTTTTACAGGCTTGTATGCACTGGCTATATTACCGTCGGTAGAAACTACACCTTATTTAGATTTGGCTGAACTGGTATTATCTCCGTTAGGAAAAGGCTTATTTATTGTATCTCTATTTGCAATTGTAGCCTCTACCATTGATAGCTTCACTTTTATATCTGCATATACTTTGGGTAGAGATTTACCCAACATCCTAAAAATCAATAATTCTGAACGTTCTGTATTAAAATACACTCGTTGGGGATTAATAACCACAGCATTGGTATCAATTTTATTAGCACTCTATTTTGAACATGCTGTTGATATTTGGTATTTAATTGGCTCTTTTGCCGTACCTGTTTTGCTCATCCCCCTACTCTGTGCGCTATATGGAGTTCGATTAAAGCATACTACAATAATGTTATTACTACCATGTTTGGCATCGATGGGATGGCATTTGTATGGTATTATGAATCCAATTTCGGGGGGATATCCTGGTTATTTGGGTGGGTTGGACCCTATGTATCCTGGGGTGACCTTAAGTGCCATTTTATTCTATTTTTTAAAAAAATAATTATGGTTGTTGATTTCTAACTGAATAAGGTTTTTTCAATAAGTCTTTTGCCTCATCACCCTCTGGAAAATAATTATCTAAATTAGCAGTAACTTTATAATCATTTACAGCATCTTTCCGTTTATTTAGGAGGTCATAACATTTCCCTCTTAAAAGATGAGCCTTGCCCAGTAACCAATCGAATTCCATGTGATAATTTTCTATGATCCATGTAGTGTGAGAAATAGTAATATCCAAATCACTTTGTGAAAATGTCTGTAATGCTCGAATATACCGAACCTTTAACTTTGTTTCATTTTGTTGCAGAAATGGCCCCTTACTTGATAGATCTTCCAAATGAGGGTAAAATTCCTCCAATTCAATCCATTTACTGGATTCGGCCAAAGATTCACCTTTTAATGCAGCAAAAAATGGGTTTTCAGGATGTTCATCAGATAATGGACTAATATGTTGAAGGGCATCATTAGGTCTATCTAAAAAATATAAATAGATATACGTAAGAATGTTACCGGCTTCGATTCGACTATAACCTCCACCTGAAACAGCTGCTTCAAGATGAGTAATGCCTAACTCACAATCTGGAGTTATTCCTGCTACTTTAGCCGCCAATCGAATAGGAGCCGCAGCCATACATGAAAAATATTCCATTAAACCAAGGGGCATAAATACATCTGTTAAATCCGGGTCAAGTTCATGGGCAATATTTGTATAGCGATAACCCTGATAACCAGAATATATAACTTGGAGCCAATTTTTTGAGGCCAGTGCTACTCGAGCACGAATTCCGTATGTGGAGCCCAAATAGAGTACATATTCTGCATTATTAGGATATTGTGAAATCAACGATTGATAGACAGGAATTGTTTTCTCTACCTCCGCAAAAATAACATCGTAAGAGACTAGGTACCCTTCAATAGTTTGAGCATGCAACCATTTTGCCGCGATTGAAACAAAAGGGGAAACTGGATGTAGAGGGTCAACCACATGGGCTGAATCTAAGAGGGTTACCGCTTCTGCTAATTCATAATTGTAGAGTTTGAATATACCTTTGTCTAACAACTTTTGCGATGATGCAGAAAGCAAACAGGTAGAAATTAGAACTATTTTGAGGAGGCTATGAATCTGAATTATTTTTATATATAGCGTTTAAGAGTATTTTACTCACGGATTCAAAATCTGAGTTTGCATCTTTTTCTCTCAATGCTTCTAAATGAGGTAAACCAGATTGAGACTCAGCCTCCCACTCTTTGAAGAATTCACCTGACTGAATTTCATTGAGAAACATTTTCATTTTATCTGTGGCAGAATCATCCATCAATCGATTGCCCCGCGTTTGACCACCATATTCGGCAGTGTCACTGATGGCATCATTCATGAATTGAAATCCATTTTCATTAAATAAATCTACAATTAGCTTTACTTCATAATAGGATACAAACCATGCAGTTATAGGGTTATATCCTGATTCAACCATTACTTTAAATGAATTCTGTATTAGCTTTGGAATACCGCCAGTTAATACAACCTGCTCACCAAATAAATCCGTTTCCGTTTCTTCTTTGAAGGTGGACTTAAATACTGCTGTACGTGTGCCACCAATAGCTTTCGAATATGATAATGCCAGATTAAAAGTATTTCCAGAATAGTCTTGGTGAATAGCAATTAAATTAGGAACACCACTCCCCTTTTCAAATTCTTGTCGAACCATTTTTCCCGCACCACTGGGAGCAACCATCATTACATCTATATCTTGAGGGGGTACAATTTTACCATAATGAATATTGTAGCCATGAGAGAATTGGAGGATTTTTCCTGTTGATAAATTAGACTTAATTGATTCATTATACACCGTTGCCATCACTTGATCGGGAAGTAGTATAGCAATAACATCAGCCGTTCGAACAGCCTCTTGGATAGAAAATACATCAAATCCATCCGTATTAGCCCGTTGCTCACTACCACCACCTTCTCGAGCTCCAACGACTACCTTTACACCACTATCTCTTAAGTTTAGTGCTTGGGCTCGGCCTTGATTTCCATAGCCAATTATGGCCACTACCTTTGCCTGAATTAGAGATAAATCTGCATCCTTATCAAAATAGAGACTGTTTTGTAATTCTTTATCTATTGTCATTCTTTGACTTAAAATCTAAACTAAATCTAAATTTCGGATTCAAATAGTTTATTAACACGGGAAGTAAAACCATTGATCCGGCCAAGGCAATCAAGAGTACAATAGTGGCTAAAATACCAAATTCATGATTGGGTACAAATTCTGAAAATACCATAACCACAAATCCCAATGAAAGAATAATCGTGGTACTAATTATAGCTTTTCCAGTGGTGAGTAATGTTTTGGTTACTGCAGCTGGTACATCCTGACTTTGCATATACTCTTGTCGAAATCGGGCTAAAAAATGAATCGTATCATCAACAGCAATCCCTAATGCAATTGAAAATGTCATGGCAGTTGAAGGACGTAATTTTATGCCCATAAATCCCATAATTCCACCTGCTGCCATCAACGGGATAATTGTGGGTAAAACTGATAAAATTGAGAGCCTTACGGACTTAAATAAGAAAACCATGGATATAAAAATAATGATAAATGCCAACATGAAACTGGTGGTGAGATTTTTCACCAAATGCTTACTGGTATGCAATGCTAACAAAGTGCTCCCCGTAATGATAACGTCAACATCATCACCAAATAATCGTGCGGACTCCGCCTTTAACTCTCGCACAATATGCTCAGCCGTTTCAGAGTTTATATTTTTAACGCGGGCAGAAATACGGGTTTTACTCAAGTCGTCATTTACCAATCCTGAAATCTCATCATAAGTTTCAACTAATGATAAAACCTCAATTGATTGAGATGGAAGTTCACGAAACCCACTGCCAATCTCTTCATTTACTAATTTGATATGATCTGAGACTGTTATGGCGCCACCTACTCCCTCTTGTGATAACAAGAAGTTTTTAAATAAATCAATTTTTGATAGAAATTTAGGGTCCGCAATACCATTTTCGATTTTAGTATCTACCACCACCTCTAAAGGAAGGGTGCCTCCCATATGTGTCTCTACGTAATGAATACTATCGTAGAGCTGATTTCCTGGTTTTAAATCATCTAAAATAGAGATGTTATAATTGACTTTATAGAGCCCAACAATTGATAAAATGAAAATGATTGATGTTATAAATAGTATTGAGCGTGGATGTGAACGGCTCCACTCGTTTAAATTTTCCGCTGCTTTAAATTCTTCACCCTCTACCAAACGCTTAATATTCTTTTCTTTTGGCAATGGTAGAAATGATAGAATTATGGGTAAAATAATGATAGTAAGGATAAACATCAATATGACACCCACGCCTACTATAAATCCAAATTCCTGGGTGATTCTGATATTGGTCATCATTAACGAGAAGAATCCCACCGACGTCGTAAAACTGGTGAGAAATAATGCACCACCAATTTCTGTAATAACGCGATCTAAAGAGCCACGCCGTCCTAAGCCTAAACTGAGTCCTTCATGGTATTTAATCATGAGATGTATCGCATTGGAGCAACCAATAATCATAAGGAGGTTGAATGTCAAAAACGAAACTACATTAATGGTAATCCCCAAAACTGCCATGAGCCCAGAAATCCAGATTAATCCTACACTAATGGCGGCCAACGGAAGCAAAACGCCCCGTTTCTGTCTAAATACAAAGAAAAGTATTAGGGTTACCACTGCAAAAGAAATGGGGAAAAATATTGTACGTTCTCTGTCCACTAATTCTACATATCGAGTGCGGAGTACGGGAATTCCAGCTTCGTGCCACTCCCATTTATACTGAGATTTAATATTATCAATTTCATTAAAAACACGGGCCCGTGCTTCTTGATCTTTTACATCATCACTCAAATTAATGAGAATACTACCGACATCACCTTTTTTAGAGATTATTAAATTGGTATAAATAGGATGATTTAGTACATCTACAGCTCGTGCTTCCCACTCACGGCCTTCCATTTCAATATCAAAATAGTTTCCATCTTGGAGATTTGATAAGCTGAGGACTTGCTCCACTCCCTCTATAAATTCTAATTCTTCAGTAAGGTCTCCTAATGCTTCTACAGATGTTTTTTCAAGTATGGGAATTCCTGCATAAGTGAGTAAAATTATATCATCTTCACGGGTAAATTCTTCTCGAAATTTCTCATATACCTCTCTCTCAGGATCATCATTGGGGAACATCTGTTCTAGAGAAAAATCAATCCTCAAATGATATGGCGATAAAAATGCCATGTAGCCAAAACCCATGGTCAAGCTCAAAATGGCCGCCAATACAAATTTGGGGTGGTCTAATATTATTTTACTTAATTTGTTTAACATTCAGGCAGCTTATAATCATGCTTCTCTAATTTTGCATTAAATCGATATAAAATAATTGTGTTCCCCACTTGTCCTACAATTTTACAATTTAGCTCATTGGCAATTTGGATGCCAATATCTTTTCGCTCATCCTTGAATTCTCTGAATTTAATTTTAATCAATTCATGGATGGTTAATGCATTATCAATTGCAATACTGGCGCCTTCGTAAAATCCATTTTTACCAATCAAAACCACCGGATCAATATGGTGTGCGGCCGCCCGTAAATATTTTCTTTGTTTGCTTGTCAAATCACTCATTTTTTGCTCATATTTGCCTATCATAATTTCTAAACTTTCTATATACTGATAAAGGAGAATATTTGAATAATCGTGTTAAAGTGAATTCATTTGTAAGACGACAAGTAAAATCCTCTGGGAAAACATACTCAACACTCTCATTTGAAGAAATTGCCTCTTATGCAGAAAAACAATTAAAGAAAGGTAATTATAAATCAGGCTACAGAGATGGAGTCATCCTTGTAGCTGTTGAGAATAAATTTATAAAAAAATTTGTTTGCCCGTTTACCCATCTATCAGATGATACTCAATTGGTCGCAACCATAGCTAGACGTTGCCCTGATGAAGAGATTTACATTCAAATTCGAGCATTGAATGGCAATCCATTAAAGGCAGGAAGTGTAGACCTCATTCTGTATCACCATGATGTGTTGGCTGAAACAAATGAACATGAATCTACAGAAGGTTGGGAACTGATTGCATTTCATGCAATTCCCGAAGGAATTAATAATATGCCCATGGGACCTATCACCATGATGCGAAATCAATTACAATTAGAAGGAGGAACAAAGG
>JACKQG010001459.1_pt1 | contig 32746 bp, 21 predicted proteins | sample 8237621 | NCBI WGS metagenome assembly JACKQG01 (sample SAMN15677084, study PRJNA649215) | marine metagenome | biome: marine; feature: Black Sea; material: saline water; isolation source: suspended particulate matter (SPM) from the Black Sea western gyre | collected 2013-06-09/2013-06-10 | depth...
CCACCCGGCCGCCCGCCCCGCCAGCGCGCCGGCTGCCCGGGCGACGAAACCGCCTGCCAAGGCGCGGGGTGTACCACCCGCGAAAAAGACTGCACCGCCGCCTGCGAAAGGGCCCGTCGCGCCACCCAAGAAGACGGCTCCCGCCCCGGCTACACAGCCATAGCCGGACTACGTGTCGTCATTCTCCGGCTGGGCGGCCTGCTCTAGTGCTTTGTCCGTACTCGTCGGATCGACAACTCGGCAGGTTGCTGTCAGCCGGTCGGCGATGTCCTCCAGGTCGCCGATCCATTCCTCCTCGGTCGTGTCGGGCGGGCAAAGCTGCTTAAGTTCCACCGCCATCAGGATCAGACGCAAGAGATGCCGAAAGATGATGCCCTCTTGTTTCTGTAGGCGTTTGCTGGTGACGTATTTGTTGAAATCACCGCCGAACTGCAGGATCTCGCCCGCCGCCCAGACGGATTGAGTGTACACATCGTGGACGCCGGGAAAGTCGAAGTCGAACAGACGGCGCAGCTTCTCTGCCAACGTCAATACATACACCCGTTCCTCTGTCTCGATAAAGCTCCGGCGCTCGGGCTCGCCATCCGGCTCTTCGTCCTGGCCCGCACCGAGTTCTTCGGCCGACGCCAATCCGAGCTGCAACAACTGAACATCTAATCGCGTTGTCGCCAGCGGCCCCGGCGGCAATTCCTCCCGCGAAGGCACTCGTACCAGGTGGCGGACCGATCCGGGCAGTTCCAGCACGCTTTCCATGGCTTGGATGCGTTCGTCCCGGTCGGCGATGCCCAGTTGGTTGACAAGGAAGATGCCGTACAGTGGATTGACACCACGCATCAGAGAGAGCTTCTCCAATTCGGGAGTCGGATACGCCAACATGGGACTGTACGGCTGTGGTTCTTCGTCCTCCTTCGGCCGCGCCTCTTCGCCCTGAACCGATTCGGCGTTTGGTTCGTCCGTCTTCTTCGGCGGCGGTGGATCCAGTCGGACGTATCCAGCAGTCCACAGGGTGATCAGCATACGGTCCAGGGCCTTTTGCCCGGCTTCCAGGTGGCGGCTGTCCATCAGCCGTTTCCCAACCAGTGTGCGCACACGGTCCACTTCTGGCGATGCCTGCAGCATATACGCCAACAGCCGCCACGGAAGCGCCCCGCGGCTATTCAATCTTCCCGGAGGCGCGGATTTCAATTTCTCGAACTGGGCCTCGGTCCAATACTGCTGGTTTGTCCTGCGTTTGGGCATTTTCTTCTTCAGTTGCTTTTTCGCTTTCCGCAGGCCGGGATCCTTCGTGTCTTCGGGTATCCGATCGTACTTCTCACGCCATCGCTGGATCTTGACGTCGTCTTCGTGGGCAAGTCCAAACACGTAGCCCTGTACATCGAATTGCGGTCGGCCCGCGCGGCCGAACATCTGATGCGCTGAACTGGCCTCGATCAACTTCTTCTTGTCGCGCGGTCCCTTCAGCAGACACGGTACCACAACACTGCGCGCCGGCAGGTTGACTCCAGCAGCCAGCGTTTCGGTACACACTGCTATCGACAGCAGCTTGCGCTGAAAAAGGTCCTCGACGATTCGCCGGTATCTGGGCAACACACCGGCATGGTGTACTCCCACGCCGCGCAGCAGTATCTGTCTCAGCTTGGGTCCGACGCCTTGCGACCAGTCGTATTGTCCCATTTCCTTGACTAGTTGGGCCTGCTGGCCATCGGCCAACAGTCGTTTGCCCTTCAACTGTTCGGCCACCGTCCAGCATTCCTCGCGGTTGAAGCAGAATACCAACGCGGGTGTTCGGCGAGCCTCTTCGTCGCCGGCAGCCATTTCCACGAGGTGCTCGGACAACAGCATGTCACCGACCCAAGCGTACGTGAGCGGCACCTTGCGCTCATCGCTCTGGACCAGTTCCAGCCGGCGGTGGTGGCGGTGAGACAGCCAGTTGACGAATTCCAGAGAGTTTCCCACCGTGGCCGAAAGCAGCAGCAGGCGTACGTGTTCCGGCAAGAGTCCTAGCGTCAATTCCCACACGACGCCCCGCTCCCGGTCGTTGAAACTATGGAATTCATCCATGACCACGGCCGACACGTCACGGAATTCAAACGTCGGGTGCAGCAGCCGATTCAAGAGTATCTCAGCGACCACGACCAGAACCGGCGCATCCGGGTTGATGCGGCGATTGCCCGTGACCAGGCCGATTTTGCTCATTCCAAATCCCCAGCGAATGGCCAACTCCTGAAGATCCTCGAGTTTCTGATCGGTCAACGCGATCAGCGGCGTCGTGTAGTAAAGGCGTTTGCCGGTGCGTAAAGCCTCGAACACGGCAGCCTCGGCGATCAACGTCTTGCCCATGCCCGTCGGCGCGCATACCAGCACTCCTTGGTTGGAGGTGAACCAGGCAAGCAACGCTTCTTCTTGAACCTGATACGGCTCAAATCGCAGTTGCTCAAAGTACTCGGCAGCGATCTGGTCTCGCGTCGGCTCGGTGGGCATGGACAACTCTTTTCAAGTTGGCAGGCTTGCGTAGGATCGCGAACGAAACAGCTTCCTCGTCTCACCGCAAGCCGGTCGTGTGCGCGGGGGGGGACGAAGACTCGTCGGCCCCCCGACACACATTATGCGCGCACCGGGCGTGGGAGTCATCGAGACTACAAAGTTCAAACGGGATACCGGGCAAACGGTCCCGTTTATCCGATCCGCATGTGTCGGACGAAGACCGCGAGCGAACCGCCGCGCTGTCGCATTGGGACGGCGCGTGTCAATCTTACAGCGCGGTGGACGGAGTACTCAAGTTCGCACGGACGTACAGAACGATCTAAGGCTTTACGTTGAAATGACTTCGGCGATGCTAGCAACGCGACTTGCCGGTGCGGCACGCCAATTGCCCCGGAACATAATTGGCGGGCGGCAACGGACGGCCGTCGAGACCCGGGCAGTATCTGAAAGCAAACGAGCAACGGAGTGAAAAGCGGTGAACTTACTACTACCTTGGCGTTGGATTCGCGCTGCAATCGTCGAATTAAGCGGCGTGGCGTTGTGCCTGCTGTTGATCGGTTATTCGCAAACGCACCGGGGGCCACAACTGAACGCCCCCACGGTGGCAGAGCGAAACATGGCGACGCAGATCCGCCACCGGGACAGCAACGCCCAGCAATCGCACAGCGAAGAGCTATGGCAGATGGTCGGGGTAGTTTTGGAGGGAGTCCTCCAATAACGCCGGCGGCCGGGCCTCTTGACTTGTCGAAAGTCGTGCCGCGTAGTACCTTGGAACCAGTACGGTGCTAATTCGACGCAAGAGAACCCCATGGCCAAGACACGACAGAAGACATTCGAGTATGTCGAGCCGATCGGCTCGCGGGTGCTGGTGCGCAAGGACGAACCAAAACGAGAAACCAAGGGCGGAATAGCACTTCCGGACCAAGCCGAAATACCCACCATCACAGGCCGAATCGTCACGATTTCGACACAAATCGAAAACGATGACGATGTGCCGCTGCGGCAATACGACAAGATCCTCTTCCACCCGAAGAACGCCATTCCCGTCGATTTCGAGCCCGACAATCAGCTCTTTGTCGTGCCCGTCGAAGATGTCGTGGCTGTGTTTCGCCGCGAGAACCCCGACGATGATTGACGAGAGGCCATCGAACACAACTTCGGGAAACGCTCTAAGAACGACTCTCCCCGGTCGCGTCTAGCCGTGCTTCTATTGGCTCCGGTTGATCTGCAAACTGAAACGTTTCAATCAGCGTGCGGTCGGCTTCGGCGAAACGCTCGACTAATTTGGTTTCCAGCGTAAACGCGATCGCGGCGCGCCGCCCTGCGTCATTCGAAACGTGATAGTAAACCCATTGGATCGGTATTTCGGATTCCATGCCGGCCACCAGAACGCGCAGCACGCATTTCCCGTCTTCGGTGGTTGACTTTGATCCTTCCACGATCTGCCCGAACTTATCGCCCAGCGAGCGTTGCACGTCCGCCTGGAACGCCTCCAGCGACATCTGCTTGCCGGGTTCCGACTCGGGCAACTCGGAAATGTTGCACTGAGCGATCAAATCGCCTCGGTCCACCAAGCGAAGGACGCACAGGTCGCGTCGGTCCAGCATAGAACGCCAGCGGCGATCGTGTATCAATTGGAAGCGGGCTTTTTCGGCCTGGAAGCTGAGCAACCCTGCGCCGGGACTGGCCTCAAGCGGCAATTCGGTGAGGTAGGCGTCAGTGAGTTTCTCGGACTTGGCCAGCGGAGCGATGGTGACCCGTAACCGGGCGGTTACTTCGAAGCCCGGTTCGGCGTGGCCGATGGCTCGTTTTTCTCGCATCGCCACGGCAAACCAAGTGATCAGATTCTGGGAAAGATCGTAGTTCGACTTTGCCCTGAACTCGATCTCCGAGGATACTCCACCCACGGCTCCTTCCACGTTCCCGGAAATCTCGATGATCGCGGTCTGGCCTTCGACGTCGTTAAGCGAGCAGGTGACATTCGAGTCCACGACGACGTCCAAACCCAGCAATCGTGCCAATATGCTCGGGTCGATCTCCCAGCGGTCGCCAATGCGCACCGGTTGTTCGGGCAGCAGGCGTGGAAGCAATAGACTGTTTCCCTGCACGTCGATCAGATCCAACTGTTCGCGCTTCAGCGGACCCATCGGCGAGTATATCAACGATCTGTCCGCGTCGACCTGCGCACACACCGTACGCCATTCTTCGGGCAATTTCGGAGCTAAGAGCCCTTCGTCCACCTTGATTCGGGCCTCGGCCTTGGTGTAGTAGCGTACTGAACGTCGGGACCACGGAGTTGGTTGAGTATCGACGAACCTCTCCTCATAGGCAAGATTGCCCTCCACCAACAGAGGCACTTTTGTCACTTTGGACCCGTCAGGATTCAGCTTCAATTCACCCCGGACTTCCAGCACAGCCTGCACGGCCTGCATTTGACCTACAGAAGCGGGCTGCTTCAGATCGTAAGTCGTTTTGGAGTTGGAGGTTTCGGCTCCACATGCGGCTGCTGCCAGCAATGTCGCAGCCATAAGAAGCAACACGAAGGAAGCAGTTTTCGTAAAATTATTGGCCAATTTCCTGCTTTTTTTCGCGAATACGATGGCAGTCCGATCGTCGTATTTCATGGTGAACCCATTTCCCTGTTGGTACGTCTACTACCTTACGTGGTCCGTTAAATCGACCTCATACATTGCGGTTCTTCAGCGGAAAGGGAGGTTTTTGTTGTACGATTTGCGTCAGGTAGGGAACAATCCGATAGGGGAGACGCGAACATTGCTGTGCGTCTTCGGAACGCAGGTCGACGTGGACACCCAACGGGATGGTTTTCAATCCCTTGTTCGTTTTGACTGATTCGATTTTAAGTCTTTTAAGAGTAAAGAGTTAAGAGTAGCAGTTCGATTCATCGCAAAAGCTGTTTGAATCGCTTATGATGACTAGAACAGAGCAACTTTTCGCTTCGTAGTAAGCAACTGCCGGAAAGACTTGGTGCTGTTTTTCGGTGGCAGGGAGCATCTCAGGAATGTGGTGCCTACCCAATTAGGACTGGATTCTGTTGGAGCGGCGGGAGCCGCAGGGAACGCCACGGGGTCCGCCATGCCAGAAGAGGCCATACAATGCACTCCACTTATCGAAATTCTGACATTAGGGGGCTTCGGGACCAGCAGGTTCGCTTCGCGCCTCGAATGAAGAAGCTTGAGCAGGTCGAGCGTGCGGAGCGACTAATCACCGAAATCGAACCGTCCAAGACGTATAGCTATGAATACCTCTGCTATCGCATAACGGACTATCGGCCCGACGCGGCGCCGGAAATGACGATGACGGGCGAGGAAGCTCGTCACGACGTGCGTCTGTTTGTCGAGGACGTATCGGACTCGGCCAACGTGCGCGTCACTGATTTGGCTGAACCAGTGCACACCGTCGAAGACCTCAGCAGGATGTTCAAGGTCTCGACAAAAACTATATCGCGCTGGCGCGAGCAGGGGTTGGTGAGCCGCCGATTCATTTTCGATACCGGCCGCAAGCGAGTCGGGTTCTTGCAGAGTAGCGTAGACCGGTTCGTTGCTCGTAACCACGATAGGGTGAGGCGTGGCGAGCGATTCAGCCAGTTGTCCACTCACGAGCGGAACGAGATCATTGATCGAGCACGACGCTTGGCACAAGCCGGCGCTGGCCAGTCCGAAATTGCTCGGCGCATTGCGCGGCACCTGAATCGCAGCGTCGAGACGATCCGGTACACGCTCAAACAATTCGACAAGAAATATCCGGACTTGGCTATCTTTCCTGGCAATTCCGGGCCATTGACCGAGGATTTGAAGCGGAAGATCTACCAGGACCACCGTCGTGGCGTTGGCGTGGGTGACTTGGCCAAGCGATACGGACGCACTAGGACCACCGTATACCGTGTGGTTAACGAAATGCGGGCCTGCCGGATTCAAGACCTGCCGCTCGACTGCATCTATAACGAGGTGTTCGAGAATCTGAGGATGGAGGCCGAGATCCTGAGCCCAATGCCGGTGCCGGACCAGCCACCGAAGAAAATGCGCGTGCCGGTCGGATTGCCGCCTTACTTGGCTGCGTTGTACGACGTTCCTTTGCTTACCCGCGAACAGGAGCATCACCTCTTCAGGAAATTCAACTACTTGAAGTTCCGGGCCGCAAAGCTGCGTGAGAAACTGAATCCGATGCGGGCCAGTGGCACGCTGATGGACCGGATCGAGCAGTTGTACGAACAAGCAGTGATGATGAAGAACGAAATCGTACAGGCAAACCTGCGTTTGGTTGTCTCCATCGCTAAGCGACACGTGACAGCCTCGGAGGACTTCTTCGGCCTGGTCAGCGACGGCAACATGTCGTTGATTCGGGCGGCGGAAAAGTTCGATTACGCCCGCGGCAACAAATTCAGCACCTACGCAAGCTGGGCCGTCATGCGGAATTTCGCTCGAACGATTCCGGACGAATACAAGTATCGCGAGCGATTCCGCACGAGTCAGGACGACATGTTCTCCGCCCAGCAGGACGATCGGAGAGGGCAATACGAGCAGGAAAGCGCCCAGCAGCAGCGCGAACGGCAAATCGAGAGGATCCTGGCCCGGCTTGACGATCGGGAGCAGAGGATCATAATTAGTCGTTTCGGCTTGGACCACACTCAGGAGCCTAAGACCCTCAAAGAGGTGGGCTCCCAAATGGGAGTTACGAAGGAGCGAATCCGTCAGATTGAAGCCCGAGCGCTAAACAAGCTGCGCATGGCAGCCGAAGAGGAGAAAATCGAACTACCGGACTAACTCTGGCATCCGTGGGATGATCCGGCTGTGGGCGAACACGACTGGTGGGTTGCTGGCCCTGTTGTCGGCGACTCCTCTCTCGGCGGGCGCGTTGCATCGGCCCGCTTCGTTTTTCATTGTTCCGTATTGCAAGGAATCCACGCTTCGCTATATTAGCAGGTTTGGGCAGCGGGGAGCCTATCCATCCTGCAGGCCAGCGTAGCTCAGTTGGCAGAGCAGCTGATTTGTAATCAGCAGGTCGTGGGTTCGAATCCCTCCGCTGGCTCCATCGAACGGGGTAGACAACGAATTGATAACGGGTAGGGGATCGCAGAAGCAGCGAAACCCTCTGGTAAATGAGCTTTATTGGGGGGTTTCCCGAGCGGTCAAAGGGGACGGACTGTAAATCCGTTGGCAACGCCTTCGCAGGTTCAAATCCTGCACCCCCCACTGGCGAGTATGGCTTGGTTTCTTGTCTGTTGGGGGTGTTGGTGAGATGTCAAGTCAGATTGGTAGCGGGTGTAGCTCAGTGGTAGAGCAACAGCCTTCCAAGCTGAAAACGAGGGTTCGATTCCCTTCACCCGCTCTCGTCCGGTGGGTAACCGCTCGGCGACGGTATTGCCGTTGGCTGCTGTAGCTCAGTTGGCAGAGCGCGTCCTTGGTAAGGACGAGGTCACGGGTCCGACTCCCGTCAGCAGCTCTTCGGTGTGGCCGCATATGCGGCAGATGATTGTTTTTGTGAAGCGTTTGGTTGTTTCAACTGTTCAAGAGTATTGATGCACTCAGAAACGTAGGTGTAAGAGACAATGGCCAAGGAGAAATTTTCACGGACTAAGCCGCATGTGAATGTTGGCACGATTGGGCACATCGACCACGGCAAGACGACCTTGACTGGAGCGATCTTGGCGACGCAGGCCAAGAAGGGGTTAGCCGCGTTCAAGTCGTATGCGGATATCGCCAAGGGTGGTACGGTCCGCGACGAAACGAAAACCGTGACCATCGCTGTTGCGCACGTCGAGTACGAAAGTGACAAGCGCCATTACGCGCACATTGACTGCCCCGGCCATGCCGACTTCATTAAGAACATGATCACAGGTGCTGCCCAGATGGACGGCGCTATCCTGGTGGTCTCGGCAGCCGACGGCCCGATGCCGCAGACGCGCGAGCACGTTTTGCTGGCTCGGCAGGTGAACGTCCCCGCCCTTGTGGTCTTCTTGAATAAAGTCGACCTAGTGGACGATCCGGAGCTGTTGGAGTTGGTCGAGTTGGAAGTCCGAGAACTGCTAACCAAGTACAAATTTGACGGCGACAACATCCCGATCATTCAGGGCGACAGTCTTTCGGCTTACCAGAAACCGGACGATCCGGAGGCGACCAAGTGCATCCAGGAGTTGATGGATGCGATCGACGAGAACATTCCGGAGCCACAGCGCGAGGATGACAGACCCTTCCTCATGGCGGTCGAGGATGTCTTCTCGATCGAGGGCCGGGGCACCGTGGCGACCGGTCGTATCGAGCGCGGCGTCGTAAAGGTGAGCGAGGAGGTGGAGATTGTCGGCTTGCGGGAGTCGAGGAAGACGGTTTGCACGGGCGTCGAAATGTTCCGCAAGCTGTTGGATGAAGGCCGGGCGGGTGACAACGTGGGCTGCTTGCTTCGTGGTGTCAAGCGAGATGACATCGAACGCGGGCAGGTGTTGGCTAAACCCGGTTCGATTACACCGCACACCAAGTTCGAGGCGGAAGTGTACTGCTTGTCGAAGGAAGAAGGGGGACGGCACACGCCGTTCTTCAGCGGCTATCGGCCGCAGTTTTACTTCCGTACCACGGACGTGACGGGTACAGCCAATCTGGTGGAGGCCGAAATGTGCATGCCCGGCGACAATGTGAAGTTGTCGATCGAGTTGCTCAAGCCAATCGCCATGGATAGTGGTGTCCGCTTCGCCATTCGCGAAGGGGGTCGGACGGTTGGCTCCGGTGTGGTTACAAACATTCTTGAGTAAGGGGACGTCTTCAGGGGTGTAGCTCAACTGGTAGAGCACCGGTCTCCAAAACCGGAGGTTGCGAGTTCGATTCCCGCCGCCCCTGCCATTCATCCGCATCGGCGGCGCACGGTCCGCGTCGCTCGTCGCCTGATGCGGTTTCGTTTCTTTTTTGCAGGGAAGCGGATTCTAGTGTCCAAAGACAGGGTTGCATCGTCTGCTATGTGGTTTGGTGAACTCTTTCAAGTCGGCGTTTACAAACGCAGTCAGGGCAAGATAACTCGCCAGGTGACGTTCGCGATGTTGGCGATCACCTTCGCTCTCGCGTCGTGGCGACTGTACGTATTCAAGGCGGACTCTGGCGACTGGATCCAGGCTGTCCTATCATGGGTCCGTCTGGCGATTTCAGACGAGGTGGCGTCCGGATTGGCATATGGTCTGGCGGGTGCCGTGCTGCTGATTGGCTTGTGGGTTAGCTTTCGGGTGGTCAACATGCCGCGTTTTGCGGATTTCTTGATCGCTGTTGAAGCCGAGATAAACAAGGTGTCGTGGCCGTCGCGCGGGGAGCTGTTCCGCAGCTCGCTCGTCGTGATCGTTGTGATTTTCGTGCTGTCGACCGTGTTATTCGGGTTTGACGTCGTGTGGGGGTACTTGTTCGAGTTGATGGGGATTCTGAAGAAGGCGAAATAGCTCGAGGACGTGACGGTGACTGACCAGCCGAACAATGAAAGCGAATCGCGTGACCGACCTGAGTCGGTGGACGAGACCGATGCGAAAGGCGAAGGCGTTAAGGTCGAAGCTGATGAGCAGGATGCTTCGGCCTCGGCGGCCGTATCGGCAGAGCCACCAGCGGAGACGCTTGGCGGGGACACCGAGTCGGAACCGGTTGAAGACACGGTTGAACAGCAAGAGGCGGCCGGGGAAGCTGTCGCAGTGGATGAGGGGCGACCCGAGCCCGACGAGTCGGAGGAAACGGCGGTCGAATCGGTGACGGAGCAAGCCGAAGAGCCGGAGGACATGGGCGACGAGCCCGCCGACGAGGGGGAAGAGGAGGAGCCTCAACAGGCTTGGTACATCCTGAAGGTCCAGGTAAATCGTGAAGATTCAATCCGCGACGCCCTGTTGCGACGAATCAAGATCGAGGGAGTGGAGGAGTCCTTCGGTGAGATCGTTGTTCCCACAGAGGATGTGGCAGAGTTCAACAAGAGCGGCAAACGTCGCGTTGTGAAGAAGAAGCTCTACCCCGGATACATCCTGGTGAACATGGCGATTAACGACGACACGTGGTTCTTGGTTCGCGAGACGCCGGGGGTGGGGGACTTTACCGGGTCGGCGGGCAAGCCTACGCCGATGGAACCGCAGGAAGTCGAACGGATTCTCAAGATCGGTGCCAAGGAGGAAGACGGCGGAAATCAAATCAAGACAGCGATTCCGTTCCGGACGGGCGATCGAGTACGAGTGAAGGACGGCTATTTCCAGAACTTCGAGGGTGATGTAGAAGGCATTGACGAGGCAAACGGCCGCATTACGGTGATGATCAACATATTTGGCCGCTCGACTCCCGTCGAACTCGAACATTGGCAGGTGGAGGCGGTGTAGTCCCGATTGGACGCCGCTCTCATCCGCTAGATAGAAGGGCATGCTAGATGGCGAAACAGATATCCGGGCAAGCGAAGTTTCAAGTTCCTGGCGGTCAGGCTACGCCTGCGCCGCCCGTAGGCACTTCGCTTGGCAAGTTTGGTATCAATCTTGGGCAGTTTGTGCAGCAATTCAACGACCGCACGAAGGAATACAACGGGACGCCGATCCCCGTGATCGTTACCGTCTACAGTGATCGAACGTTTGACTTCGTCACCAAGAGTCCGCCGGCCGCATCGCTGCTGAAACTGGCCGCAGGGATCGCTAAAGGGTCCGGCGTGCCGAACAAGGAAAAAGTTGCCACGGTGACCAAGGGGCAGGTAGAGGACATCGCCAAGAACAAGATTGCGGACCTGAATGCCAGCGATCTGGATACGGCACGCCGCATGATTGAAGGAACGGCGCGGAGCATGGGAATTGTTGTCGAAGGCTAACCCTTGCGGTGGTGGGCGGCAGATGGCAGGGTTGGCTGCCTAGGAACACCAAAACACATTCAGTAACACAGGCAAATCGATGGTGAAGCGATCGAAACGATATCAGTCATTAGAGAAGAAGTTGGCGGGTGACGAAGCGCTGGCACTGGCTGCGGCTGTCGAGCGATTGAAGGAGTGCGCAGATACAAAGTTCGATCAGACTGTGGAGGTCCACATGCGGTTGGGAATCGATCCCAAGCAGGCAGACCAGATCATCCGCGGCTCGATCGTGTTGCCCCACGGAATCGGCAAGTCCCAGAGGGTCGTGGTGTTCGCCAAGGGAGATATGGTGGACGCGGCCAAGGAAGCCGGCGCCGACGAGGTGGGCCAGGAGGAACTTGCGAAGAAGATCAAGGACGGCTGGCTCGAATTCGACGCGTGCATTGCCGCTCCGGATATGATGAGCGTCGTGGGCCCGTTAGGAAGGATCCTTGGTCCCCGTGGTTTGATGCCGTCTCCCCGTGCGGGCACTGTCACCCCGGACGTGGCCAAGGTCGTTAAGGAGTACAAAGCGGGTAAAGTCGAGTTCCGGAACGATTCCGGCGGCAACATCCACGCTCGCATCGGGAAGCTGAGCTTCGATGGCAAGAAGTTGGAGGAGAACATTCAGGCCTTTATCGACCACATCGGTTCGATGCGGCCGGCTGCTGTCAAAGGAGTTTACGTCAGGTCGATTTCGATTGCAGCCAGCATGAGTCCAGGTATCCGCGTTGCCGCATAACCCAGTAGGCGGGCGGACGTGACGCCCCAGCGAACGGGCCTTTCCCGCGAGAATCTAGAAAAAGTTGCAGATCAATGAGCAAATACGTTAAAGACTTAGTCGCGAAAGAAATTGCGGGACGATTGGAGGGAGTGGACGACGCGCTGCTGGTGAACGTTGTTGGCTTGGACGCGAACAAGACGGTCGTGCTTCGCAAGCAGTTGCGCGAGAAGAACATCGGCCTCATGTCGGTCAAGAACAGCATGGCCAAGCGGGCGACCGCAGGCACGCCGTTGGCCGCTGCTTTCGAAGGCATCGAGGGCACTGTGGCAATGGTCTGGGGCGGCGAGGATTTCATCTCACTGACCAAGGAGATCGTTGCCCTCGATAAGAGCAAAGAGTTCGCACAGTTCGAAGCGCGCGGCGGAGTCATGGACGGCGAGCGTCTGACGTCGGATCGAGTCAAAGAGATTAGCAGATGGCCGAACCGCGAGGAGCAATTGAGTTTGCTCGTGGGCCAGATCCTCTCGCCCGGCGCGAATTTGGTATCTCAACTGCTGGCCCCCGGCGGCGCACTGGCCAGTCAGATTGAGAAGAAAGCAGAAGAGTCGGAATCCTAGGTCGGCGCGTTGGTCGCGCCTTTTGAAAACAAATAGAGTCTATTTCCGTAACCGTAGGCATCAAACGCGTGCTCGAGTCGTGTCGATGTCCAGTGTGAGAAAGGGCCCAGAACGCCATGTCAGAAGAAGCTGCAACTCTCGAGGTCACCGCCGAAACCAAAGAGCTTGGCAACAAGATTGCCGAGTTGACCTTGAAACAGGCTAAGGAACTAAGCGATTACCTGAAAGACGAGTATGGAATTGAACCCGCCGCCGGCGGCGGGATGGTCGCGATGATGCCGACAGCGGGCGGCGAGGACGCGGCTGCCGAGGTGGAGAAGACCGAATTCGACGTCGTTTTGACCGGATTCGGTGACAAGAAACTAAACGTGGTCAAGGTCGTCAAGAGTTTGACCGGCCAGACGCTCATGGAATCGAAGAAGCTAGTCGAGAGCGCACCGGCCACGCTGAAGGAAGCTGTACCCAAGGAAGAAGCGGAGAAGATGAAGGCCGAACTCGAAGAGGCCGGCGCTTCAATCGAGCTCAAGTAGAACACCGTCCCTGCAAACGACTGGCCGCCGTCCCGCGACGTGTCGTTGGGCGGCCGGGGTAGTTTACGCTTGATTCTCATAAATCGAATCCAAGCGCGTTTTCTGGTTTGTCTGGTCCCAGCGAGTGCTGCGCGCATCGGGCATTCCTCTTGTCGTTCTACGCATTCCCGGCTTGGCGGTCCGCGCTCGACCGCTGGCTAGTGTTTCCGTGTTCCCCGGAGCAACACCCATGGCCACCCCAGTCCAAAGACGCTTGAAGCCGACGGAAGTACGCCAGTTTGGTACTGGTAGAGAAGCCCCGTTTATTCCGGATTTGACCAAGATCCAGACGGAAAGCTACCGGGCCTTTCTCCAGGACGATGTCTCTTCTGAGAATCGCAACGAGAAGCAAGGCTTGGAAGGCGTCCTGCAAGAGATTTTTCCGATCGAGAGCTATGACAAGCAGGTGAAGCTGGAGTACCTCAAGTACGAACTTGGCAAGCCGCGCTACACACCGGACGAATGCCGCCAGTTGCGGCTCACCTACGGTCGGCCTTTCCGCGTGTGGCTGCAGCTAAAGAAAGACGAGCCGGTCGACGAGGAAGTGTATCTGGGCGACCTACCCATCATGCTCGGCGGCGGCGAGTTCATTATCAACGGTGCCGAGCGGGTGGTAGTGAGCCAGTTGCATCGCAGCCCTGGCGTCGATTTCGTGATGGAGACAGAGGGCACCTCCGATCGCAAGCTGCCCAGTTGCCGGGTGATTCCGGAACGCGGCAGTTGGATCGAGATTAACGTCACCAAGAAGGATGTGTTGAGCGTGCGCATCGATCAGAGTGGCAAATTCTCGGCCATGACGCTGCTGCGTGCCATGAGCGAGGAATTGAGCACGGATGCAGATATCATCCGAACGTTCAACGAAGACACCGTCACCGTCGAGCAAGTGGTCGATGGCCGTAGCGTCGTCAAGATCGAGGGTAAGTTTGCAGTCGACGATATTGTGTATCCGGTTTCCAACGAACGCGCCGGCGAAGTGTTGGTCGAAGCGGGCCACAAGATCACCAAGAATGCGGCTGAGCTGATTTGCAGTTCCGACATCGGCGAAGTGGAGGTCATGCCGCCCCCGAACACGACGTTGATTTTCTCCAGCCTGGCCGAGGATACGACATCCAGCCACGAAGAGGCGCTGTTACGGATCTACCAGCGGCTTCGTCCGGGCAACCCTCCGCAACTGGAGAAAGCAAAGACGTTGTTCCAGGAGAAGTTCTACGACGACAATCGCTATCGGCTGGGGCGAGTTGGCCGATTTCGAATCAACCGCAAACTGGGGCTGGAAGTACCTGAAAAGGAAATGACGCTGCGGCCTCAGGACGTGATCGAGGCGGTCCAATATCTGCTTGATTTACACGTCGGCAGCGACAACGCCCAGGTCGACGACATCGACCATCTGGGAAACCGCCGGCTGCGCACGATCGATGAATTGGCCAGCGACGAGTTGCGAAAGGGCTTCCTCAAGCTTCGGCGCACGGTACAGGAGCGTATGAGCCTCAAGGACGTCGAGGATATGACGCCCCGCGGCCTGATCAACCCGAAGAGCATTTCGGCGGCGATCGAGTACTTTTTCGGTCGCGGCGAACTGTCACAAGTTGTCGATCAGACCAATCCACTTTCGCAGCTTACGCACGAACGCCGCCTGTCCGCTCTGGGACCTGGCGGCCTTAATCGAAAACGGGCCGGATTCGAAGTCCGCGACGTGCACATTTCCCACTACGGCCGCATTTGCCCCATTGAAACACCGGAAGGGACCAATATCGGGTTGATTTCCAGTCTGGCAATTTTCGCCAGAGTGGACGAATACGGCTTTCTGATCACACCCTATCGAGGCGTGAAACGCGGTAAACTGACCGACGAGATCGCTTGGTTGCGGGCCGACGAAGAAGCTCGAGCTTATGTGGCCCCGGCGGATTCGGAGGTCGATCGAGGTAGGTTGGTTGGCGGTGCCACTCTGATCGCACGTCACCAAGCGGACTTCGAAATCGTCGTGCCCGATCAGGTTGACTACATGGATTTAGCGCCCAACCAGATGGTTGGGGTGTCGGCTGGCTTGATTCCCTTCTTGGAGCACGATGACGCCAACCGAGCTTTGATGGGCTCGAACATGCAGCGTCAGGCGGTTCCTCTGCTGGTGACCGAACCTCCCATAGTTGCCACCGGCATGGAAAGACACGTGGCCCAGAACTCGAGTATGGTGATCACGGCGCGTCGAGCCGGAAAGGTGACGTACGTGGACTCCGACCGAATCGAGGTCGGGAAGCACGTTTATCCCTTGAAGAAGTTCCGAGGGTTGAACGAGCGGACGTGCCTGAACCAGAAACCGATCATCCGCGTCGGTGACAAGGTCGAGCAGGGGCAGGTGATCGCCGACGGCGCGGCGACTTACGAAGGCGAGTTGGCGTTGGGCCGGAATGTGCTGGTCGGCTTCATGTCCTACGACGGCTTCAACTTCGAGGACGCGATCATCATTAGCGAAGAGTTGGTCAAGAACGACGTGTATACTTCGCTCCACATTGAGGAGTTCGATGTCGAGATTCGCGAAACGAAGCTGGGCCGCGAGGAGTTCACTCGCGACATTCCCAACGTGAGCGAAAAGGCCCTGCGAAACCTGGACGAGAACGGTATCGTCCGTGTCGGCACGTATGTGACTCCCGGCGATATCCTGGTGGGCAAAGTCTCGCCAAAATCGAAAACCGAGTTGACTCCCGAAGAGAAGCTTCTTCATGCGATTTTCGGGCGCGCCGGCGAGGACGTGAAGAACGATTCTCTGGAAGCCCCCTCGGGCATTGAGGGAATCGTGATCGACACGCAGAAGTTCTCGCGCCGCATGAGCCTCTCCGAGGAGGAACGCAAGGAATTTGAAAAAGACTTGAAGCAAGCGGAAACCGGGGGCAACGATGAAATCTCACGCTCGTTTGGGGCGATGATCGAGCAAATGGAACAGGCCACGGGCCGTACGTTGACCGACGAGGATAAGATCCCGCTGGTGAGGGACCAAAATCCGAAATTTGTCGTCGAGAAGGCGCAGAATTTCCGCTTGAGCCTGATCACCGAAAAGATGAAGAGCAAGGAGAAAATCGCCGCACTCGAGGAAATCTACAAGGCGATGTGGCCGGACGTGGAAAACGCGATTGACGAGCGAGATCGGAAGCTGAACAGCCTGAAACGTGGCGACGAACTCCGTAGCGGCGTCTTGCAGATGGTCAAAGTCTACATCGCCGCCAAGCGGGTCGTAGCCGTCGGAGACAAGATGGCCGGCCGCCACGGGAACAAAGGCGTGATCGCGAAGATTCTCCCGGTTGAGGACATGCCGTTCCTGCCGGACGGAACGCCGCTGCAGATCCTGCTAAACCCTCTGGGGGTTCCCAGCCGAATGAACGTCGGTCAGATTCTAGAAACGCATCTGGGCTGGGCCGGCGCCAAGTTGGGATTCCAGGCGATCACTCCGGTATTTGACGGAGCCTCGGAGGAGGACATCAACGATGCGTTGGAAGAAGCCAGCCTGCCGCGGCATGGGAAGGTCCAACTGCTCGACGGCCGCACCGGCGAACCGTTGTCTCAGGAGACCACCGTGGGCTACATCTACATGCTCAAACTGCACCACTTGGTGGATGACAAGGTCCACGCTCGCAGTACAGGCCCGTATTCGTTGATCACTCAGCAGCCGCTGGGCGGCAAGGCCCGATTCGGCGGTCAGCGGTTCGGCGAGATGGAAGTGTGGGCGTTGGAGGCTTATGGAGCGGCCTACGTCCTGCAGGAGCTACTGACGGTCAAGAGCGACGATGTGGAAGGCCGCACCAAGATCTACGAATCCATGGTTAAGGGAGAAAACACGTTGGAGGCCGGCACACCCGCCAGCTTCGACGTGTTGACGAACGAGATTCGCGGTTTGGCGCTGAACATGCAACTAGAGAAGCGCCGGATCTGAACAGAACACAACGCGTGACTGCGTTTCGAACATTCCTAAATCCATCAAAGGAGCACGAGCAGATGACCATCGGCGAAAGTGCTTATGACCGGATCAACGATTACGCGTCGGTCAAGATCAGTCTGGCGAGGCCGCACGACATCCGAAGTTGGTCGTTCGGCGAAGTGAAAAAGCCCGAGACCATAAACTACCGCACCTACCGGCCGGAAAAGGACGGGCTGTTCTGCGAACGAATTTTCGGCCCGGAGAAGGACTGGGAATGTGCTTGTGGCAAGTATCGCGGCATGAAGTACAAAGGCATGATCTGCGATCGATGCGGTGTGAAGGTCACTCACTCGCGAGTGCGGCGCAAGCGCATGGGGCACATCGAACTGGCTGCGCCGGTAGTCCACATTTGGTTCTTCAAGGCCATGCCCAGCCGCCTGGGCAACCTGCTGGCCATGAAGACCACGAGCCTGGAGAAAGTCGTCTATTTCCAGGACTATGTGGTCATCGATCCAGGCGATACGGACCTGGAAAAGCAGCAACTGCTGACGGAAGAGGAATTCCGCGCTGCCCGCGACCAGTGGGGAGACGGTTCGTTCGACGCCAACATGGGCGCCGAAGCGGTTCGTAAGCTATTGGTCAGCCTGGACCTCGTCGTACTGTCCCAGGAGCTTCGCCAGCAACTCGTTGAGACCAATTCGAAACAGAAGAGGAAGGACCTGGTCAACCGGCTGAAGATCGTTGAATCCATCCGCGACAGCGACAACAAGCCGGAATGGATGATACTGGACGTGATCCCCGTCATTCCGCCGGACCTTCGCCCGTTGGTCCTGCTGGATTCCGGCAACTTCGCCACCAGTGATTTGAATGACCTGTACCGCCGGATCATCAACCGTAACAACCGCCTTCGCAAGCTGGTCGATCTGAACGCACCGGAAGTCATCATCCGTAACGAAAAGCGAATGTTGCAGCAGTCGGTCGACGCTCTGTTCGACAATAACCGCTGCAAACGTCCCGTCTTGGGCAGCAGCAACCGCCCGTTGAAGTCGCTGACCGACATGATCAAGGGCAAGCAGGGCCGTTTCCGCGAAAACCTCCTTGGCAAGCGAGTCGACTATTCGGCCCGTAGTGTCATTGTGGTGGGGCCCTCGCTCAAACTCCATCAGTGCGGCCTGCCCAAGAAAATCGCACTGGAACTCTACCAGCCATTCATCATCCGCAAGCTCAAGGAACTTGGGCACGCCGACACGATCAAAAGCGCCAAGAAGATGCTGGAACGTAAGGACGAGGAAGTCTGGGACATCCTCGAGTCCGTCATCCAGAACCATCCCGTGCTGCTAAACCGGGCCCCGACGCTTCACCGCATGGGCATCCAAGCGTTCGAGCCAGTGTTGGTGGAAGGCAATGCGATTCACCTTCACCCGCTGGTCTGCAAGGGCTTCAACGCAGACTTTGACGGGGACCAAATGGCCGTCCATTTGCCGCTATCGATCGAGGCGCAGGTCGAAGCACATACCTTGATGATGTCCACCAACAACATCTTCGGACCGGCCAACGGAAAACCGATCATGAGCCCTTCGCAGGACATCGTGATGGGCTGCTTCTACATCACGCTCGAACTGCCGAATCGCAAGGGAGAGAACATGACGTTCTCTTCGCTTGAGGAGGCCGATCTGGCCTATTCACTGGGCGTGATCGACATTCACGCGAAAATCAAAGTCAAGCTGCCGCCAGAACGCAGAGTCAATACGGAAGACGAATCTGCCAAGCCAGGTGAGATCATTGAGACGACTTTCGGACGCATTATGTTCAACATGATGCTGCCCGAGGGTATGGACTTCTACAACATCCAGATGCGATCCGGCGAGTTGGCGACGGTAATCTCCGACTCTTATCAGCGATTGGGGCGAAAGGCGACAATCGACCTGCTGGACGACATGAACAAGGTCGGCTTCCAACAAAGCACGCTCAGCGGCCTTTCCTTCGCCACCGACGATTTGGTAACGCCGGACACCAAAGTGAAGCACATTACCGACGCCGAAAAGAAGGTGATGAAGCTCAAGAAGAACTACGACAAAGGCGTCATTACCGAACAGGAACGGTACAACTTGGTGCTGGATATCTGGACGCACGCCCGCGAACTGATCACGACCGAAATGATGGATGCGATGAAGTCGGATGACCGTGGTGGACATGGCTATGTCAATCCGGTGTATCTGATGGCCCATTCCGGTGCCCGTGGCGGCATCGAACAGATTCGACAGTTGGCCGGCATGCGAGGCCTGATGGCCAAGCCCACCGGTGAGATCATTGAAACGCCCATCAAGGCGAACTTCCGCGAGGGTCTGAGCGTTCTGGAGTACTTCAGCTCGACTCACGGCGCTCGAAAGGGTCTGGCCGATACGGCGTTGAAGACGGCGGATTCCGGTTATCTCACGAGAAAGTTGGCTGATGTCGCGCAAAACGTAGTCGTCACAATGGAGGACTGCGGCACGATCCAGGGAATCACCAAGGGCGTGATTTACCGCGGCGAGAAAGTCGAAGTGAAGCTGGCGGACGCGATTACTGGCCGCGTGAGTCGGCAGAACATCGTGAATCCGGTCACCGACGAGGTGATCGTTCACGAAAACGAAATGATCACGCGCGAAATGGCCCGAAAGATCGAGGAATTAGGGCTGGAGAAGATCCCCGTGCGCAGCCCGATGACGTGCGAAACTTCGCTCGGCGTCTGCCGCTGTTGCTACGGCATGGACATGGCAAGTGGCACACTGGTGGAAGAGGGTATGGCCGTTGGAATCATCGGTGCCCAAAGCATCGGCGAGCCGGGAACGCAGTTGACCATGCGTACGTTTCACATCGGTGGAACGGTAAACACGAGTATCGAGGAAAGCGAAACCAAAGCCAAGAAAGACGGCATGGTCAAATTCACCCGCATGCGTTTCGTGCGAAACGCGGAAGGCAGGACCATCGTTCTGACGCGAAATGCCGAGATCTCGATCCTGGATCCGAAAGGTCGCGAGTTGGACCAGTACGAAGTGCCCACCGGGGCCGAACTGACGGTCGAAGAGAACCAGGAGGTCAAGATCGGCGACGTGCTCTGCCAATGGGACCCTCACAGTATTCCTATCTTGGCCGAAGTCTCCGGCCGCGTGCGTTACGAGGATATCGTCGAAGGCGAGACCATGCGTGAGGAGAGGGACCTCAGCGGCACCATCCGTCGTTTGATCGTTGATCACAAAGGCGAACTTCACCCACAAGTCGTCCTGGAGGACGCCGATGGCAAACCGATGGATGTGTACTACCTGCCGGAACGTGCTCACATCGAAGTCGGTGAGGGCGAGGAAATCCTCGCTGGCTCGGTCCTCGCCAAGATGCCTCGTGAAGCGACCGGAATCACCGATATCACCGGCGGTCTTCCGCGTGTTACGGAGATTTTCGAAGCCCGAAAACCCAAGGATCCCGCCGTCATTGCTGAAGTGGACGGGACCGTGGAGATCTTGGGCGAGCAGCGTCGCGGCAAACGCTCCATCGTCGTCCGCAGCGAGGCCGGGATCGAGCGCGAACACCTAGTGCCTCACGGAAAACGGTTCCTCGTCCACACGGGCGACATCGTCAAGGCCGGACAAGCGCTGGTCGACGGCCCGCTGGTTCCGCACGATATCCTGCGAGTTTCCGGCGAGGAGGCCGTGCAGCAGTACCTGCTGCATGAAATCCAAAGCGTCTATCGCAGCCAGCGTGTGGAGATCAACGACAAACACATCGAGATCATTGTTGCCCGCATGCTCCGTAAGTTGAAAGTGGAAACCGCCGGCGAGACGTCCTTGTTGCCCGGCTTGGTCCTGGACCGCTTCGACTTCCGCGCCGTCAACGAGCAAATGGCCAACTGCCTGAAAGTGACCAATAAAGGAGACAGCGACTTTGAGGTCGATGCGATCGTCCCCAAGGAAGCAATGGAGGAAAGGAACGCTAACATCGAGGCACTCGGCGGTGAGCCCGCCCAGGGCGAGCGTCCCAAGCCGGCTACGGCCAGCACGCAGTTGCTTGGCATCACCAAGGCCGCTGTGCAAAGCTCCAGCTTCATCTCCGCCGCCAGCTTCCAGGAAACGACGAAAGTCCTGACCGAAGCTGCCCTGGCCGGCAAGACCGATAGCCTGGTCGGTCTGAAGGAAAATGTAATCTTGGGCCACCTGATCCCGGCAGGCACCGGCTTCCGGACGTTTCAGGAGTCCGAAGTCCGCTATCGACCGGAAGCCCTGCAGGCAATGGCAGCCGAAACCAGCGCGACGCTGGAGACAAGTTTCCCGCTGCTGCAAAGTGCCGCAACGGGCGAGAGTACAGAGCTGGACATCCCAATCGAAACGGAGACCGTCATCGAGGATTCTTCGTCACTTTTGAACGAAGGCTTTGTGGCCCTTGAGGAGGTTGACGAGGGTTTTGGCGACCTCGGAGCAACCACCGAAAACGAGTGACGTATTGACAGCCGCGGCTGAGTCGGTATTTTGAAAGGTTTCGCACCCCTGGAAGCAGGCGAGTAATGCCCACGATCAATCAACTTGTACGAAAAAGACGCAAATCGAAGCGCAAGCTAAGTAAAGCACCTGTGCTGGACCAATGTCCACAGAAACAGGGGGTATGCTTATTGGTGCGCACCATGACTCCAAAGAAGCCAAACTCGGCTTTGCGGAAAATCACGAGAGTTCGGCTATCCAATAGCAAGGAAGTGACGGTTTACATCCCGGGCGAAGGACACAACCTCCAGGAACACTCTATTGTGTTGGTCCGCGGAGGGCGCGTTCGCGATTTGCCGGGTGTGCGCTACCAAGTTATCCGGGGTGCGTTGGACACGCTGGGGGTCGATGGCCGCAAGCAGTCACGCAGTCGCTACGGCGCGAAGAAATAGTGTTGGGCAATGCGGCTAGGCCGCGGAAGTTATTCTGATAGAGCAAACTTATGGGTCGTATCACATCAAGCAAGACACAACTGAAACCGGATCCGCGGCACGGTTCCATCCTCGCCGGCAAGTTCATCAACTGCCTGATGTGGGAGGGGAAAAGGACCGTGGCGCAACAGGTATTCTACGACGCACTTGAGAACATCAAAAAAAGAGTCCCGGACAAGGAGCCGATCGACGTTTTCCACGACGCCCTCGAAAACGTGAAGCCACATATCGAGGTGAGGTCGAAGCGAGTCGGCGGGGCGTCCTACCAAGTGCCCATGCAGGTCAACAAAGCCCGCCAGCAATCGCTGGCGATTCGCTGGCTTCTGTTGGCGGTCCGTGAAAAGAAGGGGCGTCCGACATCCCTGAAACTGGCCGACGAACTGTTCGCTGCATACAATCGAGAAGGTGCGGCGATAACGCGTCGCGAGAACACGCACCGCATGGCCGAAGCGAATAAAGCCTTCGCGCATTTCGCTTGGTAATAGAGCAGAGCCAACCACGCCGCGCAACAACGCGGCGTTCTTTATGCGCTATCATGACTCGCCGAATTGACAACTTACGCAACATCGGCATCATTGCCCACATCGACGCCGGCAAGACGACCGTCACCGAGCATATGCTCTACTACAGCGGTGCCAAGCATCGCGTGGGCATGGTGGATAGGGGAACCACCGAGCCTGACGATGACCCCGAAGAGCAAGAGCGAGGAATCACGATCTACTCGGCCTGCCTGACGTTTGACTGGAACGACGTGCACGTCAACTTGCTGGACACGCCGGGCCACGTCGATTTCACGGCCGAGGTCGAACGCTGCTTGCGTGTCTTGGACGGCGCCGTGGTCGTCTTCAGCGCACGCGAGGGAGTCGAGGCACAGAGCGAAACGGTCTGGAGACAAGCGGACCGTTACCAAGTGCCGCGCATCGTATTCATCAACAAAATGGACCGCGAAGGAGCCGATTTCGAGGGGACCCTCGACGAGATTGGCAAACGTCTCGCGTCAAGTCCCGTCGCCGTGCAGATTCCTGTCGGTGAAGGGCCTGCGCATACGAACAACCCCTTTCGCGCTGTGATCGACTTGATCGACATGAAGATGCTGGTCTTCGATCCCGAAACCGGAGGCGAGGCCGTTTCTGCGGCGGATATTCCCGAGGACCGGTTGGAAACGGCCGCGTTATGGCGGGATGCCATGCTGGAGAAACTGTACGACTTCAATGACGAGTTGCTCGAACTGGCGTTGCAAGAAGAGCAGATTCCCGGCGATTTGATTCGCAAAGTCATCCGCGAGGCGACGCTACACCAACAGATGCAGCCTGTGCTTTGCGGCTCGGCCCTGCGTGGGATCGGCGTGCAGCCCGTCTTGGATGCCGTTGCCGCGTACTTACCCAGTCCCTTGGACAGACCGCCGGTCGAAGGAATTAACATCAAGAAGAAGGACAAGCCGGAACGGCGGAAGCCGGACCCAAGCGAGCCGTTCTGTGGCTTGGTCTTTAAGGTCCTGCCTGCAAAAACGGGCGACGTCTCCTGGGTGCGCATCTATTCCGGCGAACTGAAAGCCAACTCGCGAGCGTTGAATCCGGGCAAAGAGAAGAAGGAGAACGTCGCACAGCTCTGGCGCATACGCGCTACCAAGAAGAAGGAGGAGCGAATCGACCGGGCTCAAACCGGAGACATTGTCGGAGTCATTGGCCTCAGGAACTCGATAACCGGCGACACACTTTGCGATACGAAAGCTCCGATTCTGCTGGAGTCCATCCAATTCCCGGAAACGGTCATTTCCATGGCCATCGAGCCGGAAAGCGCAACCGAACGCGACAAGCTGGCCGGTACCTTGGACATGCTTTTGCGTCAGGATCCGACGGTGAAAGTCGCCAGCGGTGACACCGGTCAAACGCTGATCAGCGGCATGGGCGAATTGCACCTGGAAGTGATCAAGCACCGCCTGTCGCGCGACTTCAATCTCAAAGTCAAGTTCCACAAGCCGCAGGTCAGTTACCGCGAGACGATTCAGGATGCCGTAGAGGTCACCGGCGAATGCCATCGCCAAGTGGCGGGACAACAGTTGTTCGCCAAGCTGAACATGCGCATCGAACCGTTCGACTCGGGGCAACGACCCGTGACGGTCCTCAACCTTTGCCCGCCAGGCTCGCTGCCGGACGCTCTCTTGACGGCTGCCATCGAAGAATTGAACTCCTGCGGCGAGGGTGGTGGACACGTTGCGGGATTCCCCTTGTCAAAACTGAAAGTGACGGTTCTGGGCGGCGAAGCTCACGAAGACACCTCTACGGACGCCGCTTTTCGCATCGCAGCCAGCGATGCCTTCGACAAGGGACTCGAGCAAGGTGGACCTGTGCTGCTGGAGCCGATCATGCGTCTGGATATCCTCACGCCTGAAGACTACCTAGGTGACTTTGTGGGCGATTTGCAGCAGCGGCGAGCGATTATCGTCCGCACGGATAACCGAGGCCAATTGTCGGCCATCGAGGCTCACGCACCGTTAAGAGAGCTATTCGGCTACTCCAACGCCATGCGCAGTCTGAGTCAAGGCCGCGCCAGTTGTTCCATCGAACCGCTGCACTACGCCGCGGCCCCGCCAGAAGTGGTCAAGGAATACCGCATCTAGATCTTTGGGAACAGCCCTTCCGCGATCGCCTGTAGCCCATCGCGATCCCGCAACTCGACGCGGTTGTTGTCCAACTCGACGATCATACCGGCTTCGATCAAGCGGCCAAAGGTGCGCGAGAAGGCCTCGCTGGTCAGGTTCAGATGGCTGGCAATGTGCCGCTTCAGGCCCGGCAGTTTCACCGCACCGTCGCTTTCCGTCTCGGATTCCAGCAGAAATCGGGCGATCCGGCCCACGGCGTCGCGCAATACCAGATCCTCCATCAGCGAGATCAGGTGACGGACCCAGAACGAGAGCCCGGTCATCATCTCCAGGCACAACTGATGATCGGTGGCCATTTCCTTGCGGAATCGTTCCAGCGGCAGCAACACGCACGTGGTCGGTACAACTGCCTCGGCGTTTGCTGGGCACTCGAAGCCGCCAATCGCGGCCACTTCGGCGAAGGTATGGTCGGGGCCAACCATGTGCAGCACGTGTTCCTTGCCGCTGGGCCCCGTCTTGAAGACTCGTACCATGCCACTGTCGACTGTGTAGATGCCGGGGCATTCTTCACCCTGGCGGAATATCAATTGCCCTTTGGCAAACTTGCGAAGCGAGGCGAATTCGGCGAGCCGTCGGCAACGCTCGGCATCGACTTGAGCAAAAAGCTGACAGCGGTTCAATACCTGCTCGATCGTTCGAGACACAGTCACCTCGCTTGCAAATTGGGCGGAATTGATCCAGGTCAAGGCGTGGGATCTGGAAAACGCGTATTATATGAGCGTACGCTGAGGCCAGCCAGGGTCATTGACTCGGCCTCATTCGACGAAAGAGCAACGGCGTCGCGGTCCGACGCCTGATCGAAGAAGTACCGTCAATTCAAGAAAGGAAGGAAATTCTATGTTCTGCAACCAATGTGAGCAGACGGCCCACTCGACGGGCTGCGACAGGAGTCCCGGTGTGTGCGGCAAGAATGAGGATGTGCAGTCATTGCAGGAGATACTGCTGTACGGCCTGAAGGGCATGGCAGCCTATGCAAATCACGCTCGGCGGTTGGGCAAGTCGGACGAGAACGTCAGTGCCTTCATCGAAGAAGCGTTGTTTGCCACCATGACCAACGTCAATTTCGATATTCCGTCGCTATTGGAGATGACGCTGGAATGTGGACGGCAGAATCTCCGAGTCATGGAACTGCTGGACGAAGGGCACATCGAATCATTCGGGGAACCCTCGCCCGCCAGCGTGCGAGAGGGAACCCAGGCCGGCCCCGGCGTCCTGATGACCGGCCACGATCTGTTGGATTTGAGCAACTTGCTCAAGCAGTGCGAAGGCACTGACGTCAAGGTCTACACACACGGCGAAATGCTGCCGGGACACATGTATCCGAAGCTGCGCGAACATCCGAACCTGGCCGGACACTACGGCGGCGCTTGGCAGAAGCAGAAACGAGAATTCGAGGCATTCCCCGGCCCCACCGTGGCAACGACCAACTGTGTGCTGATTCCCAGGGAAAGCTATGCCGATCGTCTGTTTTCGACCCGATGCACGGCCGTGCCCGGCGGCACGCTAATCAAGGATGACGACTATTCGCCCGTGATCGCCAAAGCGAAAGAGTGCCCGCCGTTGGAGGAGAGCGAAGGGAAGCAGTCGACCATCGGTTTCCACCAAAACGTAGTCCTCGGCCTGGCCGATACGATCGTCCAAGCGGTCAAGGACGGCAAGATTAGCCACTTCTTCCTTATCGGCGGCTGCGATGGCGCGGAACCGGGTCGCAACTACTTCAGCGACTACGCACAGGCTACTCCGCCGGACTCGTTCATCCTGACGCTCGGCTGCGGCAAATACCGCATCCGCGATTACGACTACGGCGAGTTGCTGGGGTTGCCGCGACTGTTGGACATGGGGCAGTGCAACAATGCCTATAGTGCGATCAAAGTGGCCGTCGCCTTGGCTGAAGCATTCGAATGCACAGTCAACGATTTGCCGCTCACGCTCGTCGTGTCTTGGTTCGAGCAGAAGGCGGTGGCCGTGCTGCTGACGTTACTGGCGCTGGGCGTCAAGGGCGTTTCCATCGGTCCCAACCCACCCGGTTTTGTCACGGCGAACGTGTTCAAGGTCCTTCAGGAGCAGTTCGACCTTCGACTGACCGGCGACGACGCCAAGAAGGACCTCGAGCTGGCCGTAGCGGGTTAGAGGCTCTTGTACAAAACGTTCCACCGCGATCCAGCGGGGAGCGCGTCGGGCGACCTTAGCTCCCGCGCTCGCCGCTGAGAGCTTAGTAGGTCCCGCTTGCCGAGCGGGACCTGGAAGTGCTGACAAACCTAGATTTCAAGGTCCCGCTCGGCAAGCGGGACCTACTGTCGCAGGCGATCCGCCTGCGTCGGAAATTCGTCTTGGCAAAACGCGCGATTGACGATCGGCGCGTTTTGCATTCTTGGGGGATAGGGCGAGTCGGCAAAGGGCCGCACGCCTGGCGTCCTTGGTGGATAGGACGAGTTGGCGAAGAAAGGATCGGACGCATCGGGATCGGGGATCGAGCGGATGTCGTCCTCGTTCCAGTAGGGACACAGCAGATCTACCCATGCGATCAGCTTGCGTGCGCTCAGCGTGTCCACCTCGACCTCATGGTGCTTGCCGCTGGTTGCGTTTTCCACGAGCTTGCTCTTGTACGACATGGCGGTCATCGGCGGCAACGTGCGATCGTCTTCGGGACGCAGTGGGTAGACCATGGGCAACAGCGAGCCGGCCACGCCGCCGTCGCAACCACGCGTGAAGCCGCCTGAGTGGACTCGTTCCGTGCCCAGCGTTAATGTCACGTACGGCTCAGTGTACGAACCCGAATCGGCGCTGGGACGGAACGTCAGGTCAAGATGCTCGCGGCCCTTACCATCGCCTTGATGACATCGGCCGCAGTAGCGGTCAAAGATCGGTTGGATGTCGGCGCAATAGCCGAGGTGATAGCGCGAGCCCCAAGGTGGTGGCGTTGGCTGAATCGGGTCATTCTTCATCGCGATCGATGATTCACTGATTGGTGTGGTCGTATGCGTCTCGTGGCAGCCGATGCAGCCACGCCGCTCGCCCGGCATCACTCCCGTGAACGACCGCATGACGTGCAACGCCCTGTAGTCCTTGTCCAGAAGCTGGAAGTGAACCTGGATACTGGGCGGCACCTCGACGGCGATGGATCCGTCGCTTTCGATCGGTACCGTGCCCAGGATGCGCTTAATCCCGTCGTTGCCCGTGATCGTCAACGGCGGACCAGCGTGCTGGTGGAAGGACCGGTTTCGATCTCCCTTGCCGTCGGGCATCTGGCACTTCAGCCCGTAGGTAAAGGTCGTATAGTCCTGGTGGATCACGCGGACGTACACTGCCTGCTCACGTACAGCGTCGGGCACACCCTCGAATACATTGTTACTGAAAAGTATGCCGGGCTCGGGAGTCCGCCCTTCGCTTTGCAGCCCGGGCCACACGACTCGATCAGGGATCGCTTCCGGTTGCTCTCGCGGACGCACCGGCATGGCATACAGAATGTCGTATTGGCCTCGATGGATGAGCTCTCGGTTGCCCCAAACATCCATCAGATACAGCGAGAACCGCGCATCGCCCGAACGCCGGGCGGATACCAGGAAGAGCTCTTCGCTTAAGGGAAACGGGCAGCGATAACCATCAAACCGTCCTGACGCGTGGTAATCGGCGTTTTCCAGCTTTTCGGCCGGCCCGTTGCCCACCTCGGCCCACGGCCGCTCCGACGTGACTCGCGTGAGCCCATCCGGATAGTTGAACCCTTGGGCTGGATCGATCTTCCCGATGCATCCGTGCACGATGTCATGGTGGCCCTGACCCGAGAAGATGATCCGCCGCGATCCGGGAATCGGCCGCGCCTCGACCAACATGTCCGGCCAAGTGCTTTGGTTCCCCCACAGCGTCGAGACGTTTGTGCCGTCGGGGTTCATCGTCCAGAGGCTCTGAATCCGCATCAGCTCCTTGTCGGTGTATTCCCAACGGGTGTACATCACGCGGCCGTCCGGCAGCAGGCACGGTGTGTATTCCGGTTCGTTGCTCATGCTGACAACGTAGATGTCAGTGCCGTCCGAGTCGCATCGCGAAACAACGTAACTCGGATGCGCCACGGCGCACCGCGCGTAACTGTTTCCCCGGTTCGACAGGAACATGATATTGCCGTCCGGCATGTAGATAGGATCCAAGTCGTCGTACAGTCCGTGCGTGATCTGTCGAATGGAGCCGCCATCCACGCCCGTCTCGTAGAGGTGAAACGTCCGTTCGCCTTCCGTTCGCATGCAGAATAGCACCTTCTTGGCGTCGAACGACAAATCAGGCCGCCAGAACATGCCGCGTTGTCCCGTCAAATCCTTCAGCGTTCCACCGGGTCCCAGACCGTCGAGTGTCATCAGACGGCCGTCATTGTTCTGTGCCTGAGGAAAAACGCGGTGCATCGACTCGTGGTTCAGAGCGTCGTAGCAGGGAACGTCAACAAACAGCAGCCTAGTGAAGTCGATCAGTGGGTCCTTCATGAAGATCGCCCGCTTGATTTGGCGGATGGCAAGATAGACGCCCTCGATGTCGATCCCATTTTCAATTCTGGTTTTCTGATCCGCGCTGTGCTTGTCAGCGTCCTGCTCGTATACCTGACGGAGTTCTTCAGCCGAGTAGGCACGCGGGATCAGCTTCATCCCTTCCAGCTCGCCGCGGAAGCAATAGCGACTTCTCGCCCCGCTGCCATCGGCAGAGCCCAAGAAGATCGACTTTCCGGAATTGATCGGCTTACCGGTGATATCCGCCGAAATGTCAAGCCGACCGTCGACGTAGAGGGAAAGCCGACCATCGAGAACCGTCTGAGCGATGTGATGCCAACGACCATCGTTAACCGGAATCTTGCCGTCCAGCGCATTCGGCCCCTTGTCGGTAAAATGATGGGCTCGAACCGGTCCGCGGTTGACTACCAGGAGAAGATCGCCCGGCGAGACCCCCGTACCCAAAACGTCCAACACCTGACCGCGGGTGCGAATCCAGCACCAGACGGTGTATTCAACAGGCCCTTCGGGCGAAAGCGATTCACCGGTTCTCGTGACCTGGAATGCCGATACGTCTGCCGCGCCCACGGGAGGCTTATGCGGAATGACGGTCACCGCCGCGATTTTCTCGCGAATGGCCTTCAATGCCGCTAAATCCACAGCCAAATCGGGTGGGTTCTGGCGAGTTTGAAGCCGGGCGGCCAGTTGTTCCGTCCACAACAGTTCCGCAATGGTCCGGTCCATATCCGGAGAGCCATCCGCCTGAAACAGCCACTCCTCCCGCAACACCTGCGCCGCCCCCGGCTGTTGACCCGCATCCTGTGCTGACGACGCGACGGGCGAGTACATGGGCCAACACACGAAACCAACGGCGACAAACATGAAGCGAGCGTTCATAACTCCCTTTCTATTGGCTGTCTACTTGCGTCTGTACAACGCAGGTGCTTGTTCGTTCCTAAGATTATTGCTCCGCACTCTCTGCATCTCAATGTGGGCCCCCAGTATTTCGTTTTGCCCGTTTGGTAAGTAGACTATTAGTTTCTGCCTTTGTCATCATACAGGACGTTCTGTCCTTGGTTTTTGTCGATGTTTGCGGACCACAATATGGCCGACGCCGCCAGATCAAACGAAATACGTCGATTACCAGGCTTGACGGCTCGGCTTGCGTCGTCGGCGTGTATGTGCGTCTTGCTGTCGGCTGTTCTCTTGATTGGTGCCCCGGCCCAGGATCCGCCGGGCGATTCTCCCAAGCCAAAACCGGGCACACCGGACAAGGCAGCGGAGCCGAAGGCCAAACCCAAGGCCGCGCCAAAGCCTAAGCCGCCGAAGAAGAAATTCTACGAACAGAAGTGGTACGATCTGATTACGCTGGATAAGGCCAACGACAATGTCGTGCTGAAAGTCATGCCGCTACCGTTTCCGGACCAGCGCATGCCCCCCGAATCGAAGCGAGTGGGCAAGCTGAAAGTGCGGCTGTTCGACAAGCAGAATGAAGAATACGAGGTGATGTGGCGACACATCGAGAGTATCGAGTTCTTCGGCGACTTGGTGTTGCGCGAAACGGAGAGTATCGTCGACAGGGCAGCTCAACTCAGTTTGGCCGACAAGTTCAAGGAGTCCGAAGGGCAGTTTGACGAAGCCTATAAGTACTTTCAGCACCTCCTCAGACAGTTTCCCAATACGCTAGGTCTACAGGAATCGCTAAACGCCTATCTATACATCAACGCTGGCGTACTGCTCAAACAGAACCGCTTCGCCGAGGCGTTTTCGGTCCTGGAGGAGCTTTCTCGTCGCGATCCTCAGTATCAACATCGAGGCGGGCGGGGAACGGTGCAGGCGGCAATGGAAATCGTCGGCGATCGTTTGATTAAGAGTTACGTCGACCGACAGGACTACCACTCGGCCCGTGTGCTCTTGGAAAGGCTGCAAAAGGACTACGCCAATCGGCTGAAGGTTGGGGCGACATGGGAGGAGCAACTCAAAGGGGTAGCGGCCAAGCAGCGCGACGAAGCGGCCGCGCATCTGGCGGCCAAGCGTTTCCAGCAGGCTCACGAGCTTGCCGGCGAAATGTTGAAGATATGGCCCCGACTAGAAGGTGGACGGGAGCTGGTCCTGGAGATTGCCCGCCAGTATCCACTGGTTGTCGTCGCCGTATCGCAACCGGCTTTCGACGGACACGATCCCAGTAGCCTGGACAGCACGCCGTCGCGCCGATCTGGCAACTTGATGTACCGCACATTGCTCCGTTTCACCGAGCGTGGTCCGGAAGGCGGCAGATATGCGTGTCCGTATGGAATCGTCCAACAGAGCGACGACCGCAAGCAATTGATATTCGACATCCGCGACGAAGACACCGGAGGCCGATTCACCGGTTACGATCTCTCCCGGTACCTGGCGACGTTGGCCGATCCGGGCGGCAAGAGCTACCAGTCGGCCTGGGCAAGCTCGATGTCGGGGCTCGAAATGGAAGGCGTCAACCGTGTGCGTGTGGAACTCCGGCGGCCTTACGTTTTGCCCCACGCCCTGCTGCAGTCGCGACTGAGCTCCGACGATGGGCTCTCGACTCGCTACTCGCAGGCATCGCAGGACGAAAACGAAACGCGTTTCGAGCCGACCGGCGACGGACAGGGTGACGACGATCTGAGGCCAGTTATTGTAGAACGATTCTATCCCAAGCCACGCGAAGCGATCACCGCTTTGCGCAAGGGCAAGATCGACATGATTGATCGCATCTTGCCAAACGATGCCTTGCGGTTGCGCGAGGATCCCACGTTGGTAGTCGGCCAATACGCCTTTCCAACGCTTCATGTGTTGGTGCCCAACACGGACAATCCACACTTGGCCACTCGCACGTTTCGCCGTGCATTGGTGTATGGGATCAATCGTGAAGTCATCCTGAAAAAGGGCCTTTTGAATCAAAAGGACGTTCCGGGGTGCCGCGTGGTGAGCGTGCCTTTCCCCGCAGGCGTCACCGACAACGATCCTTCGGCGTATGCCTACGACGAACGGATCGAGGCGCGGGAGTATGACCCGGTGATGGCGGCGATTCTTCTTAGCCTGACCGAACAGCAGCTTGGCGCTCTGGCAGATATGCGAGAGGAAGAAGCCCCAGTGCTAGGCGAATTGGTGATCGCCCATCCGCCGTTCGAGATGCCTCGCTTCGTCTGCAAACAGATTCAAACGCAACTGGACATCGTGGGGATCAAGTGTTCGCTCAGCGAACTGCCTCCGGGGCGAACCATGGATCCCAATGGCGAATACGATCTACTGTACCTTGAATTGGCCATGCGCGAGCCATTGGTCGACGTTCGCCGCATCTTTGGTCCCGGCGGCACGGCACCTTCGACGGATCCCTACGTGGGCTTGACGTTGAGACAACTGGACGAAGCGGAAAACTGGAAGGATGCTCGCGAACGGTTGCACGAACTGCATCGGCAGATAAACGAAGAGGTCACCGTCATTCCTCTGTGGCAAATGGTCGACCATTTCGTTCATCACAACGGTTTGCGGGGCTTGCAAGGTTCCCCCGTTTTCTTCTACCAAGAC